>Ga0316576_10002425_pt1 | contig 10595 bp, 8 predicted proteins | sample S0NA_FD_203075 | JGI IMG/M metagenome (GOLD analysis project Ga0316576, IMG submission 203075) | Rhizosphere microbial communities from salt marsh grasses in Alabama, United States - S0-2_050615r3r5 | ecosystem: Host-associated > Plants > Roots > Rhizosphere | place: USA: Alabama | collected... | reverse complement strand
CGCACCTATCAGGGAAAAATCGAAAAAGGTACCGCCATTGTCAACGCCAGAACCGGGAAAAAAGTCAAGGTGGGCAGGCTGGTACGCATGCATGCCAACCAGATGGAAGACATTGAAAGTATTCCGGCGGGTACCATCGGCGCCCTGTTTGGTATTGACTGTGCCTCCGGCGACACCTTTACGACTGAAAGTCTGAATTTGAGCATGACATCCATGTACGTTCCCGAGCCGGTCATTTCGCTGGCCATCACGCCCAAAGACAAACAGGCTCAGAATAACATGTCCAAGGCCCTGAACCGGTTCACCAAAGAAGATCCCACATTCAAAACCTATGTTAACGAGGAAACCGGAGAAACCATTATTTCCGGTATGGGGGAACTGCATCTGGATGTTTATGTCACGCGAATGAAGCGGGAATACAACGCGGCCGTGGAAACGGGTATGCCGCGGGTGGCCTATCGGGAAACCATCACGCAACACGCTGATTTCAATTATATCCATAAAAAACAGACCGGCGGCGCCGGTCAATTCGGACGGGTCGCCGGATATATGGAACCGGCCGAAAATGACGATTTCGAGTTTGACAACCGAATTTCCGGGGGTGCCATTCCGACGCAATACATTCCCGCCTGTGAAAAAGGATTCAGAGCCTGTCTGGCCAAGGGACCTAAAATGGGATTTCCCGTCACCGGCATCCGTGTCGTCATCAACGACGGTGCATTCCACGCCGTGGACTCATCTGAAATGGCCTTTCAGGCAGCGGCAAGGGGTGCATTTCTGGAAGGATATGCCAAAGCAAAGCCCGTTATTCACGAACCCATCATGAAAGTGGTGGTGGAAACGCCGACGGAATTTCAGGGTGCGGTGATGGGCTTGCTCAACCAGCGGCGCGGCATCATTGTGGGCTCCCAGGACGAAGGGATTCAATGCGCCATCGAAGCTCAGGTCCCCCTGGCCGAAATGTTCGGTTTTTCCACGGTACTGCGCTCGAGCACGCAGGGCAAAGCCCAGTTCACCATGGAATTCACTACCTATAAGCAGGTCCCGCATTCCATTGCGGAAGCCTTGATCAAGAAGGCCGCTGAAGAGAAAAAACAAGTGGCCTGACCATGAAAATGGAACAAATCAATCCGGCGACACGCCCTTTCAGGGCACGTGCCTACCGCCGCCGGCGCCGGGTAAAAAGCAACATTATCGACTTGATAGAGAGGAGTTTTGCCATGCTTAAAAAAGACCTCATGATGCGCAACCCCTTAAGGTTGTTGGGAGGAGAAAACAATGAAATTCTTTCTTCCGGGGGATTTGGCGCGGTGCTGGCCCGGGCGGGTGTAGGAAAAACAGCTCTGATGGTGCAACTGTCCCTGGAAACGCTCCTGAGAGGAAAAAATGTACTGCATGTCAGTCTGGACGACCCCGTCAATAAAGTGAGTATCTGGTATGATGAGGTTTTTCATCATCTGGCGGAACAATATAACCTTCAACAGATCAAAGATCTCTGGGAGTCCATGCTGCCCCATCGGTTCATCATGACTTTCAAGGTGGAAGGATTCAGTGCACCGAAGCTGGAAGAGCGCCTCACGGACTTGACGGAGCAGAAGATTTTTTATCCGGACATGATGATTATCGACGGGCTCCCCTTTTCCAAACCGCTTGATGAGACACTGCATCAGTTGAAAAATTTTTCGGCAAAACATGGATTGCGCCTCTGGTTTTCCGTCAAAACGCACCGGCACGAAGAACCGGACGTCAAGGGAATTCCACCGCAGCTGATGGGGCGGGAGGATTTGTTTGATATCATCATTCAGCTCCAGCCGCAGGGGGGCGCCATCAATGTTCAGGCTATCAAAGGGGGTGCACCCGCTGCGAAATCCACGCTGTTAAAACTCGATCCATCCACCATGTTGATACAAACAAAACTGTAAACGGGTTGTGCGGCGCGCAGCCCGTAACGTTTATTTCAATTGATCGACAAACTCACCGATAGCGTGGTAAACACGCTCCGCCCCCTCTCCCAACAGAATGCCGTGACGGTCAAAATTAAACAGGGAATATTTTTTGTTCTCGGATCCCAGGCGCTGAAAAATCCGATTGGAGCCTTTCGGGTTGACCACCGGATCACGCTCCGATTGAACCACCAGCGCAGGCGCTTTGACTTTCGGCAGCAGCGGTTCCAGATCTTCCATAAGCCGTTCCAGCTCCCTGACGCCGGAGATGGGATTGCGGCCGTAATTGATATGCGGGTTTTCCGGATGGTTTTCGATAAATTCTTTCTTGGCCGCTCCGCCGGCATACTTATCCATCAACCGGTTCCACATGTCCAGCGCGGGTGCGAAGCGTGAACTGATGTCCTGCAGCCGCATGGGCGCCGAAACCGCAAAAACGCCGGCCAGGTTCTGAACTCTTGAGGCCAGATGAAGCGCCAGGCCCGCACCGGTCGAAAATCCGCCGACCACCACCTTGTCGCAAAGATTCTGAATAATGACATAGCCTCTTTCCAGCGATCGCAGCCAATCCCTGTAGCTGCGCAGTGCAAGATCTTCCGGCGACGTGCCGTGGCCCTTCAACCGGGGCGCGTACACCCAGTATCCTTTTTCCTGTAAGTAGGTGGCCAGTCCCCGCACCTCTTCGGGGGCTGCCATATAGCCATGAGCCAGAACGATACCGGTCTTTTTTGATCTGCCCCGGGCAAGGAAGGGCATGCCGACCCGGTTTTTTTGGGTCTCGCCCTGAAGATAAAAATTCTCGTAGTCGGCGGCATACTCATCCAGAGCCTTGCCGATCAGGCTGTTGGCAATTTTGTGTCGAATCATACGGCTCGGTCGCCAGGCAATTCGGCGAATCATCCGCAGAAACTTTTTCAGCGGTTCCACCTCATTGGCAATAACTGATACCGGATTGTTGACGCGGGCGTGGTGGAAATCGAAAACAGGACCGATCTTGGTAACTTTGACGAGGGTGTCATTTTTTTGTTTGACACAGCCTTTGTCCAAGGACAGAGAAATGAAATCCCGGTACTTGTCATAGCGGTCATCCACCAGCAGATGTGTCTGGTCCGCCTCCAGGCTCTGGTGACAAAACACGCCCAGTTTGCTGAAGTCGGCGGTGGCCGCCAGGTAAACACGGCGTTTGATGTCATCGATTCTGATTCTGCTGAAAGGATACAGTTTCAACATGGAGGCAAACAGATGGTCATGATTGATGGTCGTCATGCTATAAATAGCAGCCATGTAACGCTGCATGATCTTCAAGGCCGCCTTTCGCATCTGCCGCCTCGACGGCAGAATGTCGTCGAACTGAATCACCGCCTTGGAATGAATGTCTTTTTTTATGGCGGATCGGCGCAAGTATTTATCCACCGTGATGGGCTTTCCGAAACGGATGTCGATATCAACGCCGGAAATCAGCATGGACCCCTCGGTCATCAGTTCCTCCACAATTCGATCCGCCAGATTCTCGATAAAATTGGAGGCAAGATTGCTTAAAATATTCTCCTTGGCTCGAAGGGGGTAATAGGTGACATTGACGGGCACGATGAAGGTCGGTTTTTCCGAAACCGCGTCGATCCCCTGGATTTTAAACAACTGCAGCAGTCGAAGCGCTTCCTGCGGGTTTGTTTCCTTCAATGTCAGCAGCCGCTGACGATAGAATTCGGTGCGAAGCGCCAGGGTAGCGGCGCCCGTATGCGGCGGATGGCTGCCGCCGGCATAGAAAATCATGTATTTCCCTTTTTCGATGATCTTTTTATTCTTGACCATTCGGCCCTCGGGAAAGATGATCCACATCGCCTCTTCAGTCAGCAGGCTTTTGACAATCAAGCGGTCTCTGTCCGGATTGGCCGTGGACACAGCGCCCAGTTTTTCCATGAAATTACCGAAAGCGCCCTTGAAAAATTCCGCTGCGGCCAGCGACCATATCGGCGTGCGGGTCAGTTTGTTCAGATAGGTGGGCAGAAGAAAGGTTTCGAGCCTCGTGAAATGGTTGATGACAAAAATATTGTTTCCGGAGGGAATATTCTCCGCAGCATGAACAGTCACGCGGGCTTTTGATAGATTCTCAATGGCCTTGACGGCGAGCCCAGTCGTACGATATGCAAACCGGTTCATCATTTCCTATGGGACAGCTGTTGACATCGTAATGAATAACAATTAGAGTAATATGCTTAAGTAAAAAAATAAAGTCATTTTACGGAGGAATCCGTGTATTCCAAAATTCTCATCCTGAAATTTTCCACCGAAGTGGTTCAAAAGCCGATTGTCTGCCATCTGGTAAAGGACCATGATCTGACCTTCAACATTCTGAACGCAGCCATACTGCCCCGAAAAGAAGGCGTGATGGTGTTGGAGGTTAGCGGCCCCAAAAAAAACTTCAAGGAAGGTATCGAATATCTCAAAAACGCGGGAGTTCAAGTCCGGAATGCTTCCCAGGAAATCAAACGGGTGAACCAGAAATGTACCCACTGCGGAAGTTGCACGGCGGTCTGCCCCACCGGCGCCCTTTCCATTGAACGCCCTGAAATGAAAGTTGTTTTTGAACAAAAAAAATGCAGTATCTGCGAGCTATGTGTTACAGCCTGTCCCACCCGGGCCATGGAAATCCGGCCCACTCACATGACTTTTTTTGAATGAAAAAAATCGCGGTACTCCTCAGCGGCGGCATAGATTCTCTGGTAGCAGCCCGGCGGCTGATTGATCAGGGGCATCCTGTCGTCGGCATCCATTTTGTCACCGGATATGAGCAAATGCGTCCAGATAAAACCACCGCCGTCTCCCATTGCCACGCCGCAACAGGAGACGGCGGTCCGCAATCTCCTGCAGCAAAAATTGTCGAGCACCTGGCCGATCAGCTGAAAATACCCGTCAGCGTTTTTGACTGCCGCCAGGCCTTTAAGACCCGCGTCGTGGATTATTTCATTCGCACCTATCAGGCGGGGAAAACGCCGAGCCCCTGTCTGGTTTGCAATCCCGCCATAAAATTCGATGCCGCCCTTTCCTTTGCCCGGGAATTGGATGCAACCCACATCGCCACCGGCCATTACGCCTGTGTTCAGGCGGACGATTCCGGAAGGGTTCACCTTTTCAGGGGCCGGGACCGGCATAAGGATCAATCCTATTTCCTGGCCCGCTTGAATCAGAAAGCCCTGGCATCCGCCCTGTTTCCTTTATGTGACATGACCAAGGCCGAAACGATTCGCACCGCCCGGTTGAAGCATCTGGTGCCGCTGGTTTCACAAGAAAGCCAGGATATCTGTTTTATCAAAGAAGGACATTACGGTGATTTCTTGAAGCGGCAACCCGGTTTTCAAGCCGAACCCGGTCTTATCGAAGACAGCAGCGGCAACATTATCGGCAAGCATTCCGGTCTGTACGGCTTTACCGTCGGCCAGCGAAGGGGCATCAACTGCCCGGCGGCGGAACCGTATTACGTGCTGAAGATCGATGCTGAGCGCAATCGTCTGATCGTCGGGTTCAAAAAAGAAAATTATTCGCAGACCTGCCGAGTGGATGATATGCACTGGATTCATCAGGTCCCCGATCAACCTTTTGGCGCCCATACCCGCATCCGCTACCGCCATCAGGCCGCTGCCTCAACCATTACGCCCATCGGCCTTCGTTCTGCGACCGTACGCTTTGAAACGCCGCAAAATGCCGTCACGCCGGGTCAGGCTGCCGTCTTCTATAATGGTGATGAAGTTTTGGGAAGTGGATGGATTGCGGCATGAACCGGATGAGATCATGACATCAGAGAAAAAAACCAGCGCCGACGCCGGTCGATACCGGCGCGCCTTTAGCATCGTCACCCTGGGATGCAAGGTCAACCAGTATGAATCCGAATCCATCGCCCATGAAATGATCGCAGCAGGCCATCGCCGCCTGAATGCCAGACAGGCGCTCACCGCCGAAAAACCGGGCCTGTGCATCGTCAACACCTGCACCGTGACACGTAAAGCAGCCATGCAGTCCCGCCAGGCCATTCGCCAGGCCATTCGCGCGTATCCGAAGGCGACCATCGTCGTCACCGGCTGTTTGGCCCAAACCGAACCAGATGAAATTGAAAAAATCCAAGGGGTGCATGCCATTGTGGGTCATGCCGACAAATTCCGTATTCCGCAACTTACGAAATCTCTGAAAAATGCACAAACTGCAACGCTGAAGCACATTCGGCACAGCGTAAAGGACGTCTTCCTGTTCCAGGATATGCGCCTTCCGGCTCTGGGCAGCAGAACGCGACCCTTTCTTAAAATTCAGGACGGATGCAATGCGTATTGCTCTTATTGTATTGTGCCCCATGCCAGAGGCCCCAGCCGAAGCATGCCCCTTGAAACCGTCCTGCAGCATGTGGACGCGATTCACGATGCCGGATACCACGAAGTCGTACTCACCGGCATTCATCTGGGTCGTTACGGCCTGGATCTGCAGCCCAAAACCGATCTCTTTCATCTGCTGCGGCGGATCAGTGAAAAGACTTCTGTCCATCGAATTCGACTCAGCTCCATCGAACCGCTTGAATTAACACCGAAGCTGATTGAACTGGCCGCACAGACCGCTGACGGGCCGGGTCGGGTCTGTCCGCATTTTCACATTCCACTGCAGAGCGGAGATGATGCTGTTTTGAAGCGCATGCGCCGGCCGTATGGTCGCGATGATTTTCGGCACCTGATCACTCGCGTCATTACAAAAATCCCCGGCGCCGCCGTCGGCGCCGATGTCCTGATCGGATTCCCCGGTGAAACAGAGACCGCCTTTTCGAACACATTTCAACTGCTGGCGGAATTACCCCTGGCCTATTTGCATGTTTTTCCCTTTTCGCCCAGAAAAGGAACCCCTGCCGCAACGTTTTCCGATCCCGTCCCGGCCCCTGTGGTCAAAGAACGGTGCCGCAGGGTACGCCAACTGGGAGCCGTGAAAAGACGGGCGTTCATGGAAAGATTCCTGAACCGGCCCATGGAGGTGCTTGTGGAAGAAACCCGGGATCCAAGGAGCGGCATGCTAAAGGGGGTTACCGCCAACTACATCAAGGTGCTGCTGAATGGCGATGACGAAATGCAGAACACCTTTCAAAACGTCCGTATCGAGCGCATTCTGGACGACCGGACCGTTTGGGGTCGAGTCTGCCCTTGACGCGTATATCGATAGCAAGAGAAAAGAATCCGGGCAAAGGGACCGGCTTTGGCTTTACCCAAAGGGGTATTGTTCCCCACCAAAGAACGCATGGGATATTGGAGTGTTGGAGTAATGAAGTATTGGGTGCAAAATGATGGTTTCAGGTGTCAGTGAGGACATGTTGCATAGCCCCTTATTCAGGGTTGTCCTAAATACTGAAACCCAAAAACTTTAGCACCCATTACTCCAATGCTCCAGTACTCCAGTACTCCAGGGTATTGTGAATGTAGCAAAGCCAATTTTTTTTGACCAAGCCCATAGGACAAGGTTTTCAACACTCGAATAAATTCGGGCTTTCAATCGGATTGTTTGCGGGGCTGAGAAGCTTTATCTGCGCCAAGGGCAGACTTGACCCCTCTGTAGAGTTTCAGCCGTTCATTCATCTCCAGAATTGTCTGGCTGAGCTGGTAGCGGCCGTCGGCATAAACCCCGTAATCTCCGCCGCCCCCCATGGCGGATGCAAAGCGAACGGCATTGGCGTAGAACTGCCACGCATCGGTCCACTTCTTCTCAATGGCTTCATCAAACGGGTTGGTTTTCAGGTCGGCATACCCTTCCTGCCAGAAATTTTGCATAATGCCGGTGGCCGTGAGAATATCCCGGTTGGTTTTTTGAATGGTGGCCTCGAATCGCTGCCAGTGGCCTTTTACCCAACTGCTGTCGTGGCAACTCAGGCAGGACGCCTGCATGGCGCTGCGGCGGGAATTCTGTGTCTTCGCGTCAATAAGATAATCAGCGCTCATGGTTCCGTCCAGGGCAGTGGGCAGCGGTTGACCGTCTTTGTTGAGGATGCCGGTGGTATTCGGGCTTTTCGGCTGAGGATGCGCATAAACCAGGCCGAAGATACGCCAGGGCAGCCGGTCACTCATTTGATGGCTCCTTTCAGAGACAACCTCCCCCTCCGTATTCACCAGCAGGCTCATATGGCAGGCGGCACAGGTGGGCGCCTTGAAATCCTCGCCGATGGTCCAGGGGACGGCATCAAAATTCCAGGAATTCTCCAGGGATGAAAAAATATTGCCGTGCTTGCTGGCCGCATACACTTTAAATGCCGGCACATCCGGACCGATGTGGCATTCTTTGCAGGAATAAGGTTTGCGCGCCATGGCCATGGAAAAGGTGTGGCGGGCATGGCAGGCGGCGCAGGACCCCAGACTGCCGTCCAGATTAACCCGCCCCACCCCCTGGTTCGGCCAACCCTCAATAATCGGGAACTCAAGCTCTCCGGCGATTTCAGTATTCCGCACTTCCCTGCCGGCGACTTTCAGACGGGTGCCATGGCAATAATAGCAGGCCTCCGCCCGGGTTGCTGCGTCCGCCGGTTCAAAGGAGAGTTCATCCTGATTCCTCGCCATGTTGCCGATGATGCTGACCTGCAGTTTCCGGTACAGTGGATTGTCGGCCAGGTTGGCGTAGGCATGTGCCATCACATTGTTGCCGTATTGCGCCTGTTCCTGAGCATGACATGTCGCGCAGTCGGCAGGGCTGACCACCACGTGAATATCATAACCGTTGTGTTCAAAAGTATCGGCGTGTGCATCGGGTCTGAGGGTGTGGCATTCGGCGCAGCCCACCGCTGATTCCCTCAGATGCTCGGGCACCTGAGTGGCGGACAGCTTGCGTGCAGTGCCTTGGACCGCATCCGCGGAAGCCGGCGTAATTTTTGCGTGCCGGCTTGCCTGCCAGTCCTGTACGATTCCGGGATGAATCAACGTATGACAATCAAGGCATTCCAATGTTGCATCGCTGATGGTCGCTTCGCTAGCGAATACGGGAGACCCAAGAAAAAAAAGAACAATCAGGCATGGTAACAGGCGGGCTTGTTGCATGTCAGGCTCCTTTTGATTGCATAACACTTTAATCCACTTGAATCCTTGACTCCTGGAATCCTCGAATCCTTTTCATTTAATTCATGTTACGCTCCCGGCGGACGGCATCGAAAGCTTCCTGAATCTCCCTGAATTTTTCCTCGGCCAGTTTGATGAACTCTTCGGGAAGTCCTTTGGACGAAATTTTATCCGGATGGTATTCTTTCACCAGGGACCGGTATTTTGACTTTATCTGCTCGTCCGAATCCTGCGGGGTACAGCCAAGAATTTTATAGTATTTATCAACGGCGTCGATGTATCGCGACTGAATGGCGTGGTACTGACTGTCGCTGAAATGAAAGATACGCTTGGCATCTTGGATCAGCCGCTCCTCGTTTTCATTTAAGGCGCCGTCGGCAAGGGAGAGCCGCAGCATGATGTCCATCATCAGGTCGAGAAGCTGCGGTTGAAATCGAAAACGGTCGTAAAATTGCGAGGTAAATTCCTGAAAGGTTCCCGGCGACTGCATGGCGGCCTGAAAAATGTTCATGGCGACCTGCCGGCTTTCCTCATTCAGATTCAGGTCGTAAACCATGAAGCGTTCCACCGAATCGATTTCTTCTCTGGTTACCCGGCCATCCGCCTGTGACAGCTTGGCCAACATCGAAAAGGCGCCGATAAAAAATGCGAATTGGGACTCTTCGACATTCGACAGGCGCTGGCGACCATTGGAATGCAACAACCTTTCTTCATTTTTATCAAACGCATGGCCGAACACAGCGCCGGCAATGGCTCCGATGGGTCCCCCCATTGCAAATCCAAGGGTGCCGCCGATGACTTTTCCCAACCATCCCATTGAACACGTCTCCTTTTTCAAAGATCTCAACTTATGCACTATCCCCAGCTTAGTCAAGGCTTTTCTCCAACCGGTATTGCTGCCCAAAATAAAAATTTCTTCTTGCATCTTATTCAATTTATTATTAAAAAAAATAGACTCCTCGAAAACAGCGACAACGGTTTGGCCATGAAAGGGAACGAACAGGCAGCAGTTTACCTGACCTGCGCCCGGAATAAAAGCTATCAGCGTAAACATGTGGCGGTTTGCCGGCAGTGTAAGTTCAACCACCGGTGCTCCGCATTTATGGAATACCGTCGCACCATTTCTTTAAAAAAAAACGAAGATAGGCCGGCGGGCATTGACAGGAGACAAATATTCGGCCATATCATTTATGAGCTGAAAGAGATCAAGCGACTGGTAACCGATGATGGTGATCCGTCCACCGCTTCGCTTCCTGCAATGAACAAAGATTCGATCGAGCTTCACCCCCATATTTCGGAAATTAAAGCAACGCTCAATGGTATCAAACGGCTGTGTTCCTTGTAATAGAGTGTTCGACAGCATACTTTAATTCAGTACAGGAGGATGGTAAGATGAATCAATTTAAATGGTTGTTCAAAATCGTTTTGTTGTCGCTGGCATCAGCCGGCATCTTACTGACGGGATGCGCCGGAACGGCATCCAAACCGGCTCAGGTGCTCGCACCGGATCAATGCGTCAATCCGCAAAATCTGGATCAGGACCTTGTTCCCGAGGTCCGGTTTGAATCGCTGACCTGTTCGTTTAAAA
>Ga0316576_10002424_pt1 | contig 10595 bp, 6 predicted proteins | sample S0NA_FD_203075 | JGI IMG/M metagenome (GOLD analysis project Ga0316576, IMG submission 203075) | Rhizosphere microbial communities from salt marsh grasses in Alabama, United States - S0-2_050615r3r5 | ecosystem: Host-associated > Plants > Roots > Rhizosphere | place: USA: Alabama | collected... | reverse complement strand
GAGCCGGCCAAGGTGCACCCGCTGCTCGTCGCGCCCGAGCGCTACCTGCGCGGGCTCGCCGGGGCCAACGACGGCCTGGTGCCCGGCGCCTCGCAGGGCTGGGGCGAGGTCCTGGCCGAGCTGCGGGCCGACCACTTCGCCCAGATCGGCTGGTCCCGGCACTTCAACGCCGGCGCGCTCTACCGCGACCTGCTGCGCGAGCTGCGGGACAGGGGCTTCTGAGCCGCCGCTTCGGGAAAAAGCCCGCCGATCGCTTGCACATGGCCGCCGCTTGCATCAGGCTACAGCACAACCAATCGCTGTAGGATGACCATGCGCCACCTGTCGTGCTGTCTCGTGTGCGGGGGGGTCATCGCGCTCCTGTCCGGCTGCCTGGGGACGGAGCCCGAAGGGATCGCGCCGGCGAGCCCGGCGTCCACCACCGTCAAGTTCGACCTGCTGCACCGGCCGCTGCCCGAGATCCCGCTGCCCAACGACGTCGCCACGCGCTACGACGCCACCTCGGCGACCCGTCGGCGGATCAACGCCTCGTTGCTCGCGCCGACCCAGCTCGAGCGCCGGACCCGGGCGCTGATGGACACCCTGGACGGCTGGGGCCTGTACCAGCCGATCAGCATCCCCTTCAGCGGGCCGCTGGACGTCGCCGCCGTCGTCAAGGCCCACCGTGACGCGGACTACGACCTCTCCGACGACGTGGTCTACCTCATCGACATCGACCCGGCCTCCCCGGACTACGGCAAGCCCCAGCACCTGGACCTGGGCAACGGCAACTACCCGGTGGTGGTCGAGAATCCAGACAAGTACTGGAAGAACGACCCCCGTGGCTTCACGCTGTCGGTGCTCTTCGAGGAGGCCGACGAGGACCTGGACGGCGACGGCCTGCTCGACCCCGACGAGGACACCGACGCCGACGGCGTGCTCGACCGGCCGAACTACCTGCCCGCCGCGCTGTTGCCGGGCAAGGCCTGGCCCGCGCGCGACGACTGGGCCGGCCGCGCCGACGCGCTGATGTCCTTCTACGAGGCCGAGAGCCACACGCTGCTCCTGCGCCCGGTGGTCCCCCTGCGCGAGCGCACGACCTACGCCGTGGTGGTCACCCGCCGCCTGAAGGACGCCAAGGGCCAGCCCGTGGGCTCGCCCTTCCCCTACATCAACCACGTCTCCCAGAACGCGGCGCTCGACCGACTGCCCGAGGTGCTGCCCGCCGGGCTGGACCTCGAGGACGTGGCCTTCGCCTTCAGCTTCACGACCCAGAGCGCCGAGACCCCCATCGTCGCCCTGCGAGACGGGCTCTACGGCCTGGGGATCCAGGCGCACCTGGGCTCGAGCTTCCCCGTGGACAGCCTGGAGCTCAGCCCGACGCGGGACGCGAGCCACTTCCCGACCATGAAGAACCCCTACGTGCTCTACCAGGAGCAGGCCTTCGAGGTGCTCAAGGCGATCGCCGAGCAGTTCAAGGGCGGCGCTGTCGGCGCGATGAGCCAGGACCTGGTCCTCAAGCACCAGAGCTACATCGACTACTACGCCGTCGGCAGCTTCGAGTCGCCCCAGCTCTTCGACCGCGTCGACGAGGACGGCGACCCCCTCGACCTGAACCTGCAGTCCTGGCCCCCGGACCTGGACCGCGTGCCGGCGCCGGCCCGCGCCGAGAAGATCCACTTCTGGCTCTCGGTGCCCCGCGCCGAGGTCTCGGCCCGGGGCCAGGGCAAGCCCGCGCCGGTGGTGATCTTCGGCGGCGGCTACACCGCGAGCCGCGTCGAGCTCATCGCCACCGCCGGCTTCTTCGCGCGCTACGGCCTCGCCGTGCTGGCCATCGACTACCCCTCCCACGGCATCAGCGTCGGCGACTTCGAGGCCAAGCTGGCCACGGCCATCGCCGAGGGCTACGGCCTCGGCCCCTTCGTCACCTCGATGCTCAAGGGCCGCGCCACGGACCAGAACGCCGACGGAAAGCCGGACTCGGGCGCCGACTTCTTCACGGGCTACGTGTTCCACACCCGGGACATGCTGCGCCAGACGGTGCTCGACTACATGCAGCTCGTGAGGATCCTGAAGAGCTTCGACGGCCAGCGGCGCTGGAAGTACGGCCCGGGGGGCAACGGGCTGGCCGGCGACTTCGACGGCGACGGCAAGGTGGATCTGGGCGGCGACGCGCCGATCCGCATGCTCGGCGGCTCGGCCGGCGGCATCGCCTCGCTCCTGGTGGGCAGCCTCGAGCCGGCCATCGAGACCATCGCGCCGGTCTCCGGCGGCGCCGGCCTGCTGGACATCGGCATCCGCTCCGAGCAGCCCGGCGTGCCCGAGGCGTTCCTGCTCCGGGCGATGTGCCCGCTCTACGTCGGGACGCTGGACGCCAAGACCGGCCAGATGAAGATCGAGACCATCGTCCCCAACCTGAACAAGAAGGCCGAGCTGCACCTGGCCACGGTGAGCGGCGTCCAGGTCGGAGACACCGTGGTGGTGGAGAACCTGGCGAGCGGCAAGCGCGGCTGCGGCCGGGTCGACGCCCAGGGCGCGGTGCGGGTCTCGGTGGAGAGCGACCTCGGCGACCGCACCCGCCTCCTGTTCTACTCCGGAAACGTCCTCGCCGGCGCACCGGACTGCGCCCTCGCGGCGGGCGCCGCGCCGCGGCTCACGCTGGACCGCCTGGGCGAGGAGGTGGAGTTTCAGGGCCAGACCTTCGCCGCCGGCTTGCCCCTCGCCGCCTTCGCCGAGGGGCTGGGCTACCGCCGGGCGACCCCCGCGTTCCGCCGCTTCACCGCCTTCGGCAGCGTGGCCACCGACGTCGGCGATCCCGCGGTCTACCTGCGCTTCCTCCAGCGCGAGCCGCTGGTCTACGGCACGGGCGAGCGCACCGGGGCCCACGCGCTCATCGTCACCACCGTGGGGGACATGGGCGTCCCGGCGAGCACCGGGGTCACCGCCGGACGGGTCGCCGGCATCATCGACTACCTCCACCCGGACCCGCGCTACGGCGTGCCGGAGAACCAGGTGCTCATCGACTACCACGTCGCCGAGGCGGCCCACACCATGGACCGCTACGAGAACAGCGCCGGCAAGCCGGTCAACTTCGACGTGGACAACCTGAGCCAGGGGAAGGACTACTTCGGCAGCGAGGTGCCGCGCCTCGATCCGCCCCTGCGGGTCGGCGTGGGCGAGACCGACCGCCTGGGCGGCGCCTCGGCCGCGCTCTTCGCCCTGTGCAGCGACGAGGGCCAGCACTTCTTCGACGAGCCCGGCAAGTGGACGAGCCAGCTGCGCAAGGACTGCAAGGCGAGCTGCACCAAGACCGGCGGCGAGGACCCCTGCGGCTGCGAGAGCCTGACCACCTTCGACGACGGGATGTACCTGCTCAACGTGATCGCCACCTACCTCGCCTCGGGCGGCAAGACCATCGACCTCGACCTGTGCAACTCCCGGGACGACTGTCCGGGCAGGCCCGCGCCGCCAAAGAACCGAGACCTGTCCACGCTGCCCTGACGTGACGCCGTTTGATTCGTCGTCCGATCCGCCGATAATAGGGAGGTGGACGGCGACCGGTCAGCAGGGGCCGAGGGGCCGGGGCTCGCCAGCCGGTTCATGGGCTGGCTCGTGCCCGACGCGCTGTTCCCGGAGTCCGCCGACCAGCGGCGCCACGCCCAGCTGGTGGCCCTCTTCTCCCTGTTCACCTTCGCGCTGACCCTGCCCCTCGTCCTGGTGCAGGCGGTCTTCGGCTCGCCCCAGGTGATGGTCATCGCGAGCTGCGGCGTGCTCCCGCTCGGCGTTATCGTAATCCTGCGCCTGACCCGCTCGGTTGTCCTCGCCGCCAACGTGCTGGTCACGCTCTACGCCGCCGCGATCACCGCGGTCACCATCGTGCGCGGCGGCTACGGCGCCCCCATCGTGATGGCCCTCGCCGTCGTGCCGATGCTCGCCCTGGCCCTGGCCGGCCGACGCTCCGGCACGGCGTGGCTCGTGGTGACCCTGGCGATCCTGAGCCTGATCGGGGTGCTGCAGCGCACCGTCGGACTGCCCCGGGTGCCGCTGGCCGATCCCGTGGCCACGAACTGGCTCGGACACATGGTGTTCGTCGCCGCGACCTACGTGCTGATGGCGGTCTACATCCACCTGCGCAAGCGCGCCATGCTGGACCAGCAGGCGGCCGAGGAGCAGCTGTGGGAGTCGGAGCGACGCCGCATGGCCAGCGAGACCGAGGCGCAGCTGCTGCGCTCGAGCCGCATGGCCGAGCTCGGGACCCTGGCCGCCGGCGTGGCCCACGAGATCAACAACCCGCTCTGCTACATCCAGGGCAACGTGGAGTATCTGCTGCGCCAGGGCGAGGCCGTCGACCCAGCCGACGTCGAGCGGATCTACGAGGAGATCCACACGGGCGCCCGACACATCGCGCGCATCGTGCGCGACATCGGCACCTTCTCCCGCGTCGAGGAGGAAGGGGAGGTCGAGGTGCTGGATGTCCGCGCGGCTCTCGACGCCAGCATCAACCTGCTCTGGAACCAGCTCCGACACCGGGCCACGCTGCGCCGGGACTACGGCGAGGTCCCCCTCGTCTCGGGCAGCGGCTCGCGCCTGGGACAGGTCTTCGTCAACGTGCTGACCAACGCGCTGCAGGCCCTGCCCGGTGAGGGGACCGACGAGGGTCGAATCGAGATCCGCGTGCGGCCGGGATCCGGCCCCAAGCCCTCGGTGGTCGTCGAGATCGAGGACAACGGCCGCGGCGTGCCACCGGAGGTCAGCGGCCGCGTCTTCGAGCCCTTCTTCACCACCAAGCCCGTCGGCGAGGGCACGGGCCTGGGCCTGTCCATCTGCTACGGGATCGTGAGCAAGCTCGGCGGTCAGATCCGCCTGAGGAGCACCGTGGGCGCCGGCACCACGGTGACCATCGAGCTACCCGTGGCCCCGGGGGAGCCGTCCGTGCCCTCCGTGGAGCGCGCGCCCGACGAGCAGCCCGCCGCCGTCAAGGTGCTGATCATCGACGACGACAAGCTCGTGGCGCGCTCCACCGCCCGCCTGCTGGAGCGGCACGAGGTCACCGTGGTGACCTCGGCCCGCGACGCGCTGGCCGAGCTCGAGCGCGGCACCTTCGACGTGGTGCTCTGCGACCTGATGATGCCCGGCATGACCGGGATGCAGCTCCACGAGAAGCTGGAGCGCCTGGACCGGAATCTCGCGCGGCGGGTGATCTTCGTCACCGGCGGCGCCTTCACCGCCGAGGCCCGGGAGTTCCTGGAGCGGACCGGGAACCCCTGCCTGCAGAAGCCGCTGGGGACCACCGCGCTGGAGGAGGAGATCCAGCGCGCGGTCGCCCGCTGACGGCGGGGCTCCCCCCCCTCTGCTGCCCGGCCGCCTCAGGGCCCGACGAGCAGCACGTTCTGCTGCCCCTCGGAGTGCTTGAGCACCATGAAGGGGTAGGTGATCGTGCCCAGGCCGGTGACCTCGAAGGGCTGGGCGATGTACTTCTCCACCTGGGCCGCGGTGGTGGTGTAGAGCTCGTTCAGGCTCTGGTTGACCTCCTTGCTCAGCCCGTGGGTGTCGAAGGTCGGCTGGACGTAGTCGGTCTGCAGCTTGGTCACGATGGCGTCCGTGTACTGGGCCGGGGCCAGCCTGGCGTAGATCTCCACCCGCCCGTCCCCGTCGCTGTCGGTGACGCCCGCGCCGAGCTTGACGAAGGCCTCGAAGACCACCTGGACCCAGAGCTCCTTGCCGTGCAGGAAGACCTGCTCGATGGCCTGGGGGTTCGCCGCGTTGGAGTCGCCCCAGGTCTGTTGGTTCACCGCCCCCTCCGCGTTGGCGAGGCCGGTGAGCTGGCTCGGATCCTGCTCCTTGAGCCAGTTCATCATCGGCCGCCACATCAGGTAGTCCACCTTCTCGTCCTTGGTCAGCGGGGTGTCGTCGATCTTGTCCTCGATGGTCGTCAGGTCCAGCGCCTCGCTGCCGCCGCCGGTCTGGAAGGTGAAGCCCGAGGCCGAGCCCGAGGCGATGTCCGGCTGGGGTGAGGGGGTCAGGTCCTTCTCGCTCGAGGTGTCGCGGTAGAGCGCCGGGTTGCGGTAGTAGATCGCGTTGTCCAGCTCCTTGCGGCTCGGCCTGGGCAGCACGACGATGGAGATCGTGTCCTTGGTGTAGTCGAAGCTCTGGTTGTAGGTGTCGGCCAGGGTCTTGTCCGCGGGGTCGAGGGTCAGCGGGTGCTCCTCGATCACGATGTTCAGCGTGGTCATCCCGCTTTGCTCCACCGTGGCGCTCACGCTCTTGTCCTTGAACCAGCTCTGGGTCACCTTGACCGTCACCGGGCCGGGGTTCAGGTTTGTGAGCTCGTAGAGGCCCTTGTCGGTGCTGTAGGCCAGCTCGCTCCCCACCTCGAGCTGGGCTCCCCCGACGGGCACGCCCTTTTCGTCCTTCACCGTGCCGGTCAGGCCCGGGCCGCCGGGGCCGCCGTCGGTGGGCGCGATGGAGTCGCCGGAGGGGCCGCCGTCGCGCGCGGCCGGATCCTCGGAGCAGCCCCAGATCACGGCGCTCGCCCCCAGCAGAAGAATGAAGCTCCTCGCTCGTCTCATGGCTTCCTCGCCTGGTTAGGTGTTATTGGTTGCATGGTACGACATTTTCTACTTCTCCTCTTCCAGCTCGATCGGTTGCCAGCCCTGCAGGCCGAAGCGGACGTCCCGCTCGACGAAGGCCCAGACCACAAGCTTCTTGCCCTCGAGCACGCTCAGGTCCCGGGCCAGCTCCTGGCGCACCAGGGTCGAGGCGCCGCCGTCGTTGACGATGGCGCTCACCGGCTGCTGCAGCTCGTAGGCCAGGTTCGAGATCCAGCCCGCGGACTCGGGCTCGTCATGCTCGAAGACGCGGGAGAAGCTGTCCCCGAGCACCAGCACCCTGGACGCGGCGGGCTCGTCGGGCTCCTCGTAGGGCTCGCCCCTCTGCTCCCCGCCGGCGAAGAAGACCCGATAGCAGGGCACCCGCTCGGCGGCGAAGAGCCGCTCGTGCCCCGGGATCTGCGTCATCCTCGGCACGTCGCCCCGGCGGGTCACCGTGACCCGCTTGCGCGTGTAGAGCGGCCGGTCCGGCCGGCGATACCAGGAGAGCTCCTTGATCCGCGAGGCCACGGCCTCGGCGGCGAGGCGCGCCCCCTCGCCGGTCCAGTGAGTGTCGGCCCGCATGTAGAGCACGCGCTCGGGGTGGCGGCGGCGCACCTCGAGGAACACCTGGAGCAAGTCGAGCGTCGTCACGCCCCGCCTGGCGAGGGCGTCCAGCAGCCGGCGCGTGTGGGCGCCGACGGCGGGGTCGGGCGAGACGCCGCGGCGCAGCCGCTCGGGGTGCACGCTGGCCTTGCCCGGCACCGGCATGACCCACAGCGCGATGCCCCGCCGGGCGAGCTGGTCCGCGAGGTCCTTGATCACCGCCACCGGGTCGTTCGCGGGCGGGGCGGTCAGCTCGCTGTAGAACGGCTCGACCAGGTAGCGCACGCCCGGCGCGTAGTAGTACCAGCCCGGCCGCGCGCCGCGCAGCGCCTTCTCGCCCAGCTCGCCCAGCGCGCGGTAGCGGGCGAGCTGGAACAGGGGGCGGATCGTCTGCTCGTAGTACGAGCCGCGCTCCAGGTTGTCCTCGAAGTCGCGCAGGTTCTTCTCTGACGGTGCGCGGGTGAACAGCGTGAGGAGGTAGGGCCTGCTCTCGCCGCCGCGGACGTCGAGGATCGCCTGGGAGACCGGGACGACGAAGATCAGCGCCAGGAAGGCGCCGAGGAGGACTGTCTGTTGCGCTCGTTTCATCGCCGCCTCAGAACTGGAAGTAGAGGAACGGGTTGAAGGCCTGGGTGAACATCGCCGCCAGGGCGAGGACGAGCAGCCCGAGCAGCGCCGCCGTGCGGACCCAGGAGACCCGCTGGACGAAGTCCCAGGACTGGGTCCTGAGCGCGACGACCACGGCGCAGAGGCCGAGCAGCGCCAGGTTGTGCGTGGTGTAGAGCTCGGCGCCGAGCAGCCGCGTGGCCTCGGGCGTCCTCGTCAGGCCGAACATCGCCCCGAGGTAGGCCAGCGCCCGGGAGAGGTTCTCGGCGCGGAACAGGACCCAGGAGAAGAGCACGAGCACGAAGGTGAGCAGCACGCGCGCCGGTCGGGGGAGCCCGGCGTACAGGCTCTTCTTGCCGATCGCCCGCTCGGTGCCGAGGAGCGTGCCGTGGTACGCGCCCCAGACCACGAACTGCCACTGGGCGCCGTGCCACAGCCCGCCGAGCAGCATCACCATCTCCAGGTTGAAGTAGGTCCGGCGCTCGCTGCCCCGGTTGCCGCCCAGGGGGATGTAGAGGTAGTCGCGCAGCCAGCTGGAGAGCGAGATGTGCCAGCGCCGCCAAAACTCGGTGATGCTCTGCGAGTGGTAGGGCGAGTCGAAGTTCTTGGGGAACTCGAAGCCCAGCATCCGGCCCAGGCCGATCGCCATGTCGGAGTAGCCCGAGAAGTCGAAGTAGATCTGGAACGCGTAGGCCACGACGCCGACCCAGGCGGCGAGCGCCGTGGGCCCGGCGGCGTTGAACACCGCGTCCGCGATGCCGCCCATCGGGTTCGCGAGCAGGATCTTCTTGCCGAAGCCGATGACGAAGATCGCGACGCCCGCGGCGAAGCGGTCCACCGTGTGCGCCCGCTGCCCGAGCTGCTCGGCGATGGTGTTGTAGCGCACGATGGGCCCGGCGATGAGCTGGGGGAAGAGGGCGACGAAGCAGGAGAAGTCCCCGAGGCGCCGCACCGGGCGCGCGTTGCCGAGGTAGACGTCGATGGAGTAGCTCATGGTCTGGAACGTGTAGAACGAGATGCCGATGGGCAGGGTGATCTGCAGCACCTCGAAGCCCCCGGCGCCGAAGGTCTGGAGCAGCCAGCTCACGTTCTGCTGGGCGAACATCGCGTACTTGAACACGCCGAGCAGGCCCAGGTTGGCGCAGATCGAGACCAGCAACGCGAGCTTGCGACGCCGCGGGCTGGCGCCCTCCGCGCTGATCACCCGGCCGGCGATGTAGTCCACCACCGTCGAGGTCATCATCAACGTGACAAACCAGGGCTTCCACCAGCCGTAGAAGATGTAGCTCGCCACGGTGACGAACGGGTTGCGCAGGCGGAAGGGCAGCGCGTAGTACAGCAGGAGGCAGAGCGGGAGGAAGTAGAACACGAAGATGTGAGAGGTGAAGACCATCGGGCCCGTCCGTTCGAGGAACGATCAACGACTACGCAAGCGCAGGGTCAACAGCATCAACAGCATCATCCGGGCGTAGCCGTCCCCAGTACAAGTCTCGTGCCTGGACGGGTTCTGGGGGCTTAGGCGGAGGTGAAGGTGGGAAAATGTAGAGCGCGCTCCACAGATCGGGGCCCCTCGCCCCAGCTAGCGGTGCCGACCCCGACCACCTTGCTTGTGGCCTGGGCGTCCCTCGCCACGCGGGGCCGGACCGGGCTGGCGGCGGCCTGGACGGTGCTCCGGCTGGGCGCGCGGCCCGGGGCCTCGACGCCCGCCCCCACCCTGGCAGGCCGGGTGGCCGGGCTGGCGGCGGCAGTCCACGCCGCCACGGGGCGGCTCCGGACGGCCCCGCGGGGGCCGGGGCTGCATCCGACCCGGGTGTGGACCCGGCCGGTTGCCGTAGCGAGGCCCGGGTCCGGGGCGATGCTCCACACGAACCGGCCCCGGTCGTCCAGGTCGGGGCCGTGGACCGACGTGCCGCGGCCCGGGGCCCGGACGGGGACCGACGTGCCGCGGCCCGGGGCCTGGACGGGCCCCACGACGGCCGTAAACGCGGACCGCGGCGCGACCGCGCACGGCCCGCGGGGCGTGGCGGTTGACCACAACCCGCCGGCGATACCCCGGCCGACGGTACGAGTGATGGGTGCGGCCCCGCTCCCGGTACCAGCGGGTGTAGTTCGCCCGGTGCGCGCGCCAGTGGGAGACATAGCTGTTGTAGAGGCGGTAGCTCGCCGGGACGAAGACCGTCCGGCCATCTCGATAGTAGTAGGGGCGGCCGCCGTCGTCGTAGAAGACGACGTATCCATCGTAGTACAGCGGGTTGTAGTAGCCCGTCCGGATCGGGCGACGGTACCAGCGGTAGTAACGGCCCGGCCCGGCGTACCAGCGCCGATAGGCCGCGCGACGCGCGGCATAGTAGGAGCGCAGGGCGTGGTACTGGGCGTAGCTTTGCGGGACGCGGTACATCCTGCCGTCCACGTAGTAGATCGGTTGGCCCGCGTCGTCGTAGTACACCGGGTACTCGAGGTAGTACTGGGGCGTGTAGTAGCTGGTCGCTATGGGTCGGCGGTAGTTGAGGTGGGCGTAGCCCACCTCCTCGAACCAGCGGTGGTAGTTGTCCGCCTGCTCACGGTAGTGGTTGACGAGCTCGTTGTAGAGCTCGTAGTCGCTTGGAACCGAGTACGCGGTGTCCCCCTCGTAGTAGATCGGTGTCCCCTCCTCATCGTAGAAGACCAGGTGGTCCACGTAGAACTGTGGTGTGTAGTAGTCCACGTAGATGTTTTGGGCCTGGGCTGGTCGAGCCACTGTCACCAGGGTGGCCACGGTCGCCAGACCGGCCAACAGATTCTTCACCTGCATGAAATCTCTCCTCGTAAGTGGGGCAG
>Ga0316576_10002422_pt1 | contig 10598 bp, 12 predicted proteins | sample S0NA_FD_203075 | JGI IMG/M metagenome (GOLD analysis project Ga0316576, IMG submission 203075) | Rhizosphere microbial communities from salt marsh grasses in Alabama, United States - S0-2_050615r3r5 | ecosystem: Host-associated > Plants > Roots > Rhizosphere | place: USA: Alabama | collected... | reverse complement strand
ATCCAAGTTTGCCGGTGGATGACGCAATCCCTCCACCCACGGTTTCGGGAAAGCCGGAGGCCCGATTGCCGCCCCTAACAAGGCCCCAAGCACCGCTCCCCGTCCGGCGTTGTCCCCGCCAAGATTGGTATTGGCGATCAGCCCGCGGGCGGCATCACGATGATATTTCAAAGCCAAGTATATGATTGCGGGCAGGGCGTCTTCCACATAACAGGCGCTGCTGAGGCGCCTTCCAATCACCGCCTCGTCGGGTTCCTCGAGCCAGCGGAAGAAGGGAAATCCCAACAGGGGGTTGTCCTGGCTTTTAATTTTATCGACAATTGTAGCTTTAAGCGAAGCGCCGTTTAGAACGGGAAGCAGAATATCGATGAGCAGAATACCCGCCGCCGACATCCGGTCCCCCAGGTGCGTGAGCCGCATGTGCTGAAACGCGAGCCGTCGGGCTGTTTCCTGATCCTCGGCATAGTACACCAGCAATGGGATCATGCCAATGACACCACTGATATGCTTTTCGAAGACGCCGCATGACCGGGAAGGCTTTCCTTTGGCATAGTTGGAAAAAAAATGGCGGTGATACTCCTCGACATACGTATCCTGGTGACGGCCTGGGGTAATCATAAAATCGATGTAACGGGCCAGGTAGGCGTCGCTGTCGTAGGTGCCATTTTCAGCAATGGTATCGATCAGCAATGCGCACAGCTTCAAGTTGAGGGTATTTTCACCGGCTTTTAGAAACTGATGGTAGTGAATCCCATGTTGTCCCCAATATTTTCGCTGGTCATGAAGAATATCGGCCGCCCGGTTGGTTACCTCGTACACCGAGCGCCACAAAATGCTGTCAGGGTGAGGATTTCTGGGCGCCTGGTAACCGGTTACATGGCCATAATCCCGATGAAGCGCCTGTCGATCGTAGTACCAATGCACTGGCATCGCCAAAGCATCCCCAATGAACATTCCAAGAATCGCGCCTTTTTGTCGAGCTCGAAGATCAGTCGTTGCCTTCATTTTGACTCCCGAACATGCGGTACCCATCAAACACAGCAAGGTTGCGGCTATTTAAAGGTCCTTATCGCCCCCATACCGCCATCGACGGAGATAATCTGGCCCGTAATCCACGAGGCCGAATCCTCAAGCAAAAATGTTGCCGCCGCAGCGATGTCTGCGGGGCTTCCGATACGCTTGAGGGGGTGTCGCTCTGCAGCAGCAGATCGTTTGCTCTCATCGGACAGCAGCGCTTTAGCCAGATCCGTATCCGTCAGAGAGGGTGCGATGGCATTGACCCTTATCTTGGGTGCCAATTCGGCAGCCAGCGATCGGGTCAACCCCTCTACTGCCCCTTTGGCACTGGCGATCGATGCATGAAAAGGCATGCCCGTTTCCACGGCCACCGTGCTGAACAGAACAATGGAAGACGGCGCAACGGCTCTCTTCAAACCCGGCAGACAGGCTTGTATCGCTTTGACCGCGCCCAGCAGGTTGATGTCAAAGTCCGCTAGAAAATCTTCCGCTTTGAGCCGATGAAACGGGCGCAAATTTATGGAACCAGGACTATAAACCAATCCCTGAATTCGATCGGGAAGCAAACGCCCGTCAATGTCATCGCGCGTGATATCAATCGATATATGGTTTACGGCTTTCAGTTCATTGATCGCGTTCACTGATCGCGAAATTACAGTCACTCGCCGACCCGATTGGCTGAGAAGACGGGTGACATCCAGGCCAATGCCGCTGCTGCCGCCAATCACGACAAATTCCTTTTCGTTCATTTTGATCTCTCCAAATACCGTTTTGATTTCGGGGATGGGATTCCCAAATGACGATCGAGCACATTTGACAATTCCGATATGCATGCATCAACAGTTTCAAATTGATAGCCCGCTATCAATTGCCCTCGGTCATATACGTCAATTGCCGGTGTAAAGGGATGGAAAGCGAATAAGGCGTTCACGATGACATCGAACGCGCCATGGCGACTTGCGACCACTACGCCGGCATCAGGCTGTCCTGAAGCGTCCTTGATGAGCGGCTTTTCACCCAACATCTGCTCCCTGACACTGGGCGGGAGGTAAATCGCGGCTGCCGATTGAGGTATGCGGACTTCGTGGTGCAAACGCTCGAAGAAATCTATTTCTGACGTTGTCAGGTGCTGAAATGTAACGATGACGCCGGATCTCATAAATGGTTCCATCCGGCTTAGCAGATCGACCAGTACCGCCTGCCAACCAGAAACAATTTCGGTTTTACCTATGCCGGCTCGCTCTTCAACCACTCGCGCCTTTTGTTGTTTTTCTCCATTTAGATAAGTTCCCATCAAGATTTATCCTTTTGGCTATCGTTGGTTGTCAACCAATATCAATGCTTAAATCTGAAGTAATATTGATCAGGAAGTTTCGCCTATTACGGACTGCCTAAACGACCCCTGGCGCTTCAGCTATTTCATTCATCTGACAATCCTTCGGTTGTCAGGAAGGTTCGCGAAATCCAATACGCACCGCTCGCGGTGCCTCCGGTGAGAATGGTCCCCCAGATCATGTCCACGATAGTGACGGTTACCGGCCACCCCTCGAGCAGCGCCAGTGCCGTCAGGTCGAAGGTACCATAGGCGAACACGCCCAGCAGACCCCCCATCAAGGTGACGTGACAAATCTTTGAGCGGGCGCGGATCGCGGGAGCCAGCACGAAGAGAACGATGCCGCCGATGTACATCAGGTAGAATAACAGGGCGGCGGGCCAGTTGACCGAATCGCGCAGCATGTGGCCGATGGTCGTGGCATAAAAGTTCTTAGCCACCACGCCGATCCAGATCAGATCGATTAGGAAAAACACGATCGAAGTGATGGCATAGATCCATGCATACATTCTGATGTGGGTTTTCACGGCGGTCCTCCTCGGCACGTGGGAAACAGACCGGTCCACTTTTTCAAGGTAAAATATGTCCATGGATGGAAAGACTGCAATGGTAAAGACCGATGGGTATTATGGTAGGTGAAACCTATGAGCCGGAGCGCTTTCCATAAAGAGCATGCGTATGGCGCCGTCCGAACACTGATCGTATGTTCGGCCCTCACAGCTGCAAGACGCCGCTGCTGGAGGCCTCCCAGGTTATCCGCTGCCAGTCGTGGGACTGGCGCTGCTTCGCCAAACGCTTCCGATCCAGCCGCAGATAAATCGATATCGGCACTGACTATGGATGCAACCTCAAATGCATCAACTGCGATCGTTCGTGCGCCCAGGTTTCCCATGCCGTGGAAATGCCCATAATAACCGGTTTTAAGCGTATATCAGCGATTGACGCATCATCGAAGGTTCCGGGCTGGGATTAACGCCCCTCGGCTATTGCGTGTGCACCGTCGCCGGCGACATCGATCGCATTTTCGGCTTCCACCTGGGGCGGAAGGACCTGACGGATCAGTCCGATTGTCTGATCGACCAGATGGAAGCCTTTTGCCCGCTGTGTGGGCATTTCGGGATTCTGTGGCCCACCCGCAAAACCCGGCAGTTCCCAACTTGGTGCCAGGCCTATGCGAGTGCGGCGCCGTGGACGAAACGGCCCGGATGAGAGGCTTCCCTATTTTATCACCGGCGCCAGATATTTGGTTTTCCGTTAAGACATCCGACTTGATTATGCCAAGCGCGTTCTTAGATTTAAACCTGTAGCGGGCAAAGCTCAATCGTTTATGCAAAAGGTTGAACCGGTTGAAACATGCGCTTCCGGATGAGCCAAACACCACACGAGATGACTAAAGCCAGATGTTCAGCGTCAAACTTATTAACCGGAACAGAAAGGATTGGACATGCAAGTACAAGACTATTGTAAGGCAATGCTGGCCGAAGTGACGGCATGGAAAGAGAAGCTTGAGGCGATGAAAAAGGTTGCTGACAGCTATGGAACAGAACAGAAAGAAAAAATTCTTCCGCTTATTGGGCAGCTGGAGCAGGAGGTTGTTACTGCGCAGATGCGTGTCCAGAAACTCGAAACAGAGTGTCCGTCCGACTGGTCGCCGATGAAAAACGAGCTCGATGATCTTTATGGTACCATAGGGAGCAAAGTCGACCGCGCCTGGCGCGACCTGTCCCCTGGCGAGGTGGGAGGTTAGCAGCTGTCAGCTGGAGGGGTTCCGGTCCCTTCCGTTGGAGGCAAAACATTTTTTCATCTATCCAGCACTAGTTCAATCGTCTTACCGACAGAAAACAATGGAAATTAACCAGGGCCTTCAGTGGCTTTCAAAGAGCGTGCGCCCACTGCCCCCGGGCTTTATGAGAGTAAAATGTTTAAAAACCGTGTTCTTGCTTCAGGATTATTAGTCGGTTTACTTTTTTTACAGGCTTTTACTGTAGCTGAAGCAGGGACAACCCAAGAATGGTTATGGGAAGCGCTTAGGTCGAAAAACCATTTTGCTTTAATCAGGCACGCGCTTGCGCCCGGTACAGGAGATCCTCCGGAATTCACTTTGGGCCGTCGCTACACTCAACGCAACCTTTCTGAGAAAGGCAGGAAACAAGCAAAACGCATCGGAGATATTTTTCGTGCACACGGCATCAATAAAGCTCAGGTTTTTTCAAGCGAATGGTATCGATGCAGAGACACTGCCGAGCTACTTGATTTGGGACCTGTAAATTCTTTGCCCGCTTTGAATTCTTTTTTCAGAAATTATGAACAAAAAGAATCCAGAATTGAATCCTTAAAACTTTGGCTATCTCAACGGGAAATACACATGCCGTTAATTCTGGTGACGCATCAAGTTAACATCACGTCTTTGACAGGAGTTTATCCTTCTTCGGGTGAAATTGTCGTTGTAAAAAAGGATGCTCAAATGGAACTGAAAGTTTTGGGGAGTATTAAAACTGATTATTAGATCACGGAACCGGAGATCATCCCGTCAGATATGCTGGCGCAGGGTCTGCAACAACTGCTGGGCCTCGGCAGGGCCTGGTCTCGGGGGTAACTGAGCCATGATGCCAAGGCCCTCGGAGGCTTCGTGGAAAGCGTCGTGGGGCAGGGGACTTACGGCGGCCGTCTGGATAAAGGCGTCGATCCCTATCAGGCGGCGAATCAAGTCCAGGCCGCTATCGCCGCCAACGGTCTCATCGACCACGACGAGGGGGGGTGAATTGTCGGCCACGCTTGTCAAGGCGGCCTCCCCGTCGTGGGCCCAGAGAATTTCGACCTCTTCCTCGTGGTCAAGTACGCCGGCCAATTCTTCCAGAGCTTCTTTCTGATCGGCGACCAACAGTATGCGCGGCATGGTTCCTCCTCAGGGGCAGGGTCATCTTGTAGCAGCGATTATCGCCTTGTCTATTCAGACCGGCATACGTTCGAAGTGACGCAAATTGAAATTTCAGCCACCTGTCTTCCCACAGCAGGTGCCGGGCCCGGCGCAGCCGGCGTAGCCGGGATGGTTGCCGCAGCAGCCCGTGTCGGCCGGCCCGGGCAGGCCGGTGGCGCTGCGGCCGGTCAACGAACTCGTTGGAGACATTATCTTGGTCGTTTCCGTCGAGCCGCAGACCGGACACGCCAAAGGGGCCGAGACAGTCGGTACAAGTACTTCTCCGGATTGCCCGCAGGTATGGCACTGGATTTCATAGAGCGGCATGGTCGCATTTCCTCCCACAAAATGTGTTTCACCGATATGACATGGCGCATACGCCGGTTGCCGATAAAGGCGTCCCCCTTGCATCCTCACGACAACCGGCGCGTGCGACTTTTTACAACCATCAATCTTCGATGGGTCCGTGTGGCTTGCGTGGCCCTGTTCAGCCATGGACCATGGGTTGCCCCCCGCCGCCTCCGCAGGTGTGCTCCTGCCTGAACTCGGGTAACTTGCCTTCGATAAAAGCCTGCAGCGCTTCGCCCACACTTTGGGCCTCACCGCCGAAATAGACGGAAATGCCGACCTGGTTGAAACCCATCAGGGGGCGAAACCCCATGCCGCCGGCGATAAGCGCCTTCGTGCCGTTTTCGGCAAGGTATTGAACCGGCGCCATGCACCCGCCCTGCTGGTGGGGAACGTTGGGGATGATATCCACCGACTGGATGGCTTTGTCTTCCAGGGTTACAAGCGTGTAGAGGTCGCAATGCCCGAAATGGGCACCCAGGGCGGCATCCAGTCCGCCGGGTTGGGAAGATGGAATGGCTACGATCGTCTGCATTGAATCAAACTCCTTTCAAAATGAATCCCTTTTTAAAGATGATCGTCAACCGCAGGCCGCCTTTTCGGCGGGTGTTTGGGGAGCGGCTAACTGCACGATGTTGTTCCAGGCCTTTTCAACAGCCTGACGGATACCGTCGATACAATATTCGGTGATGCTCAGCCCCCGGATCATGGCCTCTGTGAAAGCCGTATCGTGAGGAAGTATCCCGATGAGAGGCAGGTCGTTGTCTAAGCAGTACTGTTTGATGCCTTTGGCCTGATCCTGGTTCAGATCGCATTTATTGATGATAACCCCGGCTGTAATATTGAAATGACGGCACAGTTCAAGCACGCGCTCCAGATCGTGGCGGCCGGAAACGGTGGGTTCGGTGACGATAACGGCAAGGTCGGTGCCGGACAGGGCGCTGATGGCTGGGCAGCCGATACCCGGCGGCCCGTCGGAAAGGATGAGATCCAACCCCTGGGCTTCGGCCATGGCGCGCGCCTGCTGGCGGAGCAGCGCCACCAGGCGGCCCGAGTTTTCTTCCGCCGGAAAGAGCTGCGCATGCACCATGGGGCCGAAGCGGCAGTTGGATCGATACCAATCACCGCAATGCTTCGGCCGGAAATCGATGGCTTTTGACGGGCACAAGGCAACGCATAGTTTGCAGCCCTCGCATTTGAGCAGATTGATGGCCGGCGGATCTTCGCCCGCTATGGCATCAAAGCGGCAAACCTCAAGGCAGGCGCCGCAACGCTCACAGTCTTCGGGACGAATCACGGCCTCGTGGCCTGAAATGAAGGCTTCCCGCTTCAAACCGTCGGGCTGCAGAACCAGATGCAGATCCGGGGCATCCACATCCAGGTCGCAAATGACGTGGTCCGAAGCCAGGTGGGCAAAGGCGGCCGTCAGGGAGGTTTTGCCCGTGCCGCCCTTACCACTGAGGACGACGATTTCACGCATGAACGCTTTCCTCCAAAAACGGCTGGGGTTCTGTCAGGGTCCGGATACGGGAAGCCAGCGCTTCAAAGATCGGCCGTGTCGATGGGACCGCATCGGTGATAATCCGCCCGCTGGCGTAGGCTTCGGCAATATCCCTTTGAAAAGGAATTTCGGCCCAGAGCGGAAGACCCGCCCTGCGGCAGTAATCGTTGACATCGCGGGTTCCGATGTCGGATCGGTTGAGCACCACCCCCATGGGTTTGCCCAAAGGGGCAAAAGCATTTTGGGCCAGCGTAAGATCAAAGAGGCCAAAGGGCGTGGGTTCGGTCACCAGTACGATGACGTCGGCATCCATCACGGCGTTGATGGCCGGGCAGGATACGCCGGGCGGGGCATCGATGATAACGTCCTGGTCGTTTGGAAGGTCGGCAAGCCCCAAATGCTGTTTGACGTCCCGCATGAGGGGCGGGCTCATGGCCTCGCCCACCCGAAGGCGGCCCATGGCAAAATCGATCGAACCGGCCCGGCCCGTGAGAATCTGACCTAATTCACGTTTGCCTTGCGTGATCGCGCCCTCGGGGCAGATCACCCAGCAGGCGCTGCAGCCATGGCACATTTCGGGGAAGGTCATTACCACGTCGCCGAAGATCCCGATGGCTTTGAACTGGCAAATGTCGGTGCAGGCCCGGCACCGTGTACATCTTTCTTCATCGATTTCGGGTATTTCCATCTGGGACGGCACCTGCTCCCGGATCTCCGGGTTTAAAAACAAGTGCAGGTTGGGTTCCTCAACATCGAGGTCGACGGCCATAACAGGCGTCGGCCAGACCGATGCCAGGGAGGCCGAAACCGTGGTCTTGCCGGTCCCGCCCTTTCCGCTTGCGACGGCCACAATCATGCCCGGTGCCCTCGGCTGTTGGGCGCCTCGGCCATTACGACATCCCCTTGCTGAAAGCGTTGAACCGCTTCACGCACGGTCAGATTGTCAAGGTTCTGACCGATGGCAATACCGGCGGCCGTCAGAGCCTGGAAGGCCTTGGGCCCCACAAAACCGGTCAGCAGCACCCGTGCACCGCTGCCGGCAACGATTTCAGCCGCCTGGATGCCGGCCCCCTGGGCCATCACCTGAGAGGTGCCGTTGTCGATATAGTCGAAGGCCATGGTCTCCGGATCCACGACCACAAATCCGGCCGCCCGGCCGAAGCGTGGATCGACTTGGGCATTCAGGTCCGGCCCTTCACTTGAAACCGCTATTTTATCCATTTCAAACCCCTCGGCAGTGTAAAAATAGATGAAATGAGCATATGCTCAAAAACAAAATAGCGCCTGGCTTGGAGCTTGTCAAGGAAATTATGGGATTATTCTCGATAATTTGGATGGGCGCCCAAGGTGGGGAGGGGTGCATTGAGATTCATGGCTGCGTCATCGCCGGATCGATGCTCCGGCAAACGTGGTGAAGTCGTACCGCCGAAGCTGCACGGAAGATAGTGGCAGACTCTGATCGCTTCAACAAAATGCCGTTTTGGATGCATGTACCGTCAAAGAATTTCTGCTGCCGCCACAGCAGCACCGGTCACCACGAGCTGTTTCAGCCATAGGAACCGACGCAATCCGATGTGAATGGTTCCATTGGCTGTTTCGGGCTTTATTCGCCGTGCCTTCCAGATGGTGATTCCGTCGTCCTGAATGGACTGATAACGGGAGTCGGGACCCGTTGCCGGGCGTCCCCTGCGAACTGCAGGAAGGTTTGTTTCACTGCATCAGCCGCCTACCGATAGAATCGTCAGCGTGATATCGCGTCCTTTTTTCAAGATGTACGTCTTTGCCTCGGGTGCGATTTCTACTTTCATGGGTTCCTCGCTAAGGATAATCAGCCTGACCGAAGGAGCTTCAGCGGCCAGGCCGGAAACGAGCATTGCTCAAGATACTTACAATAAGGTTAGAGAACGGCAGAATCAAGTCCCTTTTGGCGGATTGGCGAAAGCCAACTTTCGCATGATGACAGCACCGATCGAAAAGGAGGTTTGGCGAAAAACAACTCATTTTCTCATTTTCTGGTCAACCGCTTTAGAAGGACCTGACGGCCAAGGAAAATCAGACGGGTATCACACAAAAAGCTGGTGAGCCGGGGGGCATGGACTCGGAAAAGTTTAAGTAAGGGGCAATTCAATCCCGGAAGTACCCCCAGCCGAGGGAGGCAAAGGCTCCTTAGTCCCGGCGGCTATTTGAGCAGGGTTGCGATGGACGAAAACCCCTCGCGTTCAGCAATATCCCGGGCGGTACGCCCGGAGGCGTTGGTCAGGTGCTTGTCCGCACCCTTCTCCAGTAGGAACTTCACGATTTCTTCGTGATTGTCGGTAGCGGCCAGGATAAGGGCGGTGCGGCCCAGTTTGTCCTGGAGATTGACATCGGCGCCTTTATCCACCAGATAACGGACCGTATCCAGATGGCCGTTATAGGCGGCAAACATCAACCCTGTTGAGCCGTTGACGCTTTGTCCATTGAGCTTCGCCCCCTGATCGATGAGGATCTTCACAATGCCCAGGTGGCCAAACTGGGCGGCCTGCATGAGGGCTGTCCATCCGGCGCGTCCCTGCACATTGACATCCGCCCCGCGCTTGATCAGTTCCAGTACGACGGGCTGATGGCCCTCCATCGAGGCCTTCATCAAGGCTGTCCATCCGGCGGCATTTTGGGCGTTTACCAGCACACCGCTGTCCAGCAATTGTCGAACGGCATCAAGGTTGCCCTGGGATGCGGCCACGTACAGGGCTTCGGCCTGATCGTCACCCAGGACGGCCACGGGCCATAGGATCAGGAAAATCAGGATTAACACGATAGGTTTTCGTGAGGCCCGTTTTTTCTGCATGATCCCTCCCCCCCGGACGCCTTCAGGCCAGGCACGGCAGCCGGCATTCGGCGCCACGCGTTTGGTGGTTTCTCCTGCTTATTGGATCGACACCCAGTCTCCGCGGAGCCCGCGCCACCCTCTACGGGTGCTCCCGGCAGGCTTACATCTATGTCATCGCCATTGTCTTGAGATGGCCTGCAACCTCTATATATCAGAAAATACTATTGAAAACAATATGCCACTCGGATGCCGAGCATTGATATAAGGGGACCTGGCATCTCCGGGTTCGGTTTGCCAAAGGCCTCCGCTGGCCTTACTCTTTCAAGAGCTTATGGTGTTTTTGACCAGAGTACCTTCTACTGGAGGTGAAACCATGCCCCCCTTCGACATCAATGCCTGCGATAGCGACGAAATCAGGGAAAAACTGCGTCTGTCCATGAAAATCGTCGAAAAGAGCCCTGTCATCCTTTTTCGAAGGCTTGCCGACAAGGATGCGCATCTCGTCTACGTGTCGGAGAATATCAGCCGGATCGGCTACAGCTCCGAAGATTTTCTGGAAGAACGGATCCGCTTTGCCGATATCGTTCACAATCGCGACAAGGAGCGTCTGGGACAGGAAATCGATGAATACGCGCGCCGTGACATCGGTGATTACACCCAGGTCTACCGCATC
>Ga0316576_10002421_pt1 | contig 10600 bp, 10 predicted proteins | sample S0NA_FD_203075 | JGI IMG/M metagenome (GOLD analysis project Ga0316576, IMG submission 203075) | Rhizosphere microbial communities from salt marsh grasses in Alabama, United States - S0-2_050615r3r5 | ecosystem: Host-associated > Plants > Roots > Rhizosphere | place: USA: Alabama | collected... | reverse complement strand
CGGCGGCAAGTTGACCACCTTCAGGCTGATGGCCGAGAAAGCCGCCGATCTGGTGGCTGCGCGCCTGGGTGTCGAGGTCGGGTGCAAAACCAGAACCGAGGTGCTGGCCGCCGGCAGATCGAGCCGCTGGACGGAGCCGGGTGCGGCACCGAGAATCTGGTACCGGTCCAACAACCCTGACGACACGATCCTCTGCGAATGCGAGATGGTTCCGCAGTCGGCCATCGATGACATCATCGACGCTCCGCCGACGGGCGAGGAGGTCATGACGCTCGAGGCTATCGCGCTGCGATCACGGGCCGGCAAGGGCCCCTGTCAGGGGTCATTCTGCTCCATGCGGATCGCTTCGTACCTCTATGACCGTGGGTATTACCGAGACCGCACCGGTCTGCACCACATGAAGGGATTTCTCAACGAACGCTTCAAAGGACTGCGGTCGATCATCTGGGGGCAGCAGATGGCGCAGATGGAACTGGCCGAGGCCCTGCACTGCGGCCTGATCGGTCTTGACCAGATCGATGTCGAAGAGGATAACGGATAAACGGGTTGTGCGATGAACCAGGAAGAAAGACATTTTGAGGCGGAGATGGCGGTGGTCGGCACCGGAATCGCCGGCGTTGCCGCATCGATCTTCGCCTTGAACCGGGGTATAAAGGTTTCGCTCACCGGTAACACCGGAGCCCTCGCCTATACAACCGGGTATCTTGACTTGCTGGGCAGCTTTGAAAAGCAGGGCTTTTCCCATGTAACCGATCCCTGGCAGGCCGTCCGCGAACTTGCAACAGACGACCCCAGGCATCCTCTAGCGGGGATCGGCGCCGAACAGATACAGACCGCCTTTACCGACTATGTATCATTTATCGGCGACTGCGGCATCGCCTATTCGCTTCCGGGCCGGCAGAACCTCACCGCACTGAGTCCGGTGGGCACGGTCAAAAAGACGTTGTGCGTCCCCAGAACGATGCTGGCAGGGGTGAATGCGTATGCGCAGAAGTCCCGGTGCCTGATTGTCGATTTCAGGGGTCTGCGGGGATTCAGCGGCGCCCAGATTGTCGCCAATATGGCGGGCGACTGGCCGGGACTTCGCCATGAACGCATCGCGGTTCCGGATATGCTGCAGAAAGAGATTTATCCGGAGGTGCTGGCGAGAAGCCTGGAAGTGCCGCGCTACCGCGAGACCTTCGCTGAGGCGGTGAAGCCGCTGGTGGGAGATGCCGAGGTGATCGGCATGCCGGCCGTTTTCGGAATGCACGAGCCGGACAAGACCATGGCCGCACTCGAACGGCTCATCGGTGTTCCACTGTTCGAAATCCCGACCATGCCGCCGTCGGTGCCGGGCATCAGAATGCGCGAACTGGTTGAGCAGTATTTCCCGCATAAGGGCGTGATCCTGATTCCCCAGCAGAAGGTGACATCGATTGATTTCGACCGCGATGTCGCGGTGCTGAACACCGCCGACAACTACGGCCCGATCCGCATCAGCGCCCAGACCGTGGTGCTCGCCACCGGTAGATTCATCAGCGGCGGCCTGGAGGCGCACATGGACGGCATAACGGAAACCCTGCTCGATCTTCCGGTGACCCAGCCGGACAGCCGTGACCTCTGGTATCAGAAGCACTATATGGGCAAGACCGGGCACCAGGTGCACAAAGCCGGAATCGAGGTGGACCGATGGTTTCGACCGCTCGACCGCGCCGGCCGGCCGGTCGATGAGCGGCTGTTCGCGGCCGGCATCGTGTTGGCTCATCAGGACTGGATCCGCAGCCGCAGCGGGGCGGGGATTGCCATTGCCACCGCCTGGAAAGCGGTGGAATCGGCGGCGGCTGTTCTTGGAAAATAGTGAGTGCGTAAAAACGGCTATGTCAGAATCAAAGATCCCGATCATCAATTTCAAGGAACTCGCCCATTCGTTGTTGCCCGAGGGGGCCAGCTTCGACGCCTGTCTGACCTGCGGTCTCTGTTCGTCAGGATGCCCGGCTGCTGGTCTCGAGAATATGGACCCGAGAAAATTCATCCGCATGGCCATGATCGGCATGAACGAGGAATTGTCGACCACCCCGTGGGTGTGGATGTGCACCCAGTGCCGCCGATGCCGGCACGTGTGCCCGATGAATATCGACATCTCGCTGCTGGTCCACCATGCCCGCGGAAACTGGCCCAAGGAGCTGAAGCCGTCCGGTATCGTCCGCTCCTGTGAACTTGCCCGCTCCACCGGCTCAACCAGTGCGATGGGCCTGCCGCCTGAGGATTTCGTGTTCGTTGTAGAGGACGTGCTCGCGGAAGTGCAGGAGACGCAGCCCCGATTCAGGAACATGCAGGCGCCGATGGACCGGAAGGGCGCGTTCTTTTTCGTGAACCAGAATTCGCGAGAGCCGATGAGCGAGCCGGATGAAATGGTGCCGCTGTGGAAAATCTTCGATCTGGTCGGTGCCGACTGGACCTATTCGTCGAAGGGCTGGGCGGCTGAGAATTTCTGCATGTTTTCGGGAGACGAGTCGGCCTGGTACGAGGTCATCAGGCGGCGGGTCGACGCGGTCAACGATCTCGGCTGCCGGGTCTGGCTCAACACCGAATGCGGCCATTCCTATTACACGATGTGGAATGCGGTGAATCGCTTCGGCCTGGAGGCGAATTTCTCCATTTCCAACCTGATCACCTACTACGCCCAGTGGATCAGGGAGGGCAAACTGCCGGTCAATTCCGACTGGAACTCGATGAACCTCAAGTTCACCGTTCAGGACCCCTGCATGATCGTGCGCAAGGCCTACGGCGAATCGGTTGCCGACGACATGCGCTATGTCGCCAGGAAGCTGGTCGGCGAGGACAACTTCGTGGACATGCAGCCCAACCGCAGCGCCAACTACTGCTGCGGCGGGGGCGGCGGGTTCCTGCAGGCGGGCATGACCGAACAGCGCCGCTTCTACGGAAAACGAAAATTCGACCAGATCGCCGCCACCGCCGCCGATTACGTGCTTACCCCGTGCCACAACTGCCACTCGCAGATGGAAGACATCGGTCACCATTACGGAGGCAGCTATCACGTCATCCATTTCTGGACTCTGATCTGCCTGTCGCTCGGAATTCTCGGGGAAAACGAGCGAACCTACCTCGGTCCGGATCTGGCGGGCCTGGAGGTTCCCTGCCGGGTGTGAGGGCGTTGCACCACTGATCCCCGACTGATCAGGACAGGTCCGGCACAGCCGGCAAGGGCTGTTAAAAATCCGTTCGCAGGGTCACCTGGAGACCTGGTGCGTCAGGATGTCAATGCGATCCTGTTCGGTGAACCGCTGACGGTGATCGATTCCCATCTGAAATGGCAGCTTCGCTGCAGGCAGAAAGAGCTTCGCCAGCAGGTAGAGGTCACGGTGATCTATGTGACCCTCGACCAGGTTGAGGCGCTGACCTTTGCCGACACAGTGGCGGTCATGCTGGAGGGAACCATGGCCCAGGCGGGCACGCCAGTCGAGTTGTTCGACCAGCCGCAGCACACCTTCATGGGATACTTTATCGGTCCTCCGGGAATGAATGTGCTGCCGGACATCGGGCTGCTCGGCCATTCTATCAATTCGATCGGCATCGACTACAAGGTTACGCGGCAGCCGGTGTCCGCCTGGATGACCACGGTGATCATGGGCGTATGCAACTGGACCTGGTTACTTGCGCTGCTCTGCTGCGCAGGACTGAGTTCGATTCCCGATGACGACTATCAGGCGGCCCATATCGACGGCACCACCACCTTTCTGTTCATCGTCCTGGTTAAGATGGCGCTCGGGCAGTTCGACCTGGGACCGGCCGCTGCCATGTCCGTGAGCTCCCACTCGCCGTAAGACAAATCTGACATATCTTCTCCGTGACAGTCACTCCCGCTCGCGGGAGCAGCCGGGCTGGTTATCGAGGGGGCCGGAGCCGAGTCGATCTGTCAGCAGAGTTTGGCTCCGAGCGGTACGTCGGATTCCGGGGTGCACAGCACGACTGCTCCGTCGCTGTTGTGGAAACCCGTAATCAGGCACTCGGACATGACCGGTCCGATCTGTTTTCTGGGGAAGTTGACGACCCCGACCACGAGCCTGCCAACCAGTTCCTCCGGTGAATAGAGATCGGTGATCCGGGCGCTCGATTTGCGGATGCCGATCTGCTCGCCGAAATCGACGTGCACGATGTAGGCTGGGTGCCGGGCCTCCTTGAACACGTCGGCGCTGATCACCCTGCCGACCCGCAGTTCGACCTTTTCGAAGTCACTCCATTGAATGGTCTCCATGATGACTGCCTTTCTGGTTTTTGGTTATCTTGTGCCGCCGTTTCAGGCCTTCGGGACCGTACCCGACAGCTCGGCGGCCGCATAGCCCCGATAGTCATCGCATGCGCCACCCTGCGTCCCGCAACGCCGTCCGGATCGCCGCCCCGGACCATGGTTGAGGGTTTTCCCGTATCCCGTTGGCGATGCCAAAGCCTGCCTATTCCAAATCGGTGCCCATGGCAAGGTTAAAATACATTTGTTGTGCTATTGTGATCGTTATTCGATACAGTATTGATAGTCTTGCAGGTCAGATATCCTGGCTGAAACGCCCGTGTTGAGGCATTTTCGAGGAGAACTATATGAATGAGCAGACGTTTCACGGCGTGTTCCCGTATCTGGTGTCGCCAATAAAGGACGATGGCACCATCGACTCGGCGGTCCTGTCGCGCCTCTGCACCGACCTGATAGACAAGGGCGTGCACGGGCTGACCCCGCTCGGTTCGACCGGCGAATTCGCTTACCTGAACCGCAAGCAGCGGAGGGACGTGGTGGAGACCGTGATCGACGCCGCCGCCGGCAGGGTCCCGGTGGTCGCCGGCGTTGCCTCGACCACCACCGGCGACGCGGTGTCCCAGGCCAGGAGCTACGAACAGATGGGCTGTTCCGGCATCCTGGCGATCCTTGAAGCCTACTTCCCGGTGTCGGATGAATCTATTTTCAGCTATTTCAAGGCCATTGCCGACAGCGTGTCGGTGCCGGTGGTGCTCTACACCAATCCCAGTTTCCAGCGTTCGGACCTGAGCCTGAATCTGATCGAGCGGCTCAGCAGGATCGACAACATCGGGTATATCAAGGATGCTTCACATAATACCGGCAGACTGCTGTCGATCATGAACCTGGTTGAGGGGCGCATGCAGGTATTTGCCGCATCGGCCCACATCCCGGTTTGTGTGATGCTGATCGGCGGAGTGGGCTGGATGGCGGGGCCGGCGTGCCTGATCCCTGAGCAGAGCGTGAGACTCTACGAGTTGGCCGGCCGGGGACAGTGGCGGGAGGCGATGGATCTGCAGCGCCGGCTCTGGGCGTTGAACCAGGCTTTTGCGAAATATAACCTGGCGGCCTGCATCAAGGGCGGACTCGAACTCCAGGGGTACGAGGTCGGCAGCCCGCTGCCTCCCCAGTCCCCGCTCTCCGACCAGGGGATCGCGGAAGTCAGGAACGCCCTCAATTCAGTGGGCGCGCTGTAGCCCCGCAACCCCTGGTTGCCGTTGCACCGCTATTGCTCGGCAAGTACCTCGAGGCTTACGAAGATGTCGACATCTTTGCCGACGATGCCCATCTCGTAAAACTTCCCGTTGCCCACGCCATGGGCCAGCCGGTCGAACATGATAGAACCGTTGAAGCCGGCGACCTCGGTCCCCTTTTTGGCAGGGTGTTCCTTGACGCCCTCCAGCTTAAACGGCAGTGTCAGATCGTAAGTCTTGCCCTTGATGGTAAGGGTTCCGGCCACCTCATACAGGGAATCCCCGGCATCGGTGATGCTCGTCGATTCGAACACGATCTGGGGAAATTTTGCTGCGTCGAAGAAATCCTCGGAGAGCAGGTGTTTGTCTCGCTTCGGGATGCCGGTGTTGATGGATTCCACCTCTATGGTGAACAGGAAGCTGCTGCCGGCGAGATCGGCCGGATCGAAATTGAGCGCCAGCGTAAAGTCCTCAAATTTGCCCCGTATCTTGGAAAAGATGTGATCCACGCTGAAATAGATGTTTCCATGGGCCTTGTCCAGTTCCCATGACCGGGCACCGGCAAACAGCGTTGAAGCGCCGAGGACTATAGAAAGAAAAAGTATCAACAGCGGGACCAGGTGCTTCGTTTTCATATATGTCTCCTGTTATTGAGGTGATGACGGTTTGTTGTTGCGGACAGATCGGTAGTGTTTCACGCCCCACAGGGCTGCCACGCTCAGAAAAAGTGCACCGATGAGCAGGCGCGGACCGGTCTTTTCAAAAGATTCGCTGACGAACAGCACATGGACCGTGGCGAGCAGCAGCACACCGTAGCCTGCCGGCCTGTGGAGCGCTCTCCAGATGGCGAAGGGGATGTGAAGGCGGTTTCTGAAATAGGATGAGACCGCCAGCAGCACGATGAAAAAAAGCACCGCCGCGCCGACCATCTCCGGCCAGAATTTCTTTCCCAGCGGCAGGTTGGCGATTCCTTCGGGAACCAGAACCAGCAGGGCGTGGCTGACTGCGGCCAGGGCCACGAAAGCCCCGTTGATCCGGTGGTATCTAATCAGGTTGGCGGCGCCGAAAATGGCGCTCATGGCATCCCCGCGGATTGCCAGCAGAACCTGCAGGTAAACCAGCATGAGCGCCGTCAGTCCGCAGTACTGGCCGGCAATGAGCATGGCCTTGTCAACGCCGGTCTTGTACCACAGGGTCGTCGTTTCATAGTATCCAGGGATCGCCAGCGCCGCAGCCACGCAGATCACGGCCGCGGCCGTCAGCACGACCCGGTAAACAGCCGGCATAAACTCCGATTGCGCAGTGCGTTGGTCACGACGATTCACGTTGGACATCCCGGTTTATTTGTACGACATTGTGGTTGATATTCTCGGTCAGACTATTTCAATTATGAGCCGGTAAGTCAATCCTGATGTTGAGCAGGGTGCTGAACAGCGCAATTATCTGATTGACGAGCGGATCTGACCGGGAAAAACCGCTCTGGCTTGGCATGCCGATCATGGGCGTGCTAGATGAAGCGCCGGGCTATCGCCTGGGTGATGTCGTCGAGGTTGCCGATGGTCGCTCCGAAGCTGTCGCACAGGCGCTTTACCGCCTGATACAGGTCAGGGTTGTCGAGATCATCCACCCGGGCCAGCCGGTGGGTTCGCCGGCCGATGCAGAAAACGACCTGGTCTGCTTCCGGGAGAGCAAGGAATTTCCGGATCGGGGCCGTCATCTTTTCACGGTCGGAGGGCAGCACGCCGTCCACCTCGGAAAAAAGATTGAGCACATGATCGCTTTTCACGGTGCTGGTGATTCCCTCGAGAGATTCGAGAAACAGAAGTAGTTCCCGGGCCGTGTCGACCTCTCCCATCTTGTCGAACCCGCCGGCTGCATGCTCGTCCGTCAACGGCGCCGCCGAGGGCAGCGCCAACGACCGCAGCCTGATGAAGTCCGGGTTGATCTGATTCAACGCGTCGGCGCTCTCCAGGGCATGTTCTTTCGACAGCGATATCCCCCCGAGACCGGGCATGATGTACTCGGACAGTTCCATGCCGGCCCGTTTCACTTTCTGTCCCGCGACAATCTGGGTAGCTTTGTCGACCCCTTTTCTGACCCGTTTGAGAACCGTATCGGAACCTGACTCCATGCCGATGTGAATGCGGTTGAGACCGGCCTCGGCCATCATCGCCAGGTTGTCGTCGCTGATCCTGGCGATGGTGTGGGAGCGCCCGTAGGAGGTGATGCGTTCCACTTCCGGAAACAGCATTTTGAGATGGCGGAGAATGGTGATCAGATCTGCGGGTTTGATGATGAGGCTGTTGCCGTCCTGCAGAAAAATCGATTTCATGCCGCCGGCGACGAAGTGGTAGGCGGCGTGCAGGGCCGATTCATCGGCCACCCTCTGTTTGAGAAAATCGCCGAAATATCTGGAACCGTTCTGACGTGCCGCAACGATCATGTCTACGCAGGTTTTCACCGCGTCGATGTCGCTGAGAATATGTTCGAGCGGACGCAGGCTGAAGGATGCGCCTTTATAGACCGGGCAGAATGTGCAGCGGTTCCACGGGCAGTTGCGGGTGATTCTGATCAGCAGGCTTTCGGCCTCGCTGGGAGGGCGAATCGGCCCCTGCTCAAAGCCGCGGTATGGGGGGATGTTCTTCATGATCATTCGATGGCGGGGCCGGCGGTGAAGGAACTCGCAGGTTTTTTTTCAGGGCCGCATAGGACGCTGTGTCGGTTGTTTTCATCGAGCCTTTCGTTTCACTATTTCAATACACAACGGTAAGTCTTGCTTGTCACCTAAGTCAATACGCGTTATGGATGTCTGGCGAACGGGGCATTCCGGTTTATGCGGACAAGCCTCCATCATTTCTGACAGGAGACACCATGGAAGAACGGAACCTCTTTGAAAAACTTGTCGATTTAAGCCCGGGCATGGAGATCTGGTGGGATTCCTCGCCGATCATCTTCGAGAACTGGTGCAAGAAGATGCTCGCCAAGGCGGATCCCGCGGATCATGACAACCTGAAGGCGCAGTTCAAACGGATGTATGATCCGGCAAACGTCGAAGGCCAGCTGTTCAGGGGCGTAACGACCAACCCGCCCCTGTCCCTGCAGGCCATCGAGGACGACCCGCCGCGCTGGCAGAAGGTCGCTGCCGATTTCATCAGGGCCAATCCAGGAATCTCCGTCGAGGAGCTGTTCTGGATGAATTACAAGGAGATCGTCAAACTCGGGTCGGACATGTATCTGCCGCTGTTCGAAAAGAGCGGATACCGGGAGGGATTTCTGTCCGGGCAGACCGACCCGCGCGACGCCTTCAACGGCGAGGCGATGTTCGAGCAGGCCAAAGAGATTCACGCGATCAATCCCAACGTGATGGTAAAGGTTCCGGGCTCCAGGGAAGGTTATGACGTGATTGAGGAACTCACCGCCCTGGGCATCCCGACCAACAACACCCTGTCCTTTCACATGCCGCAGTTCGCCCACTGCGCGCAGCGGGTCGAGAAGGGGCTGGTGCGGGCCCGGGCCAATGGTGTCGACCTGTCCAAATGGCGCTCGATTATAACCGCGATGGAGTCACGCTGGGGAGATCTCGGCGGGTTGCGCGATTTCGGCCGGGAGGCCGGCGTCGAGGTGAGCGACCAGGACGTGCGTTGGGCGGAACTGGCGATCTTTAAGAAAGCCTGCCGGTACCTGAAAAAGAACCGATACCATTCGAAGATGCTGTCCTGTTCGTTGCGGATCGGACCGGAGGTCAATGGAAAGATGCGGGTCTGGCACCTCGAGGAAAAGGTCGGCGCCGACATCGTGGTGACCTGTCCTCCGGGCTACATCGACCAGATTATCAATTTCGACAACCAGTCCGCCATCGTGTTCGAGGCCGATACCATCGAACGGGACATTCCCAAGGCCGTGTTCGACAGGCTGATGAAGATCCCCTATTTCGAGAAAGCCTATGATGAAAACGGCTACCGGCCGGAAGAGTTCAATAGCCACCCGTCGCTGGTGAAGACCGCTGACCAGTTCGCCAAGGCCACGGAGAAAGCGGTAGCGTTCGCCGAGAAGTGTCTCAAGGGCTGAATTAACGGGAGATAGCTCTTCTCCTCGAGGGCGATTCGATCGGCAACGCCGGATCGGGTCGGCCATTGTCTATGTTGAGATCAAGGGTGCTGCCCGTCCGTCTTCGGCGGGCCAGCGCAATAACGGCTATAAGAAGTCGTTGAGCGCCTGGATGAAGTGGTTGCGGGCTTCGATGTGCACCAGGTGGCCGGTGCCGGGAATGGTCAGCACGGTCGAGTTGGGGAACAGCCGGCCGATCAGGTCGCTGTCGCCCTCGCTGATATAGTCGGACCGGCCGCCCCTGATGAATAACGTTTCGACATCGCAGGCCGGACCGCTCACCGCCGCCGAGATCGCCTTCTGAGCCGCCGATATGGCGTCAAGATCCGGTTTCCAGCCATAGCTCCCATCTCCCCGATTTTCCAGATTGGCCAGCAGAAACTGCCGGTACACCGGATCCGGCACTGCTCCCTGCATCAGCAGGTCGGCGTCCTTTCGGGACGTGAGCCGGCCGAGGTCGAGACTGCGCATGGCATCCAGGTAACCGACCCAGAACGGGTCGGTATAGGCCTTCGGGGCGATATCCACGACCGCCAGCTTGTCGACCCGTTCAGGGAAGGACAGGGCCAGCTGCATCGCGCACTTGCCGCCCATGGAGTGTCCCACGATGGATGCGCCATCAAGATCAAGGTCATCCATAAAACCACCCAGATCAGCCGCCATGGTCCCGTAGGACATGGTGGAGTGATGGAAGGAGTCGCCATGGTTTCTGAGGTCCACGACATAGGCCCGGAAGCGGCTGGCGAGCGCCCGGGCGACACCGGTCATATTGGCCTTCGAACCCAGCAGTCCATGGAGCAGGATGACCGGAGGACCGGATCCGTATTCAGCGTATGCGAGCATGATCTCCCGTGTCAGCAGTGATTCTTAACAACCAGTGATAATAAGGTATCTTGCCGATTTGGCAATGTCTACACCATATATTTCGATAATACTAGAAATATAGTTGACAGCCCGTTTTCCGGACGCTATGGTGCCTTCCATACGCTAACCAAGCTGTCGGAGTCAACCA
>Ga0316576_10002420_pt1 | contig 10600 bp, 8 predicted proteins | sample S0NA_FD_203075 | JGI IMG/M metagenome (GOLD analysis project Ga0316576, IMG submission 203075) | Rhizosphere microbial communities from salt marsh grasses in Alabama, United States - S0-2_050615r3r5 | ecosystem: Host-associated > Plants > Roots > Rhizosphere | place: USA: Alabama | collected... | reverse complement strand
ACCTGCGTTGACGGCGTGGAAGGTGACGATCGGGGTGGAGGCCGTACTCCTCTTCCTGTTCGCGATCGCGGGACGGCTGCCCGCCACACGGCGGCCCCGACCGGAAGAGAGCCTGGACGAACGCATTCTGTTCATCGGGAGTCTGGTTACCGGTCTCGCCGTGTTCATTCATCCCGACAGTCGACTCTGGCGATCGGCGCTGATCGCCATTTACGGAATCCTCGCCCTGTTCCTGGGGATCTTCGTCATCGCCCGGTTGCGTTACGAGCGCCGGTTTCCCTGGCTCGCGGCCGTGGGCATCGCTGTGTGCGGGCTCGCGCTCGGGGTGCTGCTGCTCTGAGGAAGGCTCCGCCCGGCCTGCGCGATCGAGCAGACGCGGACATCCCCTTTCGGCCGCTACAGGCGTCGAATCACAGAGGTCGCGTCCTGCCCCGCCTGATCGCGATCAGATCGTCGACGGTCCGGCTTCCCTCTCTCTGGGTGGCCTCGCCCGCGGCGATCGTCTCTCCCGGCTGGATGTAGTTGTAGCGGTCCACGATGCCCCGGTGGATGCGAGCGTCGTGTCCGATCCTGCAATGGTCCATGACCACCGAATCGACGATCTCGGCGCCCTTTTCCACCCAGACGTCCCGTCCGATCACCGAACGCACGATCCGGGCCTCGTCCACTACGCTCCCGACTCCCAGGCTGATGTCCTCGAGCTCGCCGGAGAGCACCCTCGGGCTGGAGCGGTGATATGCCTGCGAGTGGATCGGCCACAGGCGGTTGTTGAGGTCGAAGCGGGGTCGTTTCCCGAGCAGGTCCATGTGGGCCGACCAGTAGGTGGGAAGCGTCCCGACGTCCCGCCAGTATCCCGCCTCCTCGTACGGCTTGATGCCGGGTACGATATTCCGGTGAAAGTCGTAGGCGAACACCCGGTAGTCGGTCGCGTCGACCATCCGGGGGACGATCGTCTTCCCGAAGTCCGGGTCCAGGTTCTCGGCAGTGACCTCCTTGAGCACGTTCACAAGTGCTCCGGGCTCGAACAGGTAGTTGCCCATCGACGAGTAGGTGTAGCCGGGGCGGTCGGGCATCTCCGGCGGTGAATCGGGCTTCTCCAGCCAGTTCACGATCCGGTCGTCGGGGGCTGCTTCGGCGACGCCGAAGCCTGAAGCCTCTTCGGTGGGAACCGGCAGCATCGCTACACTGAGATGCGCCTCCTTCTTCCGGTGGAATCGGATCATGTGCCCGATGTCCATCCGGTAGATGTGGTCGGCCCCGAACACCGCGATCAGGTCGGGACGGAAGTCGGCGATCAGGTTGAAATTCTGATAGACCGCGTCGGCGGTGCCGCGATACCAGACCTTGCCGACTCGCATCTGCGGCGGAACGACGGTGAGGAAGTCGTCGGGGTGGGGCGTGCTCAACCGCCAGCCCTCCCGCAGGTGATGGATCAGCGACTGCGAGCGGTACTGCACCAGCACGAAGGTCGAGTAGATGCCCGAGTTGAGCAGGTTGGACAGAACGAAATCGACGATCCGGTAGCTCCCGCCGAACGGAACCGCCGGCTTGCTCCGCTCTTCCGTCAGAGGGGCCAGCCGCCGTCCCTCGCCTCCCGCCATCACGAGTCCCAGGACCCGGAGGTTGCTGCGCATGTCGGTTACCTTCCTCGTGTCGATTCTTATCGTGACTGGTCGCTCTTCATCGCTTCATACAATTGCTCGTAAGCCCGGCCGCTGGCGTCCCACGAGAAGTCGGTCGCCATGGCCGCGCGAATGAGGCTCTCCATCTGAGCGGGCGTGTCGTACACGGCGAGAGCCTGGTCGATCGCCGAACCGAACGTGTCCGGATCGTAAAGCCGGAAGACGATCCCCGTCGCCCGGCCCTCAGCGATCGTCTCCGGCGTCGCTGCCACCACGCTGTCGGCCAGCCCGCCCACTTCGTGAACGACCGGGATCGTGCCGTACCTCTGGCTGATCATCTGATTCAGTCCACAGGGCTCGAAGGCCGATGGCATCAGGAAGAAGTCGGAGCCGGCTTCGATCAGGTGCGCCAGGCGTTCGGAGAAGGCCACCCGCGCGCCCACGTTGGGCAGATCGGCGTCCAGCCGCTCGATGAGGCGTTCGTACCTGGCTTCCCCGCTCCCGAGAAACACGAATCGGGCCGGCCAGGTCGCGAGCCGATCGGCCAGTGCCTCGATCAGCGGGAGCCCTTTCTGGTCCACGAGCCGGGAAATGAACCCGAAGAGCGGAAGATCGGGTTCGCCATCGAGGCCGAACTCCGCCAGCAGTTCCCGCTTCAGCAGCGCCTTTCCGGACCGGTCCGTCGCATCGTAGGAGACGTCGAGAAGGGCATCGGCCGCCGGGTTCCAGGTGACGGTATCGATACCGTTGAGAATTCCGGTGACGGGTCGCGACAGGCCGCCGACGACCCCTTCCAGCCCGAAGCCGTACTCCGGCGTCGCGATCTCCCTCGCGTACGTCGGGCTCACCGTGGTGACCTGGTCCGCTGCGATCATCCCGCCCTTGAGCAGGTTGATTCCCCCGTAATACTCCAGTCGGTCCGACCGGAACCACTCCGTCGGCAATCCGGTATCGGGCCAGTTCTCGGCCGGAAAGCGGCCCTGATAGGCGAGATTGTGCAGGGTCATGATCGAGGCGGGCTTCGTCCGGGAGAGACCGCCGGCCCCCGGGGGCGGGCCGGCCTCCAGCAGAACCGGCGCGAGCGCGGTCTGCCAGTCATGGAGATGAAGAATCTCCGGCACCTCCTCGAGGCCGCAAAGGGCCGCGCGACAGAAGACGGCGAAACGGAAGAGATTGTCGGGATAGTCACCCGCGTCGTCCCCGTACAGGCCCGGACGGTCGAAGAGCGCGGGGGCATCCACCAGCCGGACGCGCAGCCCGTGCGGTCCGGCCAGCGGTCGAATCGCCGCCGTCGCGGGCAGACCGAGCTCCTCGGGGCCCAACTCGAGCACCGGCGCTCCGGGCTCGAATCCCGCCTCCCGCACCGAGCGGTACAGGGGAAGATAGAGGCTGACGTCGTGTCCGTTTCCTGACAGGTAGGCGGTCAGAGCCGCGGTGACGTCTGCCAGCCCCCCCGTCTTCGCCCAGGGCACCGCTTCGGAGGATATGTGGACGATTCGCATGGCGGGCCCCGAGCCGGTTCGTGGTGGAACGGTCTCGGAGGAAGATACCCGTGAGGTGGGGTTCGCCGCGACAGCCGGTGGGAAGCTTCGATCCGTCGGCCGCGCACCGCGTAGATCCTCAGAACCGGCTCGCGACCTCCCGCTCGACCCGCGACTGCGCGCCCTTGACCTGGTCGCGTCCGGCCAGCTTCGCCTCGTACAGCCGGTCGTCGGCGCGATCGAGCAGGCGACTGACCTCTTCTCCGTGATCCGGCCAGCTGGCGACGCCGATGCTGATCGTCACGGATTCCGGCGTTCGACCGCCCGGCATCGAGATCTTGTGGTTCGCGACGGCCTCGCGAAGCTGCTCGGCGATCCTGAGGGCGGCCGCCGAATTCGTCTCCGGAAGAGCGACGACGAACTCTTCGCCACCGAGTCGGGCTACGAAGTCTCCGCCCCGAACACGGCTTCGGATCACGCGTGCGATCGACTGCAGGGCCAGGTCGCCGGCGGCGTGTCCGTGCGTGTCGTTGAATTGCTTGAAGTAGTCGATGTCGATGGCCGCGATGGAAATCGGACGACCGTACCGACGGGCGCGAGCGACTTCGCCGCCCCAGCGGTCTTCGAACGCATGCCGATTGAGAAGGCCGGTCAGACCGTCGTTCGCCGAGAGCACGTGCGGCTTCTGCATCCGCAGGTTCACGAGAGTCCCCAGCATCCCCATGGATCCCAGAAGCGCGATTCGGCCGCTCTGAGTGGCGAGCTCGATCGGGCCGAATCCGGCCACGCCGGCCGAGAGTACCGCCGCGCCGACGATCCCGCCGTACTGCACTACCGCGAGAGCACCGGCCACGGCGCAAGCCCGGTGATCCAGACGCATGCTCGTCGCCGAAAGCGCGAGGAAGTAGACCGGAAACGCCACGGGGTTCATCAGGGCGAGATCGGGCCGGCCGTTGAAGAGGAACGCGGCCAGGGTGAGACTCACGATCGATACATCGAGCGCACTGGTCACGAACCCGATCGACCATCGGTAGTCCGCTCGGACCACGATCAGGTGCAGGAGACCCGCGACCGGAAGCGACACACACGTCACGGCAAGATAGACGAGCGCTGCCTCGCTGCGATGGGTGATCCACGCCCCGAAGAGGGCGAAGGCGATCGCGGCGAAGCTGATGGCGAGACGGCCCCACGAAATGAGCTTCTCGCCCTGACCGCCGGTCTGCAGCAGTGTAGAATCAGGCGGCATCCAGAAGCGCCGCCATCCTGCCCGGATTCCGTGCATGCCTCTCCTCGAGCGAGTGTCTGGTCTCGTGACCGATCGTCTCGTGACGGAAGAGCAAGCCTCATGCCCCTGCATGGGTCCGAAAATTCGCCACATTCGCTCGTTCGAAGTTCGAAATTCGGGGCAAGCCGCGTCGAATGCCGTATCGCGCAAGGTACCGGCACCCTTGAAGCCGTAGATCGAGGCTGCGATCATGCGCTCTCCCGACAGCTCAAACCTCACCAGGCGGAGCCATGTCCACGAGCATTCGTACCGCGTCCGAGGAGGATCGCGAAAGGATCGTGCTGTTCAACCAGGCGTTGGCCCGGGAGACCGAGGGCCGCGAACTGGACCGAACCACGCTGATGAAGGGAGTCGAGAAGCTGCTCGCCCAGCCGTCACTCGGGCGCTATTTCGTGGCCGAGCGGGAGGGCGAGATCGTGGGACAGCTGATGATCACTATCGAGTGGAGCGACTGGAGGAACGGCGAGATCTGGTGGGTCCAGAGCGTCTACGTGTCGAAGCGGCACCGCCGCTCCGGTATCTATCGTCAACTTCACGAGTATGCCCGGGACCTGGCCCGCAAGGACAAAGCGATCGGGCTGCGCCTGTACGTGGAGCGCGACAACGAGCCGGCCCGGGCGACCTATCGCACGATGGGCATGCTCGAGTCCTCCTACCGGGTCTACGAGGAATTCTGGGCCTGACCGGGCGAGACGAACCCGCCTCGCCTCACCCGCCCGGCGGAAAGTCCTTCAGCGCCTCTTCGATCGCCCTGTCGATCGCCTCCTGGCGCTCCTGCGCATCCCGCTTCTCGTGGACCTCGCCGGAAACGACGCCACGCCACACCAGCTCGTTCGACGATCCGTCCACGATATCGAGGATCAGCGTGCCCTCGTTATACTGCCGCACCGACGGTGTCGAATAACCCATCCCGAACGAAGGGCCGTACGGACCCCAGTATCCCCCCCAGCCGTACCCGTAGTAGCTGTTGATGTAGGTGACGTCCATTCGGCCATCGATCGACACGTGATAGCCGATCCGGAAGTCGGCCGACCCGCTCTCATCCCGACGAAATCCCTTCTCGGCGAGCTTCCTCTCGACGGACGAGCGGATCCGACGGTCGGTCATCGGGTCGTCCACCAGCCGGTCGTTGGACCGAATGTCGCCCGCTTTCTCTGCCTCGAACGGCGCCCAGTCCCACGTCTCATACGAGCGAATCTCGTCGACCTTCGCGGGGTCGAAGTCGGACCAGGACTCGAGACCGGAGCACCCGGTGAGGGCGACGGCGGTCAGCAGGATTCCAGCCCAGATCGGCGACCCGGACGGGATGACTCTCGCCCGGCTCATCGGTACACCAACCCGATGTTGAAGCCCCAGTACTTCTGGTCCCCGGAGCCCCCGGCGCTGAACGCCCAGTTGTAGCGCGTGTTCGCGATCAGGGCGACCTCGGGTCGGCCCAGCGGCACGATGACGCCGAGCTCGGGGGCCCAGCCGAAGTGCCAGTTGTCGTCCTTGACCGAGCTGATCCCGATATCCACCCGTCGCTCGATCCAGTAGGTGCCGGCGTTGATGCCGGCGTACGGACGGATACCCCCCCGGGAACCGAAGTAGTAGTGGGCGTTGACCAGCAGCGGAACGGCATTGAAATAGCGCAGCTGCGTGCCGCTGATGGCTGCGCCGGGCAGGTCCACGACTTCGTCGGTCTTCTCGTTGAGGACGTTCCAGCTGCCCGAGAAGCCATACGAGAGGTTGCCGCCGCGATTCGGAACGTATCGCGCTTCGAGTCCGATGCCTCGGAAGCTGAAGTCATCGACGAACGAAACGTCGGAGTCCGAGCTTCCCGGCAGGCTGGAGGTAGCCGACATGTTGTAGGTGATGCCCCACCACCAGTCCTGTGCCTGCGCTTCGCCGCTGATGCCCACGAGCAGGGCTACCGAGGCGAGCGCTCTCCTGAGCAGTCTCATCATCTTCTCCAATCTCGGATATGCCCCGGCCCTACTGGACCATCAGATAGTCTTTGGACTGATCGAAGGCTTTGTCGATTCCGGACAGAGCCAGGTTCACGTTCGACTGTCCACTGCTCGACAGGACCGCGTTGACCGCACCGGTCCACACCGATGGGATCTGCTGGTCGGAATCGTCACGGCCATCGGGATGGAGCATATCGACGAACAGCGTGCCTTCGTTCCAGCTCGTCGTGCTCACGTAGCCTGGATACCAGCATCCGTACCCGGGGGGATACCATCCCCACCAGCCCCAGTAGCCGCCACACGGCCAGTAGGTGTAGGCGGTCCACTCGTTCACGGCGACCATCACGATCACGGCGACGTCCGGCAGGTTCGATTCCGTCACTTCCTCGGTCGGAATCCGCTGGTAACCCAGCGCATTCATGTTCCGGACGACCTGGTCCACGAACGCCGCGTCAAGCGCATGATCGTAGTCCAGGCGACTCTCGTCTTCGCAATTGATCGGGCCCTGCTCGGGCGGGTTCGGGACGTCGCACACCTCGACCACCGTGTCCGGAATGGCGTAGGTCCGCTGACCCCGGAAGTCGAAATCCTCGTTGTACGTCGTGAGCACGACCTGTGTCTCGGACACGTTCGATATTTCGCCGGGATAGCAGGCCGTGAGCCCGCCGACGGCCAGCAGCGCCGCCACGGCGACCGGCCATCGACCGGACGACCCTCCGACCATCGTCAACCTCTGCCGCATTCTGACATCCTTCTCCGGCCGGCTGAAACCGCGACCGGCGGATTGAAAATCACGGGAGGCCGAGGGTGCCATCCCGTCGGGAGCCGACGAAGATAGCCGCCCCCGGTCGGAGGGCAACCGGGCGGCGAAGGCAGGCGCACGCTCGATGGCGGGGAGCGTGGGAGTGGTGCCGCAGCCGCACGTGGCCCGGGTGCAACAGAAGCTACGGAAACCGGAATGTCGACCGCGCGCAGCGGGCGAGGTCAGTCGGATCGTCGACACGCGGTTCGGCGCATATCTCTGCGGTCTGCCGGTCCATTGCAACAGGGAGCGATACACCGGCGACTCGGTCGTATCAGGGGGCCGTCCGCATCTTGCAATTCCCGAAGACACCGAGATCCGGAGGCCCCGGATCTCCCATGATACGCCGTCGGAATGCCCGTGAGGGGGAGAGCGAATTGTTCACCGCGTTGCTGATGATCTTCGTCGCAGACCTGCTGATCTTCGTCCACGAGATCGGTCATCTGCTCGCGGCCCGTACACTCGGCATGCCCGCGACCTCGTTTTCCGTCGGCTTCGGACCGGCCCTTTTGAAGCGAACGTGGCGGGGCACCGAGTACCGGCTCGCCCTCATCCCGCTCGGCGGGTATGTGAGAATCGAGGGTATGAACGGCACCGACGAGGACAGGATCCGGTGGCCGAACGGATTCGCCTTCCAGCCGCTCTGGAAGCGCCTCGTCGTGATCGGAGCCGGCGTGACCGCCAACGCGCTGCTCGCCCTGGTCCTGTACAGCGCAGTCTCGGTAGCGGGAAAGTGGAGTGGGCCGGTCGATGCCCGGGTGGTCGAGGTCGATGAGACCATTCTCCCGCCGACGGCGGGCTGGTCCTCGATCCCGCCGGATAGGATGATCGAACAGGTGGATGATCGCCCCGTCTCCGACTGGAGCGAAATGGCGCTGGTCCTGCTGGGCCTCGAGGAAGGCTTCCACACCCTGGAGCTGGATGACGGCACCGGCCACCGTGTCTGGCTCCCGGGCTCCGAAGCCGCGAAGATCCAGCTGCTGGAGGCGCTCATCCCGGCCGTACCGGAACCGGTGAACCACGATTTCGGGGAAGGAGTCGCGGCCGGCGGACGAGAGGTGAGCCGAACCGCGAAACTGATCGCCGAAAGCGGGAAGCTTCTCGCCACCGGATCGATCGGAATCCGTCAGCTCAACGGACCGATCGAGCTGGCACGAGTCAGCGAGCGGACCCTTCGGATGAGCCTGAGTCAGTTTCTCGCGTTCGTCGCGTTTCTCTCCCTGAACCTCGCGATCCTGAACGCCCTTCCGATCCCGGTGCTGGACGGAGGCCACTTCGCCCTGCTCCTGGCCGAGGGGGTGCGGGGCAGGCCCCTCCCTTCATCGATCCGGAGATACGGCACCCTCGCCGGGACGACCGTCGTCGTCTGCTTCATGACCGTCGCTCTCCTGAACGACCTGCTTCGCCTCTTCGGCCACTGAGACCCGCCCACGGGCTTCCCTGCGACTTCCGTCGTGTTAGATTGCCGCGGCCCATGATTCGGGGCTGAAGGAGGCGGAACCGGTCCGTTCCGCCCGGTCACCAGAAACGGAAGGACGCAGCATGCACCGGATCCTCCGGCCGTTGACCCTGGCAGTCGCGGCCATCTTCGCTCTCGCCCCCGCCCCGTCCTTCGCGCAGGATGCGGATGCCGGCGAACTGACCCTGGACCGTCTCTTTTCGGCCGAGTTCCGGGGGGAATCGTTCGGCCCCGCCCGCTGGTTGGACGACGGTGATGCGTACACGACACTCGAGAGGTCCGACGACGGCCAGGGACGGGACCTGGTTCGATACAGCACCCGCTCCGGGGAGCGGTCGATCCTCATCCGCGGATCGAGTCTGATCCCGACCGGCGCGACGACGCCGATCGCGATCGAAGGCTACGAGTGGTCCCCCGACGGCGACAAGTTGCTGATCTACACCAACTCCCAGCGGGTCTGGCGCCGCAACACCAGGGGCGACTACTGGATTTACGACACGCGAACCGGCGCTCTTCGGCAGCTCGGCGGAGGCGCCGATCCGTCGTCGCTGATGTTCGCGAAATTCGATCCGACCGGCACGCGAGTCGCCTACCGTCGCGGCTACGATCTCTACGTCGAAGACCTGGCGACCGGCACGCTGACCCGGCTGACCGACGACGGCTCGCGGACGATCATCAACGGTACCTTCGACTGGGTATACGAGGAGGAGTTCGACGCCCGGGACGGATTCCGCTGGAGCCCGGACGGTCGCTGGATCGCCTACTGGCAACTGGACGCGGAGGGGATCGGCGAGTTTCTGTTGATCAACAACACCGATTCTCTCTACTCGTACACGATTCCGGTGCAGTACCCGAAGGCGGGAGACATGAATTCCGCCGCACGAGTCGGCGTGGTCGCCTCCACGGGAGGAGAGACGCGCTGGTTCGACGTGCCCGGCGATCTCCGCGACAACTACATCCCGCGAATGGAATGGGCCGGCTCCTCGGATGCGATCGTCATTCAGCGGATGAACCGTCTGCAGAACACCAACACCGTGCTGCTCGGAGACGTGAACACCGGCTCGATGGTCCCGGTCAAGACGGAGCAGGACCGGGCGTGGGTCAACACGGTTGACGACTGGGAGTTCTACGATCGGGGCCTCGCCTTCATCTGGGAGAGCGAAAGCACGGGGTTCCGGCACCTCTACCGGGTAACGCGCGACGGTGGATCGACGCGACCGATCACCTTCGGCGGCTGGGACGTGATCGGCATCGACCTGGTGGACACGGAAAACGGCTGGATCTGGTTCCGAGCCTCACCGGCGAACGCCACCCAACGCTATCTGTACCGGGCGAGACTCGACGGGAGCAATCCGGCCCAGCGGGTCACGCCGGATGGACAGCCCGGCACTCACGGCTACAACATCTCCCCGAACGGCCAGTTCGCCTTTCACACCTGGTCGCAGTTCGGCATCCCGCCGATCACGGAGTTGATCAGCCTGCCGGACCACCAGACGATCCGGACGCTCGTGGACAACGCGGAGCTCAAGGCGGCCGTGGAAGCGCTGGACCGGGGCGAATACGAGTTCTTCAAGGTCAACGTCAACGGGGTCGAGCTGGACGGCTGGATGATGAAGCCCGTGGACCTGATTCCCGGCCGCCGGTACCCGATCCTGATGTACGGCTACACAGGTCCGGCCGGCACGACGGCCACCGACTCCTGGGGCGGCTTCAACTACCTCTGGCACCTGATGCTGACGCAGCAGGGCTATATCGTCGCCACCGTGGACAACCGCGGCACGCCGTCGCCCAAGGGACGCGATTTCCGGAAAGCGATTTACCGGAACTACGGCACGGTCGCCTCGGAAGACCAGGCGGCGGCGGTGCGCCAGATTCTGCGTGAGCGAAGCTACATCGACCCGGACCGGGTCGGCGCCTGGGGCTGGAGCGGCGGTGGGACGTACACGCTGAATCAGATGTTCCGCTATCCGGACCTGTACAGCCTGGGCATGGCCGTGGCGCC
>Ga0316576_10002419_pt1 | contig 10600 bp, 11 predicted proteins | sample S0NA_FD_203075 | JGI IMG/M metagenome (GOLD analysis project Ga0316576, IMG submission 203075) | Rhizosphere microbial communities from salt marsh grasses in Alabama, United States - S0-2_050615r3r5 | ecosystem: Host-associated > Plants > Roots > Rhizosphere | place: USA: Alabama | collected... | reverse complement strand
GATGCGGCGATATCAGCTGGGCGGAATTCCTCCCGCAGCACGCCCCTGCTCGGGCTGGCGCGCTTGATCTCGGCGATGACGCCGGCGCGGCTCGACGCGATCTTGGCCGCCAGCGCGTCGGCGAATCCGCGAGCGGGGCCGGCCCGATCGGCGGCGTCCGCCAGCACCGACGCAGGCCGCGCGCGCTTGCGCTCGGCAACCTCTTCCGTCTTGCGGGCGGTAATGCGCCGCAGGATGTCTGGTGTGTCGGTCATGGCGTCGCTGATGCGAAGCTCGCTGTAAGGGTCGCGAGGCGCTCCAGCCGCTCCAGCGCCGCGCCGCGTTCGATGGCCTGCCTGGCAGCGTCGATGCCGGTCGCGAGGCTCTCGGCCACGCCGGCGACGTAGATGGCCGCGCCGGCGTTGAGCAGCACGATGTCCCGCGCCGCGCCCGGCTCCCCGGCCAGTGCCGCGCGGACGAGTTGGAGACTTTGCTCTGGGCCGTCCACGCGGATGGCGTCCAGCGAAGTGGATTCGAGGCCGAAGTCTGCCGGGCTGATCCGATAACGGCGGATGGCGCCGTCTTTGAGCTCGGCGACGTCGGTCGGTGAGGCGATGCTGATCTCGTCCAGGCCGTCTTCGGCGTGGACCACCATCACGTGCTCGGAGCCGAGGCTCCTCAGCACCTCGGCGAGCGGGTCCAGCAGCGATTCGGCGAAGACGCCCAGCACCTGCCGCTTGACGCCCGCAGGGTTGGTGAGCGGCCCCAAGATGTTGAAGATGGTCCGCACACCCAGCTCGCGGCGCGGGCCGATGGCGTGCTTCATGGCGCCGTGGTGGGCCGGCGCGAACATGAAGCCCACGCCCACCTCGCGCACGCACTGCGCCACCTGTGCCGGCGTCAGGCCTAGCTTGATACCGGCCGCCTCCAGCACGTCGGCGGCTCCGGACTTGGACGATACCGAGCGATTGCCGTGCTTGGCCACGTGACAGCCGGCGGCGGCGGCGACGAACATGCTGGCGGTGGAGACGTTGAAGGTGCCGGACGCATCACCGCCGGTGCCGACGATGTCCACGGCGTTGGTTAGGTCGCCGATATCGACACCGCTGGCCAGCTCGCGCATCACCGCCGCGGCGGCGGCGATCTCCGCTACCGTTTCGCCCTTGAGCCGCAGGGCCACCAGGAAGCCGGCGATCTGCGCCGCTGTGGCGCCCCCGGTCATGATGGCGCGCATGACCGCCGTCATTTCTGTCGCATCGAGGTCCCGGCCGTCGATGAGTTGGGCGATCGCTTGCTTGAGGTCTATGGCAGAGGTCATGGGGCTTGGGGTCGTTGGCGGGCGCTTGGCGCGCGGCCCTTGGCGCGTTGTCAGTAGCGCCAAGGGCCAAGGGCCGTTCCTTCAGGTCTGATTGGCAAGAAAATTCGCGAGCAGCTCGTGCCCGTGCTGGGTCAGGATGGATTCCGGGTGGAACTGCACGCCCTGCACGGGCAGCTCGCGGTGGCGGACGCCCATGATCTCGTCGCGGCTCCCGTCCTCGGTGCAGGTCCAGGCGGTGACTTCCAGCTCCGGCGGCAGACTGTCGGCGTCGATCACCAAGGAATGGTAGCGGGTCGCGTCGAAGGGCGTCTCTAGCCCCGAGAAGATCCCTTGACCTGCGTGGTGGATGGGTGACGTCTTGCCGTGCATCACGGCCCGTGCCCGGATGATCTTGGCGCCGAAGGCACGGCCGATGGATTGGTGCCCCAGGCAGACGCCGAGCACCGGCACGCGGCCAGCCGCGGCACGGATGAGTGGCACCGAGATGCCGGCCTCATCCGGGGTGCACGGACCCGGCGAGACGACGATACTGGCGGGGCCGAGCGCCAGGGCGTCTTCCACGGTGGTCTCGTCGTTGCGCAGCACGCGTACCTCGGCGCCCAGCTCACCCAAGTACTGCACCAGGTTATAGGTGAAGGAGTCGTAGTTGTCGATCATCAGCACCATGGGCGCGTTCCTGAGTGCGGGGCGGCGTGCGGTCGGGTCGTCGGTCGGGGCCAGCTTGAGGGCGCCATTGTCGCGCAGCGCGTGCCTCTGCAACAGGTCGTCTGAGACGCCCCCGGTTCAGCTGTCGGGCCCGCCGGCTCGGTTCTCGGCGCTGGGCCGCGGGCGGTGGCTGTGCTGGTTCAGCAGCTCGCCCACGAGACGGCGGTTCGGCGCCCGCCCGCGGGCGAGTGACGTGTGGTCCAGCTCCTCCAGCAGCGATAGCAGCGCGGCGGTGTCCCGTTGGCTGTATTTGAGAATGTAGGCCAGGGTTGCATCGTCGAGTCGCATGCCACGGGTGGCGGCCGCGTTGCGCAGCAGGCGCGCGCGACCCGTGTCGTCCAGTGGGCGGACGCCATAGGCGGCGCAGGCGCAGAGCCGCGAGGTCAGGTCGGGCAGGCCGAGCCCCAGCGCCGGCGCCGGCGCTCGGGCCGCGAGCAGCAGGCGCCCGCCGGCGAGCTGCAGCGCGTTGTAAAGATTAAAGAGCGCCAGCTCCCAAGCCGGCTCGCCGGCAACGGCTTGCAGAGCGTCGATGACCACGGCGTCGCGCGCCTCCAGGTCGTCCAGCACCGCTCGCTCCAGGCTGCCCATATCCAGCGCGACGAAGGCCACGGTGGCGCCCGCCTCCCGCGCCGCCCGGCAGGCGGCATGCAGCAGGTGGCTCTTGCCGCTGCCCGCCTCGCCGTGCAGCAGTATGTTGCCGGCCGCGGGGTCGACGGCCCAGTGCTCAAGTGCGCCGACCACGGTCGCGTTGCCGTCGTCGATGAAGCTGTCGAAGTCGCCGGCACCCGGTGGGCGTAACGGCAGCGGGAGCTGGGCGACCTGCGCACCGGCCCGGCACGACGCTGTGTCCGCCGGTTCAGGTGGAGGCATCGCGGGGTGTTGTGCGCGTTGCGGGGGCATGGGCGGAGCGGGGAAGTGGGTCGGCGGCGGCGGCTCAGCGACCCAGGGCGGTGGCGGTCTCGGCGAGCCGTCGGCCGAGTGCTCGGCACAGGCGCTTCTCAAGGTCGCTGACGGGCTTGTCGTTGTCGATGCCCGCCAGGTGCGACGGCCCATAGGGGGTGCCGCCCGCGTCGGTGTGCAGCAGGTCGGTCTCGCTGTAGGGCAGCCCTAGGATCAACATGCCGTGGTGCAGCAGCGGCAGCATCATCGACATCAGCGTCGTCTCCTGCCCGCCGTGCAGGCTGGACGTGGAGGTGAACAGGCCGGCGGGCTTGCCGGCGAGACCGCCACTGAGCCACAGCGGAGAGGTGCCGTCCAAGAAGTACTTCATCGCCGCGGCCATGTTGCCGAATCGGGTCGGGCTGCCGAGGGCGAGTGCCGCGCACCCACGCAGGTCATCGAGCTCCGCATAGGGCGCGCCGCTGTCCGGAATGCTGTCCTCCACTGCCTCGCAGACGGTGGACACCGTCGGCACGGTGCGCAAGCGTGCCTGCATGCCCGCTTCCTCGACGCCGCGGGCGACCTGTCGGGCCATCTCCGCGGTGGCACCAAAGCGGCTGTAGTACAGCACCAGGACGTAGGGCGAGCTGTCGGTCATGAGGCGGTTCCTTGGGCGAGTGAGGACGGCGGCTGTCTTTCTGGTCTTTCGTTGTCGTTGTAGTGCCTGGCTTCGATTACGACAACAATAACGATAAGCTTCGATTCGAAGATAAGGTGAACGGGCGTAGGGTGGATGAGCGAAGCGAAATCCACCGGCGCTTCTGGTGGACTACGCTGCGCTTGCCCACCCTACATCGCCTGTGTTCTATTTGTCTTTGCATCGTTCCTAAGGAGGGGAATCGAAAGCTTTGCCTGGGTGCAAGAGCGGGGCACAGGATACTGCTGTCGCGCTGGCGCGGCGAATGGTGGGCGGGCTTGTTGACCGGAATGCGCCGAGCGTGTCCCCTATCCGCTCTCAGTGGGTGGCGTCCTGACCGGCCGCGGGCACGACGACGCCGCTGAACAGGGCCGTTGCGTCCACGGCGTCGAAGCGGTAGTCGCGATTGCAGAACTCGCAGGTCACGGCAACGTCGCCCTGCTCCTGGACGATGGCGTCGATCTCCTCTCGGCCCAGCGCGCGCAGGGTCTCGGCGATGCGCCCCCGCGAGCAGCCGCAGCGGAAGGCCACCGGGTCCGGCTCGAACAGGCGCAGGTCCTCCTCATGGAATAGTCGCCGCAGCAGGTTCTGCACCGGAAGGGTCAGCAGCTCGCGATCTTGTACCGTGTCGGCGAGCATGATGGTGCGGTTCCAGCCGTCGGCGTCCTCTGCGGTGCCGGGCAGGCGCTGCAGCATCAGGCCCACGGCCCGGGCACCGTCCACCGCGAGCCACAGGCGGGTGGGGAGCTGTTCGGAGTGGCCGAAGTAGGTCTCGATGGCGGCGCCCACTCCCGTGCCCTCCAGCGGCACGATGCCCTGGTAGCGCTCGCCGCGCAGCGGCTCCAGCGTCAGGGCCAGGTGGCCGGCGCCGAATTGGCGCTGCAGGTCGCCGTGTGGTACTTCGCCGTGCCAGCGGGCGAGGCCGCGTACCGTGCCCTCGTGGGTGCCCTGCACCACCAAGGTGCGGATTGGGCCGCTGCCCTGGGCCTGCAGGGTCAGCTTGCCCTCGAATTTGAGCGTTGCCGTGAGCAGCAGCACGCAGGCCAGCGCCTCGCCGAGGGGGCGTTGCACCGGGCCGGGGTAGGGGTGGCGCGAGAGCACCGCTTGGTAGGCGGCGTCCAGACAGACCAGCTCACCACGTACGCCCAGGCGTTCGAACAGGAACCGGTGCAGGCTGTCCGGCTGTGGCGCACTCACGCTGCGGACCTGCGATACGCCGGGCGTCGCCAGCCGAACGCGCCGTGGGCGGGATCAGCGTACGGATCGATAGACGCCGGGGCGACTGCGCTTGGCCAGGACGATCTGCCATAGCTGACCCTGCCGCGAGCGGAAGAAGCCCGCCGAGGCGTGCAGGTAGTATTTCCACATGCGGTAGAAGACATCGTCGTAGTTGGCGCGAAGCTCGGGCCAGGCCGCGTCGAAGCGCTGCCACCAGGCTAGAAGCGTCGGGTCGTAGTCGGGCCCGAAATTGTGCCAGTCCTCGATAACGAATCGGCTCTCCAGCGGCCGCGCGATCTCCTGCGCGGACGGAATCTTGCCATTGGGGAAAACATAGGTATCCGTCCAGGCATCGCTGACGGCGACAGTGCGGCTGTTGCCGATGGTATGCAATAGGAACAGTCCGTCGTCGGTGAGCATCTGCTTCGCGACGTCGAAGTAGGCCGGGTAGTTGCGCACGCCCACGTGCTCGAACATGCCCACCGAGACGATGCGCTCGAAGCGGCCATCCACCGACTTCGGCAGGTCGCGGTAGTCCATGAGCCGGATGTCCACCGGAAGGCCCTTGCAGCGTTCCTCGGCCAGCGTTGCCTGATTGCGCGAGACGGTGATCCCCACCACCTCGACGCCGTGGCGCTCGGCGGCATAGGCCGCGAGTCCGCCCCAGCCGCAGCCGATGTCGAGCAGCCGCTGGCCGGGCTCGAGCGCCAGCTTACGGCAGATGAGATCCAGCTTTGCCAGCTGTGCGGCCTCCAGCGTACCCGCATCGGCCCAGTAGCCGCAGCTGTAGCTCATGGTGGGGTCGAGCATGGCCTGGTAGACATCGTTGCCGATGTCGTAATGGCGCTCGCCGACAGTGAAGGCGCGGGCGCGGGACTGGCGATTCGCGATGCGCTCCTTCAGCCAGTGGAAGGCAAAGTGCAGCTTGGCGGCGTGGTTCAGCGCCTCGTCGAGGTCATGGCGCAGCACGCGCGCGAAGGTTTCATCCAGCTGCGCGCTGTCCCAAGCGCCCTCCATGTAAGCCTCGCCGAGACCGAGCGAGCCATCGCGCAGCGTGCGTCGGTACACGACGGGGTCGCGGACCTGAATGTCCCAGGGGCGGTCGCCGTTGATGCGCACATCGGTGGGCTCGAGCAAGCGCTCGATGAAGTACGGTGAGGCGCTGGACGGTGCTGCGTGCCGCGCGGGCATCGCGCCGGCGCGTGCAAGGGGAGCGGACGGTGTGTGCTGAGTGTGTAGCTGTGCCATGGGCTTGACTCCCCCCGGTGTCTCCCGGGCAGCCGATGGATGAAGCTTTCCGTCGCCGTCCTGGGCGGATAGGCTCGGTTCCACTGAGGTTGAATGACAGCGCATCCCGTTCAGGGATGCAATAGGGAATTCCCGGCGGCCCATTCGCTCTGTCGGTCTTGCCGCTGTGATGGGCTATGCTGTCTGCGAGGTTTGGGCCGCTTGCCGAGGCAAGTGCTCACGCATCCACCCTGCAGAGATTTCTATCCATGGTTCGTAGCATTGCCCATCGCATCTCGCGCCTGACGGCCGTCGGCCTCGTCTACGCTCCTTTCGCCCTCGCTGGCTGCCTGCTGGTCGGCTGCGCGTCCAAGCCTGTCGTGTACGGCGGTGGTACAGTGGCGCAGGCCGACATCGACGAGTGCAGTCGGTTGGCGCGACAGGCCGGCGCCGACAGTGGTCGGGGGCGCGAGATCGCGAAGGACACCGCGGTTGGCGCTGCCATGGGTGGTGCCGCCACCGGCGTCTACGGTGCCGTGCGCGGTTACAGCGACGTCGGCAATCGCACGGCGGCGGGTGCCGCAGCGGGTGGCGCGGTGGGGCTCATACGCGGTGCGACCCGCGCCAGCGAGCCGAGCGACACGTTCAAGCGCTACGTGAACCGCTGTCTGCGCGAGCGCGGCTACGACGTGGTGGGCTGGAACTGACTCGAACACCGTTGGCGGTGGTAGCGCGTCGCCAGCCGGGCAAGTCAGCGGGCGTCGCGCAGGAAACGCGTCACGGACTCCTCCAGCGACAGCTCGCCGCGCAGGACCGCCCGCTCGTACTGGCGCCGCCAGCCAGCAATCAAAAGCTCGGCGCGCTGCCATTCCAGGTAGATGATCTGGGCCAGTGGCCCACCTTCGTCCAGGAAGCCCGAGGTCTCGAAATCCCGCGCCGCACGCTCACGGTCGTACGGAAAGCGCACCAGCTCGGTGTGCCAGCGCCCACCGCGCCAGGTGAACCGTCCGTAGCTGCCGCGCACGTCGCCGTCGAAAGGCGAGCCGACGGAGCCGACGTTGACGACGTCCATGCCCTGGGTGTGGCGCTGGTGAGTGCGGTGGGTGTGGCCGGAGACGAACAGCGCGACGCCCTCCGGTAGCTTCCCCTGCAACGATTCGTCCGGGGTGCTCGGCATGATGCCGTCGCGGTTACCGGCCATGGTGCCGTGGGTCACGTGCAGCCAGGCGTCGGCACCGGGCGGGTGCAGACAAAGGTGATCCGGCCAGCCGCGCAGCCGATCGGCTTGGTCGGCGACCTGCTGCCAGGCCCAGTCCGTGAAGCGGCGGACGTCGCGCTCGCCTTCGGAGCTGGGGGCCGCATCACCGCAGCGCAGCACCCAGACCTCGTGGTTGCCGTTGACGGGCAGCCAGCCGCGGGTGCGGCGCATGTCATCGAACAGCGCCAGACAGCCTGCGCTGTCGGGACCGCGGTTCACCAAGTCGCCTGCCATGACCACCATGTCTGGGCGCCAGGTATCGATGTGCTCGATGACCGCTTCTAGCGCGGGCAGTACCGCCTGCACATCGGAGAAGATTGCTACCTTCACGATGTTCTCACCATAGCGTTGATCGGCCGGATCGAGGCCCGGCGCGCCAGGCGAGCACTGTACGCGAAAGTCGGGGTTGGGGTCTTGCGCAGGTGCGGCGCGGGACAGCTGCTCGTTTGGGGTTTAAGCTAAGGGGCAGACGAGAAGGGCCAATCGCCGAGGACCAGGCGCCGAGGATCCCAGTGTCAAGGACGAAAGACGATGGTCTGAAGACCGAGGGCCTGGTCGCTGCATCGCCAACCGACGCGCACCGCGTCCTGCTGACATCCCCCGCCCATGACCGAGCACAACCCCGCCGCCTTCTCCGAAACCGCCGACCCAGATTGGGACATGCCGCTCAGCCTGCGAATCACCCCGGCACTGCTGGTGCACGCTCTGATGGAGAACGCCTCCGGCGTGCACACCGGCTGGGAGAGCTGCGTCGAGGAGTCCACGGTGCTGTCCGAGCTTGTGGTCATGGACGATACCGGCAGCGCCGCCGTCCGGCTGGTGGAGCAGGAGTTTGCCGACGAGGAGCAGCCAGACGCTGTCTGGCACGACTGGGCGGTGGAGGTTCGCATCGGCCGCGTCATCACCACCGGACACTTCTCCGTGCGCACCAACGCCGCACCGCTGGACTGGAACTGGCACCTGCGCGAGGCCGAGCGCACCTTCGAGCGCGCCTGCGTGCTGCTGGGGCGCCGCGTGCGCCGCGGCTTGGCGGTGGAGGAGCCGTTGCCCCAGGAGTTGCCGCCACGGGCCAGTCGCCACTGATGCCATGAAGATCCATATCGACCTCGACGTCACCCCGGAAGAGCTGCGCAAGCTGATGGGCTGGCCAGACCTGGAGGCCTTCCAGCAGCAGTTGCTGGACGACATCCGCACCCGCGTGCGCGAAGGCGCCGAGGGCTACGACCCGCTCAAGCTCTTCCAGCCCTACCTTGCCAGCAGCCTGGCCGGCATGGACATGATGCAGAAGCTTTTCGCAGCCGGCTTCGGCGCCTCGGACAAGGCCGGTAGCAAGGACTGAGAGGCTATGAGCGGGCCGCCGACGGGCGGGAGAGCCGTCGGCCGGCGGATTGCTCGCGAGCGCTCAGTGATGGTGTGAGATGACCGGCCGCTCCTGACCGGAGAGGCTCTCCACGGACGCCACTGCGGCGGCGCCGGCCTCGTCGACGTCCGCCTCACTGCCGGAAAGCGTCAGCCGGCCGAACGCGCCGACGGCGCGCACGTCGATGATGGTGATGTTGGCCGCCTTCTCCGCCTGGTTCGCGGCGTAGACGATATAGCCGGCGGGCTCCGTCTCCAGGATGAACATGCTCTGGCCGGGCAGGATCATCGACCCGCGGCGGTTCTGGCGATTGATGAGCACCGTGTGGTCCGGCGTCATGGCGCGGATGATCTCCTTCCAAGCCACGCGGCACTTCTGGCGGTCGTCCTGCTTCGCGCCGAGATTTTGCAAGAGGATCCGGCCCGCCTCCAGCACGTCGCTCTGGTCACGCTGGTGGATCACCATGGAGCCGAAGGCGCGCTCCACCACCTGCTGCGCCAGATGCACGCGGGTGGCTTTGAGCGCGATGTCGGTAAGCCGGTGGATGGCCATGCCGGGTGAGACCTCCACCCAGAGGCAGGCATCGCCGGGGATTGGCAGGAAGCCCTGCGAGACCGTGGCCATGTACTCGGCCAGCTGCGGTTGGAGGGAGTCGATGTAGATATAGGTTCGAAGCTTGATCATGGCGTCGCAGCGTCGTGGCTGTCGACGCTTTCCGGTTTCTGTGCGGGCAATTGGATGGATAGAAGCAGATTGTACAGTTGATCGGCGCAGCCGAGCGATCATGGGGTTGCCGCCAGGCGCTCGGGCAAGCAGTGAGGCCACCGTCTGCCCCGAGCCCGTTGTTGCCGCCTGTCTTGGTGTAAGGGATGGGGCACGGCGGGGCAGGGTGCGGTGCGGCAGCCCGAGGCGCGGCTTGTGCTGCTCGTCGACGCCTTGAATTAGCGTTTGCTGATACCAGTTCAGCGCGCACGATACGCACCGGCGCGACACGCGTGGGTGCCCACCACACCCCGCCGCTCCATCGAGCCGACGCCCGTCGCCGGGCGGCCCCAAAGACAACGGAGTTACCCATGTCCGCACCCACTCGCGAGGCCGTCGAGGCCGCCATCAAAGACTATGTCGAGCCGCACCTCGGCCGCGACCTGGTCAGCACCAAGAGCATCAAGGCCATCGACATCGAAGGCGACCAGGTGAAGGTCCAGGTCACCCTGGGCTTCCCGGCCAGGGGCGCGGCGGAGGCCATCGCCGAGGCTGTGAAGGAGAAGGTGGAGGGCATAGAGGGTGTCTCCGCCGCGCAGGTGAGCGTGGACTGGGAGATCCGGTCCCACTCCGTGCAGAAGTCGCTGAAGCCCATCGACAACATCAAGAACATCATTGCCGTCGCCTCCGGCAAGGGTGGCGTCGGCAAGTCCACCACCGCAGTCAACCTAGCGCTCGCCCTGTCCGCCGAGGGGGCGAAGGTAGGCATCCTGGACGCGGACATCTACGGCCCGTCGCAGCCGCGCATGCTGGGTATCACCGGTAAGCCCGAGTCCAAGGACGGCAACAGCCTGGAGCCGATGAGCAGCTACCACTTGCAGGCCATGTCCATCGGCTTCCTCATCGACGAAGAGACGCCGATGATCTGGCGGGGCCCCATGGTCACCCAAGCGCTGGAGCAGCTGCTGAACGACACCAACTGGTCGGAGCTGGACTACCTGGTCATCGACTTGCCGCCCGGCACCGGCGACACCCAGCTGACCCTGGCGCAGAAGGTGCCGGTGTCCGGTGCCGTCATCGTCACCACGCCCCAGGACATCGCACTGCTGGACGCGCGCAAGGGCCTGAAAATGTTCCAGAAGGTGGAAGTCCCGGTGCTGGGCGTCGTGGAGAACATGTCCATCCACATCTGCTCCAACTGCGGCCACGAGGAGCATATCTTCGGTGAGGGCGGCGGCAAGGCCATGGCCGAGCAGT
>Ga0316576_10002418_pt1 | contig 10602 bp, 6 predicted proteins | sample S0NA_FD_203075 | JGI IMG/M metagenome (GOLD analysis project Ga0316576, IMG submission 203075) | Rhizosphere microbial communities from salt marsh grasses in Alabama, United States - S0-2_050615r3r5 | ecosystem: Host-associated > Plants > Roots > Rhizosphere | place: USA: Alabama | collected... | reverse complement strand
GAACGACCGTCCCCGTCCCGTGCACGGGGCCGTGGGCCCCCGGCAGGTCGAAATCCAGCCGCAGGTCCTCGCCCACCTCCAGGGCATTGCGGCTCTCGAGGAGAAGACCGTGAACGCTCAGGTTGAGCGCCCGGCCCGCGAAGGCCTCTCCGCCCCGGCGGCCCCCCTCGAGGGCCAGGTCGACCTTGAAGCGCGTGACCCGGCGCACGGGCACGTTGACGAGGCGCATGAGCCGGTCGTCCCAGTCGGGGCCCGGCGGGAGCGGGAGGATCGCGTTGACCCCGGCCTGCAGGAGGTCGACGTGGACCGAGCCGAACTCGGACCGGCCCAGCGCCACGATGGACATTCCTCGGGTCAGGGGATCGTTGCGCAGAGCGATGGTGGCGTCGGCGGCCTCCGGGTGGGCGGAGTCGACGATCAGGATGTCCGCACCGTCTTTGGCCACGGCGCGGCGCACGTCGTCGGTCGAGCTGGCCTTCACCCTCAGGACATTGTGCCGCCAGAGGAGAGTGTCGCGCAGCTCGGCCTCGAGGGTCCGGGGGGAGAGCACGACAGCACGGATCATGGCCCGTCCTCCGAGTCGAGCTCGCGGAGCCAGGCGGCCTTCGAGGCGTCGCTGGGCATGCGCCAGTCCCCGCGCGGGGACAGGCTCACCGAGCCCACCTTGGGACCGTCCGGCGCCACCGAGCGCTTGAACTGGTTGTCGAAGAACCGCTCGACGAACACCCGGAGCCAGCGGCGGAGGGTCGCCTCGTCGTAGCGGTCGGAGAAGGCGTGACCGGCGAGGAAGAGCATCTTGCCCGGTCCCGCGCCCAGACGCAGCAGGCAGAAGAGGTAGAAGTCGGCCAGCTCGTAGGGGCCGACGATCTCCTCGGTACGCTGGGCGATGGCGCCGTCCCGCTCCGGTGGCACCAGCTCCGGCGAGACCGGTGTCTCGAGGACGTCGGTGAGCACCTCTCTCTCGGACGGGCTGGCGTGGTGCTCCGCCACCCACCGCACCAGCCGGCGGACCAGGGTCTTGGGGACGCTGGCGTTCACGTTGTACATGGCGATGTGGTCGCCGGCGAAGGTGGCGAAGCCCAGCGCCAGCTCGGAGAGATCCCCGGTGCCCACCACGATCCCACCCTCCTTGTTGGCGAGATCCATGAGGACCTGGGTGCGCTCCCGGGCCTGGAGGTTCTGGAAGGTGACGCTCTCCCGGTCTGCGGGGTCGAGGGCGATGTCGCGGATGTGCTGCTCACAGGCCGCCCGGAGGTCGATCTCCCGCAGCTCGGCCCCGGCCGCCCCGGCCAGGCGGTGCGCGCTCTCGCGCGTACGCTCGCTGGTGCCGAAGGCCGGCATCGTCGCCGCGAGGATGCCCCTGCGGTCGAGGCCCAGCAGGTCGAACGTCCTCACGCAGACGAGCAGGGCCAGGGTCGAGTCGAGCCCTCCGGACAGGCCCAGAACCACTCGTCTCGCGCCCACGTGCTCGAGGCGGCGGGCGAGCCCGGCGGTCTGGATCGAGAACACCTCGTGGCAACGGTCGTCGAGGGTGGCGGGGTCGGAGGGCACGAAGGGGTGCGGATCGATGGCCCGCACGAGGCGGTGGGGCGACGGGGCGGGTACGGGCTCGAAGGACACGATGCGGTAGTCGCCCCGGGCGGCGTGGACCGCGTCGGCGAAGGACGTCTGGCGGACCCTCTCGACGCGGAGCCGCTCGGTGTCGACATCGGCCATCACGAGCTCGCCTTCCCGACGGAAGCGTTCGCCCTCGGCCAGGAGAAGCCCGTTCTCCGCCACCATGAGGTGCCCGCCGAAGACGAGGTCGGTGGTGGACTCGTGGACTCCGGCGTTCGCGTAGACGTAGGCGGCGAGCGCGCGGCCCGACTGCTGGCGCACCAGCTCCCGCCGGTACTCGGCCTTGGCCACGAGATCCGGGGACGCGGAGGGATTCAGCAGCACCGTGGCCCCGGCCACGGCGTGGAAGGAGCTGGGCGGAACGGGAGCCCAGAGGTCCTCGCAGATCTCCACCGCCAGCGTCACCCCGGGCTCGTCCGGGACCTGGAACAGCAGGTCGGTCCCGAAGGGGACCACGTCACCGGCCAGGCGGACCTCCGCCTCCCGCGCCTCGCGTGCGGAGGAGAACCAACGCTCCTCGTAGTACTCCGCGTAGCCCGGAAGATAGGTCTTGGGAACGACGCCGAGCACCTGCCCCCCCTGGAGCACCGCCGCGGCGTTGAAGAGGCGGCCCTCCTGCTCGACGGGGAGGCCGACGACCACCACCGCCGGGGTGCCCTTGGTCTCCCGGCAGACCCGCTCGAGGGCCCGCTCGGCGCCCGCGACGAGAGTGGACAGGCTGAAGAAGAGGTCGCCGCAGGTGTAGCCGGTGAGACCGAGCTCGGGCAGGACCAGGACCTGCGCCCCGGCCGCGGACGCTCGCTGGACGGCGTCGAGAGTGGCGTCGGCGTTGTGCTCGGGGTCGGCGATCCGGACGGGCGGGCAAGCCGCCGCCACGCGCAGGAAACCGTAGGGCGCGGTGGTCACGGTCAACCCTCGCTGGGCGGAATGGAGAAGAGCCGCTCCTCGTCCGCCTCATCCCGGAGGTCGGCGGGCAGGGTCACGTCCGGAGCCTCCACGTCCCAGCCGCCCCCGAGGGCCCGGTAGAGGGCCACGAGGCTCTGGACCTGCAGCCCTTCGCTGTTGGCGAGCTGCTGCTCGAGCTGGAACAGCGTCCGCTGGGTGTCGAGGACGTTCTGGAAGTTGGTGAGCCCCGAGATGTACTGGGTTCGTACCAGGTCCACGGCCCTCTGCGTGGCATCCGTTGCCTTCTCGAGCTGCTCCACCCGCCGCCGCTCGTGGCCGTAGACGGCGAGGGCGGTCTGCACCTCTTCGAGGGCCAGGAGCACCGACTGCTCGTAGGCCTTGAACGCCTGGTCCGCCCGGGCCCGCTCGGCCTGGATCCGGCTCTGGACACGGCCGCCGGAGAAGACCGACCAGCGGACGGGGAGCCCGATCCCCCAGGTCACGCTCTTGCCCGCGGCCAGGTCGTCCAGGTCGCTGGCCTCGCTGGCGAAGAAGCCGGTGAGGGAGAGCCGAGGATAGAGGTCCGCGGTGGCGACCCCGATGCGCGCCGTCTGGGCCGCGAGGGCGCGCTCGGCCCGGCGTACGTCGGGCCGCTGGCGGAGCATCTCGGCCGGGATTCCCAGGGCCACCTCGGCCGGGGGCTGGGGGATGGGCTGCACGTCCGCCAGGCGCTCGTGCAGGGCTCCCGGTGGCTGGCCGGCAAGGACTTCCAGGCGGTTGAGGGCCGTCTCGAGCCGCGACTCCAGCGCCGGCACCTCGGCCTCGGATCGGCCCAGGTTGGACTCGGCCTGGGCCACGTCGAGGCCCGAGGTCAGGCCGGCGTCGAAACGGGCCTGGGTGATCTCGAGGCTCCGGCGCTGGGCGTCGATGTTGGAGCGGGCGTAGACGAGCTGGGCCTGGAGGGTGCGCACCTCGAGGTAGTTGAGGGCCACCTCGCCAAGGAGGGTGACCAGCACGTCTCGGTAGTCCTCGACGCTGGCCTCGTACTGGGCCGTCGCGGCTTCGACGTTGCGGCGGATCCGACCGAAGAGGTCGATCTCCCAGGCCAGGCCGGCCCCGAGGGAGAAGGTGTCGACCCGCTCGGTGAGGCCCGTGGCGCTCTCCGAGGGCTCGGTGGTGCCGGCGTCGGCCGTGGCGTCGACCTGAGGGTACCGATCGCCGGCGGCGATGCCCCGGATGGCCCGGGCCTCGAGGATCCGAAAGTACGCGGCCTGGAGATCCTTGTTCGAGTCCTGGGCGTCGCGGATGAGCTCGTCGAGCACGGGATCCTCGAACACCGTCCACCAGGTCTGGACGGGGGCCGACCCTTCGGCCACTCCCTGGACGTGGGTCTCGTACCACACGTCGGGAGTGGTGACGACGCGGCGGGTGTAGTCCGGCCCCACGGTGCAGGCGGGGAGGGCGAGCACTCCCGCCAGGGCCATGACGCCGAGACGCTGCATGGCCCGGATTGTGCCACGCCCGGACCGGCGCGCCCAAGCCCCCCGAGTGGCGCGTGCTAAGATCCCCGCTCCAGCCAGATTGGGGAGCTCATGAAACTCTCTTGGAACGGAGGGCCCGCGCCCGCGAGGACGGGCGGGGCCGTGATGGGACTCGCCCTCGGACTGGCCGCCTGCGGACCTCCCGAGCCGCCGGCCCCGGCGCCCCCCAAGGTGACGGTGGCCACCCCGCTCCGCCGGGACGTCACCTTCTACCAGGACTTCACCGGCCGCACCGCCTCGGTCCAGCGGGCCGAAGTCCGGGCCCGCGTGGCCGGCTTCCTGGAGCGAATGGATTTCTCCCCCGGGGACATGGTGAAGAAGGGCCAGGTGCTCTTCGTGATCGAGCCCGAGCCTTATCAGGCCCAGCGGGACCAGGCCGAGGCGGCCGTGAAGTCCGCCGAGGCCAACCGGGACCGGGCCCGGTCCGACCTGGAGCGTCTCGAAGAGGCCATCAAGACCAACGCGGTGAGCCAACAGGACGTCACCCGAGCCCGCGCCGAGCTGTCCCAGGCCGAGGCGGCAGTCCTTTCGTCGAGCGCCGAGCTGGCGCAGGCGAAGATCCAACTCGACTACACCCAGGTGCGCTCGCCGGTGGCCGGCAAGGTGGACCGGAACCTCGTGGACCTCGGCAACCTCGTGGGGCAGACCGAGGCCACCCTCCTCACCACCGTGGTCCAGGTGAACCCCCTCTGGGTCTACTTCGACCTCCCGGAGACCATCGTGCTCGCGATGCTCGCGGACCTGCGGAAGGTGGGGGTCGAGACGCCTCGGGATCTCGCCAGCGCCGAGGTCCAGGAGCAGCTGAAGTTCTTCGTCGGGACGCAGAACGACGAGGGCTTCCCCCGCGAGGGCCACCTGGACTTCCTCGCGAACGCCGTCGACACCGCCACCGGCACCATCGAGGTGCGCGGGGTCGTGCCCAATGACGACCAGCTGCTGCTCCCCGGCGTCTTCGTCCGGGTCCGGGTCCCCGGGCGCGTGATGCCGCACTCCACCCTGGTTTCGGAGCGGTCGATCGGGACCGACCTCGGCGGGAAGTACGTGATGGTCGTGGGTGACGAGAACGTGGTGGAGCAACGCTACATCGAGCTCGGCCCCCGGGAGGACGACGGCTTCGTGGTGGTGACGAGCGGCCTCGAGGGCGACGAGAGCTACATCGTGAACGGCCTCCTCCGGGCCCGCCCCGGCTTCCCCGTCTCCCCCGAGGCCCACCGGGACGACGACGGCGCCGGAAGCCAGAGCTAGACCGTGGGCGGCTTCTCGCGGCTCTTCATCTACCGGCCAGTCCTGGCCCTGGTCATCTCCATCGTCATCGTGCTGGTGGGTGCCATCGCGATCCCGCTGCTCCCGATCGAGAGCATGCCCGAGATCACCCCGCCCACAGTGGCCGTGTCCGCAGTCTACCCCGGGGCCAACGCCGAGGTCCTCGAAGAGACGGTCGCGTCTCCCATCGAGCAGGAGGTCAACGGTGTGGAGGACATGCTCTACATGTCCTCCAAGAGCACCGCGGCGGGATCCTACGAGCTGACCGTCACCTTCGAGGTCGGCACCGACGTCGACATGGCCACGGTCCTCACCCAGAACCGGGTGAAGATCGCGGAGCCCAAGCTTCCCGAGGAGGTGAATCGGCAGGGCGTGAAGGTCGAGAAGCGCTCGACCCAGATGATCCTGATGGCGGCCCTCAACTCCCCCGACGGTCGCTACGACGACGTCTACCTCTCCAACTACGCCACCACCCGCATCAAGGACGTGCTCGGCCGGGTCGAGGGCGTGGGCAAGGTGAACATCTTCGGGGCCAAGGACTTCGGGATGCGAGTGTGGCTCGACCCGGGACGGCTCATGGCCCGGAGCCTGACGGCGGACGAGGTCGTCGGGGCGCTCCGGGAGCAGAACGTCCAGGTCGCGGCGGGCAAGATCGGCGAGCCTCCATCGGCCACGGGCACCAACTTCGAGTACACCCTCACGACCCTCGGGCGGCTGTCCGACGTCGAGCAGTTCGCCAACATCATCGTCAAGACCGGGGCGGAGGGGGAGCTGGTTCGGGTGCGCGACGTGGCGCGGGTCGAGCTCGGGGCGCAGAGCTACACCTGGTACGCCGAGCTCGACGGAAAGCCGGCCAGCCTCCTCGGCATCTACCAGGTCCCCGGCGCCAACGCCCTCGCGGTCAAGGAGGGGGTCGAGGCCGCGATGGACGACCTCTCCGGCGCCTTCCCCGAGGGCCTCGAGTGGAGCATCCCCTACGACACGACCGAGTACATCCAGGCCTCCATCGCCGAGGTGGTCGAGTCGCTGATCATCGCGATCTTCCTGGTCATCTTCACCGTCTACATCTTCCTGCAGGACTTCCGGACCACGCTCATCCCTGCCATCACCATTCCGGTGTCGCTCATCGGAACCTTCGCGGCCATGCTGGCCATGGGCTTCTCCATCAACAACCTGAGCCTCTTCGGGCTGGTGCTCGCCATAGGCATCGTCGTCGACGACGCCATCGTGGTCGTCGAGAACACGATGCGCCTCATCGACACCGAGGGACTCGGCGCGAAGGAGGCCACCGCGAAGGCCATGGACGAGGTGGCCGGCCCGGTCGTCGCCACCACCCTGGTGCTCCTCGCGGTCTTCGTGCCCACGACGGTGATGCCGGGGCTCACGGGCCGGCTCTACCGGGAGTTCGCGGTGACCATCTCGGTGGCCACGCTCTTCTCCTCGATCAACGCCCTCACCCTGAGCCCGGCCCTGTGCGGCCTCCTCCTCCGCCCCTCCCCCAAGACGCGCGGACGCTTCTTCACCTGGTTCAACCGGATCTTCGAGGTGGGGACCGAGCGCTACTCGGGCGTGGTGGGCGGCATGCTGCGCAAGGCCACCGTCCTGTCTCTCGTCTTCGCAGGACTGCTGGCCCTGGCCGGCTTCGGGCTGATGCGGATGCCCGGCGGCTTCGTGCCCATCGAGGACCAGGGCTACTTCATGGTCAACGCCCAGCTCCCCAACGGCGCCTCTCTCGAGCGGACCCAGGAGGTCATGGACCGGGTCAACGAGCAGATGCTCGCGCTCCCGAACGTGCGCGCGGTCGCCACGGTGGGCGGCTACTCGCTGCTCAACGGCATCCAGGGGCCGAACTACGGGTTCTCCTTCGTGACGCTGGTGCCGTGGGAGGAGCGGCCCGGCCTCGAGAACAGCATGTGGGGCCTCCTGCGCCGGGCCCAGGCCGGGCTCGCCGAGATCGACGAGGGTATCGTCTTCGGCTTCCCGCCCCCGGCGGTGCAGGGCCTCGGCGCCGCGGGAGGCTTCCAGATGGAGATCCAGGACCGCGGGGGCATCGGACTCGGCAACCTGGAGACGTTTGCCCGCGACCTCGTGACGGCGGGAAACCAGAGCCCGCTGCTCACCCGCATGAACCAGAACTTCGAGGCCAGCGTCCCCCAGGTCTTCGTCGACGTGGACCGGGAGAAGGCCAAGTCGCTGGGCATCCCTCTCCAGACCGTCTTCAACACCATGCAGTCCAACCTGGGCTCGGCCTACGTCAACGACTTCAACCTCTTCGGCCGGACCTGGCGGGTCATGGTCCAGGCTGACCAGAGATTCCGCAGCAAGGTCACCGACATCAATCGTCTCGAGGTCCGCGCCGCCGCGGGAGAAATGGTGCCCCTGGGCACCCTGGTTCAGATCCGAGACTCCGTCGGCCCCCAGAACGTGAACCGGTTCAATCTCTTCCGCTCGGCCACGGTCACCGGGGAGGGACGGCCCGGGGTCAGCACCGGCGCTGCCAACGACGAGATCGAGCGGCTCGCCCGCCAGCTTCTCCCCGCGCAGATGGGCTTCGAGTGGTCGGGCGTGACCCAGCAGCAGAAGGCGGCCGGCAATCTCGCCCCCTTCATCTTCGGCCTGGCCTTCATCTTCGGCTTTCTCTTCCTCGCCGCCCAGTACGAGAGCTGGGCGCTGCCGGTGGCGGTGATGCTCACGGTGCCGATCGCCATGCTCGGCGCGGGCTGGCTGTCACTCGCTCGTGGCCTCGACAACAACACCTACTTCCAGATCGGTCTGGTGCTCCTGATCGGCCTCTCGGCCAAGACCGCGATCCTCATCGTGGAGTTCGCCAAGCAGCTGAGGGAAGAGGGCAAGTCGATCTACGACGCGGCGATGACCGCGGCGCGGCTCCGCTTCCGGGCCATCCTCATGACCGCCTTCTCGTTCATCCTGGGCGTCATCCCCCTGGTGATCGCCTCCGGGGCCGGGGCGCGCTCCCGCGTTTCGCTCGGCACCGCGGTCTTCGGCGGGATGCTCGCCTCGACGGTCCTCGGGATCTTCTTCATCCCGTTCCTGTACTACGTGGTCCAGGGCCTGGTCGACCGCCGGAAGGACGCGGCGCCACCCGCTGGCGACCGGCCTGGCGCCTGACGCGTCGTCCCGTGAACCGCGCGGAGCCACCCCGAGCGCCAACGCACCGCCTCCTCGCTGCTGCCCTGCGAAGGTGGCCCGGAGCCCGCGTCCGGGCGGGGACATACGCGCTTCTCCGCCGGGAGCTGGGCGCGGACATCCCCGGCCCCACCCCCGCCGGGGAGCTGCGGGTGACCGTGGCCGACGCGGCGGGGGTCGAGAGAGTTGCCGCGCTCGCCCCCACGCGCCCTCGCGAGGCGATCCGCCGCAGCCGGGACGCGGGGCACGTCTGCACGTGCGCCTTCTGGAACGGGGAGCTCGCCGGCTTCGGCTGGGAGGCTCGGGACGCCTCGTTTCTCTTCTACGGCGAGGAGCTGCAGTCGCGAGTCCTGCCCCTCGGACGGGACGAGGTCCATACCTACGACCTCTACGTCCTGCCCCCTTTTCGCGCGCGCGGTGTGGCCCGGGCCATGAAATCCCACCAGCAGCGACGGCTTCTCGAAGGGGGGGCGGTCCGGTCCTTCTCCCTGGTGCAGTGCTGGAACACTCCCTCGCTCCGACTCCAGCGAAGGACGGGCGCCCGTCCGGAGCGGCTCGTGTTCTTCTACGCCATCGGGCGCAGTCGCTGGGTCTCCCTGGGGCCTCGCGGCGACTCGCGCCTGGGACGGTGGTACGACGCCGTCGCCGACTCGGACTAGAATCCGCCCTGCGGGGCACCTCCCATGCGTGACGACACCCAGGAGATCGAGTCCACTCCGCCGGTCGCCATCTTCGACGCCGATTGGCCGCCCGCGCTCGTCTTCGCGCGGTCCCTCTCCCGCGCCGGCGTGCCGGTCCACGTCTACTCCCATCGGCGCTTCCCGGCGGCGCGCCTCTGCCGTGACACCGTCGCCTTCGCCCGCTGCCCGAACCCGTCCGATCTCGAGAGCTTTCAGGGCTGGCTCGACGCAGAGCTGGGGAGCGGACGGATCGAGCTGGTGGCCCCGACCTCCGACCTCGTCCTCTGCCACCTCCATCTCCTCGGACGCCGTCACCCCCCTCTCGTTGCGGCCTCGATCGCACCCACCGAGGCTCTCCTGAGCGCGCTCGTGAAGGATCGGTTCGCCCAGAGATGCCAGGAGGCGGGCGTCCGCACGCCACGGGTGATGACGCCCCGGTCCGCGGACGAGGCCCGCGCGGCCGGTCGCGTCCTGGGGTTCCCCGTGGTGGTGAAGCCTCGCGCGCATTTCGCCACGCAGGACCGGGGTCGACTGGTGAGGGATGAAGCGTCGCTCGCCAAGCGTTTCGTCAACCTCATGCTCGAGACCCGGGACGACGTCCTCCTCGACCGGCTCCCCGACCTGCGGTGGCCGCTCGTGCAGGAGTACATCCCCCACGGGCCGGGGGACCTGCTGAGCGTCGCGGGCGTGCTGTCCCCGGAGGGTCGCGTTCTCGGGGCCAGCGCGAGCCGGAAGTGGGCCCAGTGGCCACCGCGGCTGGGCGTGGGGACGTTCTTCGAAGACGCCGACGACCCGGACCTCGTGGCCCGGGGGTGCGACCTCGCGAGGCGACTTCTCGGCCGCGGGTTCTTCGAGATCGAGTACGTCCGGGACCGCCGCACCGGCGAGCTGTTCGCCCTCGACCTGAACCCCCGGGCCTACGGACAGATCGAGTTGGACGCGGCTCGGGGCCTCGACCTGCCGTGGATCTGGTACCGCTCGGTGACCGGCCGGCCCCTCGAGGCGCTCTCTCCGCCGTTGGTTCGGGGCATGGCCTGGCTCCAGACCCTTCCGTTCGTCATGGGGCTGCTCTTTGGCGCACACACCGCCGGCGGGCGCCGCGAAGGCCGGCAGCGGCTGTCGATGGTCCTCCGCCGGCAGCGCGTCCACGCCGGCCTCAACCGTCACGACCTTGCCTCGAGCGGTCTCTACCTGCTGCGGACGGCGGGCCTCACGCTCGATTGCCTCCGCGGCTATCTCCGTCCCGGAGCATAGCCCTTCCCGGGTCCTCCCACGCGGCGTCCACGGCCCCAGTCGCATCCTGCTTGACCGGAAACGGCGCCGCAGACTCACTACGGCATTCTATGATCGAGTATCCAGCGTACGCTTTGCGGGTCACTGTGACCTGGCGGGCACTGAATGAAGCATCAGGACCATGTCGCTGCGTCGCACCGTGCCCTACGCTTTCTCGGCAGGGGAGCGAGACCATG
>Ga0316576_10002417_pt1 | contig 10607 bp, 6 predicted proteins | sample S0NA_FD_203075 | JGI IMG/M metagenome (GOLD analysis project Ga0316576, IMG submission 203075) | Rhizosphere microbial communities from salt marsh grasses in Alabama, United States - S0-2_050615r3r5 | ecosystem: Host-associated > Plants > Roots > Rhizosphere | place: USA: Alabama | collected... | reverse complement strand
GGGGTCGAGGTGCCTCCAGGATCGAGGATGTACGGTTCCGCCGGAACCGCCGGACCATCTGGTCCCTCACCCGGGGGGGGCGCCGACTCAACCTCCATCTGGCCTTCCGTGACGCACCCACGGCGGTCGTGGAGGATCTGGCAATCATCGCCCGTGAGGCCGCCCTCGGAACGGCGAAGGCCCGGGCGGCTTCCCGACGTCTCCAGGGCTGGCCCCCCCTGCGATCAGCCCTGGCCCGGATCCATGCGGAACAGACTGCGACGGAGGGGCGACGCGTGGCATGCTGTGGGACACCGGATCAGCGTGCCTACCTTCAGCGGCTCTACCGGCACCTGAACGCCACGCGATTCGAGGGGCGACTCCCGGACTCGCTTCCGATCCGCTTGTCGAACCGGATGTCCCGGAGACTCGGGCACCTGGCACCCACGGGGACTCCGGGAGAGAGGCGTATCCGGGAGATCGCCCTGAACGTGGACCTCATGCTCCCGGCGAACGACGCCCTCCGTGTGGAGACGCTACTCCACGAGATGGCCCACGGCCTGGAGTACCTGCTCCACGGGTCGCTGGGCCACGGCCCCATGTGGAGGCAGATCGCACGGGAGGTGGGGTGCGAGCCCCGGGCCTGCAGGTCGACTCGATTCCACCGGAGGCCCAGGGGGCAGCAAACGGTCACACGGGTGCCGCCCGATCCACGGGAGTGCGTGCTGCCCGAGCCCGGGGACGGTGGCGGGTCGCCGGCTACGGCGATCAGCCCTCCAGCGCCGCTCGTGCCGCCTTCGCCACGGCCTCGGCGGTGATCCCGAACTGCTCGTAGAGCTCCGGGGCAGGGGCAGACGCCCCGAAATGATCGAGACCGATGGCCCGGCCGGACGGGCCGAGCCAGCGCTCCCAGCCCAGGGTGACCCCCGCCTCGACCGACACCCGGACCACCCCGTCGGCGCCCAACACGGACCGCCGATAGCCGTCGTCCTGGCGCTGGAAGAGGGCCCAGCTCGGAAAGCTCACCACCCGGGTCGGGATGCCCTGCCCCTGCAGGCGGTCCCGGGCCTCCAACGCCACCTGGACCTCCGATCCGCTGGCCAGGAGGACGACCCGGGGTTCGCCGTCGGCCTCCGCGAGGACGTAGGCTCCCCGGGCGAGACCTTCGGCGGGGGCGTTGTCCCCGCCGCTCCGGAGATTCGGCACGCCCTGCCGGGTGAGGGCCAGGAAGGCCGGCGTGTGTCGGTCCTCCAGGGCCACCCGCCACGCCACCGCGGTCTCCGCGGCATCGGCGGGGCGAAGATCCACCAGTCCCGGGATCATGCGAAGCGACATGAGCTGCTCGATGGGCTGGTGCGTCGGCCCGTCCTCACCGAGGCCGATGGAGTCATGGGTGAAGACGTAGGTCACCGGCAGCTTCATGAGTGCCGCCAGACGGACGGCGGGGCGCATGTAGTCCGAGAAGATCAGGAAGGTGCCGCCGAACGGCCGGAGGCCGCCGTGGAGCGCCATCCCGTTCATGACGGATCCCATGGCGTGCTCCCGGATCCCGAAATGCACGATCCGGCCGGTCGGGGATGCCGCCAGGAGGTCCTCGGCCCCCGAGATGTCCGTCTTGTTCGAGCCGGCGAGGTCGGCGGATCCCCCCACCAGCTCGGGGATCGCGGTGGCCGCCCCGTTGAGGGCCTTGCCGGAGCTGGCCCGGGTCGCTTCCTTACCGCCGTCGGTCAGGGCTGGGATCGCTGCCTCCCAGCCGTCCGGCAGCTCACCGGCCATCACCCGCTCGAGCTCCGCGGCCTCATCGGGATGAGCCGCCCGATACGCGTCGAAGCGCTCCCGCCACTCCGCTTCGGTGGCGGCCCCACGGTCCGCCGTCTCCCGCCAATGGGCCAGCGCCTCCTCCGGGACGAAGAACGGCTCCAGGCTGGGATAGCCGTAGTTCTCCTTCGTCTTCCGGATCTCGTCGTCTCCAAGAGGGGCCCCGTGTGCGTCGGCGGTCCCGGCCTTGGTCGGAGCGCCCCACGCGATGGTGGTCCGGAGGTTGATGAAGGTGGGCCGCTCGGTCTCGGCCTTCGCGGCCGCCAGGGCTGCGTCCAGCGCCCGGACGTCGTTGCCGTCCTCCACCCGGAGCGTGTGCCACCCGTAGGCTTCGAACCTCGCCACCTGATCGGTGGAGGTCGCCAGGTCCGTGCTGCCCTCGATGGTGATCTTGTTGTCGTCGAAGACCCAGATCAGCTTGCCCAGCTTCTGGTGGCCCGCGAGGGCCGCCGCTTCGTGGCTGACCCCCTCCATGAGGTCGCCGTCGGAGCAGAACGCGATGGTATGGTGATCGATGACCGCGTGGTCCGGGCGGTTGTAGCGATGGGCCAGCCACCGCTCCGCCAGCGCCATGCCCACGGAGTTGGCCACTCCCTGGCCCAGTGGCCCCGTGGTGGTCTCGACCCCCGGGGCATGACCGTACTCGGGATGGCCGGCGGTGGGCGAGCCCCACTGCCGGAAGTTCTTGATGTCCTCCAGGGAGAGGTCGTACCCGGTGAGGTACAGGAGCCCGTAGAGGAGCATGGATGCGTGACCCACGGAGAGGACGAACCGGTCCCGATCGATCCAGTCCGGATTGTGGGGGTTGTGCTTGAGGTGTCGGGTCCAGGTCACGTACCCCACCGGCGCCAACGCCATCGGGGTCCCCGGATGGCCCGAGTTCGCCTTCTGGACGGCGTCCATGGAGAGGACCCGGAGAGCGTCGATGCTGAGGCGTTCGATGTCAGGCATTGTGGCCACGGGCTGAGGCGAGGCTGGGCTGGAGGGAGTCGGGCCCGGGCGCGGGGTTCGCCGCACCGTCATCCGACCACGAAGTTCACGAGCCGATTCGGCACGTGGATCACCCGGCGCACGGTAACGTCCTGGAGATGGCGGGACACGTTGTCCTCGCCCCGGGCGGCTGCTTCGGCCGCGTCGGCGTCCGCATCCAGGGGCAGATTGATGGTCCCCCGCAGCTTCCCGTTGACCTGGACGGCCACCTCGACGGTGTCCTCCCGGGCCTTCTCGGGATCGAAGTCCGGCCAGGGCGAGGCTTCGAAGATGCTCCCCTCGTGACCCAGGCGCTCCCAGAGCTCCTCGGCGATGTGGGGCGCGAAGGGAGCCACCATGACCACGAGTGGTTCCACCTCGCCCCGGGCAGGCGCGCGGCCGCCGGTGCGCACCGTGTTGAGGCACTCCATTAGGGCCGCCACGCAGGTGTTGTACTGGAGCTCCGGCAGCTGCTGGGACACCTGGGCGATGGTCTGGTGGACCTTCCGCTCCACATCCGGATCCGGCGACCGTTCCTCGGCGGCCAGGACGGTGTCCCAGAGTCGGTACAGGAAGCCCCGGGGACCCTCGATCCCCTCGTCCCGGTAGTCACCGCCTTCCTCAAACGGGCCCAGGAACATCAGGTAGAGTCGGAAGGTGTCCGCCCCGTACTCCTCGATTATGGGGTCCGGGACGATCACGTTGCCCTTGCTCTTGGACATCTTGGCGCCGTTCCGGATGATCAACCCGTGGGCCCGGAACCGGGTGAAGGGCTCCTCGAAGTCCAGGTGCCCCAGATCGTGCAGCACCATGGTCAGGAACCGGCTGTACATCAGGTGCAGGACCGCGTGCTCGTTGCCGCCGATGTAGGTGTCCACCGGGAGCCAGCGCCGGGTGATCTCGGGATCGAAGGGCCGATCGTCGAAGTCGGTGGAGGGGTAGCGGAGGAAGTACCAGCCGCTGTCCAGGAAGGTGTCCGAGACATCGGTCTCCCGTCGGGCCGCACCGCCGCACTCCGGACAGTCGACGCGGTACCATTCCTCCACCCGGGCCAGGGGACTGATGCCCGACTCGTCGGGCCGGAAGTCCTCCACCCGGGGCAGGACGACAGGCAGATCCTCCTCCGGGACCGGCACCGCGCCACAGGAATCGCAGTGGATGATGGGGATGGGGGGGCCCCAGTAGCGCTGCCTGGAGATGCACCAGTCGTGCAAGCGGTAGTTGACCCGCAGCTCCCCGAGGTTCCGCTCCGCCAGCCACCCGGTGATCGCCCGGATGGCCTCGTCCTTCTCCATACCGTCGAAGCGCCCGGAGTTCACCAGGAGGCCTTCCCCGTGGAAGGCCTCCTCCAGCGGCGTGTCCGCGTCCTCGCCTTCGCCGGCGACGACACGGGGGATGGGCAGGCCGAACTCCCTGGCGAACTCGAAGTCCCGCTCGTCGTGCCCCGGGACCGCCATGATGGCGCCGGTTCCGTAGTCCATCAGCACGTAGTCGGCGATCCAGACCGGGATGGCCTCGCCGGTGGCGGGATTCCGGCAATACCCTCCCGTGAACACCCCGGTCTTGGCCTTGTCCGTCTTCTGCCGGGCGACCAGGTCGGTTGCGACCGCCTCCCGTCGATAGCGCTCCACCCTCTCCCGGGCCTCGTCGGTGACCAGGCGCTCCACCGCGGGATGCTCCGGTGCCAGAACCATGAAGGTGGCTCCGAAGACCGTGTCCGGCCGGGTGGTGAACACCCGGATGGTCTCCTCCTCCGCTCCCAGGGTCACCGATTCCGGGTCCACGGGCTCGTGACCCTCACCTCGGGGAACCAGGGGGAAGGCCAGCTCGGCGCCCTCGCTCCGGCCGATCCAGCTTCGCTGCTGCTTCGTGGTGGTGTCGGACCAGTCGATCGTGTCCAGATTGTCCAACAACCGCTGGGCGTACTTCGTGATCGTGAAGAACCACTGGGCGATCCGCCGCTGCTCCACCGGTGTGTCGCAGCGCTCGCACAGCCCGCCTACCACCTGCTCGTTGGCCAGGACCGTCATGCAGGAGGGGCACCAGTTGACCGGTGCCTCCTTGCGTTCCGCCAATCCCGCTTTGAACAGCTGGAGGAAGAGCCACTGGGTCCACCGATAGTAGGACGGATCCGTGGTGTCGACGGTGTGGTCCCAGTCGAACATCCCTCCGATGCGCCGGAGCTGCCGCGTGAAATTCGCGACGTTCCGGGGGATCAGGTCCATGGGATGGGTGTTCACCTTCAGGGCGAAGTTCTCCGAGTGGATCCCGAAGGCGTCGAAGCCGATGGGCTCGAAGACGTCCTCACCCAGGAGCCGCCGATACCGCCCATGCACGTCCGCGCCCGTGAAGGCGTAGATGTTCCCCACGTGAAGTCCCTCAGCGGAGGGATAGGGGAACATCATGAGGTTGTAGAAGGGGCGCTCGGCGGAGGAGAGCTCGGACCGGGTGTGGGAGTTGATTCCGTTCTCGTCCCAGCGGGCCTGCCACTTGGTCTCGACGGCCGAGGGGTTGTACGGGTGATCCGCCATGGGGCCGGGTCCTGGTAGTGACGTGGTTGCAGAACCTGGAAAGGTAAACCGCGGCCGGAGGGCTTTGAAGGGAAGGCCGGGAGCCGGGGTGGCTTCCCCCGTTCCCGATCGCCTCAGGCGGCTCGGAGACGACGGTCCCGCGCCTGCCGGAAGGAGATCAACTCCAGGGCTTCCTCGTCCCAGAGGGCCAGACGGGTCAGCCGCCAGGAGTCCCGTAGGCTCAGGCGGGTGACCTCCTGGAATTCCGGTACCGAGTCCATGCACTCCTGGAGCCGGTAGTTGGGGATCCGGGCACTCAGATGGTGCACGTGGTGGATGCCGATGTTCGCGGTGATCCACTGGAGGGGGCGGGGGAGGACCAGGCAGGAGCTCCCCTGGAGCGCCGCGTCGTAGTAGTCCCACTCGTCGTGGCGGTGCCAGTAGGTGTCTTCGAACTGGTGCTGCACGTAGAAGAGCCAGACCCCCAGGCTGGTGGTCACCAGGAGGACCGGCAGGTGCACCGCGAGGAGCGCTCGCCAGCCCACCAGGGCAACCACGCCCGCCGTGAGGACCAGGAGCGCGAGATTGGTGAGCCAGACGCTTCGCCAGGCCTGGGTCCAATCCCGGGGGATGTCCCAGGGATAACGGTGCTTGATCACGAAGTGGAACAGCGGCCCGATTCCGAAGAGCACCACCGGGTGACGATAGACCCTGTACGCGACCCGACCCGGGAAGGATCGGGCCCGGTACTCCCGGAGGGTGAGGGTGTCGATGTCCCCGAAGCCCCGGAAGTCCAGATCCCCGGAGTGGGCGTGGTGATAGGCGTGGGTCTTCCGCCAGTACTGATACGGCACCAGGGTGAACACGCCGATGAAGAAGCCCACCAGGTCCCGGGCCCGCCGAGAGGTGAAGAAGGAGCCGTGGCCGCAGTCATGCTGGATCATGAACATCCGCATGAGGAATCCGGCGGTGGGGATGCTGAGGAGCAGGGTCAGCCAGTAGCCCACGTCGAGGGCGAGGTACGCCAGCGTCCAGAGTCCCACGAACGGCACGACGGAGGTGACGAGCTGGATCATGCTCCGACGGTCGTCGGCCCCGACGAAGGGGGCCACCAGGGCGTTGAACTTCCGGACCCGATCCCGGTCGGGTTTTGCGTGGCTCACGGGCAGATGGTGGCAGGAGGTGCCCGATACCGAGAGCCGGCCGGGTGCCGGGAAAATAAGGGAGTGGGGCGGACCGCCGGAACCCTCAGCTCCCCGGCGGCGGGGCGGGACCCCCTTCCCGGGCGGGATCCGGGAGCAGCTCGAAGGGGTCGTCGACCCGACCCACACCCCGAGCCAGCACGTCGATGGCCGGCTTCAATCCGCCGCTGGCCTCCATCAAGCGCTGGAAGTCCCCGAGACGGTGGTAGTACCGCAGGCGCGCCAGCACGGTGGCGTTGTTCAGCTCCACCGTGAGGAAGCTTCCGAACCCCAGGGATTCGAGGGTGGGCTGCAGCTCGTCACGGAACCGAGTGCGGGCCGCCTCGAACACCTCTTCCCGGTCCCGGACCTTCTCCTCGCCCGTTCTGGAGGGATCCCCGTAGACGGCGTCGAGCTCTGCGAGGAACCCGTCGAGGAACGCGCTGAAGCGCTGGATGTCTCGCCACCGGGCCTGGGCACGGTGGCACTTCACCGTGTCCGGGCCGCCCCCCTGGCGGGTGCAGAAGAACTCCGCCGCCCCGGCACGCCCGACGAAGTTGGCGAAGCTCTCGTTGAAGCGGACTCGGCCGGGGACGAAGAGGTGGTTGTGGCTCAGCTCGTGGATGACGGTGGCCACCGCTTCCGCCTCGTCGGCGCCGAGGGCGCTGGAGAGGAGGGGGTCGTCGAACCAGCCCAGGGTGGAGAAGGCGGCGGTGGGGCGAAGGTACGTGTCCAGGCCCTCGGCCTCGAGCCGCCGTTGCTCTTCCAGGGCGGCCTCCAGGTCGAAGTAGCCGCGGTACGGGACCCGCCCCACGATCGGAAACCACCAGGTGACGGGCACGAGGCGATCCCTGTAGGCAGCCGAGAGGACCAGTGCCAGGGTGTCCGAGGACCGCTGGACGTAGCTCGTGTAGCTCTCGCCCACGTCGAGCCCGAGGTCGTCCCGGGCGAATGTCCGCGCCTCCATGACGAAGGTCAGGAGATCCCGGGTCCGCTCGTCGGTGTCCGGGTCCAGGACCACGTCGGCCAGGGGCTGTCGCGCACCCAGGATGTCGATCTCGGCGAGTCCAGCCCGCGCCACGTAGACGGGCGAGCAGGCGGTGAGGAGGATGCAGGCGGCGGCTGCTCGGATCCGACCCTGCCGGGCCCTTCCCGCCGCGGAATCCGTGGCGCTCATCGAGCCGGCGGGCGGTGCGGTCCGCCGCCCAGGGTGTCCGTCTGACAAAAACAGATGTTCACCTCGCGCCACCCCCGACATATATATTTGGGAGGTCCCCATCGACGCCCCTCCCGACGAGACCCAGGACGTTGTCCAACGCCCCGTCCAACGATATCCCCGAAATCTCCGTCACTGAACTGAAGGACCGCATCGACACCGGCGATGTGCCGGTCCTCGTCGACGTACGGGAGAGTTTCGAACGTGACATCGCCGACCTGCCGGAACTCTCTCAGCTGCGGATCCCCCTCGGCGAGCTTCCCTTCCGGATGAGCGACATCCCCCGGGATCGAGAGGTCGTGCTGTACTGCCGATCCGGGGGCCGAAGCGGCTCTGCGGTGCAGTTCCTCCGGGCCCAGGGCTTCGAGTCGGTCCTGAACCTCAAGGGCGGCGTTTTGCGCTGGCGCGAGGACATCGATCCCAGCCTGACCGCATACTGATGGCCCTCCGCGGACCCGCCGCACGGGCGGCCCTGATCCTGGCCGCCGTACTGACCGGGTGTTCCCCCGCCGGGGACGACGCCGGATCCGGGGAGGCGCAGGAGACCGCCGTCGGCCAGCAGATCCCCACGGGAGGAAGCGCCCTCCTGAGGGCGGTCCCGGCGGGACCCGTGGCCGGGGATCCCATCTTCTCCGGGTCTCCTGCCCCACCGGCGGCCGGCCCTCCCATCGGGGATGCCGCGAACTCGGAGGTGGCGGTGGAGCCGGAGGAGACTCCGCTCCCGCCCGTCCCCCTTCCCGACGAGGGTGCCCGACCTCGGTTCCACCGGCCGGACTCCGTCCGGGGCATCTACCTGAACGCGTGGGCCTCGGGGTCGTCCCGGAAGATGGACGCGATGATCCGTCTGGCGCGGGAGACGGAGATCAACGCCTTCGTCATCGACATCAAGGACGTCACCGGGCATGTAAGCCACGCGTCCGGCGTGGAGGCGGCCCGGGAGATCGGGGCCCTGGACGAGATCCGGATCGGGAATCTCCCGCGACTCCTCCGGCGCCTTGAGGCCGAGGGGATCTATCCCATCGCACGGATCGTCATCGTGAAGGATCCGATCCTCATCGAGGCCCGGCCGGAACTGGCGATCCAGGATACCGCAGGCGGGGTCTGGATCGACTCCAAGCAATTGGTCTGGCTCAACCTCTACAACCGGGGGGTGTGGGACTACCACGTCTCCCTGGCGGAGGAGGTCGCTCGCCTGGGATTCCCGGAGATCCAGTGGGACTACGTCCGTTTCCCGGACGCCTCGGCCTCGGACATGGCCCGTGCGTCCTTTCCCGGCGACTCCCTGGGGCCTCGAACCGAAGCGGTTCGTGGCTTCCTCGAGTTCGCCCGGAACCGGCTGGACGACCTTGACCTGGACGTCCACATGACGGCGGACGTCTTCGGGGTCACCACCACCTTCCGACGGGACGTGGGGATCGGACAGGTGTGGGAGCGCTTCATCGACCGTGTGGACGTGGCGCTTCCCATGGTCTACCCGAGCCACTACCGGGAAGGCTCCCACGGCGTGGACGAGCCGAACGGGCACCCCTACGAGATCGTTCGCACCGCCCTGGAGGATGCCAGGAGACGGTCGGAGGCCGTCGATGGGGCCGGGGACGTGCGACCGTGGCTCCAGGACTTCACCCTGGGTCCACCCCGCTACGAGGCCCCGGAGGTCCGGGCCCAGATCCAGGCGACCTACGACGCCGGATTCGACAGCTGGATCCTATGGAATCCGTCGAGTCGGTACACCGAGGAGGCCCTGATGCCGGCGGAAGGCTTCACTCGGGAGCCGATCATCCGCGTGGCGGGAGGCCTGGTCCCCGTGTCCCGGCGGGAAGAGGCGTTGCGGTTGGCCGACCGACGACCGGTGGTGGCGGACTCGGTGCCCCGGGCCGGCGTCCCCGTCGAGGAGGCGGCGGATTCGGTCCCGGTCCCGGAACCGGTCGCCGCCCCGATGGCCGACACGCTCCGGTCGGACCTGCGCCCAGGGGACGGCCCGGGCGTCTCCTGACGCACCTGGAGCTGCGGCGCCCTCAGGCCGGCGGCGCGAACTGGAGCTGGTGGAGTCGGGCGTAGAGGCCGGCCTCCCGGAGCAGCTCCGCGTGGGTGCCTTCCTCGGCGAGGCGCCCGTGGTGCATCACCAGGATCCGGTCCGCATTCACCACCGTGGACAGCCGGTGGGCGATCACGAGCGAGGTGCGCCCCTTCATCAGCTCGTCGGTCGCCGCCTCGATCTTCGCCTCGATCTCGGAATCCACGGAGCTCGTGGCCTCGTCCAGGATCAGGATGGGGGGGTCGAAGGCCAGGGCCCGTGCGAAGGACACGAGCTGGCGTTCCCCCACGCTCAGGGTGATCCCGCGTTCGCCGAGGGGCTGATCGTATCCCTTCTCCAGCCGCTCGATGAAGGGGGCTGCTCCGATGCGCTCCGCCGCCGCCCGGACCTCGTCCTGGGAGATCTCGCTCGATCCCAGCCGGATGTTGTAGCCCACGTCCTCGCTGAAGAGGAAGACGTCCTGCAGCACGAGCCCGATGCGAGTGCGGAGGTCGTCCAGCTCGAGCTCGGCCAGGGGGATTCCGTCCAGCAGGATCTGGCCCTCCTGCACGTCGTAGAAGCGCATCAACAGATTGATCAGCGTCGTCTTCCCGGCGCCGGTGTGACCCACGATCGCCACTTTCTCCCCCGGGGCGACCCGGAAGCTCACGTGGCGGAGCACCCAGTCCCACTCCCCGTCCTCTCCCTTCCCGTATGCGAAGGAGACGTCCCTGAACTCGATCTCCCCCCGGGTGGCCGCCGGGAGGGTCTTCGGGGCCGCGGGATCACGGATCGTCACGTTCGTGTCCAGGAGCTTGAAGATCCGCTCGGAGGACGCCATGGCCCCCTGCAGAAGGTTGTACTTCTCGGAGAGGTCCTGGATCGGTCGAAAGAACCGGCGAGCGTACTGAAGGAAGGCG
>Ga0316576_10002416_pt1 | contig 10608 bp, 6 predicted proteins | sample S0NA_FD_203075 | JGI IMG/M metagenome (GOLD analysis project Ga0316576, IMG submission 203075) | Rhizosphere microbial communities from salt marsh grasses in Alabama, United States - S0-2_050615r3r5 | ecosystem: Host-associated > Plants > Roots > Rhizosphere | place: USA: Alabama | collected... | reverse complement strand
GCTCCCAAGGGCGACGCCCCATTGTACCGGGCGGCGGTGCCGTCCGGCTCCGCGAAAGTCCGACAGGCTGCTAGGCGCTGTCTCGTGCGGTCGGGCATGATCGCCGCGGGCCGTCGCGGCCGGCATCGCACCAGGGAGGCTGTCGCATGAACGACTTCGATGCCGGTGACCAGGGTCCGGTGACGTCGGCGCTGCTGGGAGAGCTGCTCGGCCGCGTCGATGGCGGCATCTGCCGGACCCTGCGGACGGGCGAGTACCTGTGGCGGGAGGGGGACGTCGCCGACTCGGTGGCGCTGCTGCGCGCCGGCACGCTGGAGGTGGTCAGCGCGGGCGGCGACGGCGAGGACGCCATCGTGCTGCGCCTGCTGCAGCCCGGCACGGTGCTCGGCGAGATCGCCTGTCTGGATGGGGGAGGGCGCTCCGCGGACATCCGGGCAGGCTGCCCGTCGGAGGTCGTCTGCTATCCGGCGACGCTGTTCCGGACGCTGCTGCGCGAGCGCCCGCGGGTGCTGGAGATGCTGCTGCTGCAGCAGGCCGAGACCGTGCGCAGGCTCACCGCGCAGGTGACCCAGCACCATCGCCGTGCCATCACCGACCCGCTGACCGGCCTGTACAACCTCGCCTTCTTCGTCGAGCGTCTCGCGCTGGAGATCGACCGGGCCCAGAAGACCGGCGATCCGCTCGCCGTCGTGATGCTCGACATCGATCACTTCAAGCTCTTCAACGACCGCTACGGACACCAGGCAGGCAACAGCGCCCTGGTGCAGGTGAGCGGCATCCTGCGGGCCGCGGGGCGCCGCGGCGACATCATCGCCCGCTACGGCGGCGAGGAGTTCATCGCGCTGCTCTACGGGGCCGGTGCCGACGAGGCCTGCCGCTTCGCCGAGCGCGTACGCAGCCGGGTGCAGGTGTCGGATTTCGCGGACGATGGGGCGCAGCCGCCCCGCCGCCTGACCGTCAGTGCCGGTGTCGCGTGCTATCCCAGCGAAAACGCCGATCCGGACTGTCTGATCATGGAGGCAGACACCCAGCTCTACCGAGCGAAGGAGGTCGGCCGCGATCGCGTCATGACCGCGTGCCGGGCCTGATCCCGGAAAGGGCGCTCGGCCGTGGTTTCCAGCGAGGCGCTGCCTGGGCGCGACGGGTCGTGCCCATCGAAATCGAGATCGCTATCGAAATCGGGGCAGTCGGTGAGGGCGTTGACGCCGATTTCGGTTTCGATTTCGATCCCGATTTCAATCCCGATTTCGATTTCGATGCTGAGATTACGGCTTGCGCCATTGGTGGTCCGATGCCGGCTGTCACCCGCCCGCCGCGGAGGCCGGCGCGCTCATCAGCGGCGGGCGGGGCGGTAATGGCAGCGGGGGGCGGTCGTCGGTGAGCCATTGCATCAGCGCCGAGTCGTTGGCCGGCCACTGGCCCTTGAGCCGGTTGTCCGGGGCGCTCCCGCTGAAGGTCAGGTAGCCGTATTTGCCGTAGTGGGGGAGCTTGCGCGCCAGCCCGGGCAAGGCCCCGGGAACGGTCGTTGCGACCCAGCCCAGGGGCTGATCGCCGCGACGAGCGGTGAGCGCGACGCTCTGCTGCTGATTGCCGTCCGCGGGCTGTTGTTCTCGGTCCGCGCCGCCCGGCACGGCGAGGGTCAGCTGTCGCGTCTCCGGGTCCAGCGTGAAGGCATCGCTCGCGGCGTCGAAGTCCGCCAGGAGCCGGTTCTCCCAGCCGAAGAGCCAGACCGGCAGGTCCTCGGGAAGGGCCTCGATCTGCGCGTCGGACGTGATCTGCCAGTCCGGGTGGCCCTGCCGCCAGGCATCGGCCAGCGCCCGGTAGCCGTCGCGCAGGGCCGGGGAGGCATCCGCCGGCAGCACCATCAGGCCCTGCCCGGCGCCGAGCAGATTGCTCAGCGCCACCGGCGATTCGCCGGGCGCGAGCTTGCGGAAGCTGTCGAAGCGCGGGTCCACCGCGACACGCACCGGCGCTGCCGGCAGCGTTGTCTCGAAGCGGGCGGTGCGGTTGTCGAAGGCGGCCAGCACCTCCCGCGGGCGCCCGCCCTCGGGGTGGATCACCACCGGCACGGTCAGCGGAAAGGCCGGCTCCCCTTGGATCTGGTAGATGCTGCCCGCCACCTGCCAGCTGCCGTTCGGCAGGTGCTCCACGTTGATGTCGCCGAGCTTGAGCTCGGGCGCGCCGGGCCGCTCGGTCCAGGCCGAGAAGAACGCGGACAGGTCGTGGTTGCTCGCGACCTCGAAGGCGACGCGCAGGTCGTCGAAATCGGCGACGCGGAACAGATTGTCCTGATAGAACCGGCGCAGCCCGCGGAGGAAGTCGTCATCGCCGAGCAGGACGCGGAGCATGTGCGCGGTCATCAGCATCTTGCCGTAGCCGATCGCCTGGGAGGCGCTGCCATGCCGGCCGCGAAACGCGGTCAGCGGAAAGTCCTCGCCGTCGCGGACATAGTCGGCGTACGCCTTCAGCTGGTCGCGGCGGTAGGCGGCGCCCTGGCCCGCCAGCTCCTGATTGAGGTGGTCGGCCAGATAGGCGGTCAGGCCCTCGCTCCAGTTGCCGCTCGCATAGTCGACGAAGACGCCGTTACCCCACCAGTTGTGCAGGATCTCGTGTGGGTAGGAGCTGTGCAGGATGAACGGCAGCCGCAGCACCCGGGAGCCGAGCAGCGTGAACGACGGCATGCCGTAGCCGGTCTCCCAGAAGTTCTCCACCAGCGCGAACTTGGCGTAGGGATAGGCGCCGATCAGGTCGCTGTAGCGGGCCAGGTAATCGGCGGTGGCATCCAGATAACGCTGCGCCAGGGCGTCGTCGGGCAGGCGCAGATAGACCTGTGCCTCGCCGTAGGGCGTGGGCGCGCGGTAGAGCTTGAAGCGGGCGGCGCTGAGCTGGATCTCGTCCTGGGGATGCTGCTCGCTCCAATGGATGTGCCGCTCCCGGCCGGTGTCCTCGATCTCCGGGCCCGCGCCCTGGGACACGGCGAGCCAGCCCGGCGGCAGCGTGACCGTCAGGTCGAAGTGGAGCATGCGGTCCGGGATGCCGGGGTACCAGCCGCTGTAGCCGTTCAGGAACACGCCGTCGGGCGCGATGGTGCCGACGGACTGCTGGCGGCTGCGACCCATGCCCTCGCGGACCTCCTGCATATCGTGGCGGATACGCCCGCCGTAGGACAGGGTCACGGGCTCGCCGGAGCGCGGGGTCAGGCGGAACCGCTCCAGGTGGCCGTCGCGGCCGATGCGCTCGATCACCGCGTTGCCGGCGGTGACCTTGGGGTCGAGTCCGGTGTGCAGCCAGAACGTCAGCGGACGGCCGTCGCCCGGGATGCTGAGACGATCCTCGGCGCTGAGCGTGCCGCGCTCCGGGTGGATGCGCACATCGAGGTCGTGGCCGATCAGCTCGCCGCCGGCGGCGGCTGCGATGCCCGGGAGCAGTGCGGCGAGGGCGACCAGCAGGGTCTGCAAGAGGCGGAGATGGCGTCGGGTCGAGGTCATGGTGGAGTCGATGGGGCGTGGTTGGCGGCGAAGGCGATGTGACTGTCCGGTTTCGCGCGGCGGTCGCGCTGGTGCGGCCCGAGTGCCCCGCCGGCCTGGACGGAATCCCAGATGCTGTCTTGTACGGAAATAGCCCCATAATGTGGAGCGACGAGCCCTGAATCACAGTCGAGAACCCAACACACCGGACCGACCATTGACTTCGAGCAAACGATATCTCTTCGCCGCCCTGCCAGCCGCCATGCTGACCCTTGTCACGGCCCCGGCCCTTGCCGCCGACGACGGCATGCTGCCAGGGCAAGACGCCATCACCGACACCCAGACCGCGGTCGTCGACACCGCGGCGGTGGGCAGCCTGGACGGGATTCTGGACCGGCTGGCGCAGGCCCGCGTCGTGATCGTCGGCGAGGCCCACGACCGCTACGAGGACCACCTCAATCAGCTCGCGATCATCCGCGGACTGCATGACCGAGGCAAGGACCTCGCCATCGGCATGGAGTTCTTCCAACAGCCCTTCCAGCCCCAGCTCGACGCCTTCGTCGGCGGCGAGCTCGACGAGGCCGGGCTGCTGCGCGGGACCGAGTATTTCGAGCGCTGGCGCTACGACTACCGGTTGTACCGTCCGATCCTTCGCTTCGCGCGGGAGCACAGCATCCCCATCGTCGCCCTGAACATCGAGCGCGAGATCACCGACAAGGTCGGAGACGCCGGTATCGGGTCCCTGAGCCCGGACGAGCAGGCGCGCATCCCGGCGGACATGGACCGCGACGACGTGGCCTACCGCGACTACGTCAAGCGGGTCTTCGACATGCATCCGAAGACCGGCGATTCGGACTTCCAGCGCTTCCTCGACGTGCAGCTGCTGTGGGACGAGGGCATGGCCGAGCGTGCGGCGGCCTATCTGCAGGACCATCCGGACAAGACGCTGGTGGTGCTTGCCGGCGCCGGCCACGTCGAGTATCGCCGCGGCATCCCGTCTCGCCTTGAGCGCCGGCTCGGGCAGCCGGGCGTGACCGTCGTCAGCGGGCGCATGCGGCCGTTCGACACCGAGTTGGCCGACTTCATCCTGTATCCGAAGCCCGTCGAGCTGCCCGAGACGGGCATGCTCGGCGTCATGCTGGATCCCAAGTCCAAGGGCAAGGGGCTCGGCGTGCAGGGCTTCGCGGACGGCAGCGGCGCCAAGTCCGCGGGGATCGAGAAGGGTGATCGCATCGTTCGCATCGACGGCGAGCCCATCGAAAGCTACGCGGACATTCGCATTGCGCTGATGGACAGCCGGCCCGGCGAGACCCTGCCCGTCGAGATCGAGCGCTCGTCGGTGCTCGGCGGGCACAAGCTGCTGCTGTTCGACGTGGAGCTGCACTGAGCCCGCCTGCCGCGGCCGCGACGACGATGCAGTCGACGACGCCCGAGGCTGGTGCCCCGGAGCTGCTGGCCCCCGCCGGCACGCTCAAGGGCCTGCGCTACGCGCTCGCCTACGGCGCGGACGCGGTCTATGCCGGCGTGCCCCGCTACAGCCTGCGGGTGCGCAACAACGACTTCGACCTCGACAACCTGGCTGCCGGCATCGCGCTGGCCCATGAGCGGGGCCGGCGCTTCTATCTCGCCGCCAACGCCATGCCCCATGGTGCGAAGCTGCGGACCTTCGTCGCCGACATGGAGCCGGTGGTGGCGCTCGGGCCGGATGCGCTGATCATGGCCGATCCGGGGCTGATCCTGCTGGTGCGCGAGCGCTGGCCGGATCTGGACATTCATCTGTCGGTGCAGACCAACACCACCAATGCCGCGGCGGTGCGCTTCTGGCAGCGGCAGGGTATCCGGCGGGTGATCCTGTCGCGGGAGCTGTCGCTCGAGGAGATCGCCGAGATCCGCCACGCCTGCCCGGACGTGGAGCTGGAGGTGTTCGTGCACGGTGCGCTGTGCATCGCCTACTCCGGACGCTGTCTGCTCTCGGGCTATTTCAACCACCGCGACGCGAACCAGGGAACCTGCACCAACGCGTGCCGCTGGGAGTACCGGGTCGCCGGCGCCGCGCCAGCCGCGGAGCCTGCCGGGGATGGGGCGCCGGCGCCGGTCGGTCAGGCAGAGGATCTGCTCGACGCGCCCGCCGGCGCCGGCCGGCGGCATCCGGCGGCCGACGAGGTCTGGCTGCTGGAGGAGGCCGAGCGCCCCGGCGAGTACATGCCCGTGCTCGAGGACGAGAACGGCACCTACATCATGAACGCCAAGGACCTGCGCGCGGTCGAGCACGTGGCCCGGCTTGCCGCCCTGGGCATCGACTGTCTGAAGATCGAGGGGCGCACCAAGTCCCACTACTACACGGCCCGCGCGACCCGGGTCTACCGCCAGGCCATTGATGACGCCGCCGCGGGCCGGCCGTTCCGGCACGAGCTGCTGCGCGAGCTCGAAGGGCTGGCCAACCGCGGCTACACCGAGGGCTTCTACCGGCGCCATGCACCCGCCGAGCTGCAGAACTACGCCGACGGCGGCTCGCGCAATCAGCGCCGGATCTTCGTCGGCGAGGTGCTCGGCCGCGACCCGGCGACCGGACTGGCGGAGATCGACGTCAAGAACCGCTTTGCCGTCGGCGACCGGCTGGAGCTGCTGACGCCGGCGGGCAGCCACGGCTTTCGGCTGGACGCGCTGGCGGCGATGGACGGCCGGCCGCTCGCGGCCGCGCCAGGTGCCGGCTGGCGGGTGCGGGTGCGGCTGCCGGTGGAGGATGCCGCGCTGGGTCTGCTGACCCGCGCGCTCGACGAGGACTGACCCGCGTCCCTGCTCCGTGCTCGGCCCCGCGCCCCGGGGCCGAGAGGCTGCCGGCGCCCCGTGCAGTCGTTGCTGACACCCGGGGGCCGTGTCATGCCCCGCGGTCTGATCGCCGTCGCCATCGTGCACGGGTGCGCCGCCGCGGAAATTCCAAGACCGGGCTCCCTCGTCGCCCTGACGCGGTCTCCGACCTTGTGCCCTGTTGCACGAGCCCGCGGCCCTCGGGCTCATCTCCTCCCGATCCACGCGCCGATTCCGATCCCGCTTGCGGGGCGCACCTCGTCGGCGGCCGGCCACGGCCGCTGGCGGCTCGGGTATGCTTCGGCGCCGACGCTGGGGAATCGACAATGACAAGACCACCGCAACGCACCGCGGGGCTGTGCGTCCCGCTCTTGTGCGTCGCCATGCTGCTGGCACCACCGCCGGCCGCCGCTGCCGATGTGGCGGCGGCCGAGCCGTTCACATTGATCGAGGCCGATGTCCGGGCCGTCTCGGAGGCCTTCGCCGAGGGTATCCTCGATCCCGGCGGGCTGATCGAGGTGTATCTGGCGCGGATCGAGGCCTTCGACCGAGGCGGCCCGGAGCTGCATACGCTGATCACCTTCGACGCCGGCGCGCCGGAGCGGACCGCGGCCGGGGAGCACGCGGGTACCGCCGCCGGCGCTCTGGCCGGGATTCCGATCGTGATCAAGGACAACATCGATGTGGTGGGCTTTCCGACCACCGGCGGCTCGGCGGCGCTGCGCGGGCACGAGCCCTTCTATGACGCCGCGGTGCTCGCGCGCATCCGCGCCGCCGGCGGCATCCCGATCGCGAAGGCGAACCTGAGCGAGATGGAGCTGCCGTACGGGCGCTTTGGCTACAGCTCCGCCGGCGGGCAGTCACGCAATCCCTATCGCCCGCAACGCGATCCGTTCAGCTCCGCGGTGCCTGCCGCGGTCGCGGCGAACCTCGCGATGCTCGGCGTCGGCACCGATACGCTGGGCGAGCTGCGGGGCGCCGCGTCGGCGTCGGGCGTCGTCGGCATTCGACCGACGCTGGGCCTGGTCAGCCGCGCCGGCATCGTGCCCACGGCGCTGAGCCTGGACACCCCCGGGCCGGTGGCGCGCACGGTACGCGATGCGGCGCTGCTGCTCGGTGTCATGGCCGGCCCCGACGAGAGCGATCCGCGCACGCTGGAGAGCGCGGCGCACCGGCAGGAGGACTATGTCCGCTTCCTCGACGACACGGCCCTGGACGGCGCCCGCATCGGCATCCCGGACGGCCTTTACGGCGGCCATCACGACGTGGACGCGGCCTTCCGGGATGCGGAGCGCACGCTGGAGGCACGGGGCGCGGAGGTCGTTCGGATCTCGCTCCCCGAGGATCTGGCGGGCGACCTGGCGGCGCGGTTGGACCGCATCGTCGAGACCGAGCCGCGCGACCAGCTCGGTGCCTACCTGCTGAACACCGAGGAGGGCATGCCGCACAGCCTCGCGGACCTGGTGCGCATGAGCGAGTCGCCGCTGATCGCGGGCTCGGCCACGCCGGTGCATCCGGCCCGGCTCGCCGCCTATCGGCGAATGCTCCACAGTCTGGGGCTCGCGGATCTGACCTACCTCGAAGAGATCTCGCGGGCGCTGCCGGCACTGCGCGCGCGGATCGTCGCGCTGCTCGACGACGAGGGGCTGGACGCGCTGGCGCTGCCGACGCTGCTGTGCCCGGCCGGCTCGCTGCTGGACGCCTACGACAGCACCTACGACTGCGCGGTGGACGATCCGCAGCGGCCCGCCTATCTGGCCTCGGCGGCGGGGCTGCCCGAGATCACGCTGCCGATGGGCTTTACCGGGTACGGCCTGCCCATCGGCCTGTCGCTGCTCGGCCCGCCCTGGAGCGAGCCGCGGCTGATCGCGCTCGCCTACGACTTCGAGCAGGCCACCCGGGTCCGGCGGCCGCCGGAGTCCGCACCGGCGCTGCCGGACATGCCGGCCGCCGGGGGGGCGGAGCTGGCAGAGGAGACCGCGCGCGAAGGCGAATGACGGCCTTGTAGAGTTGTAGACCCGCCCGATGCAGCCGCCCGGATTGATCTGGCAGCTTCTCTCGGGCCATCTTGGGCCGCAGCAGCTTGGCGGCCGCTTCGCGGGCCTGCTCGAAGCGCGGCGGCGCGGCCTGGCCGCGGTCAGCCCGTTGCGGCAGGGGGCGGCGCTCCGGCTCGCCGGCGATGGCGGCAGAGCTTGAGCAACGGCTCAAGCCGTCATCGGTGCGCCGCCGGCCTTTCGATGATCCGGTTGACGGCATGGACCTCGACGCTGTTGCCGTCGAGGCGCCACTTGATGTCGCAGTCGTAGAGCCTGAGTCCGAATTCCGTGCGCTCCGGGTAGCGGTCGAGATAGCCGGGGCGCGGGTCCTGGGCGATGACCTGCGCGATCAGGGCCCGCAGCTTCAGTGCGCCGTCCGGGTCCCGGGCGGCGATCTGCGCCTCGGCCCGGGCGCTGAAGCGCACGGTCCAGCCGGTGGCCGGCGGCGCCTGCGCGAAGCCGCCGGTGGCCTCGGGAAGGGCGTCGGCATAGGGCACGTAGGGCTTGATGTCGAGCACCGGCGTGCCGTCGAGCAGGTCCGCGCCCGCGATGCGCAGCACGAGGCCGTCGGCGGTGCGGGCAAGCCCGCGGTGGACCACCGCGGACAGCCCGATGGGATTGGGCCGGTAGGGCGCGCGGCTCGCGAAGACGCCGACCTTCCTGCGGCCGCCGAGCCGCGGCGGACGGACGGTCGGTCGCCAGCCGGCGTCCAGGCAGTCGTCGTGGAAGACCCACAGCAGCCAGACGTGTGAGAACCCCTCGAGGCCGGCGAAGGCCTCCTCGCGGTCGTAGGGCGGAAGCAGCAGCACCTCCGCCTCGGCCGCGCCGGCCAGCCCCGGCTGGCGCGGGATGCCGAACTTGTCCGTGAACGGCGAGCGCACGATGCCGATGGGCGTGAAGCTGTAGGCCGCGCTCGACGCGCCCGCGGGGCCCGCTTCCGGGGGGCCGGCGGGGCCGGTATCGGGGATCGGCTCGGGGCTCGGGTCGGGGCTCGGCTCGGGGGTGGTCTCGCGGCTGCTCATGGAGCGCATTGCACCGCGCCACGATGCCGCCCGCAAGACCATCGCGTATCATTGCCCGCTCCCATCCTCCACCAGCCCGGCCCAGGGAGCCCGCCGACATGCTGTGCCTACGTGGCGCCCCCGCACTGTCCGATTTCCGCCTCGCCAAGCTCACCGAGCGCCTCGAGCAGGCCGGCGTATCCGTCCATGGCCTCTATGCGGAGCTGATGCACTTCGCCGACGTGGCGCGCCCGCTCGACGACGGCGAGCAGGCACTGCTCGCGCGCCTGCTGCGCTACGGGCCGACTATCCCGGGGCACGAGCCCGCGGGTGCGCTGCTGCTGGCGGTGCCGCGGCCGGGCACGATCTCGCCCTGGTCGTCGAAGGCCACCGACATCGCGCGCAACTGCGGGCTGGACGCGGTGCGCCGGCTCGAGCGCGGCATCGCCTACTACCTGGAGGCCGGCGATGGGGCCCCGCCGGACCTGGACGCCGCCGCCGCGGTGCTGCACGACCGCATGACCGAGGTGGTGCTGCGGGACCCGGGCGAGGCCGAGCGGCTGTTCCGTCATGCCGAGCCGCGGCCGGTGATCCGCGTCGACGTGCAGGGCGGCGGCCGCGACGCGCTGCTCGCGGCCAACGGCGAGCTGGGCCTGGCGCTGTCGCCGGACGAGATCGACTATCTGGCGGAGAGCTTCGCGGCCCTCGGCCGTGATCCCACCGACGTCGAGCTGATGATGTTCGCGCAGGCCAACTCCGAGCATTGCCGGCACAAGATCTTCAACGCCGACTGGATCCTCGACGGCGAGCCGCAGCCACGCTCGCTGTTCGCGATGATCCGCAACACCACCGAGCAGTCCCCCGGCGGCGTCCTGTCGGCCTACAAGGACAACGCCGCGGTCATCACCGGCTGGGCCGGCAGCCGCTTCGTGCCGGACCCGACGAGCGGCATCTACGAGCGCCTGCCGGAGCCGGTGCAGATCCTGATGAAGGTGGAGACCCACAACCATCCCACCGCGATTGCGCCGGACCCGGGCGCCGCCACCGGCTCCGGCGGCGAGATCCGCGACGAGGGCGCCACCGGCCGGGGCGCCAAGCCGAAGGCGGGGCTGTGCGGCTTCTCGGTGTCGAATCTGCGCATCCCGGGCTTCGAGCAGCCCTGGGAGCAGGGTCAGGACTGGGGCCGGCCCGGGCGGATCGTCTCGGCGCTCGACATCATGCTGGAGGGGCCCATCGGCGCGGCGGCCTTCAACAACGAGTTCGGCCGGCCGAACCTGGCGGGCTGGTTCCGCACCT
>Ga0316576_10002415_pt1 | contig 10608 bp, 2 predicted proteins | sample S0NA_FD_203075 | JGI IMG/M metagenome (GOLD analysis project Ga0316576, IMG submission 203075) | Rhizosphere microbial communities from salt marsh grasses in Alabama, United States - S0-2_050615r3r5 | ecosystem: Host-associated > Plants > Roots > Rhizosphere | place: USA: Alabama | collected... | reverse complement strand
CTGAACCTGGATCCGACCTTAAACAAAGAGGAACAGATACATACCTTACGAAGGGAGATCGGCCGGATAGACCGTAACATGCTGCCGCGTATTCCTGTGTTGGGCCCTGCCTTACAGTTAACCATCGATGATAATGAGCTTACGACCGGTTTTGATGCCAAGTTACGCAAATCATCCCTGGAAAACATGCTTATTGACATCCTTGAATTCCAGGCAGAGAAGACGCCGCTCATGCTCGTATTGGAAGATTGTCACTGGCTGGATGCCCTTTCGCTCGATTTACTAGACATAATTTCCACCAGCATCATCAACCAGCCGGTATTAATTATCCTTACCTACCGTAATTTCGAACGGGAGCAGCAGCGCAAAGAAGGCTTTAGTACTCTTTCACACCACAAAAGTTTGGAACTATCACCGCTGACACAAGATGACCTGGCAAGACTGGCAGATTACAAGCTTTCCCAATGGCCCACAAACGGCCGTAATGAAGAAACGACTCAAAAGCTCTCTAAACGTATCGCCCAGCAAGCGGACGGTAATCCTTTCTACCTGGAGGAACTGGTCAATTACGTCGGCAATCAAGCACTTGAGGCAATCGATCCGAATGAACTCTCGAGTATTGAACTGCCGACCAGTTTACAAGGCTTGGTGTTGAGCCGGCTGGATCAATTGACGGAAAGACCCAAAACATTGCTCAAAGTAGCCAGCGTCGTCGGTCGTGTTTTTCATGCCTCCTGGCTGGCAGCCATTTATCCGGATTTAGGCACCATCTATGACATAGAGGAAGACCTACAGGTACTAAACCGGCAGCAATTTACCGTTTACGATCCGGCCGAAGGGGAAGACACGTATAACTTCCGCAACATGATCACCCGCAGCGTAATTTATGACAGCATGCTCTATAAAAGCCGGACTATGATCCATGAACAAACCGGCCAATTCCTGGAAACCACCTATCAGGGAGATACGGACCAATATCTGGATTTGCTGGCCTATCATTATGAACATGGAAAGAGCGAAGACAAGAAGCGCTATTACCTGAGACGCGCAGGGGAGTTCGCGCAAAGATCCTACGCCAATCAGGCGGCCATTGCTTACTTCCAGAAGGTTCTGCCGCTGGTATCACCCGATGAGCAGATTGAGATCATGCTCAAATTAGGAGATGTGGAGAAGCTGATCGGGCAGTGGGTTGATGCTCAGAAGATGTTCCAGGAGGCGATTTCCTTAGCACGAGCCATCGGTAACCGCTCCGCCGTGGGATGGAGCCAGGCGGCAGCAGGTGAATTGCAGCGTATGCAAGGAGACTATTCAAAAGCGCTGCAGTGGTTTGAACGTTCCAAGCTTGCATTTGAAACGATCGATGACCAGAAAGGTCTTGCCCAGGTACTGCACTATAGTGGCACCGTTTTTGCCATTCAAGGTGATCTGGAACGGGCTGAAACTCAATTCGAGGAAAGTCTTGCTTTGCGACGTGAAATCGGCGATCAGCTGGGCATCACAAATTTACTAAACAACCTGGCAATTATTGCTGAATACAGGGCCGATCTAGATGGCGCGAGGGCTTTACATGAAGAAGCATTGGCTATTAGACGGAAACTGGAAGATAGGCGGAACATCGCCTATTCTTTAGGCAATTTAGGCATCATCTTGATGAAGATGGGCAAATATCCCGAGGCGCGAAGCAGTCTCGAAGAGGCGTTGACCATACAACGTGAGATTGGTGAAAGATATTCTATCGCAATTGCGGCAAATAATCTGGGTAGTGTCGTCCGCGCGCAAGGCGAATACGAGGAAGCGCATGGCCTTTATGCGGAAAGTCTGCACATCTTAAGAGGATTAAAGGACGGTTGGGCGATCGCCAATCTACTCGAGGATGTAGCTCGATTAATCCACCTTGAGGGGGCCGATTCTGATGCTTTGGTACTATTCAGTGCCGCAAGCACGCTACGTGAAGCAATCGATGCACCATTACCAACCGTTGAAAGGGAAATGATGGATGTTCAGATTGAAACAATGATAATCAACCTTGGACTGGATCGATCAAAAGAATGCCTGGAAACCGGTAAAGTTATGTCCATGGACCAGGCGTTGGATTTTGCAGACATGGCATTAAGCCTGGCCACATAGGATGCAGCCTTTAAACATATAAATAAATACTCCGCCTATAATGAAGAACAACGGCGGCTCAAAAGAGCCGCCGTTGTTTCATTTAGCCGAGAATTCGATCAAACTTAGGGTTGGTCACACTGTCCCGTTCCATCGCCAATCGAGTCATAATAGGGCGGTGCACTGTTTATGCCAAAGACATCACCACTCTTGTCATGCGGAAGCGTGCCCAGGAATCCCTCGCCGGCAATCCTATCCGTACTATCGTTATCGTTGATCAGCACGAAGGATATATGGTACACGCGTCCATCACCACCCCCGTCTCGTTGAGCCAGTACACATGCTCGTGCCGGAAGCACCTCACCTGCCCCGTCTACGTCGACGAAATTTTCAAATGCCGCGTCCGGTGAATTGCCCGGATCTTCATCTTGTTCAATCTCGAGATAGTACGGGGTATAACCTGGAACGTCGGGCGCGATAGACAGGTCGAGCATTTTATTATTGGTCGGCCAGACCGTGAGTTGACCATCGGCCAGTATCGTGATAAAGGCAATGGTTCCAACATTGGATATGCCTGAAGGTTCGAACTGGCTTGTGCCGGCGAAATCGGCCGTCACGGTATACGTGTCCACCTCCGTCAGATTGATGACTCCTAGCGGAGCCTGGCCGTTCGGGTCGGTAATCACAGCCTTCTGGAGGACTGTTGCACCAGTGGAGTTCTTCACAGTGAAAATTACTGTCTGTTCCCACAATGGCGCCCCCGGTACCAATACGCCAGCATTATTTTCCACGAGACCGGCCAGATGTGCCACGATCGGTACATCCGGATCTAACGTACTGACCAGCGCATAATCCGGGTCCAGAACCAGGGTCGTACTTTGAGCCAGGACTTCGAACGAGTCGGTGTTGGCATTGCTGGCCTGATAGACGGCCGATCCCGGGTAGGAGATAATGACATCGTAAACGCCCGCGGGCGACCCCGTCAAGGGTATATCTACCGCAACCTCTCCAAATTCATCTGTCCAACCCAGACGGAAATCCTGGCCGATGCTGAAGAGCACAGGCTGATCCTCCAGAGCGACGCCTTCACTCGTAAGCTTGGCCTCGAAATTGACACTCGTCCCTACAGCGCCTACCCTGGGAGTGGGACCGTTCAACTCAACCAGTTCCGTGGGCAAACCGCTTTCACCTGGGATATAGAAGCGGCCCAAGTTATTGGCCATTGTAACCAGGCCAGTACCGCTCGCCGCCTGGACGATGAAACGAACATTCAGGGGATCAGTTATCCCGTAGGTTTCGCCGTCCAGCGTGCCGGACCACCATGAACTATCCGTGGGGTCTTGCTGCGTGAGGGGCAGCCACTGCCATTCATCTTCAGTTTTTACGTTGCCTGGTCCGACTTGACTTTCACGCGTCCAGGAAATCCATACCTCCTGCATGCCCGCGCTGGGGTCTACAACAGCCTGAATGTCGAAGTGCAAATCGTAGTAATTACTATTGTTTGTATTGGGACTATTGCTACCCAGTACCTGAATGATCGTCGGCGGGGCAGCATTTCTGGGATCGCTCGTGCCCGTAACAGCATTGTTTAAGTTTTCGGGCAGGTAGAAAAGGCGCAACGTCATGTCATCAAACCGGCGCATTGTGGCTGTCCGCGCAACGTCTGCCTGGGTAGGCTGTTCGCTCCGGTATTCGGTTGGTGTGATGTTAACCAGTGTACTGCCGTTCGGGTTTGCCAAAGCGTCGAAGCGATTGATGCTCCAAGGCTTCTGTGGGTAGAAGACAAACGAAAGGAAGCTGAAATGAGGCAGGCTTAACTCCGTTCCCGGTGCACCCATGAGCGGATACATGCCGGTGAAATCAGTGTAACTACCGCCTAAGAAACCGACATCGCGCAAGATCAGGCCGGGGTTATCGACAATGGTTGCATCGAAGGTGTCCAATGGCAACGTCGGCTCGCCGGGACTGCTGAAAATGCCGGCGTTTGGATCGCCCACATTGACGCCTGGGGATTCATTCCTCAAGTACGTTGTCGTGATCGGATCGAGCTCGGCATAAACATCGTCCAGGTCAACCTCATACGGATTCAGGTGCGAGTCACCCCAGAACGGATCGGGGTCCGCAGGATCGACATACGAACGGGTAAGATCCTTCCATTTCAGGCCATAGGTAAATCCAGGATTGGCCCCGGCAGGTGTCAGGTCGCCGGTAGTAAGCGATCCTCCATCACCGGAGAGGTCATAGCGCTCGCCAGGCATATTAACCTTGGTCATCGGCAAACCGAAGATGGTCGCTATCAAAAGCGACTTCTGGTCGATGCCGCGTAAGACAGGGGTTTGTTTCATATACTCAAGCTTGGCCTGCCGCAAAGCTTCCCCGATAGGGATTGCTGTAGCCGCGTTGCTCCGTAGCTGATGCGAGAACTCCGTGTAGAGCCACTCGCTGTATTTATTCAGATCGGTATCTGCATACTGGTATCCTGTGCCGGCAATTAAGGTAATCCCTAATCTGGCCGAAACGGCTGCCCAATCAGGCTCATAGGTGGCGGGGGTGCCGTGAGCATTGACTATGTTGTAACCTGAATGGCAGCCGGCACTGAATATGATCGAGTTTGTGAACGCTGTCGGGGAACCAGGTATCTGCTCAAAAGCCTGGGTAGTTAGAATCGAGTTGTAATCGGCTGCCAGAGCAGCATTGGCGCTAAAATGACCGGCCAGGTAAACCAGAGACTGGGGCGAAAGGTTGCCAAGTTCGGCCGTGAGGTCATCGGCCGTCCACGTATCATTGATAAGTTGATCGACCGGCAGTGAATTATCACTGCCCGCAAGCCAGCTACTCGTCTGGAAACCGCTATCTTTCAAGAAATCATACGCGCCGACGAGAGCCTTGGAGGGTGTGATCGTCGGGTTCGCCAGATAGGCGTCGATCATGGTCATGATCTCCTGCGGCGTCTCCACCAGGCGACCGATGGTAATTTTCGATGGGATCGGTACGGCCGTATTTTCTGTTTGCACATCAAATCCGGCAACATAGGGATCCTGGGTGAGGATAGTATTGTAATTCAGGCTTCCGAATGATGAGGTTCCCGCAAGGACCGGGGGCACGTACATTTCCTCCGGACCCAACAGCGCTTTGTCGGCGATGCGGTAGAAGGGAATATCACTGTCGTCGCCAACAATAACCACATACTTCAGGAGATTATTTGGATTGTAATCATCGCTAAGGTACTTAACATAATCTCGGATACCTTCGGCGACCACATTTTGAGCGTAGGGGCATTCGCGATAATCGTTGGGAATAGCTGCATCGGTGTTATCTGCCTGCCCGTGGCGCTTCAAGATTTCTTGATCGGATCCCAGGTCGACCACCAAACCATTTGTAGCGCCGGCTAAATCAGCCAGTTTCGCTGTGAGAGCGTCGCGCTCTTGTTGGTTTGTAAATTGCATGCGTGCGTAGTCAACGAGAATAAGCGTTTCGTAGTTCCCGACAACCTCTGGACCGGGGAAGTTTCTGGACAACCCAAAATTATCCACCAGCCCATCGCATACACTAGATTCGACTGTCACTTCTATGGTAAAGGAAACGTCATCGTCAAAACTGCCCTCGCGCCCGCGTATTCGTGCGTAATAGGTACCGCCGTTGCCGTAGGTATTAATAGCGACTTCTTCGGAATCCTGGCCATCGTTGGCCGAGACCGCTAGCACGCTGGCATACTGTGCTGATGCATAAGCGTTGCCCAGTTCTGATGCAGGATTCCACTGCGTCGCATTCCACTGTGAGGCATTAAATTGTGACGCATTAAACTGAGAGGCGGCGAATGTTGCCGCACTCCAAACATCTTCACTGTAGATCGCCGTATCCAGCAGTGCCGGATTAAAGATCAATTCATTCCACTGCGAGGCATTAAACTGCGAGGCATTAAACTGCGAGGCATTAAACTGTGAAGCGTTAAACTGCGACGCATTAAACATGGTCGCATTGAACTGGGAGGCGGCGAAAGCCTCATTCGGAAAATTGGCATCCTGGTATGGCAGATCGCCATTGCTGAGCAGATCGTTATACGCTTGAAGAATATCGCCATAAGCAACCAGATCGGGATTAATACTGATTTCTTCAGGCCAATCAGCCGGATTCCCAGGCAAATCCAGGTTCAGCTTAAACTTGACTTTACTATTCGGGGGAATGTATCCGATTTTGTACCAGCGTGATTCCCCGACCTGGATGAGTTTTTGCGTGATCGGAAAGCCTGGCTCAATATCGAGCGCCTGCGTCCAGACAACATTATCATCGTTGACCGGAATGCATCTTGAATATTCTGACGTGTTATTATTTGTCAGATTCGTGGCTGTAGCGACAATAAAATCACCATAATCCAGGGTATCAGGCGCCAGGACAGTCGTGTGAAAAATTATGTCCCCTTCATCGCTATTGAACTGGCTCTCGCTGACACTCAGGGGCGTGCTGACACTGCCGGTACCTTCACAACCATCGGTCTTAAAAAACTCGAACAAATAGTCCGTGTTTGGATCGCTATTAAACCGCCCGGTGATGACGCCACTTGTCAGATTATTCACTGTCCCATTTGAGGGCGTTGCACTGATCAGCCAGGGATAGTTTTGTATATCATTGGCGCCGGTGTCTGTATCACCCTCATCATTTTCCGTGGGTCCTTCTGCATTTAGATCGATGGATTCTCCGGCGCTGCCGGATATCTGGTTATCGCTAAATAAATTATTGACGCTGTTAGGCAGGACGGTTATGCCGTCATTGTAGACAATTGTTCCATCCGAGACGGTGTCCGGGTCGGGACTGGCGCACCCGCTGCCGGTGATTACATTACCGCTAATTGTGTTCCCGTTGCTTGGATTGCCGACCTCCCCAATGACAATGCTGCTGCCACCTATATCTTTGAATTTTAGGTTGGAAACAATGGTCCCGCCGGCCGAACCCAGGATGGTGATGCCGTTAAAGTAATTATCACAAACGCCATCCGGACTGCCATTCAGAGTGATATAAGGAATGCTGCTCGGCGGGGTAAAACTACCGTCAGGAATGTTGTCACCGTCCGTATCGACACCATCAACACCCAGGCCATCGATGCTCACTGGATATTGAAGATCAGGCAGGGCCTGGTCAAGGTTAATTACATATGGGTATGTAGCCGGATCCGCCGGATAGGACACGGGAACCGGCGTCGCCGCATTGGGATCGACGAAAGGACCACAGGAATAATCGAAGATGTCAAAGACAATATTATCAAAACCCGGGTCTTCATTAGCTTGTTCAATCGCCGCTCGTAAAGAACCTGAAATCGGCTCTCCAGGATTAACAAACCCATCACAAAGATTGGTCACTTCGATGTACGCATCAGGCGTTATTTCTATTTCGACGGTGGCCGTCGCCGGACCAATACCCAAATCATCGTAAATCTCATAGGTGAAGCTATCATCAGATGGGGGATACCCGTCATCCCCGTTATAATGCCTGGGATTGGTTGGTGGATTGTTAAACGGCTGATAGGTTACCATATCGCCGTTCGATGGGTCCGGACCGGATATGGACCCATGAGTCGGGCCACTGGTAACTCTAAATGATGACCAATTGATACTGCTGTCGCCAGCAGTCACATCCAGGGCGAATGTGTAATCCTTATCCTCAATAACCTCACCATTGAGACCGATCACTTGGGGATTGGCCGTTGGGCCGGCAGCTACTTTATCTGCTTCATAAGCCCCAATATCACAGGCTGAGCCCTGTTTGCGATCTCTGAATACCTGGTCCGTGACCAGAGCCAAGGTTGAATCTTCACAAATGGTGTTATCTGCATTGTCGATCGCTGGGCTACCTTCACCTAACGTGAAATAAGCGACAGTACAGTTTTCAGTCGCCGCATTACAGGTTGCCGAGTCAATTTCAGCGCCGTCTGTGTTGATCGCAACCAGCTTCGGATCGTCGTTTAGCGCAGCCACATTGCTACAAGTACCTCCATCCAGGTAGGCGAGGTTTTTGATGTGATTTGAGGAAGTGGCAATGTTGTTACAGGTATCGTCGAAGATGAGTGAATTGCGGATATTCAGCGTGCCGCCGATCCTGGCCAGACCTGATCCACTGCCGGAGGCTGCACTATTATCGCTGATGGTGACGTGAGTCAGAGTCGACGTCGCCCCAGCGTCATTCGCCAGGCCGCCACCTTTCCCACCCCCAGCTACCTTATTCTGGGTCAGTGTGGAATTGATTAAATTCAGCGTGCCACCCTGATTATAAATTCCCCCGCCAAAATCATTGACATTGCCGCCGCGAATCGTAACATTTTTAATCGTAACGGTACCAGTCAATATGTGAAATACCCGATCGGTTATGTTATCACCAGAAATGACGACTGGACCATTGAGAGGATCTTGCGGAGCCTCGTAAGGTAAGGCGCATTGATAAAGGTCTTCCGGAGCTGAATTGGGATCCGGTTCGCATCCAATAATGTTCAAAAATTTGGTCTGAGTATTTACGTCAAGATCGCCGGTCGCTGAAGAATCTTCATTACCATTATCCGTGCGGTAGAGGGAGTAGTAACCAGACGGAACCAAAATGGTGAATCCATTTATAATTGGATCAGTATTTTCAATCGCACACTCTCCGGGTTTGCCTGTTGAGGCCTGACCCTTGTTGGCGACAATTACTGCTTCGCGCAGTGTACAAAAGCCATCATTTTTCTTATCCTCGTCGCTAATATTGTTGACTCGAATGACGTTTTTGTAATCATTGGTTTGAGCATAGGACAGACTCCCAAGCCCAAGTACCAAGAATATAACGATCGCCACCAGGCCAAGCAACAAAACACGAAGTGAGAGTTTATTGTGATGATTTATCATTGAACCTATCCTACTTTTAAGCTGGCACCATCTTGATAATATTTTACTATCGTTCTATTTTACATCATAGCACGGCGATTTACACACGTGGTTGTTCATCGCCAAAGGTATCTGTTATTTGATTTTTTGCCCGTGTTGAAATGCCTCTTTGTACTGGCTGCTACAGTTTACACCTAAGAAGGGATTATGGGAAGATATTCATAAAATAACCATAAAATTGTTCAATATGAGTTAATATTCTAATGCCGCGGGTCGAATATTAAACATAATCAGGCCTGCAGCAGCTGCCTTATAGGCATAGACCTAAACTACAAAACGGCCGTGACACAATCGTGACACAAACGATACAGAATCCGGCAAGTTGTGAAAATTGCGTGAAAAATGTTATTTTTCAGTTGAGGCCGGTCATCAAAATTGAAAATCCTCCGCCGATCTAGGATCAGTTAATTGTTTCCGCGGGTGAAATTAATAACATGCTATTAACAATTAGTCTTCAAAAACCGGCTACAATAGTTTATTATCATAACAACCGTTTTTTGGCGAACGGCCAGACTCAACCAGGAGATATCGTGTGCTTGACTTAACCCGACTTTTTGGACGCGACAAAGGCGCCTTCGATGTGGCCGCCGGCGAGTATATTTTTCATGAAGGTGATCAGTGTGATGAAATGTACGTTGTTATTGACGGCCAGGTAGATATTATCATCGATAATAAAATCGTGGAAACCGTGGACCCCGGCGGCATGTTCGGCGAAATGGCCCTGCTCGGCCCAGCCCCGCGCAGCGGCTCGGCAGTCGCGCGCTTCGATGCCAGGCTCGTGCCTGTGGACAACCGGCGCTTTCAATACCTGATCCAGCAGACGCCTTACTTCGCCATCCATGTGATGAGCGTCCTGGCCGACCGCCTGCGCCGTATGCCTCCGCCGGAGGAGCTGCCGGACTTCGACGACACGGAGGAATGATCAATTATCAATGACCTTGATAATCGATTGTTAGAAATTGATCAGTGAGAACAACAGGCGCAGGCCGCCGGCGAGGAGAATCAGGGCCAGGATGCGGCGCAGGATGAGCGGGTCGATGCGGCTGCTGCCCAATTTTGCGCCTAACCAACCACCGGCTCCAACCACAAGAAGCCATATCCATAAGGTTGAAGGAAGCGCGGGAACGGCCGTCATGCGACCTGCCAGGGCGAAGATGGAATTGGCCAGCACAAAAGCGGCCGTGATTCCCAGCGTCTGTCTCGTATCCGCCCACCCGGCTATCAGAAGCAGTGGCCCCAGAAACGTCCCCCCACCAATACCCATCAAGCCAGAGATAAAGCCGATGACCGCCCCGGCAAACAGCAGCAGCCACAGCGGTATATCCGAACGCACTTCCGGCAACGTTTGCCCAGGGATGGTGCTGCGCCAGAGACGCCAGGCGGAGTAAATGAGCACCAGGCCAACCAGCGGTCGATAAACCCTGCCCGACAGTTCCAGATAGCCGCCCAGGAAAGCAAAGGGCACAGAGGCCAGGGCTATCGGCCAGAAAAGGCGTGCAGAAAAATTGCCGCTTCGAATAAACTGCCAGGAACTCAAAGAAGCGACAAGGATGTTCAAGGTGAGGGCGACCGGGCGCATGATGTCCGGCGGCACGCC
>Ga0316576_10002414_pt1 | contig 10609 bp, 8 predicted proteins | sample S0NA_FD_203075 | JGI IMG/M metagenome (GOLD analysis project Ga0316576, IMG submission 203075) | Rhizosphere microbial communities from salt marsh grasses in Alabama, United States - S0-2_050615r3r5 | ecosystem: Host-associated > Plants > Roots > Rhizosphere | place: USA: Alabama | collected... | reverse complement strand
ATCGACCAGTTGCCCGACGAGGCGGTCCTCTACGTCGGCGACACCGCACGCGGGCCGTACGGCCCGCGACCGATCGCCGAGGTCCGCGCGTTCGCCCTCGACGTCATGGACCACCTGGTCGACTCCGGGGTCAAGGCCCTGGTCATCGCGTGCAACTCGGCCTCGGCCGCGGTCCTGCGCGACGCCCGTGAGCGCTACCCGGTGCCCGTGGTGGAGGTCATCAAGCCAGCAGTCCGCCGCTCGGTGGCCGCGACCCGCAACCAGACCATCGGCGTGATCGGCACCGTCGCGACCGTCACCAGCGGCGCGTACGAGGACGCCTTCGCCGCCGCGCCGCACATGCAGATCCACTCCCGGGCCTGCCCGCTGTTCGTCGAGTTCGTCGAGGCCGGAATCGTCACCGGCGACGAGGTCCTCGCGGTGGCCCATGAGTACCTCGACCCACTGCTGGCCGACGGGATCGACACCCTGGTGCTCGGCTGCACCCACTACCCGCTGCTCACCGGCGTCATCTCCTACGTGTGCGGCGACGACGTGACCCTCGTCTCCTCGGCCGAGGAGACCGCCAAGGACGTCTACCGGATGCTCACCGCGCACGAGCTGGCCCGCCCGCCCGGGTCGCCGGCGCCCGTGCACCGGTTCCTCGCGACCGGCGACCCCGAGCCGTTCGCGCGACTGGGCCGGCGCTTCCTCGGCCCCGAGGTACGCCTCGTCGAGCGCACCCCGGAGTGGATCACCGCCGGCTGACGGTCGCGCGGCCGTTTCCGATCGACCCCGCTCGGATGCGACCATGGTGCCCGTGAGCGTGGCACCCGTCGAGGACGTCGAGGTCGCCGACCATGCCGAGGTCGAGACCCCGTGGGTGTGCATCGTCTGGAACGATCCGGTGAACCTGATGTCGTACGTGACCTTCGTGTTCATGACGTACTTCGGGTACCCGCGGGCCAAGGCCGAGAAGCTGATGCTCGACGTCCACCAGGAGGGCCGGGCGATCGTCGCCTCGGGCAGCCGCGACGAGATGGAGCGCGACGTGACCGCGATGCACAGCTACGGGCTGTGGGCCACGGTGTCGCGGGAGACATGATGGGCTGCTGATGGGACTGCTCGACCCGCCGGGGTTCCGGCGCAACCGCCATGGCCAGGTGTGGCTGCACCTGCCGGACACCGAGCGCACGCTGATGCGTTCCCTGCTGGACCAGCTGGGCCAGCTGCTGGCGTCCGAGGAGCCCCAGGAGCCGGATCGCCCCGTGGACCCGCTGGAGGCGATGGTCGGGATCGAGCCGTCCGCGGAGCGGCCCAACGACCCCGCGCTGGCCCGGCTGTTCCCCGACGCCTACGACGACCCGGAGCTCGCCGACGAGTTCCGCCGGTTCACCCAGCGCGACCTCCGCTCCGGCAAGCTGGAGAACCAGCGGGCCGCGCTCGCCACGCTCGACCGCCCCGACCCCACGGAGCTGTCCGCGGAGGAGTGCCACGCGTGGCTGGCCACGCTCAATGACCTGCGGCTCACCCTCGGCACGCGCCTGGAGGTCACCGAGGACGGCGCCGACCTGTTCGCCGACCTGGCCGAGGACGACCCCCGGCGCACGCTCTACGTCGTCTACGACTGGCTGACCTACCACCAGGACCGGCTGGTCCGCGCCCTCGAGAAGGGTCTTCGACCGTGAGCCTGGCCATCCCCCCGCGTGATCCCGCGCTGGTCGACACCCCGCTGCTGGCTCGCATCCGGCAGGGTGTCATCGGCGACGACCAGGTCATGGAGGGCCCCTACGGCCGGCGCCGCGTCACCTACGCGGACTACACCGCCAGCGGTCGGGCGCTGGACTTCCTCGAGGACTTCATCCGCGCCGAGGTGCTGCCGCGCTACGCGAACACGCACACCGAGTCCAGCGGGACCGGGCTGCAGACCACGCGCCTGCGCGAGGACGCGCGCCGGATCATCCGGGAGTGCGTGCACGGCGACGACTCGACGGCGGTCATCTTCGCCGGCTCGGGCAGCACCGGGGCCATCGACAAGCTGATCGGGATCCTCAACCTGCGCATCCCCGCCGACCTCGACGACCGGTACGCCCTGAGCGCGCGCATCCCCGCCGATGAGCGCCCAGTCGTGTTCATCGGCCCGTTCGAGCACCACAGCAACGAGCTCCCGTGGCGCGAGTCGATCGCCGACGTCGTGATGATCCCGGAGACCCCGGACGGACACATAGACACCGAGCGGCTGGCCGAGGAGCTCGTCCGGCACGCCGGCCGCCCCCTGCTCATCGGCAGCTTCAGCGCCGCGTCCAACGTGACCGGGATCCTGTCCGACACCGACCGGATCACCCGCCTGCTGCACGAGCACGGGGCGCTGGCCCTCTGGGACTACGCCGCGGGCGGGCCCTACGTCGACATCGACATGAATCCCCGCGACCCGGCCGCCGCCAAGGACGCGGTGTTCCTCTCGCCGCACAAGTTCATCGGCGGACCCGGCACGCCCGGGCTGCTCATCGTGCGCAAGCAGCTCCTGACCAATCGCGTGCCCGACGTGGTGGGGGGCGGCACGGTCGCCTACGTCAGCCCGACCGAGCATCGGTACCTGTCCGACCCGGAGCACCGGGAGGAGGGCGGCACCCCGGCGATCATCGAGTCGATCCGCGCCGGGCTGGTCTTCGACCTGAAGCGTTCCGTCGGCACGGACACGATCCGCGCCCACGAGGAGGACCTGGTGCGCCGGGCGGTCTCCGCCTGGGCGCCGAACCCCGCGATCGACGTGCTGGGCAACGTGGAGGCCGATCGGCTGTCCATCGTGTCGTTCACCGTCCGGGATCCCGCCGGGCGCTACGTCCACCACAACGCCGTGGTCGCGATGCTCAACGACGTCTTCGGCATCCAGGCGCGGGGCGGGTGCTCGTGCGCCGGGCCGTACGGCCACCGGCTGCTCGGGATCTCGCTGGACCGCTCCGCGGAGTACGAGCACGAGATCACCCGCGGCTGCGAGGGGATCAAGCCCGGCTGGGTGCGGGTGAACTTCAACTACTTCATCTCCGAGCCCGTGTTCCGGTACCTCGTCGAGGCGGTCGACCTCATCGCGCGCGACGGCTGGGCGCTGCTCGAGGACTACACGTTCGATCTCGCCAGCGGCCTGTGGCGGCACCGCCTGGGCCCGGTCGAGCCGCCGGTGCGGCTGCGCGACCTGCACTACGACGAGACCGGCGCGCTGGTCTTCCCGCACCACGAGGACCGCGCCGGCGAGGAGGCCCTGCGCGACCACCTCGAGGAGGGCCGGGCCCTGCTGGCGAGGGCGCGGGACCGCGTGCACGGCCCGGCGGCCGAGCTGGCCCCGGAGCTGGCGCACCTGCAGTGGTTCGCCCTGCCGGAGGCGTGCCTGGCCGGCGCCTGAGCCGTCCCCCGCCCGCCCTGCGCTGGCTCAGCGGGTCTTGATCGTGAACTTCTCGGACAGCCCCGCGCCCAGCGAGCCGCGCTTGTTCGACTTGATGCGGTAGGTGATCGTGGTCGACTTCTTCTTCGGCCAGCGGATCGTGAACGTGGCCCTGCCCTTGCTGGTCGTGCGCTTCTTGGCCACTGTCTTCCACTTGCCCTTGACCAGCATCTGGCGCTTGACGAGCACCTTCTTCTTGGCGGGCGCGACGTAGGCCCGCACCTTCAGCTTCTTGCCGCGCTTGGGCCGGTAGGTCGAGACCTTCACGGTCACGGTCGCCGCGCTGGTCGAGGGCGGCGGCGCCGGAGCCGGTGGCTCGGCCGTGGGCGGCGGGGTCGGGGTGAACGGCTGGCCGGCGGCGTAGGCCTGCATGGCCGCCCATGAGTCCGGATCGACGCCGCCGAGGTGCCAGACCGCGGCTCCGGCCAGCCCGTACTGCCCGACGAACGGCAGACGGGCGTTGACCCCGCGCGAGTCGACCCACCACGCCTCGTGGTCCACGGTGCAGGTCGTCGCGCTCCCATCGGCCCCTGTGCCGGCGTACTCCCGGCTGAAGGTGGCCACGGACTCCGCGGTGGTCTCGTCGTAGCGGATCACGGGCAGGGTGCCGGCCACGGACGTCAGGTACTCCACGGCCGCAGCAGCCGTGAAGCTCGTGGTGCCGGGGACCCCGCTGGTCGGGCACGTCCCGGTGATCGACTTGCTGCCGTCGGCCCGGCGGGCGATCCACAGCCTGCCGTAGGCCGGCACGCCCATCCGGATCCGGGCGGCCGGGAACGCGGTGACCGCGTAGTCCAGCGTCCGCCTGATGAACGACAGCGGCGAGATGGGGCCGGGCCTGGAGACCGAGTAGTCGTACGTCATGATCCGCAGGGAGTCGACGACCGGGGCCACCCCCGCGTAGTCGTAGACCCAGTAGCCGCTGCTGGAGGACTGGCTGCCGTCGTAGATCGGCGGCACCGCGAGGGCGAGCACCTTGCCCGCAGCGTGCAGGGCGTTGCCGAGGTCGGTGACGAACGCGACCCACGCCGGGCGCGTGGTGGGCCACGTGGAGCTCCCGTCGGAGAACGCGAACTTCTCGTAGTCCAGCTCGATGCCGTCGTAGGCGTTGGCGACCACGAGGTCGACCAGCTGGGCCACGTGGGCGGCCCGGGCGGCCGGGTCCTTGATCAGCGCTGCCATGGCCCTCGCCGCGGACCCATCCGCCACCGACGGGATCACCTTGATCCCCCGGGCGCGCAGGCTGTCCAGGACGGTGGTCATGGTGACAGCCCCGACCGCGGGCGTCAGCGCCACGGACCCGCCGGACGCCTTGGCCGTGTACCAGAACGGGGAGGCCTCGCCGAGCAGGTTGGCGTTGGCCTCGATGCCCGCCAGCGCCTGCGTGGTCGCCCAGCTGGGCAACCACCCGGTGATGACCGACGAGCGCGGCGCGTCGTCCGCGGATGCCGGTCGCGCGGATGTCACCATCCCCACCATCAGGCTCAGCGCGAGAGCCAGCAGGAGGGCAGGGCGGGCGGGCCCGCACACCCCTCGTCGTGCGGTCCAGCCGTCCGCCACTGCCCCTCCTGACCGGTCGTGCTCCTCACCCCGCGGACGATGATGGCACGGGGTGCGGTGCCTGCCCATGCCTGTGGGCCACGTGGCGCTGACCTTAGCGGGGCACTTGACAGCAGTTAGCGCAGAGGCACCTCGTCGTCACGCAACGCACACGTCAGGTCCGATGTGGCGGCCCCCATTCGGCCCGAGGGCCGGTCACTCGCCGTTCGACCCGGGCGGCAGGCCCTGGTAGATGCGCAGGCAGTCGGGGCACACCGGGAACTTCGACGGGTCCCGCCCGGGCACCCAGACCTTCCCGCACAGGGCCCGCACGGGCGTGCCCATCACCGCACTCTCCACGATCCGATCCTTGCGGACGTAGTGGGCGAACTTGTCGTGCTCGCCGGAGTCATCGGAGGTCTCGGTCCGCTCGAGGACCGCCGTGCCGCCGGACAGCTCCGGCGATTCCTGGGGCTCGACATCGTGGGGCATGCCCCGATGGTAGGCCCCATCACCATGCGTCACGACGCTCCGGCTCACGTGCAGCCGACGGATGATCATTTTCCATCACGCAGGGTCAACGGACAGGTAACGTTCTCGTGAACGCAGGCCCCCGGTCGGAACAAGGCTCTGCACAGATGGGCACTGAGAGTCACAGATTGGTACTTTTCTACTAGTGACTTTTCCTACGTACGTGGGATAACATCCGCTCTCACGGTGAGTAGCGTGATCTGCGCCCCCGAGCCCAGACGTCGACCCGTCGTCCATGCCATGGGGAGCAGCGCTCGACCGCTCATGACGATGGCACGGCTACGCGGGCATCCGCCCGGATCGGAGGAGATATGCCGCAGCAGCCCCTGTCCCAGGTCCCGGTGGACGCGACATGGGAGTGGCAGGAGGCAGGTGCGTGCCGCGGCGCCGACCAGGACCTGTTCTTCCATCCCCAGAACGAGCGGGGGCTGGCCCGCCTGCGCCGCGATCGCGCGGCGAAGATGGTGTGCGCCGCGTGCTGTGTCCGGGTCGAGTGCGCCGACTATGCCATCCGGGCCCGCGAGCCCTACGGCGTCTGGGGTGGGATGACCGAGGAGGAGCGCGAGCGCGTCTACCTGCGCATCGAGCTGGCCAACTTCCCGCGCCAGCGCGGCGAGGGGGCAGCCGCCGCAGCGGACGAGATCTCGCTGGCGGTCGCACCGACAGCCCTCGGCATCGCCTGAGGGTCCTCAGCCGGCCAGCGTCGCCACCATCAGGGCCTTGATGGTGTGCATGCGGTTGTGTGCCTGCCCGAACACCAGCGAGCGCGGCGACCGGAACACCTCGTCCGACACCTCGATCCCGTCGGGCAGCCCGTACCGTTGGGCGGCCTCCTGCCCCACGGTCGTCAGGCTGTCGTGGAACGCCGGCAGGCAGTGCATGAACGCCGCGTCGTCCCGGCCCGTCGCGGCCATCAGCGCGGCGTCGACCCGGTAGGGCCGCAGCAGGTCGACCCGCTGGTCCCACACGTCCTTCGGCTCCCCCATGGAGACCCAGACGTCGGTGTGCACGAACGCGGCGCCCGCGACACCCTCGGCCGGGTCCTCGGTGAGCAGGATCCGCGCCGCGCTCGTGGCCGCCCGCTCCCGCGCCAGCGCCTGGACCTGCTCGCTCGGCCACAGGCTGCGCGGGGCCACGATGCGCACGTCCGCGCCCATGATCGCGGACATCACGAGCATCGAGTTGCCCATGTTGTATCGGGCGTCTCCCACGTAGGCGATGCTCAGCTCGGACCAGGGGGCGCCACCGCTGTGCTCGCGCATCGTGAGGAAGTCGGCCAGCATCTGGGTCGGGTGCCACAGGTCGGTCAGCCCGTTGTAGACCGGGACGTCGGCAGCGGCGGCGAGCTCCTCGACGGTGCCGTGGTCGGACCCGCGGAACTCGATCGCGTCGTACATCCCGGCGAGCACAGCTGCGGTATCCGCAGCCGACTCCTTGTGGCCGAGCTGGGAGGAGCCCGGGTCGAGGAACGTCACGTGCGCGCCCTGGTGGAACGCGGCGACCTCGAAGGCGCATCGGGTCCGGGTGGACGTCTTCTCGAAGATCAGCGCGATGACCCGGCCGGCCAGCTGCTGGCGCTCCGCGCCGGCGGCGCGATCGGCCTTGAGCCCAGCGGCCCGCGCGATCAGGCCATCCAGCTCGGCGGCGCTGAAGTCGGCCTCCCGGAGGAAGTCCCGGCCCCGCAGGTCCACGTCGGCGGCATGCATGGACCGATCCTCCCACGGTCGCCCGTCTCCGAATCTGGTGGCTGGTGGTGGCAAAGGCCGCCACCACTCACCAGATTCGGCCGGGGTTGGGCGGGGGCCGGACGCGCCGGCGCCCGGCAGCCCCGAGGGGCGCCGGGCACCGGAAGGGGTGCGCTCAGCCCTGGGTGGCCTTGGCATCCTCCAGGTTCTCGCGCAGGATCTCCAGCTGGGCGTACATGTTGGCCGGCACGGCCTCGCCGAACATGCCGAAGTACTCCTCGGTGAGGATGCACTCGCTGAGCCAGCCGTCCGGGTCGACCCGGAAGAGCTCGGCGTACTGCTCGTCGGGGATGTCCAGGCCCTCGAGGTACAGCGCACCCGGCGCCGGAGCGATGCCGATCGGGGTCTCCACGCCGTTGTCGATGCCGTTCACCTGGTCGATGATCCAGGCCAGCACGCGGCTGTTCTCACCGAAGCCCGGCCACAGCCAGTTGCCCTCGGCGTCCTTGCGGAACCAGTTCACCTGGAAGATGCGCGGCAGCTTCTCCGGTGCGGTGGCCTGGCCGATCTTCAGCCAGTGGCCCCAGTAGTCGGCCATGTTGTAGCCGCAGAACGGCAGCATCGCGAACGGGTCGCGGCGCAGCTGGCCGACGCCCCCGACGGCGGCGGCGGTCATCTCCGAGGAGACGGTCGCGCCGATGAACACGCCGTGCTCCCAGTCGCGCGCCCCGTTGACCAGCGGGACGTTCGTGGCCCGTCGGCCGCCGAACAGGATCGCGTCGATGGTGACGCCGGCCGGGTCCTCCCAGTTGTCCGCGATGGTCGGGCACTGCGCGGCAGGCGCGGTGAACCGGCTGTTCGGGTGGCTGGACGGCTCAGTGGAGGCGGGCGTCCAGTCGCGGCCCTTCCAGTCGATCAGGTGCGCCGGCGGCTCGTCGGTCATCCCCTCCCACCAGATGTCGCCCTCGTCGGTGAGCGCGACGTTGGTGAAGATGCTGTTGCCCCACAGCGTGCGCATCGCGTTGGCGTTGGTCTTCATCGAGGTGCCGGGCGCGACGCCGAAGAAGCCGGCCTCGGGGTTGATCGCGTGCAGCCGGCCGTCCTCGCCGAAGCGCATCCACGCGATGTCGTCACCGACCGTCTCCACCTTCCAGCCCGGGACCGTGGGTTCGAGCATGGCCAGGTTGGTCTTGCCGCAGGCGCTCGGGAAGGCCGCGGCGAGGTGGTTGACCGCGCCGGACGGGCTGGTCAGCTTGAGGATCAGCATGTGCTCGGCGAGCCAGCCCTCGTCGCGGGCCATCGCTGAGGCGATCCGCAGCGCGAAGCACTTCTTGCCGAGCAGGGCGTTGCCGCCGTACCCGGAGCCGAACGACCAGATCTCCCGGGTCTCGGGGAAGTGAACGATGTACTTGATCTCGTTGCAGGGCCAGGTGGTGTCCGGACGGGTGTTGCCGTCCCGGTCGGCCAGCGGGTAGCCCACCGAGTGCACGGCCGGCACGAAGTCGCCATCCGGGCCGATCAGGTCCAGCGCGGCCCGGCCCATGCGGGTCATGATCCGCATGTTCACCACGACGTAGGGCGAGTCGGTGATCTCGACGCCCAGCTCGGAGATCGGCGATCCCAGCGGCCCCATCGAGAACGGGATCACGTACATCGTCCGACCGCGCATCGACCCGTCGAACAGCCCCTTGAGCGTGGTGCGCATCTCGACCGGGTCGTGCCAGTTGTTCGTCGGCCCGGCGTCGTGCTCGTGCAGCGAGCAGATGAAGGTGCGGTCCTCGACCCGGGCGACGTCGGAGGGATCCGAGCGGAACAGGAACGAGTTCGGGCGCAGCTCGGGGTTCAGCCGGATGGCCATCCCCTCGTCGACCATCACCTGGGTCAGGCGGTCGTACTCCTCCTGGGACCCGTCACACCACTCGATGCGGTCCGGCTTGGCCAGCACGGCGACCTGCTCGACCCACTCGAGGAGCTTCTTGTTCTGCGTGGGCGGGTTCTCGAGTCCTGGGAAAGTCATGGGCCGCACTCCATCGTGTTCGCTGGCACGCCCCGGGCGGGCGCACAGCCCTAGCCTGCCAAACCACGATTCGCGGCCAACAGGAGGATGGACCGTAGCTGATGGACCTTGGTCCCCTCGGCCCGAGATCGCCCGACGAATCGGGCATTGCGCCCCCTCCACAGGCCCGCGGACCCGTCCCGGCGGCAGCCCGGATCCGCTCAGTCCAGGGCCGGGTGACCGGACCAGCCGAGGGCGTACTCGACGGCTGCGCCGATGGCCAGCAGAGTGGCCTCCCCGTGGGCGGGGGCCACCAGGACCAGGCCGACCGGCAGGCCGCCGACCAGTCCCATCGGCAGGGTGAGCAGCGGCCAGCCCGCGATCGCCGGCGCGGTCGTGACCGCACCGCCGGTGGACACGTCGCCGCCGTCAAGCCGGCTGACCCACGCAGGTCCGTACGCCGGGGCGGCCAGGGCGTCGACGCCGTGGGCGAACGCCGGGTGCAGGACCGCCTCGAGCGCCCACTCGAGGTTCCGGGCCCGGGCCTCGGCGTAGCCCGTGCCCGCCCGTCCCCCGCTGGCCACCGCCTGTTCGAGGTACTCCTGGCCGAAGTGTGCGAGCTCGTCGTCGGCATGCGCCTCGTTGAAGGCGACGACCTCCGCGACCGACGAGGGGCCCACCCCCGGTCGACCGGCCAGGTACGCATCGAGGTCGTCGGCCATCTCGTGCACCAGGACGGTCACCTCGTCGGCCCCCACCTCGTCGACCACGGGGGCGACCTCGACATCGACCACCGGGATCCCAGCTGCGCGGATCGCATCGACGGCGCGGGCGAACGCGGCGTCGGTGTCGGGGTCGCCGGTCAGCCACGCTGCCGGCGCGCCGATCACGAAGCGGCGGGGCCGGCCGGCATGCAGCTCCGGGATGGGGTCAGCCGGGTCGGCACCGGTGAGCACCGCCGCCAGTGCGGCGACGTCGGCGACGCTGCGCGCCATGGGCCCGGGCGAGTCCTGGCTGGCAGCGATCGGGACCACGCCCTCGACCGAAACCGTACCGACGGTCGGCTTGAGCCCGGTCACCCCGCACAGCGCCGCGGGGCACGTGATGGAACCGTCGGTCTCGGTGCCGATGGCCAACGGGGCGTAGCCGGCCGCCACCGACGCGCCGGAGCCCGAGGACGACCCGCCCGCCGAGCGGCCCGGATGCCATGGGTTGTCCGTCAGCCCGCCCGCGGCCGACCACCCGCTGGTCGAGCTTCGGCCGCGGAAGTTGGCCCACTCCGAGAGGTTGGCCGCTGCGAGCACGACCAGGCCCGCCTCGCGCATCCGGGCTACCAGCGGGGCGTCGCGCTGTGCCGGGGACCCGCGCAGGGCCAGCGACCCGGCGGACCCGGGCAGGCCCGCAGCCTCGATGTTGTCCTTCACGATCACCGGGACGCCG
>Ga0316576_10002411_pt1 | contig 10612 bp, 9 predicted proteins | sample S0NA_FD_203075 | JGI IMG/M metagenome (GOLD analysis project Ga0316576, IMG submission 203075) | Rhizosphere microbial communities from salt marsh grasses in Alabama, United States - S0-2_050615r3r5 | ecosystem: Host-associated > Plants > Roots > Rhizosphere | place: USA: Alabama | collected... | reverse complement strand
ATGGTCAGCCAAGACTTACTTGAAATATTACGATGCCCGGCCTGTGTGCGCGAAACCGACGGTCTGCTGGATTTTTATAAAGAAACCTGGCTCATCTGCCAGGATTGTGGGCGAAAATACCCCGTAAAACAAGACATCCCGGTGATGTTGATCGATGAGGGTGATAAGTGGGTTGAAACCGCGCCAGACGATTTACCAATCCCCCCACCGGAGAAATGACCAGTCCCAACCTGACATCGCTGCTCAACAACCTGACTTCCGGAGACGATCAGGTCGCCGAAAATGCCGCAAATGCAATCGCAGCGCTGGGAGAAAGTGCTCTCCCAGCGCTGTTCGAATTATTGGATTCAGATGATCCAGAAGCGCGCTGGTGGGCGTTACGGACAGTATCAGGGATTCCGCATCTTAGTGCGCAGCAGCATTTACACAGTTTCTTATCTGACTCCGATCTTGAAATGCAAAAATGTGCTGCCATGGGTTTGCGCATACAACCTTATTCGGAAGCCATCCGTGACTTGGTCAATTTACTGGAAGATGAAGACCGAATACTGGCTCGCATAGCTGGGGATTCGCTGATCGCGACCGGCAGCCAGGCAGTCCCGGACTTGATCAACTCACTTGGAAAAGGAACGACAGCAGCACAAATCGAAGCAGCACGATCATTGGCACTGATTGGCGATCCAAAGGCCATCCCAGCCCTGTTCGATGCCTGGCAGAATGGTTCGTCCCTGATTCAATATTGGGCCGAAGAGGGCTTCGAACGGATGGGGGTAGGGATGCAATTTTTCAGTCCAGATTAATCGCCACAGGATCAATCACCCAAGGTAGCTACCATAACAGCTTTGATGGTGTGCATACGGTTTTCAGCCTGATCAAAAACGATCGACCGGGGAGACTCAAAGATGTCATCCGTGACTTCCAGCCCATCCATACCCGTTTTCTGGTAAATGTCCTCGCCGAGCGTGGTTTCTCGGTTGTGGAATGAAGGCAGGCAGTGCATAAACTTGACCGTAGGGTTACCAGATTTTTCAATCATTGTGGTGTTCACCTGGTAGTCTTTCAGTAAATTAATACGCTCATCCCAGACTTCTTTAGGCTCACCCATGGAAACCCAGACATCGGTATGTATGTAGTCCACACCTTTGACAGCCTGAGAGATATCGGAAGTGATTGACAGGCGTGCGCCGGACTTTTCAGCGAGGGCACGTGCTTTTTCAACTAGAGCAAATTCAGGCAGCAAAGACTGCGGCGCGCAAATACGCACATCCATACCCAACAGACAGCCGACGACCATGAGCGAGTTGCCCATATTATTACGGGCGTCCCCGACATAGCAGTACGAAATCTGTTCCAGCGGTTTATCGCTGTGCTCCATCATGGTGAGAACATCTGCCAGTATTTGCGTGGGGTGAAATTCGTTCGTCAGACCATTCCATACCGGTACCCCTGCATACTGACCGAGAATCTCGACCGTTTCCTGGGCAAAACCGCGGTATTCGATGCCGTCATACATACGACCCAGGACGCGGGCAGTATCCTTCATTGATTCTTTATGACCGATCTGAGAACCACTTGGCCCCAGGTAAGTGACGTGCGCACCCTGGTCATAGGCTGCCACTTCAAAGGCGCAGCGGGTACGGGTCGATGATTTCTCGAAGATCAGGGCAATATTCTTGCCTTTTAAGCGCGGCTGTTCGTAACCGCCGTACTTGGCAGACTTGAGGTCCGCAGAAAGTTTAAGCAGAAAGAGGAACTCTTCCTGAGTGAAATCAAGTTCTTTCAGAAAGTTGCGGTTTCGCAAATTAAAAGCCATGGTGGTTCTCCTTTAGAGGGTCAATGTAATTGATTGGATATATAATCTGTAACTGCTCAGCTACTCTTGTAGGGTGATGTTCACGATCTCACCGCATTCAAAAAATCAGCCATCAGCCCATAAGCGGTGGTATGAGGACCAGGATCTTCTTCGATCAAGGAAAGCTTTCCAAGCACATCCGACTCGATTTGTATGATCGATGTGGTCCCATTAACCCCATAAAACGGGGAATCAATCCCGACCATTTGAGGAACTACCGTTCGTTTGAGTCGATCGGCTTCCCAGCGCGCCTCACAGACCAACTTCCAGCGTTGGCCGCGCGCTTTGGCCAGTTCAATCTCTTCAACCGTAATCTCACTGATGCCAGTGCGGTCGACATCCTGGGGTTTAGTGGGCACGCCCATCAAAACAGTTGCCAGCGCGCTGACTTTGATTGCTGCATCCCAGCCATCAACATCACCGGAAGGATCGGTCTCAGCAATCCCAATCGATTGGGCGTAGGCAACGGCATCTGCATAACTTTCGCTCGTCTCCATACGAGTCAGGATCAAGTTGGTGGTTGAATTGAGTATGCCGCGAAATCCCAGAATTTTGGCGGCTGGCAGGGTCTCTCGGAAGAGTGCAAAAACAGGCGCACCATCCATCACGGCTGACTCAAAGTAAAATTTTAACCCGAGAGAGTTTGCCAGTGCAGTCAATTCAGCATAAGCGTGCACGACAGGTCCTTTGTTAGCCGTAGCCACATGCATACCCGTCTCAAGGGCAGCACGAATATAGTCTACAGCGGGTTGTCCGTTCTTATAGTTAACGGGGATCGTCTCAAAAAGCACATCCGCATCGCAGTTTTGGATAAACTCAAGAGAATTGGCGATCTGAAGAGCACTCATTTGGCTTAACGATTGGCCGGATTGAAGCCTCTCAAGCGCCTGTAGAAGGTCAATACCTTCAGGATTAATGGCGATTCCACTCCTACCAGTGGCAATACCGGTGACCGTGAACGTTACTCCGGTTTTCTCTTGGATATCCGCACGTTTACTGAGCAGTAATTCGGCCAGGGCTTTCCCAACATTGCCAAAGCCGAGGAAAGCTAATTTGTAATGTGGCATGTTTTCTCCTTTTTAGGGAATCATGATCGGGTTCCATTGGGTGAAATACTTCTGGGAACATTGTCCCACAAAAGCTCAATTATATTCACCAATCGTTCAAAATGTGAAGATATTTTTTCTCTGCCTGGCAACAATTTCAGCTTTACGATCATAAGGGGGACTGCATTGCATCGTGCCATTCTTTTCAAGCTTATCAGGGCAGCGCGGGTGTTTTATGTGCCAAAATCAATTCCCCTCAAACAATTTGCTGATAGGTTTAAAATCAGACGGGGGGAAAAGGATATGCCCGGCGATCTTGTGGGGGATAAGGAAAATGCGTGCAGGGGAGCAATGCGTCGGTACGTTGGATCAAAGCCGTGATTTCTGCAGGAGAGAGGTGTGCTCCAAGATCATCAAGCAGCAAAGATGGTTTTATCAATTTTTGGCGGAAATCTTTTATGGCAGCACAAAGATCATCTGGTATCAGTTCCCCCGCAAAATCCCATATAACAGTACGCAGTTTTTCATCCACATTGAAACATAACCCATGATCGATCAACCAGATGCGATGGTCTTCCCCTAAGATCATATGCCCACCCTTACGATCTGCATTATTGATCAGCAGATCAAAAAGCACAACCGGTCGTAATAATTGAAATTCCTGATCGGTGAAATTGAAGTAGTGGTGGTTGGGATCGTGATCGATGTAGACCTGCAGAGAGCCGGAACCAAAAGGGCCATCCTCACGATAAACGGTGGGGGGCACTAAATCCCAACCTAATGCCTGGCTAACCAGGAAAGCTGCAGTTTCGCGGTGCGCGAGCGTTTTCTCGGGAAAGTCCCAAAGGGGCTGTTCTCCCTGTTGAGGTTTGTAAACAGCGAGAAAAGAATCGCCTTGTTCTGGTTGAACTTTTACGAGGAAAGTGTAATTGTAGCCGTGGACAAATTCACCTTCCAGATCAATTTCCGCAGTTCGAAGGAGGTTGAGAATTTGCTCAACAGAAAGGCTGGACATGGGTGTGGAGGGATGAATGGTAAATACTTAAACGGCGAGAACACCAACCTGTGTTTGCAGATCCTAGTTGCGTTTATGGCCACCGTTTTTCTTGACACAGAAATGGCCTTCAGGCTCTTCAGGCTGGCCACATTGCGGGCAGATTGCCCTGCCGCGAGAAGCAACTTCGATACCCCAATAACCTAATGCACGCAGTTGCGAACGAGTGCACCAAAAACGGACGACACCTGGATCATCATCACTATCATCTGGCAATAATTCATGGATCACAAGCACAACCAAGTCATCCTCAACGTTGTATCCTAACCCGACATCCTGCAAACGGAATAGCGGGTCGACCGGGGGCTGAATACGCATGTGATCCTCATTGAAATCAGCTGAGGCATCTGGTATATCTGGATAACGCTCTGAAACTTCGACCAGAAACTGTTCAATACCCACTGCCAGAGACTGGATCTGAAATTTCTCAGTGATGAGGGTGACAACCTGGTTATCTTTGGTCGCTTGGAGATAAAAGACACGCTGGCCTTTTGGACCAATCGCATCTGTCGTAATATGATCAACAGGAAGAAGTTCAATTTCAATACGGGGCATTTACTTGGCTCCGGGAAAGTCTCATCATAAAGAACGATGCTTGAGACAGGATTAGAAGAGTATACCAGAGGAAAGAAACAATTCCATTAGGAAAAACGAATTATTAGGGTAATCGCATAAAACACATTTTTAGCGCTGTCTTTCCTCAAAGCAAGGTATTCAGGACCTGGGTTGAACAATTTTTTATATACAATCGCCCTAAACGAAATGTTGGGACAGGAAAAATCACGATTTGGGTTTCTTCTTTGGTTTGGATTTATGTTGAGGAAATGACAAATTATCTACCCCGTGGTTTACGTTGATGACCTGGGCACCCATTTCGCCAAGATGAAGCGTGGAGACCGAGGCGGGTGCTATCATAATCCGTTGGAACAGATCGATTGGTTGGCCTAAATAGTAACTGACAGCCAGCTTTATCAGGTCACTATGGGAGAAGCAAGCAATCAAGTCTTTGGATTCAAATTCCTTCGTCAAGGATTCCAATGTCTGAACAATTCGTTGCTGCGCGCTGGCAAAAGTCTCCCCATCAGGGAACTGCACCCTTGAGGGGTTAGCCTGGACAACTTTCCAAAGCTTACGGCGCCGCAATTGCTTAAGCGTTTTGTCCTGCCAACTGCCAAAATCAACTTCGATCAAGCCCTGATTGGCGTTAATCTCCAAACCCAAAGTAGCAGCCAGAGGTTCTGCTGTCTGCAAACAACGTTCCATGGGGCTGGCGTAAATGGCTTTTATGGGTGCCTTCATGAAAGCATTAGCAACTGCTTCGGCTTGTTTTTTGCCATTTTCATTCAGATGCACCCCTGGCAAACGCCCGGCCAGGCGGCCTTTCGCAACGTATTCGTTTTCTCCATGTCGTATCAGCAAAAATGTGGGCATAAGAGTATTCCTTAGGGGTTAGCCAAATCGGACAATGCAATCATCTGCTAGCCTTATGTTTTTGTTTGGCTTCACTTATCTCATCCTCGGACATATCCGGCAGCATTTCCGTTTGTTTGATATTGAGGGCTTTACGCTGGGCCGCGCGCCAACGTTCCAACCGGTCGGCGACCTGGGCTTCGTAGCCCTGAGAAGATGGATTGTAAAAGTAGGTACCAAGAACTTCGCGCGGTAGATATTGCTGTGGCAGAAAATGCTCTGGATGGTCGTGAGGATACTTATAGCCCTTACCATGACCCAAAGCGACCGCATCACGGTTTGCATCTTTGATGGGGTCAGGGACTTCAACCTTACCTTGATCCTCGATTAACTGAAAGGCTTTGAAGTAGTGAGTGGCTGTGTTGGATTTTGGTGCAGTCGCCAGGTAGAGGGTAGCTTCTACAATCGGGAAAATCCCTTCGGGAAGACCAATAAACTCAAAAGCCTGAATGGCTGAAGAGGCGACCACCAACCCCATGGGGTCTGCCAGGCCGATATCTTCACCAGCTAAGATAACCAAGCGCCGCAGAATGAAACGCGGGTCTTCACCCGCATATAGCATTTTTGCCAGCCAATAGAGTGCTGCATCCGGATCAGAACCTCGCACCGATTTGATGAAAGCCGAGATCGTATCATAATGTGAGTCGCCATCTTTATCATAGAGGACAGCCCGCCGCTGGATCGATTCCTGGGCAACTTCTAGTGTGATATGGATTACCTGGTCTTCATTAGGAGGTGTCGATTCGACGGCTAATTCAAGGGCATTGAGGGCATTACGAGCATCACCACCTGCTACATTAATCAAATGGTCGCTGGCTGCGCAGTCAAGCTGCACTTTGCGGTTCCCATAGCCTCTTTCGGGATCAGAAAGGGCTCGCTGTAACAGCGTGCGGACATCACCTTCACCCAGATTGCGCAATTGAAATACGCGCGAACGGCTAACCAGGGCTCCAATGACTTCGAAATAGGGATTCTCCGTCGTAGCACCAATCAGGGTCAGGTTGCCGTTTTCCACATGGGGAAGCAAGGCATCCTGTTGGGCTTTATTCCAACGATGCACTTCATCAACAAACAGGATCGTACGTTTCTGATAGAGTTTGCGGCGTTCGATGGCATCATCGACGACTTCCCGTAAGCGGGTTTTGCCATCCAATACAGCTGAAAGGGTTTCAAAGTGAGAGCGGGTCTGGTTGGCAATCACCATTGCCAGCGTGGTCTTTCCCGTTCCCGGCGGGCCCCATAAGATGATGGAAGCGAAAAGCCGGTCTGCTTCGATTGCCCGTCGCAGCAACTTGCCCGGACCAATGATGTGCTGCTGGCCAACATATTCTTCCAAAGTGCGCGGGCGCATGCGGGCTGCCAGCGGCGCTTCGGTCTTTAGTTTCTCTTGCATGGCATGGCTAAAAAGATCCATTTTACAATTTTATCATGAACGCGTGTTCTAATCATCCAGTAAGGAAAACAATTTGAGAAGTTACGTATACTAGATTATATGTTGGATGTCCTGCTCATCCAACAAAATTCCAATCACGCATTCTACTGCGAAAGCTATTCATCAAATCTCTCGCCGAAATGGCAGCGCTTCATTTCGTTGTTCATCCATTTCGCGAGCTGCAAGGTGCCCAGAATAGACCGCCTGTGCAATCAGATGCGGGGCTTGTGCATCACCGATCAAGCTCAGGTGCGTTAACAATCCAGAATCCAACAAAGGTTTCAGTTGGTAATAGAGCTGGTCATTGGATCGGCGTTCGGTTACCAAAACCAGCCCATCACAAGCTAATTCAGCCATTCCACCTGAAATCAGGTCTTTAATTCTCACGCCGGCTTGATCAACCGATTCTAAAACATGTTGTAAATAAAACCTTATCCCTAATCGAGCCAACCGTTCCTGAATACGTTTCTGCTCCAATGTGTTTTGGGTCCAATACGAAACCAGTGGTGCGGGGGTTACCAATGAAACCTGGCAGCCCATAGCAGTCAGTCGTTCCGCCAGCACGCTCCCCATGTAATAGTGGTCATCATCGAAGATTATGATATGCCCTTGCAGTGAAATTCCAGCCATCAAGTCATCCGGCGAGAAAACGGGCAGTAAATCGAGACCTGAAAGGGGTTTCCTGCGTGCACGACTGATGCCATCAGCACGCCAGTGAGCACCGGTTGCCAGGACCAACCTTTTAAAATCTGCCTGGCGGATATCTTCTGCATTCATCAAGCTGGAAGGATACAAGGTTACATTGGAAAGCTTATCGATCTGGGTTAAGCGCCAATCAATCACCCGGCGCCACTCACTTAATCCAGGTAGGCTGGCTTCTAAGGCCACTCGACCGCCAAATTCACGTCTGGCTTCGGTGAGAACGACCTGATAGCCACGCTGACCGAGAGCTCGAGCGCATTCCAGGCCCGCAGGACCACCACCGATAACCAATACAGCCTCACCCTTTTTCCTGGGATTGATCACTTCCGGGTGCCAGCCTCGACGCCATTCTTCTCCCATCGTCGGATTCTGTGTACAGCGAATCGGCACTGTCAGTAGATCTCCAGTAACGCAGATATTACAACCAATGCATTCACGAATATCCTCAACACGGCCTTCCTTTATTTTTTGAGGCAGGAATGGGTCAGCGATCGAAGGCCGAGCTGCGCCGATAAAATCTACCAAGCCACGCTGGATGGCAGATACCATGGCTTCAGGGGAGGTGTAGCGACCGACACCAACCACAGGCTTGCTTGTCAATGTTTTGACGAAAGCGATATATTTTTCCTGGTAGCCCAGCTTCGCAAAACGGGAGGGTGCCGAATCGTTTTCCCAGTCACTTACATTGATATCCCAAAGGTCTGGCAGTTCTGCCAACATGGCAATAATCTCATATCCATCTGCCTGACAGGTGATGCCGTCATCGCCTAACAGTTCATCCACTGCCAGGCGCACTGCCACAGCACAGGTATCTCCGACAGCCTCTTTGGTATCTTCAATAATCTCCCGTAAAAAGCGAACCCGATTTTCCAAGCTACCCCCATATTCATCAGATCGGTCATTATAACGGGGTGAGAGAAAGTGCATTGCTAAAGAGAGGTTATGCCCGGCATAGCAATAGATGATATCAAAACCCGCCTGCCTGGCTCGCAAGGCAGCTAGGCGATGCCAACGGCGCACATTGCGGATATCCTCCTTATCCATGCAGCGAGCCTGCCAGGGATTGTATCCGGTACTCAATGCACGCACCCCCAAGGCCGGCAGGCGAGAATATAGATTGTAGGCCTGATGCCCGTTATAGGTCAATTCGATCCCTGCCAGGGCACCATGTTCATGGACTGCCTCGGTCATCAGTTGCATTGCTGGAAGATCGGAATCATCCCAGATTCGACCTTCGATGAAAGGTGATAAATCACTGGAAGGATGGATCTCGGTCTCCTCGGTACAGACAACACCCCAGCCACCTTGCGCTTTGACAGCGCGCATTGCAGCTAAAGCCTTGGGATGACGGTAACCCATACCGTTACAGTGCGGTACTTGATAAAAACGGTTTGGCGCCAGCACCGGGCCGATCGCAAGTGGTTCAAAAAGAATCGAATAATCATCCATAATTCGCGCTGATCCCCAATATTGAATGAAGGGTATTCAGCATGTAAAACATACCAAACACCCTCCATCTTTATCCTTTGAGTGGGAGAAATGTATCAACATGCAACTGCCCTAATCTCTTGGAAGGACAGTAAATACTGATCTGTTGTAGAAATGAAAGCCGGTTATTTACTCTTTGTCAACGTTTTCATTAACTGCATCAGTTCTTGCCACTCTTCTTGAAAGAAGTGCAAAGTAACATTATTGAGTTCCAGGTGGTAAGTCATTTCTCCATCTGGTTCTTCTGCACTCCAGGCGATGTAATTATTCGTTTCAGAAATTGTTTTTGTTTTGATTTCAGGGGGTTGTTGCGACATTCTTTGCTCCAAAAATATTATTAGCTTGTGAAATATAGGTGGGATCTAAAAATGCAGGTTACCCCAGCAACGGATGCGGGTCGAGCAACTAGGGCGCTGGTAAAACATACCAGGGATTCACAAATCCACCTTGATAACGTATTTCAAAATGAAGGTGTGGCCCAGTAGAATTACCTGTACTACCACCCAGGCCAATGTTCTGACCCTGGCTAACACTCTGTCCACAACGAACATTGACCTGGCTCAAATGGGCATACAAGGTTTGATAGCCATTGCCGTGATCGATTGCAACTGCATTCCCATAACCCCCTGTCGACCAGCCGGCGAAGACAATTACACCCGCGTCCGAAGCAGAAATCGGTTCTCCAAGTGCAGATCCAATATCAAGGGCCAGGTGACCGGACCAATAATCATTACCAGAAATGGTACGGTTAATCGTCGGCCAAATAAACGAGCCCGTGCCAACTGCGCCACCTTCATACCCGCCCGGACAAGCGCCGGCTCCATACATACCGGTTGAGACACCCGCAGCGCCACGCGGAATGATGGGAACGATCCATTGTTGGAATTCTCGTTTACCACCAGGAATCATCATCCAGGAGTTTACTTGCACCTCAGGGTTGGTCAGATCTATTCTATTACCTCCCCATGCCAATATCTCACCAGCATCCGTCTCAAATTTAGACGCTACTGATTCTAAAGTATCACCCTCCTCCCATTGATAATATACACCATCCACCGGCGGTATTTTCAACTCCATCCCAACCGTAATGGCGTGAGGATTGTCTTTAAGGGTATCGTAGTTTGACCACAAGACGGTCTCTGGTTGGATATTATAGAAGCTGGCAATTCCAAAAACCGAATCCCCCGGTTCGACGGTATAAATTTCCACATCCTGTCGGGCCCGATTTGGGATGATCGTCTGTAAATTGCCCTGCCTATGCACAGCATCTACCTTGATAGAATGCTGAAAGGTAGGCATTACTACTGTTCCCGTTTCAGGCGTCAGCACAGGAGTTGATGTCGCTAGGGTCTGCACATCAACGGCGAGCGTTTCGGTTGCGCTTGCAATGCCTGGAATTAAACCTCGATAACCCGCCAAAATCATGACACCAGCCACGCTGACCAGCGCGATCAACCAACCAATCCATGATGCCCAAGCCCTACGAGAACCGGATTTGTCGTCCGTTTCCGGAGAAACCTTTTCGCTCATAGATTTTTTACTCAGTGAGTGTTTGAAGGAATTCTTCG
>Ga0316576_10002410_pt1 | contig 10615 bp, 11 predicted proteins | sample S0NA_FD_203075 | JGI IMG/M metagenome (GOLD analysis project Ga0316576, IMG submission 203075) | Rhizosphere microbial communities from salt marsh grasses in Alabama, United States - S0-2_050615r3r5 | ecosystem: Host-associated > Plants > Roots > Rhizosphere | place: USA: Alabama | collected... | reverse complement strand
TTTCGCCGAGATCCCGACCGGCAGCTACGGCTACGAGCCGCCCGCCAACCTGATCCACGTCGACATCAATCCGCAGGTCTTCGGCGCCAACTACCCCGCGGCCGTCGCGATCGAGGGCGACGCCGCCGCGGTGGTCGCCGCCCTCACCGATCGGCTCGACCACGTCCAGGGCGCCGAACAGCGGCGCGAGCGCGTCGCGACGCGCATTGCGAACGACAAGGCCGCCTACCTCGAGACCTGGCTGGCCCATGACACGGGCGGCCGGGTCAGTCCGGCCCGTTTCTTCCAGGCGCTGCGCCGGCGGCTGCCGGACGACGGCATCGTGGTCGCCGACGACGGCAACCACACCTTCCTGGTCGCGGAACTGATGCCGATGCACGCGCCGCGGACCTTCTTCTCGCCGTCGGACTTCAACTCGATGGGTTACTGCGTGCCGGGCGCCATCGGCGCCAAGCTCGCCCGTCCGGACCGCGTGGTCGTCGGCATCGTCGGCGACGGCGCCGTCCGCATGACCGGGCTCGAGATGGCGACCGCGGTCGCGCAAGGGGCGGGCGTCGTGTGGTTCGTGTTCAACGACGGCGAGCTGGCGCAGATCGCACAGGCGCAACAGGTCCCCTACAATCGCAAGACCTGCACGGTGCTGCCGCCACTGGACCTCGAGGCCCTGGCGCGCGCCAACAGCGTCGGCTTCGAGGCGATATCCGGCGATGCGGACATAGAGGGCGTGCTGGAGCGCGTCCTGTCGTCGGCCGCCGCGGGCCGGCCCGTCCTGGTAGACGTCCGCATCGACTATTCGAAGCGGACCCGCTTCACGGAAGGTACGATCCGCACCAACCTGAGGCGATTCGGCCTCGGCATGAAGGCGAGGCTCGTCGGCCGCGCGCTGTGGCGCAGGCTCACGGGCTGACACGGGAGAAACGTCGCATGAACCGATTCTTCGCCGCGGCAGCCCTGGCTGGCGCACTGCACGCCGGCGTGGCCAGTCCGGCGCCCCGCATGCCGCCGGTCACCGACCCGCCGACGACCATCAGCATCCCGGGCAAGTTCATCTGGTTCGACCTGATCACGCCGGATCCGCTGGCCGCGCAGGCGTTCTACGGCCAGGTCTTCGGCTGGAGCTTCCAGCCCGTGGCCGGCGTCAGCGACTACACGGTGATCGCTGCGGACGGCAGGCTGGTCGGCGGCGTCTTCCAGCCGGTCGCGGGCGCGGGCAGCCCCGTGGGGACGCGCTGGCTCGGCTTCGTCTCGGTCCGCGACCTGCGCAAGACGATCTCGCGGCTCGGGGGCATGGGATTCACCACGGTGCTGCCGGCGACCGAGGTGCCCGGCCGCGGGACGCAGGCGGTGGTGCGCGACCCGCAGGGCGCGATCGTCGGGCTGCTCAAGTCGGCGAGCGGCGATCCGCGCGACGAACCGGTGGGACCGGGCGAGTTCTTCTGGGTCGACCTCTACGCCCGCGACGTCGTCACGGCCTCCGCGGCCTACGCGGCGATCGGCTACAACGTCGTCCCGGCCGACGAGGACCTCGGCGACCGGATGCTGCTCGAGGCGAGCGGCTACGCGCGCGCCGGGATCACGCAGCTTCCCCCCGAGGGCCGCCAGCCCGGCTGGCTCCCGTACGTGCAGGTGGAGGACGTCGCCGCTACCGTGGCGACGGCCACGTCCGCGGGAGGCAAGGTGCTGATGCCACCGGATCCTGCAGTGCTGGAAGGAAACGTCGCCGTGATCGGCGATCCGCTGGGCGGCGTGATCGGCGTCATCCACTGGACACCCGAAGGCGGACAGGAGGCCAACCCGTGACGCGCGCGACCCTGCACCGGCTCGGCCGCATCGCGGCCGCAGCCACCCTGGCCCTCGCCGTCGTGGGCTGCAGCGATTACGACAACGTCTCGGTCCACGGCAGCGTCGGCGCGTATTACGGCACCGGCTACTACGACCCGTGGTACTACGGGCCGGGCTATTACCGGCCGCCGGTGATCGTCGCGCCGCCGCCCTCGCGCCCACCGGCCCGGCCGCCGACGCAGCGCCCGACACCGCTGCCGGCGAGGCCGGCGAGGCCGACTAGGCCGACGCCGCGCCCGATGCCCCGCGGCCGCTGACCGCCGGACAAGAAGGCGCCGCGGCAAGGCTGGCCTTGCCGCGGCGCTGGAGCGAACGCCAGAGCGACCTCGTTCCAGGATCCGTGCGCAGCGTCAGTGCGGTGTCGCCACACGCTCGAGTTGGTAGCCGACGACCTCACGGGACACCGGATCCAGGATCGGCTGGCCGCGGCGGAAACGGTCCGTGTCAGCGACGCGCTGCGCCGCGCCCTCTTGCGCCGGCATCTGCCTCATCGTCACGTTGCCGGCGGCGTCGCGCAGGATGACGGTCGCACGCCCGGCGCCATTGTCGTCGTAGCCCGCCACCAGGACTGCAAAGACCTCGGTGTCGTCCATGCGTGTTCATCCTCCCGCTCGCCGCCTGTCGTCGCCAGGAATCGAGCAAGTCGCGTGCCAGCGGGCCGGCCACCCAGAATCAGGGACTTGCGGCGGGCGCGCCGCCCGCGGTGACACGTCGCGTCACATTGTGACGCGCGTCGCGCACCGGAGCGGGTCAGCCGCCGGCCACCAGGCAGGCGGCACCGCGTGACCTGAGGATGCTGCACACCTCGCGTGCGCGCGCCTCGCTGAGCGGGCCGGCCTGGAGGCGCCAGAGGCTGCGGCCGTCCTTCCTGATGACGTCGACGCGCGGCGTCAGCCCCTCCAGCAGGTCGGCATGGCGGCGCGAGAGCTGCTCCCAGGCGCGGCGTGCGGCGCCCTCGCCGGCGGCAAACGCGCCGAGCTGGACGCGGAACCCCCCGCCACCCGAGGCGGCGGCGATCAGCTTGCCCGAACTCGGCGCCGGAGCCGGTGACTCGACGTCCGGCGCTGGCGGCTCACCGTCCGCTGGCCCTGGTGGGAGCAGGAAGTCGGACAGCCGCCCGCGCGCCACCTGGGCGTAGCGGCCCGAGGGATACCGCGACAGGTAGCGCTGGAACGCCTCCGGCGTGTTGAACCTGAGGGCGCGGTCCCATTCCTGCTGTTCGCGCAGGTCCTCGAGCATCGCCCGGGCCTCCGGCGCATGCACGCCGGCCGGGTAGTCCCTCAGGTAGGCCTCATAGGCGGCGACGCTGTGCTGACGCTCGGCGTCGCGCCACGCCGATTCCTGGCGGCTGCAGCCCACCGACGCCAGCAAGCCGGCCAGGACCGCAAGGAGGATGGCCCGTCTCATCGTCCCTCGCCGCGGCTGCCCCGGGCGGGCAGGCGGCGGTGAAGCGCCGCCTTCGCCACGAGATGGGCGCTGACCGGCGTGGTCATGAAGACGAACACGATGATCAGCAGCTCGTGGACGGAGGGAGCCCCTTCGTGGACCGTGAAGAAGATCATGGAGGCCAGCGCCACGCAGCCGATGCCCAGGGTGGTCGCCTTGCTCGGGCCGTGCAGCCGCATGAACACGTCGGGCAGCCTGGCCAGGCCCAGCGATCCCAGGAAGCTGAACAGTCCACCCGTCACCACGAGCAGGGCCACCACGGCCTCGATCAAGGTAGTCACTCGATGATGTCTCCGCGCAGCAGGAACTTGGCGAACGCCGCGGTGCTCAGGAAGCCGAGCATCGCGATCACCAGCGCCGCCTCGAAATGCAGCGCCGTCGCGCCGCGAATGCCGTAGGTGAGCAGCATCGCGCAGGCGTTCACGTACAGGGTGTCGATCGCGATGACGCGGTCGACGACGTCCGGCCCCCTCAGCAGGCGCCAGAACGCCAGGGCCATGGCGAGGCCGATGAGCAGGATCGCCACGTCGGCGGCGTGCGCGATCATCCGAACACCTGCAGCAGCCGCCGCTCGTAGCGACGCTTGATGTCCGCCACCAGCGCCTGTGGATCCCGTTCGTCGAGGTAATGCACCACCAGCTCCCGTCGGTCCGATGTCAGGTCCGCGCTGAGCGTGCCCGGTGTCAGCGAGATCGTGTTGGCGAGCACGGCGATGCCGACGTCCGATCGCAGGTCGAGCGGCACGCTGACGAAACCCGGGTGGAGGCGGTCGGCGGGCATGATCACGGCGCGGGCCACGCGCAAGTTGGCGGTGACGATGTCGGCGAGCACCACGCCGGCGAAGGGCAGCAGGCGCCAGGCCTGCGCGACGCGCTCCTGCTCGGGCCAGAAGCGGCGGGTCAGCAACGGCAGCGCCCAGCCCAGCAGCACCCCGAGCAGCACGTGCCCCGGCTCCAGCGTGTTGTTGAGCCACAGCCAGAACACCGCCAGCGTGGCGCTGCCAATCGGGTGCGGCAACAGGCTCTTGGACATCAGCCCCCTCCTCCCCGCCGCGCGCCGAGCACGGCGTCCATGTACGCCTGGCGATCGAGCAGCTGGCCGGCGATGTCCTGCGACTGCCGGAAGGCCGGACCCGCGAACAGGGCCAGCAGCACGACCGCCGCCAGGACCAGGCTGATCCCGGTGACCGCCAGCGGCCTCCAGCGCGGGATCTCGACCAGCTCACCGCGGTCCAGCCCGACCTTCCAGAAGATCGTGGTGCCGGCACGCGCGAGCGCAAAGATGGACAGCAGGCTGGCCGCGAGCACCAGGGTCCAGGTCCAGGCGGCGCCGTCCAGGCGGGCGGCCGCGTCGAGAATCGCCAGCTTGGCGACGAACCCGCCCAGCGGCGGCAATCCCGCGACGGCCACCGCCGCGACCATGAACGCAGCCGGCAGCGACACCCGGCCGCGGAACGCGGGACCCGCAACCAGGGCGTCCCCGGTCTCGCCGCGCACCAGGGCCACCCGCCCCGCGATCAGGAACAGGGCCGCGGTGGCGAGCGTGCCGTGGGCCAGGTAGAAGACGGCGGCGGCCAGGCCATCGCGCGAGAACGACGCAACCGACACCAGCAGCATGCCCACCGACAGGATCACCGCGTGGGCGGCGAGTGTCGACAGGTGCCTCGCCGCCAGCATGCCGGTGGCACCGAGCGCCAGGGTGCCCAGCGCCGCGACCCACAGCACCGGCCCGACCTCCAGGTCGGGGAACATCAGCGTGCCCGCCCGGATCAGCGCCACGACACCGACCTTGGTGAGCACGGAGAACAGGGCCGCGACGGCGCCGTCGGCCACGCCATAGGAACCGGGCAGCCAGAACCCCAGCGGCAGCAGCGCCGCCTTGAGCGCAAAGACCGCCACCAGCAGCCAGGCGCCGGCTTGCCAGAGCCCGAGGCGATCGGCGGGAAGTGACGCCCCGCGTTCCGCCAGGTCGGCAAAGTTCAGCGTGCCGGCCGCCGCATAGAGACAGCCGACCGCCACCAGGAAGAGCGTCGAGCCGAGCAGGTTGAGCACGGCGACGCGAATCGCCGCACGGGTGCGCTCCGGACGCGAGCCATGTGCGAGCAGCGCGTACGAGGCGATCAGCAGGACCTCGAAGAAGACGAACAGGTTGAACAGGTCGCCGGTGAGGAAGGCCCCGTTGATGCCCAGCAACTGGAACTGGAACAAGGTATGGAAGTGGCGGCCGGCCTTGTCCGAGCGGCCCAGGCCGAACAGCAGCGCACCGCTGCCGATGACGGCCGTAACCAGCAGCATCCACGCAGCCAGGTGGTCCAGCACCAGCACGATGCCGAAGGGCGCAGGCCAGTCGCCGACCGCGTAGGACTGGATCACGCCGCCGGACGCCTCGCGCAACAGCGCCGCCGAGACCGGCAGCAGCAGCAACACCGTGGCCACGCTCACCAGCCGCTCGACGCCCGGGCGCCCGCGGCCTGCGAGCAGCGCCAGCAGCCCGCCGGCCAGCGGCAGCAGCACGGGCAGGAGGATGAGCGGGTTCATGGCGCCCGTTCCTCCTCGTCGTCGATGCGGTCATGGCCACGCTCGCTGACCGACCTGAGCGCCAGCACGATCACCAGTGCCGTCATGCCGAAGCTGATCACGATGGCAGTGAGCACCAGCGCCTGCGGCAGGGGATCCGGATAGGGCCCGGGCCGGTCGGTGAGCGGCGCGGCGTCCACCATCAGCCCGCCTGCGGCGAGCAGGAACAGGTTGACGGCGTAGGACAGCAGCGTGATGCCCAGCAGCACCGAGAACAGGCGCGGCCGCAGCACCAGGTAGACCCCGGTGGCGACCAGCACGCCGATGGCAGCTGCGACGATGGCCTCCATCAACTGTCTCCCGGCTGGCCGTGCTGGCGGCCGATCGTCGCCAGGATCGACAGCACGACGCCCACGACCGCGAGGTAGACCCCGACGTCGAACACCATCGCGCTGGCCACCTCGAACTTGCCGACCACCGGCCAGGTCAGGTAGCCGAAGGTGGACGTGAGGAACGGCGCGCGGAAGGCCAGCGCCGCCAGCCCGGTGAGGGCCGCGATCCCGATGCCGATGGCCGCGGCGGACGTGTAATGGGGCGGCAGCCGGGCCTCGACCCAGTCGTTACCGTGGGCCAGGTACTGCGTCAGGATCGCCGTGCCGGTGACCAGTCCTGCGATGAAGCCCCCGCCGGGCAGGTTGTGGCCGCGCAGCAGCAGGTAGACCGACACCAGCAGGGCCAGCGGCAGCAGGCGCCGGGTCAGCACGCTGAGGAGCAGCGACTCGCCGCGGGCCCAGGGACGGCCCTCCCAGTCCAGCAGCCGGCCCGGCAGCTCGATGCGGTCGAGGATCGCCACGATGGCCACCGCCGCGATCCCGAGCACGGTGATCTCCCCCAGCGTGTCGAGTGCGCGGAAGTCGACCAGGATCACGTTGACGACGTTGTAGCCGCCGCCGCCCGGCTTGGCCTGCTCGACGTAGTAGCCGGAGAGCGTCTCCCCCGGCGAGACCAGCATCGCGTGGGCCAGCACGCCTGCGCCCAGGCCCGCGGCGGCCGCGATCGTGCCGTCCACCAGCCGCCGCGGCCAGCCGCTGTCGCGCGGTGAGCGCGCCGGCAGGAAGTACATGGCCAGCAGCAGCAACAACACCGTGATCACCTCGACCAGCAGCTGGGTGAGCGCCAGGTCGGGGGCCGACAGGCGCACGAAGGCGAGCGACACCACCAGTCCGACGACGCCGATCGAGACCACCGCCAGCACCCGCTCGCGGTGCATCAGGACGGTGGCGATCGCCGCGGCGGCCAGGGTGGCGAAGCCGAGCCAGCCGACGAGGCCGGCCGGCAGCGTGCCCCGCGCCGGCGCTGGACCGCCCGGGAGGAAACCGACGTAGCCGGCGACGATCGCCACCCCGAGGAAGGCGAGCAGCGAGATGCGCAGGCCGCCGGCGTCCAGGGCCCCATGCAGCCGCGAGGAAGCAGCAGTGAGTCCCTGCAGCACCGCCTCGGTCACTGCCTTCCCCGACAGGTTCGTCGGGTGCTCCTCGTGGAGCGACCAGAGGTACCGGCGGGCGACATACAGCGCCATGCCACCGACGAGCGCAACCAGGCTCATCACCAGCGGCAGGTTGAAGCCGTGCCACTGCGACAGCTTGAACTCCGGCAGTGGCGCCTGCAGCAGTGCCTCCGCCGCCAGGCGCAGCGTCGGCTCGACCGTCAGGGCCGGCAGCAGGCCGACCAGCAGGCAGATCACGACCAGCACTTCCACCGGCACGCGCATGAAGCGCGGCGGCTCGTGCGGCGTGCGCGGCAGGTCGCGCGCCGGACCGCCGAAGAAGACGTCGTGCACGAAGCGCGCCGAGTAGGCGACCGAGAACAGTCCGCCCAGCGTGGCCGCCAGCGGCATGATCCAGGACCACGGCGGCGAGAGCGCAAAGGTCTCGGCGAAGAACATCTCCTTGCTGATGAAGCCGTTCAGCAGCGGCACGCCCGCCATCGCCGAGGCGGCCACGATTGCCAGCGCCGCGGTATAGGGCATCGGGCCGGCGAGGCCCGACAGCCGGCGCATGTCGCGGGTGCCGGTCTCGTGGTCGACGATGCCGGCCGCCATGAACAGTGAGGCCTTGAACGCCGCGTGGTTCATCACGTGGAACACGGCGGCGATCTCTGCCAGCGGCGTGCCCAGACCGAGCAGCAGCATGATCAGCCCGAGCTGGCTGATGGTGCTGTAGGCGAGCAGTCCCTTGAGGTCGTGCTTGAACAGGGCGACGTAGGCCGCGAACAACATCGTCACCAGGCCGGTGGCGCTGACGGCCCAGAACCACTCGGCCGTGCCCGCGAGCGCCGGCCAGAGCCGCATCAGCAGGAAGATGCCGGCCTTCACCATGGTCGCCGAGTGCAGGTAGGCGCTGACCGGGGTCGGTGCCGCCATGGCGTGCGGCAGCCAGAAGTGGAAGGGAAACTGCGCCGACTTGGTGAACGCACCGAGCAGCACCAGCGCCAGCAGCAGGGGATAACGCGGGTCCGCACGGATCGCGTCGCCGGACGCCAGCACGACGCCGAGCGAGTAGCTGCCGACGACGTCGCCGATCAGCAGCACGCCGCCCAGCAGGGCCAGGCCGCCGGCCCCGGTGACCAGCAAGGCGAGCCGTGCGCCCTGCCGCGCCTCGGCGGCGCCGCGCCAGAACCCGATCAGCAGGAAGGAACTGAGGCTGGTCAGCTCCCAGAACACCAGCAGCAACAACAGGTTGTCGGCGGTGACCACGCCGAGCATGGCGCCCATGAACAGCAGCAGGTAGGCAAAGAACCTGCCGTTCCGGTCCTCGTCCGACAGGTAGTAATGCGCGTAAAGGATGACCAGCAGGCCGATGCCGACGATCAGTCCTGCAAACAGCAGCGACAGGCCATCGAGCCGCAGCGCGAAGTCGAGGCCGATCGCCGGCACCCACGGCAGGCTGAACAGCAGCACCTCGCCGTCCGCCACCGCGGGCGCCTGCAGCACCAGCAGCACCGCCGGGAGGCCGGCCACCAGGCCGGCGGCCACCGCCGGCGGCACGCGCAGGCGCTGCAGCGCCGCGGGCAGCAGCGACAGCAGGAACGGCAGGAGGATGGTTGCAAACAGCAACACGCGTGATTCCCGTCGCGGACGAGGCGAAGGCGGCACGTTACACGACCACGGCGGCAACCGTCGACAGGCTCCCCGTGCCCCATCTTGCGGCACCCCGGGCAGGCCTATAATCGCTGCAGGAAAGTCCTCGTCGGGGTGCCGGACGCGTGCAGCAGCGGTCGTACTTGCCGGAACTGGTCGCGCACCGTGGCAATGCGGTCGACTTCCCAGAGAACACGCTGCCTGCCCTGCGCTCGGCGCTCGAAGCCGGGATCCCCTGGATCGAGATCGACGTCCACCTTTCGGCCGACGGCGTGCCTTTCGTCATCCACGACGTGCGGCTGGACCGAACGACCGGCAGTCGCGGCGACCTCCGGCAGCTGTCGGCCGCCGACCTGGCCAGCGTGGACGCCGGCGAGCCGCGGCGTTTCGGCGACCGGTTCGCCGGGACGGCGCTGCCCCGCCTCACCGACTTTGCCGGTTTGCTCGCCGGGCATCCGGATTCGGGTGCGTTCATCGAGCTCAAGCGCGCGAGCCTGGCCCACCATGGCCGTGCCCACTGCCTCGACCGCGTGCACGCGGCGCTGGCGGGCCTGCTCGCGCGGTGCGTGACGCTGTCTTTCGACGCGGAGGTGGTGGCGCTGGCCCGTGCGCGCGCCGCCGGCCCGGTGGGCTGGGTCATCGACCGCTTCGACGACGCGTCGCTGGCGCAACTGGCGGCCTTGCGCCCGGACTTCGTCTTCTATGACTTCCTGAAGGCACCGCCGGACGACACCCCCCTGCCGGCGGGGCCCTGGCGCTGGGCCGTGTACGAGGTCGAGGACGCAGGGCGTGCATTGCGGGAGGCCCGGCGCGGGGCGGCCCTGGTCGAGACCATGGCGCCGCTGCGCCTGCGGGCTGAACTGGAGTCGCTGCGGGACGGGCCCCGGTGACCGACATCGTGGTGATCGGCGGCGGCATCCATGGGGCCGGCGTCGCACAAGCGGCGGCCGCGGCCGGCCACCAGGTGCTGGTGCTGGAGAAGCAGTCCCTCGCCTACGGCACGTCGAGTCGCTCGAGCAAGCTGGTGCACGGTGGGCTGCGCTACCTCGAATCGGGGCAGTTCGGGCTGGTCAGGGAGAGCCTGGAGGAACGCGCCCTGATGCTCCGGCTCGCGCCGGAACTCGTGACCCTGCGTCCCTTCTTCATACCGGTCTACCCGGAAACACGCCGCCGCCCCTGGCAGCTGACGCTCGGGCTGGCCGCCTACGCGGCGCTGGCGGGCCTCGGGCGCACGTCGCGTTTCGGCCGCCTGCCGCGCCACCAGTGGGAACGGCTGGACGGGCTCGACACCCGCGGTCTGCAAGCCGTGTTCCGGTACTTCGATGCGCAGACCGACGACGCGCTGCTCACCCAGGCGGTGATGAAGTCCGCCACGTCACTCGGCGCGCAGCTGGCGCTGCCGGCGGAGTTCGCCGGCGCCGAGATCACCCGCGCAGGCGTGCGGGTGCGCTACCGCGAGGGCGCCGCGGAGCGGGAGTGCGACGCGCGCGTGCTGGTCAATGCCGCCGGCCCCTGGGCACCCCGGATCAGCCGGCTGGTGACGCCCGCCCCGTCCGTCCCGCTGCTGGACCTGGTGCAGGGCACCCACATCATCCTGCCGGGCGGGGTGCAGCGTGGCATCTACTATGTGGAGAGCCCGCAGGACGGCCGCGCGGTGTTCGTGATCCCAGGG
>Ga0316576_10002409_pt1 | contig 10620 bp, 8 predicted proteins | sample S0NA_FD_203075 | JGI IMG/M metagenome (GOLD analysis project Ga0316576, IMG submission 203075) | Rhizosphere microbial communities from salt marsh grasses in Alabama, United States - S0-2_050615r3r5 | ecosystem: Host-associated > Plants > Roots > Rhizosphere | place: USA: Alabama | collected... | reverse complement strand
GTCGACGTGGCGCCGACCCGGGGCGCGGCTGTAGGTTATCGAAAACGCAAGGCCCGTGTGTCGGCACGGAACTCGCAAACACTGCCTGGACCACCATGAGCTCGGACGCGGACACCTGGGGCCGGCTCCAGCCGGGAGTCGAGCGGGGCAGCTCGCTTCGCAGCCGCCTCGAGCGTCTGCCGGATCTCGACGAAGAGCCGACCCCCGTCCTCGGCCCGCCCACCATGTTCGACGCGCCACCGACCTTCGTGGACGACGTCCCGACGCCCACCGCCGAGGCGCCGCTGTTCTTCGAGGACACGATCCCGCGCCGGGTGCCCTCCGTGCCCACGGGTTGCCTCGAGCTCGAGTTCGAGGCCGAGGCGCCCACCGAGGACCTGGTGGAGATGGACGAGCTCGTGCCCCTTTGCCGCGAGCCCGAGGTCCTGCCCCTGCACTGGGCCGCCGAGCCGCCCCCCCGCCCGAAGCGGCGCTGGGCCGGGCCGCTGGCCATCGCCCTGATGGTCGTTGCCGGGATCATCGGGCTCGTCCTGCTCCACCTCCACTGACGCTCCAACCGCGACAATACCCGGACGAACGATTCGTCCCTCGCCGTATTGTCGCGGTTTGACGGTATGGGGCCCGCCAAACCGTTGAAGTCTGGTTCGGTGAGCTGCGTCGAAGGGCCCAAACCGCGACAATACCCGGACGAACGATTCGTCCCTCGCCGTATTGTCGCGGTTTGATGTGGACCGCCTCACAGCCGTCGGCCTCCGCGCGGGACAGCGCGGTGTGCAGGCCGCCGGCGGGATGGCACTGACGCCGACTGGCAACCTCCCGTCGGTTCCGCTAAGGTACGGCCGAGAAGGAGGCTCCATGGCACGTCGACTGTTGATACCGCTGCTGGTGGCGCTGCTCGTCGCCGCTTGCCCGAAGAAGGACCGGGAGCAGCCGGGCACGGGGGGCGCCGAGCCGCCATCCAAGCCCACGGTGCCGCCGGAGACGGCCAGGGACACCGACCCGGCGACGATGGACATCCCCCTGGACGAGAGCAAGCCCGACGACCCGGACCGCCTGCCGAGCAACCCGGGGAAGGTGCCTCAAAGGGTCGCCGCGCGCTACATCCTGGTCGCCTACCGCGGCGCCCGGAAGGCGGCCGAGACCCCACGGAGCAAGGAGATGGCGGCGCGGCGCGCCCAGCGCCTGGTCAAGGTCGCCCGCAAGCAGGGCGCGGACTTCGTCGAGCTCGCCAGGAAGTTCTCGGACGTCCCCGCCGCGGAGCGCGGGATGCAGATCGCCTTCAGCAAGGGGGAGATGGCCCCCGAGTTCGAGCAGGCGACGTTTGCCATGGGGCCGGGCCAGGTCTCCGACGCGGTGGCGACCCCCTTCGGCTACTACGTGATCATGCGGGTCGAGCCCGAGGAGTACTCCACGGCGCACATCCTCGTGCAGTACAAGGGGGCGAAGATGGCGCCGCCGCTGATCAAGCGCACCAAGGAGGAGGCGAAGGAGCGGGCCGACAAGGTCCAGCAGCTCGCATCCAAGCCGGGGGCCAACTTCGCCGTCCTCGCCGAGCACTACTCGGACAGCCCCTCGAAGCTGCGCGGCGGCGTGATCCGACCGTTGATGTCCGGTCGCGAGCCCGCGGACTACGACAACTACCTGGAGGCGGTGGCCAAGCTCAAGGTCGGCGAGGTCTCCCCGGTGGTGGAGACCCCGTTCGGCTTCCACGTGATCAAGCGCCTGCAGCTCGAGCGGATCCGCGCGAGCCACATCCTGATCTCCTACACCGACTCCGAGGGCACGCCGAAGGAGAAGCGGACCAAGTGGGACGCCGAGAAGCTCGCCAAGCAAGTGCTGGCGAAGGTCAAGGGCAAGGATCTGGAGACCTTCGCCAAGGTCGCGCGGGAGCGCTCCGACTGCGCCTCGGCGGACAAGGGGGGCGACCTGGGCTTCTTCGCCCGCGGGATGATGGTCCCGCGCTTCGAGCAGATCGCCTTCGGGCTCAAGGTCGGCGAGATATCTGACGTCGTCGAGACCAAGTTCGGCTACCACATCATCCGGCGCACGGAGTAGCGTCGCGCCCCACACGTGCTAAAGGGGGTGCACGTGAGCGACGAATCCAGCGATACGAGCCCCAGCGATGACGGGCCGGCCATGGTGCTCCCCGGCGGCCCCTCGCTCCTGCCGGCGCGGCTCACCGACGCCCTGCCGACGACCCTCCCGGTGCTGGTCTCGGCCCTCGGGCCGATCTTCCCCGGGATGATGAGCCCGGTCCCCCTTGGGGACGAGCGCAACCAGAAGACGCTGGAGCAGGCGCGGAGCGGCATCGTCGGCGTGGTGGCCGCCCGGCCCCAGGCCGAGGGGGACGCGGATCCGGTGGACGTGCGGCTGCTCTACGAGGTCGGCGTGGTCGGGCGGGTGGTCCAGCGCATGCGTTCGCCCGACGGGGTGCCCGGGGTGGCGGTGATGTCGGTCCGGCGCATGCGGGTGAGGCGCTACATCAAGTCCGAGACCGTGCTCCTCGCCGAGGTGGACTACCCCGAGGACGTGGTGCGCGACCAGCGGGAGGTGGACGCGCTGCTCCACCGGGCGCGTCAGAGCTTCCGCGAGCTCCTCTCGCTCAACCCCGAGGTCCCGGACGAGATGAAGCGGCTCGTCGAGGAGCTGCAGGAGCCGGCCCCCTTCGCCGACTTCGTCGTCTTCAACCTGGCCAAGGAGGTCGAGGCCAAGCAGGCGGCGCTCGCCGCCTTCGAGCTCGACGCCCGCCTGCGCGCGGCGATGCTGCTGATCGAGAAGGACCTCGACCTGGCCCGGCTCGGCGAGAAGCTGCGCAGCGAGATCCGGACCAAGATCGAGGCCCGGCAGAAGGAGCACTTCCTGCGCGAGCAGCTCCAGGCGATCCGGCGCGAGCTGGGCGAGGAGGTCGACCAGCACGAGCTGGACCGCGGGAGCTACCAGGACAAGATTGCCGCGGCGCGGATGCCCAAGGAAGCGGAGCGCAGGGCGCGGCGGGAGCTGGAGCGGCTGAAGCTGCTGCCCACCGATGCCGCCGAGTACCACGTGATCCGGACCTACCTCGACTGGCTGGTCGAGCTGCCCTGGTCGAGGGAGAGCGACGAGACGCTGGATATCGCCAAGGCCTGGGAGGTGCTGGACGAGGACCACCACGGCCTCAAGGAGGTCAAGGAGCGCATCGTCGAGTTCCTCGCCGTTCGCAAGCTGAACCCGGCGCAGCAGGGGGCGATCCTCTGCCTCGTCGGTCCTCCCGGAGTGGGCAAGACCTCCCTCGGCCGGAGCGTCGCCCGGGCCACGGGGCGGGAGTTTCTGCGCGTCTCCCTCGGCGGAATGCGGGACGAGGCCGAAATCAAGGGGCACCGCCGGACCTACGTCGGTGCCATGCCGGGCAAGATCATCCAGGGGCTGCGGCGGGCCGGCACGCGCAACCCGGTGTTCATGCTCGACGAGCTCGACAAGCTCAGCTCCGACTGGCGCGGCGATCCGGCCAGCGCCCTGCTCGAAGTGCTCGACCCGGCGCAGAACGCGACCTTCGAGGACCTCTACCTCGACCTGCCCTTCGACCTCTCACGGGTGATGTTCATCGCCACGGCCAACATCGCCTCGCAGATCCCCGGGCCGCTGCTCGACCGGACCGAGATGATCACGCTCTCCGGCTACATCCCCGAGGAGAAGCAGGCCATCGGCCGGCGCTACCTGCTGCCGCGTCAGCTCGCCAGCCACGGCCTGACGCCGAAGCACCTCCGGCTGACCCCCAAGGCCATCGCCGCGGTGATCGACGGCTACACCCGCGAGGCCGGTGTGCGGGAGCTCGAGCGCGCCATCGGCCGCGTGTGCCGCAAGGTCGCCGCGCGGGTCGCCGCGCTGCCGGAGGGCGAGAAGGCCGAGAAGCTGGTCGTCACCCCAGACAACCTGGCCGGGCTCCTCGGCCCACGGCGTTACCACCGGGAGCTCATCGAGCGCTGCAAGCGGCCGGGAGTCGCGGTGGGGCTGGCCTGGACCCCGGTGGGCGGCGAGGTGCTGTTCATCGAGGCGACGGCGATGCCGGGCCGCGGGCAGCTGAAGCTGACGGGCAAGCTCGGATCGGTGATGAGCGAATCGGCCCAGATCGCCTTCAGCCTGATCAGGAGCCGCGCCGAGCGGTTCGGCATTCCGGCGGCGCTGCTCAGGGAGCGCGACATCCACCTCCACGTGCCGGCCGGAGCGGTTCCCAAGGACGGCCCCTCGGCGGGGGTCGCCATGACCTGCGCCCTGCTCTCGCTGCTCTGGCGCGGCAAGGGGCGGCCGACCCGGGCGCGGGTCGCGATGACGGGCGAGATCACCCTGCGCGGACAGGTGCTCCCGGTGGGTGGGATCAAGGAGAAGGTGATCGGGGCGCGCAGGGCGGGGGTCAAGACGGTGGTGCTCCCTCGCCAGAACGAGCCCGACGTCGAAGAGATCCCGCCGAAGATCCTGAGGGGTTTGAAGCTCGTCTTCGTCGGCGACGTCGAGGAGGCTGTCGAGGCGGTGATCGGCAAGCTGCCCGGCGGCGAGGGGCCCTGAAGCTTGTCACTTGTCCGCTTCGGGGGCATGATCTAACGGTGAAACGCCCGTCAACGCCGGTCCTCGCTGCGCTGGTGCTCCTCGCTGGCTGCACGCGGGCCAACCCGGAGTTCGTCGGCGGTGCCGGGGACGGCGCGCCCCCCGCAGACCACGGGGCGTGGGACCTCGGCCCGCCGCCGGAGCAGGGGCCGGTCCCCGACACCGGCCGTCCGGACCTGCCCGATCCGAACAAGAAGCCCAACGGTGTCGACGTGCTGCTCGTCGTGGACAACAGCGCGGGCATGGGCTACCCGCAGCAGTGGCTGTCCCGGGACCTCGACACCCTGGTGAGCGGGCTCAACGCCCTGCCCGGCGGGCCCAACTACCGCATCGGCGTGGTCACCACGGACATGGGCGCCGGTGCGTTCGCGAACGCCGGCTGCAGCGCGAGCGGGGACCACGGCGAGCTGCAGGTGCCCGAGTCCTGCCCGTCGCCCCAGGGCAGCGCGCGTTACGTCCAGCGCGTGGGGGGCACGGTGAACGTGTCAACGTCGGTCGAGGCGGCGCTGGGCTGCTACATCACCGCGATGGGCACCAGCGGCTGCGGATTCGAGCAGCCGCTCAAGGCGATGAAGGCCGCCCTGGGCCAGTCCAAGGGCTTCCTGCGCGGCGACGCGGCCCTGGCCGTGGTGATCCTGACCAACGAGGACGACTGCAGCGCCGCCTCGGACACGCTGTTCAACCCGGAGGACGCCGCCCTCGGGCCCTACACCAGCTACCGCTGCTTCCAGTACGGCGTGCTCTGCAACGGGCAGCAGCCGCCGCTGGCCGCGACGCTGCTCGCGGGCTGCGTGCCGGGCCAGAAGTGGCTGCTCGACGTGCAGGGCGAGTACGTCAGCTTCCTGCAGGGGTTGAAGCCCAAGGGGTGGGTCTCGCTCCTCGCGCTCGTCGGCCCCACGGCCAAGCAGGTCACCGTGGTGCAGACCAACTACAACCCGCCGCGCTACAACGTGAAGGAGACCTGCTCCTACGGCTCGCTGGAGGGGTACCCGGGCTTCCGGCTCCAGCAGCTGGTCGCCGGGATGGGCCCCCTCGCCATCCTGGACTATGTTTGCAACAACAACTACCGCCCGGCGCTGCAGGGCCTCGTCTTGCGCGTGCAGAGCGCCTTCTGATAGAGCTGAGCCATGGCAACTGAGAAGCCTCCGGGCAAGGAAGCGGCCTGCGAGAACCTGGACCAGAAGATCCTGGAGGGAGAGATCGACGAGAGCCTGATGGAGGCGGTGGCGCGCTGCCTCGGCGAGGACGTGATGCGCTTCGCCATGGCGCGCTGCGGGGACAGCCGCGCGGACGTGGAGGACATCTCCCAGGACGCCATGCTCGCCGCCCAGCGCTACCTCGGCGCGTTCCGCGGCGAGGCGTCGCTGAGGACCTGGCTCTACAAGCTGGTCCTCTCGGCCTGCTCCCGCCGTCGGCGGGGCCGCAAGAACGACCCGAACCTGCACCGGCCCATCGAGGACACCTCGCCGGCGGCCGACGCGGCGGACCCCGAGGTGGTGCTGCTGATCTCGGAGCGGCTGGGCGCGCTGGAGCAGGCGATGGAGGAGCTCAGGCCCCAGGACAGGGAGATGCTGGCCGCGGCGGAGTGGGAGGGGATGTCCCTCGAGCGGATCGCCGAGCAGCACGGCCTGACCGTCTCCGCGGTCAAGTCCCGCCTGTTCCGCATCCGCCGTCAGCTGAAGGAGACGGTGACCGAGCGCTTTGGCCCGGCCCGGCCCGGGTCCTCGGCCTGAGCGGCTGGCGCCATGGTCTGGCACTGGCTGCACTACGTGGAGCTTGGGCTGGTCGTCGGGGGTTACCTCCTGGCCCTGGTCACCACCCTGCGTATCGTGCTCCAGCGGCGCGAGCCCACGGCGACGCTGGCCTGGGTCCTCGGCATCGTCCTGCTGCCCTACCTCGGCCTGTTGATGTATCTGCTCGTCGGCCGCCGTCGCCTCAACCGACGGGTGCGCCAGCGGCGCGTGCGCGCCGCGGTGCTCGAGCCGCACCTGGACCGCGTCGGTGAGGGGATCGCCGACCTGCAGGTCCCGCCCGCCGGCGAGCCGGCGGCAGAGAACAGCCTGTCCGCGCGGCTGAGCAAGCCCCAGGACCGGGAGCTGGTCCACCTGAGCGACAGGATGGGGCTCAGGCGCCCGACGCTGGGGAACGACGTCCGGCTGCTGGTGGCGAACCAGGCCTACCAGGCGCTGGAGGAGGCCATCGCCAGCGCCCAGGACCACATCCACCTGCTCTACTACATCTTCGAGTCCGACGAGACCGGCCGCCGCTTCCGCGACCTGCTCATCGCCAAGGCCAAGGCCGGGGTCGCCGTCCGGCTGCTGGTGGACGGCGTCGGCTCCTTCGGCGTCTCGACCTTCCTGATCCCGCTGACCCAGGTCGGCGGGAAGTTCGCGGAGTTCCTCCCCGTGGGCCAGCTCTCCCGCCACTGGCACCCCAACCTGCGCAACCACCGCAAGATCGCCGTGATCGACGGGAGGGTGGCGTTCACCGGCGGCGTGAACATCGGCGACGAGTACACCGGCCGCAAGCGCAAGGTCGGCCCGTGGCGAGACTGCCACCTCCAGCTGTGGGGCCCGGCGGTCAACCACCTGCAGGAGGTCTTCGCCGAGGACTGGTTCTTCGCCACCGGCGAGGACCTGATCTCCGAGGCCTGGTACCCGGAGCAGCAGCCCGCCGGGGACCAGCTGGTCCAGATCATCGCCAGCGGTCCGGACACCGAGACCCAGCCGATACAGCGCATCTTCTTCACGGCGATCACCATGGCCGAGCAGCGGGTCTACCTCACCACGCCCTACTTCGTGCCGGACCAGGCGATGCTCGTCGCGCTGCAGACGGCCTCGCTGCGCGGGGTGGACGTCAAGCTGCTCCTGCCCCACCGCTCAGACATGAAGCTCGTGCTCCACGCCGGCCGCTCCTACTACAAGGAGCTGTTGGACAGCGACGTGGAGATCTACGAGTACCTGCCCGGCGTGCTCCACGCCAAGACGATGGTGGTGGACGACCGCTGGTCCACGGTGGGCTCGGCCAACATGGACGTGCGCTCGTTCAAGCTCAACTTCGAGGTCAACGCGGTGATCTACGGCCCGGACCTGGCCGGCGAGCTCGCCGACGTGTTCCGGCGCGACCTGGCCCAGGCGCGGAAGATCACCCGTGAGTTTGTGGCGCAGAAGAGCCTGAAGAGCCGCATGGCCGAGAGCTTCGCCCGGGTGCTCTCGCCGGTCCTCTGAGCCCTTGACCCGGCCCGACCTGCTGGGCCAAGGTCCGGACCCATGACAGCGAGCCCTCCGCCTCCCGAGCCGTACACTCCCGAGAAGACCGAGCTGCGCGACTTCTCCTTCAAGGCCATCATCGCCGGAGTGATCTTCGGCGGGCTGTTCGGCACGGCCAACGCCTACCTCGGCCTGCGGGTCGGGCTGACCATCGGCACCTCCATCCCGCTCGCGGTGATCATGGTCGCCCTGTTCCGAGCGCTGCGTCCGATCTTTCCGCACACCGGCATCCTGGAGTGGAACATCGGCCAGGGCACCGGGGCGGCGGCCTCCTCCCTCGCCTCGGGGCTGATCTTCACCGTGCCGGTGCTGTTCATGTGGCAGGTGGCGCCGACGGCGGGCACCGGCATCTTCCAGTTCGGCGCGCTCGCCCTCTGCGGCGGCCTGCTCGGCGTGCTGTTCATGGTCCCCCTGCGCCGCTTCCTCATCGTCAAGGAGCACGCGACGCTGCCCTACCCGGAGGGCACGGCGGCCGGGCAGTTGCTCATCGCCGCGGACGCCGGCGGCGCCCGGGCGAAGCAGGTGTTTCAGGGCCTCGGCATCGGCGGGGTCTACAAGGCGCTGACCGGCCTGGCCCGGCTGTGGCCCGACGAGGTCGACCTCCGCGTGCCGGTGATCCCCAAGGCCCAGATCGGCATCGAGCCGACGCCGGCGCTGATCGGCGTGGGCTACATCCTGGGCTACCGGGTCTCGGCGATCATGGTCGCCGGGGGGCTGCTCTCCTGGCTCGGGCTGATCCCGATCATCGCCCACTTCGGCGACGGGCTGACGACTCACATGTTCCCCCAGCCCCTCGATCCTCCCCGCGGCCCGCTGCTGATCAGCCAGATGAACGCGGCGCAGATCTGGACCAACTACGTGCGTTACATCGGAGCCGGGGCCGTGGCCACCGCGGGGATCATCGCGGTGATCCGCAACCTGCCGATGATGTTCTCGTCGCTGCGCTCGGCCCTCGCCGGGCTCAAGGGCGGAGCCGCCGGCGGCGAGGCGGTGGGGCGGCTGGATCGCGACCTGCCGCCGACCATCGTCTTCGGCGGCGCCGGGGCGGTGATCGTCTTCCTCGCGGTGGTGCCCCACGTGATCGGGATCGGCGGCAACATCGGGCTGCGGCTCCTCGCCGCCCTGTGCGTCGGCGTCTTCGCCTTCGTCTTCGTCACCGTCTCGGCCCGCATCGTCGGCCTTGTCGGCGTGACCTCCAACCCGACGAGCGGGATGGCGATCGTCACCCTGCTGGGGACGGCGACGCTGTTCTACGCCCTGGGCTGGACAGACGCGGTGGGCAAGGCGGCGGTGCTGACCATCGGCACCGTGGTCTGCGTCTCGGCCTCCATCGGCGGCGACATGTCCCAGGAGCTCAAGGCCGGCTTCATCATCGGCGCCACGCCGGCCAAGCAACAGATCGCCGAGCTCCTCGGCGTCCTGGGCTGCGCCTTCATCATCTCGGCGGCGGTCTACCTCCTGGGCAGCCAGTACGGCTTCGGCGGCAAGGACTTCCCCGCGCCCCAGGCGACGCTGATGAAGACCGTGATCGAGGGCGTGCTCTCCGCCAACCTGCCCTGGGGCATGGTGCTCACCGGATCGGCCCTGGCGATCATGGCCGCGCTGCTCGGCGTCCCCGGCCTGGCCTTCGCCGTCGGCGTCTACCTGCCGCTCTCCACCATGACGCCGGTCTTCGTCGGCGGCTGCCTCCGCGCCTACGTCGAGTGGCGGGCGAAGAGCGCTGGCGAGGACGCCAAGGCCCAGACCGACCGCGGCGTGCTGATGGGCTCGGGCCTCATCGCCGGCGAGGGGCTGACCGGCGTGGCCATCGCGCTCTGGGCCTTCCTCGCCGGCTCCAAGCCGGCGGGGTTCGGCCTGAGCTACCCGGCTCACGTGGGCGAGGTGGTCAGCCTGCTCGCCTTCTCCGTGCTGGGCTACCTGCTGGTCTGGGCCTCGCGCCGCGGCAAGAACGAGCCGAGCGCGACATAGGAGAGGCGATGCGCGTCGAACGGTACTTCGCCTTCGCGGACCTCAGCGGGTTCACGCAGTTCACGGATGCCCACGGGGACGAGACGTCCGTCGACGTGCTCATCGCGTTCCGGGAGGCGACCCGCAGGATCGCCACGGACTTCGGTGTGCGCATCGCCAAGTGGCTCGGCGACGGGTGCATGCTCGTGTCCGTGGAGGCGCGGCAGCTGGTCGCCGCCACGCTGGAGCTCGATCGGCTGTTGGAACAGCGCAGCCTCCCGCTGACCCTGCACGCGGGGCTCGCCGGCGGTCAGGTGATCCTGCTCGAGGGAGACGACTACACGGGCACCACGGTCAACCTCGCGTCCAGGCTCTGCGACGCGGCTGCTCCTCGCGGGATCCTGGCGACGACGGAGATGGCCGCGTCGGCCGCCGCCGACGTGCGCCGGCAGCCCATCGGCCCGATGTCGATACAGGGGCTGCAGAAGGCCGTCGAGGTCGTTCGGCTGAGCCGCGCCTGACGCGGCGCGCCTACGTGCAGAGGCCGGCGGCGGTGCAGACGCCGCTCTGGCAGTCCGCGCCGCTCTTGCACTTGTTGTCGGTGGGGCACTTGGGGCAGCTGGGGCCGCCACAGTCCTCGTCGGTCTCGGTGCCGTTCTGCACCTTGTCCGTGCAGGTCGGGGCGGCGCACGTGCCCCCGGTGCAGACCTGGCTCTGGCAGTCCCACTCCGCCGCGCACTTCAGGCCGGCCGCGCAGGGCGAGCAGGACCCGCCGCAGTCCTTGTCGGTCTCGTCGCCGTTCTGCAGCTGGTCGAAGCAGCTCGCG
>Ga0316576_10002408_pt1 | contig 10622 bp, 8 predicted proteins | sample S0NA_FD_203075 | JGI IMG/M metagenome (GOLD analysis project Ga0316576, IMG submission 203075) | Rhizosphere microbial communities from salt marsh grasses in Alabama, United States - S0-2_050615r3r5 | ecosystem: Host-associated > Plants > Roots > Rhizosphere | place: USA: Alabama | collected... | reverse complement strand
AGCTCGGGGTGAGCCAGCATGCCCCTGAAAATCGCTTTTTTGGCCGGTGAGAGCCCCTGGAAGCCCGCCAGAATGGCCCGGGCTTTGATGAAGATCTCCAGCACGTTGACGCCGCTGGGGCAGTTGGCCGCGCAGGACCCGCAGAGCAGGCATTTGTTCAAACGCTGGTGGACACCTTCCGGGTCGTCGAACATCTGAACCATCAGTCCGTCCAGCAGGGCCAGCTTGCCCCGGGCCACATCGGCTTCGCGCCCGGTCTCGGCAAACAGCGGGCAGACCGCCTGGCACATGCCGCACTTCATGCAGACTACCAACTGATCTTCCAGAGTCTTCATCAGCTGGGACAGCTCCTTCATGCGCGTCATGACGTCCCTCCGATGATTTTGCCGGGATTGAGAATACTGTTGGGGTCCAGAGCGGATTTGATGCGCCGGGAATAAAGGATGGTGGCACGGCTGGTTTCTTTTTCCATGAAACGGGATTTGGCGGTTCCGATGCCGTGCTCGCCGGAAAGGGTCCCACCCAAGGCAAGCGCCTCTTCAAAAATGTCTTCGATGGCCGCTTCCACCCGCTCCCACTCCTTGGCGTCGCGGCGATCCGTCAGAATGGTGGGATGCAGATTCCCGTCACCGGCGTGACCGAAAGTGCCGATGGTCAGCTCGTATTTCCGGCTGATGTTCTCCAACGCCTGAATCATGGCCGGAATTTTGCTCCGCGGCACCGTAGCGTCTTCCAGAACGGTCGTAGGTCTGACCTTGGCCAGGGCCGAAAGGGCGGCCCGGCGGGCCTCCCAGACTTTGTCGCGTTCGGCGTCGTCGCGGGCTACACGAATTGAGGTCGCCCCGAGTTCCTTGCAGATCTTCTCCACCTTGGCGGCATCGTCCTCCACTTGCCCGGGATAACCGTCGCACTCCACCAACATCAGGGCGCCGGCATCCAAAGGCAGGCCGGCCTGGCTGAAGGATTCCACCGCCCGGATGGTGAAGTTGTCCATGAACTCCAGGGTAGCCGGCACCACGCGGTTGGCAATGATGGCCGCCACGGCCTCGGAAGCCTGGCGCATCTCACGGAATACCGCCATCATGGATTTGCGATAGGCCGGCGGTGGAATCAGTTTGAGAATGATTTCGTTGAAAACTCCCAATGTCCCTTCCGAGGCGACCATAAGTCCCGTCAGGTTGTAGCCGCTGACGCACTTTACCGTGCGCCCGCCGGTTTTCACCAGACCGCCGTCAACGTCGAAAAAATCCAACCCCATGACATAGTCGCGCGTCACGCCGTACTTTAGGCCCCGCAAGCCACCGGCGTTTTCGGCCACGTTGCCCCCCAGGGTGGATACCGCCTGACTGCCCGGATCCGGCGGGTAAAACAGACCCTTGGCCTCCACGGCGGCCGCCAGTTTGGCTGTGACCACCCCGGGCTGAACGCGGGCGAATAAATCTTCGGTATTGATCTCCAGGATCCGGTTGAGACCATTGGTCACAAGCACGACGCCGCCGGGATGCGGAATCGTGCCCCCGCTAAGGTTCGTTCCGGCCCCCCGCACGGTGAGCGGCAGGCGGTTTTCATTGCACAGGCGAACCACTTGTCCCAGCGCTTCGCTTGTGGTGGGCCGAACCGCAAAAGACGGCATGACCTTGTCCAGGACAGCCGCATCATAGGCATAGGTGGCCAGATCGGCCGGATCGGAAAAGACGTTTTCCGCCCCTACGGCCGCTTCAAACGCTTTTAGGATGGTCTTTGACTGCATAACGCCTCCTTGTCCAGGACACGACTCCGAACATATTGGTATGACCAATTATATTAATACCAATAGTCCTTCAACTGACCTGAAATCGGTTGTCTGAATTTTCGGTAATCGATCTAATAGATCGAATAAGTCAATAAATGCAAGTATTTTTATTTTCTTGACAAGTCGGAAGGCAACTATTTAGTAAAGGTCATACCAAAGATAACCTCTCACCTCAAGGCTCTGGTCCGTGGCCAATAAGCTGGTTTGCCCCTGCATTTCCGACACTGAATCCGGCCTTAAGTTAGGATGCACTGGTTCCAATGGATCGACTGAACCGGCATTTCCCGGATAGGGCCGAAGCTGAATGTCGATGCTGAAGATCACCCGATGCAGACAGGTGCCCGGCATCGAGATCAGAGGAGCAGCACGAGAGTCCCCTGCGGATATTTGGTCTTTACAAATCAGCAGGATTCTAATATGGCATTCATCTTATTCTTCATCATGGGAGCAACGGCAAACTCGCGCCAGACGCGGGTTTAGCAAATACTAAAATCATAAAGGAGCGTTTGTTATGGCGAAAACAATGCTAACCGTCGACGGGAACACGGCTGCCGCGCATGTGGCCTATGCCATGAGCGACGTAGCGACGATCTATCCCATCACCCCATCCTCACCTATTGGGGAAATTGCCGATGACTGGGCCGCCAACGGCCGAAAAAATATCTTTGGGCAGGACATGACCGTCCGTCAGATGCAGTCCGAAGCCGGCGCTGCGGCCGCCGTCCATGGCTCGCTGGCCGGAGGCGCCCTGACGTCGACCTTCACGGCGTCCCAGGGACTGCTGCTTATGATCCCCAACATGTACAAGATGTCCGGGGAACTGCTGCCGGCTGTCTTCCATGTCACCGCCCGGGCGATTGCCGCCCACGCCTTGTCCATCTTCGGCGACCATCAGGACGTCATGGCCGTGCGCCAGACCGGTTTTGGATTGCTGGCCTCCAGCTCGGTTCAGGAGGCCCAAGACCTGGGGCTGGTGGCCCATCTCGCCGCCATCGAAGCCAGCGTACCCTTTGTGCACTTTTTCGACGGATTCCGGACCTCCCATGAAATTCAGAAGATCGAAATGATCGACTATGAAGACATGGGCAAACTGGTCAACCGCGAGGCCGTAGCCGCCTTCCGGGCCCGGGGCGCCAATCCCGAACGCCCCGAACTGCGCGGCACGGCCCAGAACCCGGACATTTATTTCCAGGGCCGGGAAGCGGTCAATCCCTATTACCTAAGAACACCGGGCATCGTGGCCGACTATATGCAAAAGGTCAGCGACCTCACCGGCCGCCAATACAAGCCCTTCGACTACGTGGGCCATCCCGAGGCCGATCGTGTGGTCATTTCCATGGGATCTTCCTGTGAAACCCTGGAAGAGGTCGTGGACTACCTTAACAAAAACGGCGAAAAAGTGGGCCTCATCAAGGTGCGCCTCTACCGGCCGTTTGCCCCGGAATACATGTTCGCGGTCATGCCCGAAACGGCCAAGACCATCACCGTGCTCGACCGCACCAAGGAACCCGGAGCCTTGGGGGATCCTCTCTACATCGACATCTGCACGACCTATATGGAAAAAGGCCAGATGCCCAAGATCCTGGGGGGCCGCTATGGCTTGGGGTCCAAGGAGTTCAACCCTGGCATGGCTAAGGCGGTTTATGACAACATGGCCGCGGCGACGCCCAAAAACCATTTCACGGTGGGCATCATCGATGATGTCACCAACACCTCGCTCGACTTCGAGGCCGGTTTCGAAGTGGCCCCCGAGGGCACCGTGGCCTGCAAGTTCTGGGGGCTGGGGGCCGACGGCACGGTGGGCGCCAACAAGAGCGCCATCAAGATCATCGGCGATCACACCGATATGTATGCCCAGGCCTATTTCGCCTACGATTCCAAAAAATCAGGCGGGATCACCATCTCTCACCTGCGTTTCGGTAAAAAGCCCATCAAGTCCACCTACCTGATCGACGCGGCCGACTACGTGGCCTGCCACAAGGCCAGCTATGTCCACCTCTACGACATCCTGGAGGGCATCAAAGCGGGCGGCACCTTCGTGCTCAATGCCCCCTGGACCCTGGAGGACATGGAGAAAGAGCTGCCGGCGGCCATGCGGCGGACCATCGCGGAAAAGAAGCTCAAATTCTACACCATCGACGCCGTCAAGATTGCCGGTCAGGTGGGGCTTGGGGGCCGCATCAACATGGTCATGCAGACGGCTTTCTTCAAACTGGCCAACGTGATCCCCGTGGATGAAGCCATCGGCTACCTCAAGGACCAGATTAAAAAGATGTTCGGCAAAAAGGGTGAAAACATCGTCAAAATGAACTGGGATGCCGTTGACCAGAGCCTCGACAACCTCATCGAGATCAAGTACCCCGAGAGCTGGGCGAATGCTGAGGGAACCGCCGCTCAGGATGAAGACGCGCCCGATTTCATCAAGAACGTCATGCGGCCCATCCTAGCCCAGCAGGGCGACAAACTGCCGGTCAGCGCCTTCACGCCGGACGGTATCTTCCCGGTGGCCACCACCCAGTTCGAAAAGCGCGGGGTGGCCATCATGGTGCCCGAGTGGGTCATGGACAACTGCATCCAGTGCAACCAGTGCGCCATGGTCTGCCCGCATGCGGCCATTCGTCCCCACCTGCTGACCGAAGAGGAAATGGCACAGGCCCCGGAAGGATTCGATGCCAAGAAAGCCGTTGGCAAAGAACTCAAAGGCTACCAGTTCCGGGTGCAAGTCAACGTGCTCGATTGCATGGGCTGCGGCAACTGCGCGGACATTTGCCCGGCCAAAAAGCCGGCCTTGGTGATGAAACCCCTGGAGAGCCAGATGGACGAGGCGGCCTGCCACAAATATGCCGTCAGCCTGCCGGTGCGCGACGACCTGACCAAGCGCACGACCGTCAAAGGCAGCCAGTTCGTGCAGCCCTTGCTCGAATTCTCGGGCGCCTGCTCCGGCTGCGGCGAGACCCCCTACGCCAAGCTCATCACCCAACTCTTCGGCGAACGCATGGTGATCGGCAATGCCACCGGCTGCTCCTCCATCTGGGGCGGCTCGGCACCCAGCATCCCCTATTGCATCAACAAGGACGGTCACGGACCCACCTGGGGCAATTCCCTTTTCGAGGACCCGGCCGAATTTACCTACGGCATGTTCCTGGGCGCCCTGCAACAGCGCCGCAAACTGGTGGACCTGGCGACCGAAGCGCTGAACAATGGAGCTCCGGCCGATGTCAAGGAAGCACTCCAGGGCTGGCTGGACAACATGAAAGACGCTGAAGGCTCGCGCCGCTACGGCGACCAGCTCAAGGCGCTCCTACCGGCCCACAAGGACAATCCCCTGCTGGCGGAAATCCTGGGCATGGCCAAACTCTTCACCAAGAAATCCTACTGGGTCTTCCTGGGTGACGGGGCGGCCTATGACATTGCCTACGGCGGTGTGGACCACATCCTGGCCTCCGGGGAAGATATCAACGTCATGGTCTACGACACCGAGGTCTATTCCAACACCGGCGGCCAGTCCTCCAAGGCCACCCCGACCGGGGCCGTGGCCCAGTTCGCCGCATCGGGCAAGAAAACCGCCAAGAAGGACATGGGGGCCATGGCCATGACCTACGGCTACGTCTACGTGGCCAACGTGGGCATGGGGGCCAACAAACAGCAGCTCATGAAAGCCTTGACCGAAGCGGAGGCCTATGACGGACCCTCCCTGATCATGGCCTATGCGCCCTGCATCAACCACGGCATCAAGAAGGGTATGGGCAAGAGCCAGGAAGAAACCAAGCTGGCCGTGGACTGCGGTTATTGGCCACTTTACCGTTACAACCCCGGACTCAAGCAGGCGGGCAAGAATCCCTTCATTCTGGACAGCAAGGAGCCCAACGGCCAGCTTCAGGAATTTTTGGCCGGCGAGGTCCGTTACGCCTCCCTGAAGAAGTCCTTTCCCGAAGAGGCCAAGCGCCTGGATGTGGAACTTGAAAAGCAATATCGTGAACGCTACGCCGCCATGAAACGCAAGGCGGAAATGGAATATGCGGAACCGGAAGTAGCCGCCAAGGATGTCGCCGAAACGGCTGTGGAAGGCGATCCGGTCTGCACCCTCTCCAGCACCGCCGAGCATGGCGGCGCCGAAGAGCCCTGCGACGATGGCCGTGCAGGCATTAAGCCTGAGAAGTAATCACGCTGAACCAGGCGAACCCTGAAAACGACACATCACCGCCCGGGGGGCATGAAGGAAAGCTTCATCGCCCCCCGCTTTATTCCCGAAAGGTGCTCCAGGGTTGGGTTGCCAACCGCTGGCCCGCAAGGGTAGCAATGACCTCTTCAGCATCACATGACGTCGGCCGACCGAACAACGGCGATCAAAGCTGCCGCCGGTGCGGTACCTGCTGCCGCAAGGGAGGCCCCGCCCTGCATCGGCAGGATGCGCACCTGGTCAACGACGGACTGATTCCGGCCGAAACGCTCTACACCATCCGCCCCGGCGAACCTGTTCAGGACAATGTCGCCGGACGGCCTGCCTTTGCCCAAAGCGATATCATCAAGATTCAAGGAAACGGGGCCGGATGGACCTGCCGATTTCTCGAGGACCCGACCAACCGCTGCACCATCTATGACCATCGCCCGGTGGAATGCCGGGCCCTGCAATGCTGGGATACCCGGGCCATCGAAGCCCTCTACGACCGGGAGCGGCTCGCGCGCCGGGATCTTCTGCAAGGGGTGGAAGGCTTGTGGGAACTGATCGTGGATCACGACCGGCGCTGCGATTACCGCCTGATCCGCGACCTGGCCGGGCGGTTATCAATGGGGGCTTCTGAACAAAAAGCCGCCCTTGGCGCCATCACCGACATGGTCAAGTACGACCAGAGTCTGCGTCAGCTTCTGGTCGAAAACGGCCATACCCCCGAAACCATGCTCGATTTCCTCCTGGGTAGACCTTTGACACAAACCCTGACGGGATTTCACATCCAAGTGGAGTCCGTCGCCGGGCGAATCCGCCTGGTGCATTCCCTTCTCACCTAGCCACCTTCAGCAGGTCAGGAAGACTCCGTCTGCCCATCTAAAGGTGGCACAGGATCGTAGCCGTTTCGGGAAAATCCCATTCGTTCCGCGCCAAACATCGGCGATGCGGGCAAAAAATGGCGCACGGGCTCTCGCCTGAAGCACACCTCAAAGACCTTACCCTATCGAAAAACCGCAATCGAAGTAAAAGCCGACCTTGGGTCAGGAGAGAAAACCGATCCGGCATCAGGAAGGGTCCGGTTCCGATTCGGAAACCTCTTGGTCATCAAGCAGACGCCGGTATAGGTTGGTCCGCCTGTTCGGGAAGAAATAGCGCATGCGGTGGCCGCGTACATGCGTCAGGAGGGCGGTCTTCACGTCGGCCACCAACAGGCCTTCCTGCCCCGAGGTGTCCTGGGCCAGCACATCACCGGAAGGGCCGACGATCACCGCCGTGGCAGGAAAGGAGAGGCCCGCACCGTTTTCCCCCGCCTGATTGCAGGCCACCACGAAAACGCCGTTGTCAAAGGCCCGCGCCGTCAGGTGTCTCATCCAGGAGGCCAATTTCTCCTGGGGGGTTCCACGGGGCGAAGCATGCGGGAAAAAAAGGATATCGGCTCCCAGAGAAGCCATGTGGGCGGAGAGTTCGGGGAAATGGGCATCATAACAGAGCTGAATACCGATGCGGTGCCGGCCCACATCGAAGACCGGGACGTCATTGCCCGGTGCGAGCATCCGTTTTTCGGGAGGAGCAATGTGGGTTTTCCGATACACACCGATGGGCATGCCCGGACGCACCACCCAGTGGGCGGCGTAGACACGGCCGCCGGGAGCGGTTTCGGCGGTTCCCACCAGAATCGTGATCCCTTGGCCTTCCGCCAAGTCCTGCAGGGTATCGGCCACCGGGCCGTGGGATGTTAGGGTGTGGCGCCTCAAGACGTCCCGGGTGGTGTAACCCGTGAGGCCCATTTCCGGAAAGCACACCAAGCGGGCACCGGCCTGGCGGGCGCGCCGGGTCCACGCGACAACGGCCACCAGATTGGCTTCGACTCGGCCCAACGGGGCCTGTAGCATGGCGGCGGCAACGCGAAGGTTGGGCATGGGGCATCCGTCGATTAAACGTCGAACTTGGCGCGAATCTTGAAGACGTGCGTCGCCGGGAGATTCAGAATTTCCTGAACCCCCGTATCAGCGGCGATCCGGGTCAAATTGGCCTCGATCTCTTCCATGGAGGGGGCGATAAAAGTGAACCAGACGTTGAAGTGATTTTCTCGCATGTAATTGTGCGTCACACCGGGATAGCGGTTAACCGTGGCGGCGAATAGGTCGATTTTGTCCTCCGGCACGGAAGCCGCGCAAAGCGTGCTGACAAACCCCAGCTTTTCAGGCGAAAAATTCCCTCCGATACGTCGGATGATACCGTTCTTTTTCAGCCTTTCGAGGCGGGTCAGCACGTCGGCTTCGGAAAGGTCCAACTCCCTTCCGATGGCCTCGTAGGGTCTGCCCGTTACGGGAAAATCGGACTGAATACGGTTGAGGATAGTACGGTCGGTCTCGTCCATCAACTCAGCGTCTGAAGTCATGATCCTTCCTGTCGGTAAGCGGCTGGTTGACCCTTCCAGCTCAAATGAAATGGAGGTGTACCTTGCGACGCCGGGGTCCATCGAATTCACAGAAAAAAATGCCCTGCCATGTTCCCAGCTTCAGTTTGCCCCCCGCGATGGCGATCAGTTCCGAAGCCCCCACCAGGCTCGATTTGATGTGTGCCGCCGAATTGCCTTCCAGATGGCGGTAGCCGTCATCCCAGGGAATGATTTTGTTGATCACCTTTAGAATGTCGGCTTTCACCGTCGGGTCTGCGTTTTCGTTGATGGTAACGGCCGCCGTGGTGTGGGGGACATAAATCATGCATACCCCGTCGCGAATGCCTGCTTCGCGGACGGCAGCCTGCACCTCGCCTGTGATGTCCACCAGTTCCGTCCGGGAGTGGGTCTTTACCGGAATGTCCATACAAGCCTCCCTTGCAAATAAAAAGGCCCTGCCATGTCAGCAGAGCCTTTCAATTTGCAACGTACAGTTGCCGCCAGGTTCGTCGATTAGACGCAGCCGGTCGGCTTGGGGAGACCCGCCATCTTACAAGCTCCCTTGCCCGGTCCTGACGGGAACAGCTCATAAATGTGTTTCAATTTGAAGCCGGTCACTTTGGAGAGCACCCGCACCATCGGTGCGATACCGTTTTTCTCGTAGTACTCCTGGAGAACCGTGATGACTTTGCGGTGTTCTTCGCTCAGTTCCTCGATACCTTCCTGAGCTTTCACGTACTGAATCCATTCTTCGCACTTGCCATCTTCGTAGTTTCCGATGAAACCGTCTTCATCAACTTCAAACGATTTGCCCATGTATTCAACTGTGGCCATTTACGAATACCCTCCTTTAATAATATTATTTTCGGCGTTCCGCCTATTTATACTCTAAGGGTTTTATCAACAACGGGCACGATAAATTTTGGACCTAATTATAGCATCGTCCATTTATTGTCAATAAGAAAAGCCGCCTTCAACGGGAACCGTCGAGGTTGCGGGACGGTTAAACGGACGGCATCGACGGGCAGCCGGGGGGTCGGTGTCCGAACAAGGTCCTTGCCCCTGAAGGCCGGTTGGATTATCAGGAGGCATGATCCCTCCTTCCCACCACGCCCCACGGGTTATCGTTGTTTGCGGACCCACCGGCATCGGTAAGACCCGGACCGCCATCCACCTGGCGCAGCGGTTCCGCGGGGAAATTATCGGGGCGGATTCCATGCAGATCTACCGGCGGATGGACATCGGCACAGCCAAACCCACCCCCGAGGAACAGGCCCTGGTAAAACACCATATGGTAGACATCGTCGATCCGGACACCCCCTACGATGCCGCCCGCTATGCCGATGAAGCCGGGCAAGTGATCGGGCATCTCCACGAGCGGGGGGTCGTGCCCGTCGTGGCCGGTGGAACCGGGCTCTACATCAAAGCCCTGATCTATGGCCTGTTTGACAGCCGTCCGCCCGATTCCGCCTGCCGCCGGAATCTGGAACAGCTGGCCGACACCCATGGGTCGGCCTACCTGCATGCCAGGCTCGCCGCCCTCGACCCCGCTGCGGCGGCAGGCACCCACGTCAACGACCGCTTCCGGATCATCCGGGCCCTGGAGACCTTCGAAACCACTGGGCGGCCCATGTCCGCTCTCCAGAAGGAACACCGCTTCGCCGAACCGCGGTTTGCAACTTTCAGGATAGGATTGACCATGCCCCGCGAAATGCTATACGACCGGATCGAGCGGCGGGTCGATCAGATGGTGGCCGAGGGCCTGCTGGAGGAAGTCCGCCGCCTGCTGGTTCAGGGCTATCCGGCCACTTTGAAATCCATGCAGTCCATCGGCTATCGCCACATGGTGGATTACCTGAACAGCGGGGTCCCATGGGAGGAGACCCTGCTCCTTCTCAAGCGGGACACCCGCCGGTATGCCAAACGCCAGTTCACCTGGTTCCGCGCTGACCCGGACATCGTCTGGATCGCCCCGGAGGACGTCGAAACCCTGATACCGGCCATCGAAAACTTCCTGGCGACCGGCCAACCGGCCGCACCTTCCCGGAGAAATCCCAATGCAAAACGTTGATGCTGTCGTCATCGGGGCCGGCAATGCCGGATTGACCGCCGCTGCAGCCCTTTCCCAGGGCGGCGCCCGAGTACTGGTGCTGGAGCAGCATAACATTCCCGGCGGCTGCGCCACCAGCTTCTGCCGCGGCCGCTTCGAATTCGAAGTGGCCCTGCATCAGCTGAGCGGCATCGGCACGACGCAGATGCCC
>Ga0316576_10002407_pt1 | contig 10622 bp, 9 predicted proteins | sample S0NA_FD_203075 | JGI IMG/M metagenome (GOLD analysis project Ga0316576, IMG submission 203075) | Rhizosphere microbial communities from salt marsh grasses in Alabama, United States - S0-2_050615r3r5 | ecosystem: Host-associated > Plants > Roots > Rhizosphere | place: USA: Alabama | collected... | reverse complement strand
GTCGGCTCCATGACTTCGCGCATGATACGGTCATGCACGGGCGGCGTCACCACCGGCGCCGGTGAATAGGCGCCCATTCCGCCCGTGTTGGGGCCGCGGTCGCCATCGTCCCTTGCTTTGTGATCCTGCGAGCTGGCGAACGGCAGGATGTGCCGGCCGTCGACCATGGCGATGAAGCTGGCCTCCTCGCCGCGCAGCAGCTCCTCGACCACGACTTGGCGGCCGGCTGCGCCGAAGCGACCTTCGCCGAGCATCGCGTGGACGGCCTGCTCGGCCTCGGCGAGGTCATTCGCGACCACGACCCCTTTGCCCGCGGCGAGGCCGTCGGCCTTGACCACCAGGGGGGCGCCGATCTGCCTGACGTAGGCAAGCGCCGCATCGTGCTCGTCGAAGACCCGGTAGGCCGCGGTCGGAATCCGGTGGCGGGCGAGAAAGTCCTTGGCAAAGCGCTTGGAGCCTTCCAGCCGGGCGGCGGCGGCCGACGGTCCGAAGCAACGCAGACCCGCCCCGGCGAAGGCGTCGGCGACGCCGGCAACCAGCGGAGCCTCCGGGCCGACGATGGTGAGACCGATCTGACGCTCGGCCGCGAAGGCCAGCAGAGCATCGCTGTCGAGAACGTCGATGGGGACGTTGGCCACACCGGGCTCACGGGCCGTGCCGCCGTTGCCGGGGGCCACGTAAACAGTGTCGGCAAGGGGCGACTGTGCGCACTTCCAGGCGAGGGCATGCTCGCGGCCCCCGGAGCCGATGATCAGGATATTCATACCGCTACCAGAGCTCGTCGGCGATGGCCGCGCGTTCATAAACCGGACGCTTCCCGCCAAAACTCTCATTCAAGCATGTGCCGGTCCCGCCGTCGAGCGCCGCGGCGCTACTCTTCCAACCGGGCAACGTTCGCATCGGCGAGCCCGATCCCGATGCGCGTGGCAGCGCCGACTTCGATCCCGAAACCGAACTGCCTGATCCGGGGCGTGACCTGCTATGGGCCCGGCTCGCGGGTGGCTCCGCGCACGCGGTTGCGTCCGTCCCGCTTGGCCTCGAACAGGCGATCGTCGGCGCGCCGCAGCAGTGCGTCCAGATCCGGGGTGCCTTCGCTGCGGTGGGCGATGCCAATGCTCGCGGACATCATCAGTCCGCGGCCGGTCCCGTCCAGGTGCACGCCGGCGATGGCCGAGCGTAGCCCCTCTGCCAGGGCGCTCGCCGGCTGCGCTCCCGTGCCGGCTACCAGGACGGCGAATTCCTCGCCACCCAGGCGGCCGAAGAGCGCATGCGGCGGCAGCGCGTCAGCGATGGCCTGGACGGCGCCCCGCAGGGCCTCGTCGCCGACGGCGTGGCCATAACGGTCGTTGATGGCCTTGAAGTGGTCGATGTCGATCATCAGGGCGGCCAGTTCGGTGCCTCGCTGCTGCGCGCCGTGGAACAGGTCCGCGGCCTGCTCGAAGAAGGCGCGCCGGTTGTGGATGCCCGTCAGCTCGTCGGTGACCGCCATCCGCCGCAGCTTTTCCATGGCGTGGCGGTACTCCACCTGGATGCGCACGCGGGCTAAGAGCTCCCGGCTGCGGAACGGCTTGGTCACATAGTCGCTGCCGCCGATGTCGAAGGCCCGCACCAGGCTCGCCTCGTCCGTCATCGCCGTGATGAACAGGATGGGAATGTGGCGCCACAGCGGATTGGCCTTGATGCGCCGGCACACCTCATACCCGTCGAGGCCGGGCATGACGATGTCGAGCAGGATCACGTCCGGCGACTCGTACTGCAACAGGTCGAGTGCGCTGTTGCCATCCAGGGCGACGATGACGTCGTAGGGCTCGAGCAGGTGCAGCAGGATGTCGAGATTGCTTTCGTTGTCATCGACAACGAGCAGCTTGGCGCGGTCGTCCGTGCTGTCGTCAGCCACGGCCGCCGGCCTCGAGTGCCGTCAGTGCATCGTGCAGGCGGTACGCGGCGACCAGCATTGCGACTTCCTCGATCAGTGCGTGTTGTCCGGCGGGCAGCCGGGCGGAGCGCAACTCCTGCGTGAGGCGCTTGGCCTCGCGCGCTCGGCCCCTGCGCAGAAAGCCGGCCAGACGGTCGAGCTCCCGCGTCAACGCGGGCGGGTCCAGGTCCGGTCCTTGGCCCGCTGCTCCGGCAGGTGCCGGTGGCAGTGCTGCCAGGATGGCATCGCACAGCCGTGGGAGGGCGTCGCGCAGCTGTGCGGCCGGGGCCGCCACCGCGACCGGGTCGTCCGCCAGCAGCGCCGTTTCGACCGCACCGGCCAGGCCGCGCAGCGGCTCGGCGGCAATGTTCCCGAGCATGCCCTTGAGCTCGTGGGCGCGTGCGCGGGCGGCGTGCGGATCGTCGGCCGCCAGGTCGTCGAGACCCTCGGCGGCGTGCCGCTGGGTTTCGGCGAATCGCACCAGCACCTCGCGGCTGAGCGCCGCATCACCGAGGCGCGTCAGCAGCAGATCGTAGTCGATGCCCGGAATCGGCGGCTGCTTGGGGTCGGGCTGGGGCATGGCAACATACATTCGGGCTGCTGCGGGGAGGGCGGCGGCAAGGCGTCATCTCCGCCGGGGCGCAGCGCGGGTACACGCCTTGCGCCCGGTCCTGAGTGCCGAAGCATAGCAGGATCGGCGTCGTTTGCGTGCGCTTACCGCGCCGGGGCCCATCGGCTGTGATATGGTCCCCGGCGCTGATTGAAGCGCGCGCCGATCGCGAGGACAAAGCCATGCACATCCAGCCAGTTATCCTCTCCGGCGGTTCCGGGACGCGCCTCTGGCCGCTGTCCCGGGAGGCCTATCCAAAGCAGTTCCTGCCTCTGGTCAGTGAGCACACCATGCTACAGGAGACGGTACGTCGGCTCGACGGCCTCCCCGACGAGCATCCACGCCAGGCCATGCACCTGCTCGATGCGCTGGTGGTGTGCAACGAGGCGCATCGTTTCCTGGTGGCCGAGCAATTCCGGCTGCTCGGCCGCCGGCCGGCCTCGATCATCCTGGAGCCGGCGGCGCGCAATACCGCGCCGGCGCTGACGCTGGCGGCGCTGGCAGCGGCTGCCGACGGCGATGATCCGGTGCTGCTGGTCATGCCGGCGGATCACACCATCGCCGACGAGCGCGGCTTCCGTGCTGCCGTCGCCGACGGCTGCCTCCTCGCCGGGCAGGGTGCCGTGGTCACCTTCGGCATCGTGCCGAGCAAGCCGGAGACCGGCTACGGCTACATCCAGCAGGGCGAACCGGTGTCGGAGAACGCGCTCGTCGGCAGCGCGTACCGCCTGCACGCCTTCGTCGAGAAGCCGGACCTGGACACGGCGCAGCGCTATTTGGCCAGTGCCGAGTATCTGTGGAACAGCGGCATCTTCATGCTCCGGGCGGCCGTCTGGCTGGCCCTGATCGGCCGCTTCCGGCCTGACATCCTGGCTGCCGCCGATGCCGCCGTCAGCGCCGGCAGCCGCGACGGCGACTTCGTGCGAGTCGATGCCGAGCTGTTCCGGGGCTGCCCCAGCGATTCCATCGACTATGCGGTTATGGAGCGGCTCTCCGGCGACGAGGCCCCCGCCGAGCATCCGCCGCTGGTGCTGCCGCTGAACGTCGGTTGGTCCGACGTAGGCGCCTGGTCGGCCCTGTGGGAGGTGCGGGAGCAGGACGAGTCCGGCAACGTGCTGGAGGGCGATGCCTTCACCCACGACGCAAACAACAACCTGCTCATCGCCCAGCATCGCATGGTCGCCGCCGTGGGCGTGGACAACCTGATCGTCGTCGAAACGCCGGATGCGGTGCTGGTGGCGGGCAAGGACCGGGCCCAGGACGTCAAGGCCGTCACCCAATTCCTGCACCAAAGCCAGCGTCACGAGCACCGCCATCATCAGCGCGTGCACAGGCCCTGGGGTGCGTTCGAGGGCATCGACCACGGTGAGCGTTATCAGGTCAAGCGCCTGACGGTGAGCCCCGGAGAGTCGCTTTCGGAGCAGATGCATCACCATCGCGCCGAGCATTGGATCGTCGTCTCCGGCACCGCACGGGTGACCTGCGACGGCAAGACCTACCTGCTGAGCGAGAATCAGTCCACCTACATCCCCGTGGGGACCCGCCACCGGCTCGAGAATCCAGGCAAGATCCCGCTGGAGATCATCGAGGTGCAGTCCGGCAGCTATCTGGGGGAGGACGACATCGTGCGCTTCGACGACCGTTACAACCGCGGCAATGACGAGGACTGCTGAGGACTGCCCCCGGGCCCTGGCCGGCAGCGGGTGCCCCGGTCAGAGCCATTTCGGGATCAGGATCAGCGCCCAGATCGTCGTTGCCAGCAGAATGCTCGTGAACACTGCCGCGGACGCGATGTCCTTGGCCCGCTTGGCGAGCTCGTGACGCTCCAGGCCCACGCGGTCCACGTTGGCCTCGATGGCCGAGTTCAGCAACTCGACGATGGGTACGATCAGCAGGCTGCCCACGAGCAGTGCGCGCTCCACCGGCGTCTCGCCGAGCCAGAGTCCCAGGGGCACAGCGGGGATCAGCATCAGCACCTCCTGCCGGAACGCCTCCTCCAGCTCATAGCACGCCTTGAGGCCCTTCATCGAATAGCCGAAGGCGTTGACGATGCGCCGCCAGCCGGTGGCGTTCTGGTAGGCCATGCGCGAAGGCTCCCTTCAGAGGCTGGCGCGTTACGGACGGAGGCTGGGTGCCAGGGAGGGCCACCGCATGGGTTCATGGTGCGACAGACCTGTTGCAGCGGCGTGTCGGACCCGCTGCCGCAGGGCGGCGGCCGACGGACGGTGCTGTCGGCCCGTGCCGGCGGGCCGGCATCGTTGGCTCAGGCGGCGGGACGCCAGGCCAGGTCCAGTTGCCGGGCCGCGCGCACATCGTCGAGCCGGCGCACCGGCAGATCGTATGGCGCGCCCTTGACCAGGTCCGGCGTGTCTCGGGCCTCCGCGCGGATGCGGGTCATGGCCTCGACGAAGCCGTCCAGGGCCTCCTTGGGCTCGGACTCGGTGGGCTCGATGAGCAGGCACTCGGGCACCAGCAAAGGAAAATAGGTGGTCGGCGCGTGGTAGCCGTAGTCCAGCAGCCGCTTGGCGAAGTCCATTGCGTTGACGCCATATTCCTTGGCCTCCTGTTTCAGCGTGACGATGAACTCATGGCTGGCGCGGCGCTCCGGGTAGGCGGGCTGGAATCCGGCCTCGCGCAGCCGCGCCAGGAGGTAGTTGGCGTTCAGCGTTGCGTATTCCGCCACCCGCCGCATGCCGTCGGCGCCGAGCATGCGGGCGTAGATATAGGCCCGCAGCAGGATGCCCATGTTGCCGCCGAAGGCAGTCATGCGGCCGATGGATTCGGGCCGGTCCTTCTCCACCAGCCAGTGGTACTGGCCGCCGTCCTTCTGCACCAGCGGAATGGGCAGGTAGGGCTCCAAGCGCTTGGACACGCCCACCGGCCCTGCGCCGGGACCACCGCCGCCGTGTGGCGTGGAGAAGGTCTTGTGCAGGTTCATGTGGATGACATCGAAGCCCATGTCGCCGGGTCGGACCTTGCCGAGGATGGCGTTGAGATTGGCGCCGTCGTAGTAGAGCAGGCCGCCGGCCTCGTGGACGCTCTCAGCGATGGCGCCGATGTTCCGGTCGAAGACGCCAACGGTGCTGGGGTTGGTGAGCATGATGCCGGCGGTGCGGGGGCCGACCGCATCGCGCAGCGCTGCGATATCCACGTCGCCGTCATCGCCCGTGGGGATCTCGCGCACCTCGAAGCCAGCCATGATGGCCGATGCGGGATTGGTGCCATGGGCCGCATCGGGGACCAGGATCTCGCGGCGATCATGGTCGCCGCGGGCATCGTGGTAGGCGCGGATCATCATCACGCCGGCCAGCTCGCCCTGGGCGCCGGCGGCGGGCGCCAGCGATACCGCGTGCATGCCGGTGACGATCTTCAGCATGTCCTGCAGCTCGTACAGGCAGGCCATGATGCCCTGGCTGTGGCTCTCCGGTGCCGCCGGATGGCGCGCCAGGAACCCGGGCAGCGAGGCCAGGCTGTTGCAGGCGCGCGGGTTGTACTTCATCGTGCACGAGCCGAGGGGATAGAAGTGCGTGTCGATGGAGAAGTTCTGCTGCGACAGACGGGTGTAGTGGCGCACCGCCTGCAGCTCCGACACCTCCGGTAGTGCCGCACGCTGCTTGCGCCGCAATGCGGCCGGCAAGTCGCTGGTGTCGGCCGTGGTGAGCGGTGCCTGGGCGGTGGCGCGGCGGCCGGGACGGGAGTGTTCGTGGATCAGCATGGCGTTGGCTCAAGGGGCTCCGAGTCGAAATCGTGGGGCGGTCGTCCGCCGTGCGGGCGTCGCACGGGCTCGGCGACCGCTTCGGCGACGCGGCCGTGTCAGCCCATTGCTTTGAGTGCGGCCTCGTAGTCCGGCTCCTGGGTGATCTCCGGGACCAGCTCGGTGTAGACGACCTTGTCGTCCGCGTCGATGACGACGACGGCGCGGGCGGTGATACCGGCGAGCGGGCCGTCCTCGATCAGGACGCCGTAATCTTTGGCGAAGTTGCGTGAGCGCATCATCGACAGGGCGTGTACGTTCTCCAGGCCTTCCGTGGTGCAGAAGCGTGCCGCAGCGAAGGGCAGGTCGGCGGACACCACCAGGCACACGGCGTCTGCGCGGCCGGCGAAGGACTCGTTGAACTTGCGCGTAGACGTGGCGCAGACGTCGGTGTCGAGGCTCGGGACGATGTTCAGCAGCCGCTTCCTGCCGGCAAAATCGGCCAGGGAGCGGTCGGCAAGGTCTTTGTCCACGAGGTTGAAGTCCGGCGCGGGGCTGCCGACGGCCGGCAGGTCGCCGGCCAGGTTGACGGGGGTGCCTTTCAGTGCGGTCTGGGCCATGGTGATCGTTCTCCGCGTTGGTTGAGCGCCGGGCCGCCGTGGCGGTTGCCGGCCGGTGACCGGTTACTCCGGTGAGCGGCAAGTATCAGGGATCGCGTGCCGGGGATCGAGCGCGGGCCGATACCTGGCCACGCGAAGCCCGGCGGCAAGATTCCTCCCTCGGCTCGTCGGCTATACCGGGTCTTCGGGCCGGGTCCCGGTGGCGATAACCTGCGCCAGCCTGGACGTGAAAAGGTCCATGTCCTCGCTGGTGCGGACCTCGGTGGCGCAAACCAGGAGGGCGGGGTCCAGCTCGGGATATTCCAGGCCCAGGTCAAATCCCCCCAGCAGGTCGTGCGTGGCCAGGGCACGCAGCACGTCGGCGGCCGGGGCTGGCAGGCGCAGGGCCTGCTCGTGGAACACCGGGCGATCGAACAGCGGCTCGACGCCTGGGATCTCGGCGAGCATCCCGGCCAGCCGGCGCGTGTTGGCGTGGCAGGCGGCGGCGACCCGCTCCAGCCCCTCGGCGCCGAGGATGGCCATGTGGATGGTGGCGGCGGTGACCAGCAGGCCCTGATTGGTGCAGATGTTGGATGTTGCCTTGGATCGGCGGATATGCTGCTCGCGGGCTTGCAGGGTCAGCGTATAGCCGACCTTTCCGTCGAGGTCCAGCGTGCGGCCGGCGATGCGGCCCGGCAGCTGGCGCACGAAGGCGTGCTTGCAGCACAGAAAGCCCAGATAGGGGCCGCCGGAGGCCAGCGGGATGCCTAGGGGCTGCCCTTCGCCGCAGGCGATGTCGGCACCGCCCTCGCCCCAGTCGCCGGGGGGTGTTAGCAGCGCCAGCGCAACCGGATTGACGACACCGATGACCAGGGCGTTGTGCGCATGGGCCCAGTCCGTCAGTGCGTCCGCGTCCTCCAGTACGCCGAAGAAGTTCGGCTGCGGCACGACCACGGCGGCGACGGGCTCACCGCAAGCGGCCGCCTCGAGCTGCTCCACCGGCGTGTGGCCGCCGGCACCGTCGAAGTCGACTTCGATCAGTTCGATGCCCTGGTGGCGGACGATGCTCCGCACCGTGCGCCGGTAGGACGGATGCACGGTGCGCGGCATCAGCACGCGCTTGCCGTCGATCTTGCGGTTGGCGCGTACGGCCATCAGGACCGCCTCGGCCAAGGCCGAGGCGCCGTCGTACAAGGAGGCGTTGGAGACGTCGAGGCCAGTCAGGGCCGTCATCATCGACTGGAATTCGTACAGCACCTGCAGCGTGCCCTGGCTGGCCTCCGCCTGATAGGGCGTGTAGGCGCTGTAGAACTCGCCGCGGGTGGTGATCTGCCAAACGGCGGCCGGGATGTGGTGCTCGTAGGCCCCGGCACCGATGAAGCAAAGCGGCTGGCCGTCGTCCCGGGCACGCGCCTGCATGATCCGCGCGACCTCCATCTCCGACAGCCCCGCGGGTATGCCGTGGAGCCCTCCGGCGCGCAGCTGCGGTGGGATCTCGTCGAACAGGTCGTCGATCGATTCGGCGCCGATGGCTGCGAGCATGGCCGCGACGTCGTCTTCGGTGTGGGGGATGAAGGGCATGAGCGTGGGCAGTCCGCGGCTGGGGCGCGCGCCACCCCGGGGCGGCGCGTAGCGTTCTGGTTCAGGTCGTGTCGGCGGAGCCGCGCAGTCCGGACGCGCGGCCAGGGGTCAGTCTTCGTCCTCGAGCACGGCCTCGTACCCGGCGGCGTCGAGCAGGCCGTCGAGCTCGCCGGCATCGCTCAGCGAGACGCGGAAGATCCAGCCCTCGCCATAGGGATCGGAGTTGATCGTCTCCGGCGCGCCCTCGAGCGTCCCGTTGACCTCGACGACTTCGCCAGCGACGGGACAGTAGATATCGGACGCCGCCTTGACCGATTCAACCACGGCGCAGGCGTCCTTGGCCGCGAGTTTCCTGCCCATCTCCGGCAGCTCGACAAAGACGAGGTCGCCCAGCGCGTCCTGGGCATGATCGGTGATGCCGACTGTGACGGTACCGTCACCGTTGTCCTGGACCCATTCGTGGCTGTCGGTGTACTTCAGGTCCGCGGGTACATTGCTCATGTCGGACTCCGTGTGGGGTTGGGGATGAGAGGCCGGGAGGTCGTGGCGATCGGGATGGCGGGCAAGACGCCGTGCTGCGCCGACCTGGCGCGGCGTCCATGCCCATTCATAGCTCGATGCGGGCCTGGCCGTTGCGCACGAAGGGCGGTTCGACGACCCGCGCCGGCACCGGCTTGCCGCGGATCTCGACCATGCACTCGGCGCCGATGTCGGGATGTACGCGGGCCAGCGCGATCGAGCGCTGCAGCGTTGGCGAGAAACCGCCGGAGGTGATCTCCCCGGCCGGCTCACCGTCGATCAGTACTGTCTGGTGGCTGCGCAGTACGCCGCGACCGGTAAGCAGCAGGCCGACGAAGCGTCGCAATTTCGGGTCGTCGCGCCGCGCAGCAAGAGCCGTACGGCCGATGAAATCGCGTTCCTCCGGCTGCCAGGCGACGGTCCAGCCGAGGCCGCTTTCCAGCGGGCCGGTCTCCTCGTCCATGTCCTGGCCATAGAGATTCATGCCGGCCTCAAGGCGCAGCGTGTCGCGGGCGCCGAGGCCGCAGGGGGCGACGCCGGCGGCGTGCAGGCCTCGCCACAGGGCCGGTGCCTGGTCCGCCGGCAGCATGATTTCGAATCCGTCCTCGCCGGTGTAGCCCGTGCGAGCGACGAGCCAGCCCGCGTGCTCGACGGAGAAGAAGGGCATCAGGTCCGTCGCCTGTGCCCGCAGGGGTTCGGGCAGCAAAGGCGTGGCCAGGGCCCGAGCCTCGGGCCCCTGCACCGCGATCATCGCCAGGTCGTCGCGCCGGCTGATGAGGACGTGAAAGCCCTCGGCCCGGGTCTGCATCCAGGTCAGGTCCTTGTCGGCCGTGGCGGCGTTGACCACGGGCCGGTAGCTGTCCGGGCTCCGGTAGTAGCAAATGAGATCGTCGACGACACCGCCGTGGTCATTCAGCATGCAGCTGTACAGGGCCTTGCCGGGGGTCTTGAGCTTGGCCGCGTCGTTGGCCAGCAGTCGCTGCAGGAATACCAGAGCGTCGGCACCGGCAATGTCCACCGGCCGCATGTGGGAGACGTCGAACATGCCGGCGGTGCCGCGCACGGCATGGTGCTCGTCGATCTGAGAGCCGTAGTGCAACGGCATGTCCCAGCCGCCGAAGGGGACGATCTTGGCGCCCAAACGCTCGTGCTCTGCGAACAGGGGGGTTCTGGAACCCATCGGGCCTCCCATCTCGGTGCCGCCGGGCAGGCCGGCGGGATTCTGGACACTGACAACGGAGCCTCGGCCCGCACGGCCGCTGCATCCGCCCCTCTGTCCTGAACCTGAGAGTTTGCAGCCCAGCCTGCCAGCGGCGCTGCTGCCCCGTCGGTGGGCCGCTCGTGCTGACGGCCGCTCTCCAGAGTCGGTGCCTAGTCCCGCGGTCCTTTTGCCTGAGCGATTGCGGGCGGGTGTTGCGCCTTCGGCGCCGGTCATGGACCTCGCTGGGCCACGGCCGGTCTCTCCCGCGGGACTGAATCCGAACTGGGAATATATACGCCGGGCCGGCGCTTGCCAAGGCATGGCCGGGAAGCGATGACAACGCGGCGGGCGCAGCCGGTGCCATTTCGGCGCGCGGCGGGTCTGTGGAGACGTTTCCTCGCGGTGGCGATTCCGGTGTTGGGGGCGCCGGATTGGCCTTCTATGTCGACCGGCGCTTGTGGGGCAGGGAGTTATGCTCGGTTTCGAGACCGAGAACGGCTCAG
>Ga0316576_10002406_pt1 | contig 10624 bp, 6 predicted proteins | sample S0NA_FD_203075 | JGI IMG/M metagenome (GOLD analysis project Ga0316576, IMG submission 203075) | Rhizosphere microbial communities from salt marsh grasses in Alabama, United States - S0-2_050615r3r5 | ecosystem: Host-associated > Plants > Roots > Rhizosphere | place: USA: Alabama | collected... | reverse complement strand
GCCGTCAGCAAGACCAAGAAAGCCGCAGCTCCGGCGAAGCTGTAGTCTCGAGCGATGCCGTGACGACGAGGGGGCGTCCGCGCAGGCGTCCCCTCGTTGTGATTTGAGAGCACACCCGCCAAGCTCGGCAGGGTCGTCGCGGCGCCGAGGAGGGGTGGTGGACCGGGATCGAGGCCAGGTCGAGTCCGCGGCGTCAGCGAGCGTGCGCGTTCTTCACGCCTACAAGCGCATGATCCTGCTCGGTAAGGTCGATCTGCCCTGGGAGATGGCGCGCCGCATCGTCGGGCCCGACTGCGCTTTCCACCTCTACGGGCGCGGACGCGCGAAGCGGCCTCGGAGGCGTCGCCTCACCACCGGTCGCTGAGCCTGGCCCGCCGCTCGGGAGGGATCCCGCTCGCCGATCAGCCCTCGATCGCCGCACCGCAGTGGCTGCAGTGGTCGGCGTTGGCGTCCAGGCCGGTGCCGCACTCCGGGCAGGTCAGCTGGGCTGTTGCGAGGGGGAGCCCACACTCGGGGCACTCCGTCGCCCGCTCGGCGAGGTCCGAGCCGCAAGCAGGGCAGCGAGCATAGCCGCGCTCAGGGTCGAAGCCAGCGCTGAGATCCACGGCGCCATCTTCGGGGGCGGTCGCTCGCTCGACGATGCGCATGGCGTTCTCGCGGTGGTCCTCGTGGACGAAGATCCGATAGCCAGTAACCTGTGCACCGTGTACGTTCTCCCGGATCCGACAGTCGATTCCCTCCGCCAGCAAGGCGTCGGCGATCGGGCTCAGCTCCCGCGCGACTGCCGCCCTGTAGTCGAGGGGTGCGAACCCCTCGGGCAGGGTGTCGCCGGGATCCGCAGTCTCGGTCTCGCTCCCGGGCATCTCCTCAGTGTCGTCCCTGTCGACGAGATCGCCCCCGCAGTCGACGCACACGGAGATCTCGGGCCGGTAGTCGGTGCGGCAGTTGGGGCAGTAGCGCACGTGCACGGGACTCACCTCCGAGGAGTCACTATAGCCGGCGGGCTCTCGCCTGTCAGCCAGGCCCGTCGGAACCGGGTCGCCGCGGTGCCGATTCGGGGAGCGAGCGCCAGCAGCGCCGGATAGACCCAATCAGGGTCCCGGGCTAGTCGTGCCGCAGCCGCCGCGACGTCCCGATGGCGCCGCCCGAGACGCAGGAGGCGTCCGGCGATGTGGGGCGCCGAGCGCCCCTCGCAGAGAACGACGTCGTCCACGATGCCGTCACCCTGCAGGGCCGCCGCGAGCGCACGCCGCAGAGCACGCTCGGCTGGATCGAGGCGCGCCTCGGGAACGATCCTGGCCCACGTCAGGCGCATGCCGCTCGCGATCAGTTTCCTCAGGCTGTCAGCCAGCGACGATGCCATCTCGGAGACGCCGGGCCGCTGGGGACTGCGCGGCGGGAGGTCGAATTGCATGCGCATGAGCCCCGCGAGCGCCGTGCGGAGCTCGGTGCCCAGAACCAAGACGGGGGCGCTCGTCGGCAGCAGATGGGTGGGGTCTTCGTGGGGAAGAACGGCCGGCCAGCGGCCGCGGTGACGTGTGAGGTCGCCCAGCGAGAGGCGCAGAGGTCGCCCCTCTCGAAGCGCCGGAATGATGGGCAGCCCCATGATGGCCCCCAGCGCACGCTGCTGTCGCGCTGCCGACAGGAGCCCGCGAGCCAGGCGGTCTTGTTGGAGGGGCGGGAGATCCGCCCCCTGGGCCGCAACCTCACGAGCCAGCGCGAACGCCTGCTGGGCCAGCTCATCCACCAGCGGCTCGAGTCTCGCCCGCAGCGAGGCCGGTGCAGATCGGCCTCCTTCCAGCCTGAGTGCCGCATCGAAGGGGGGCGCCGCAGCCAGCGTGACGTGGGCCGTCACGACACCCTGGCTGAGGAGCCACACCCCGGACCCGTCACCGTTGTCCCGTAGTGCCAATCTGCCCACCAGGGGCGGCTTGAGCGCCCCCGCCGCGATCACCTCCCCAAACCCGCGGGGCAGGGGCCGCTGATCGAGCAGGACCAGGGCCTTGGTGAACCGACAGGCGCCACGGAGCGCGTCAGCGGCCCGGCCGCGTTCGAAGGGCCCGTGAACCTTGATGCGTGTCGGGGAGCTTGGCGTTTCACTCAGCGATTCGAGGGAAGCTGACCCGTCACGACGCAGCCTGAGACGGATACCGCCGGACTCGACAGTTGCTCCGGAGACCCACGCCCCAGCCAGGAGCAACAACGCCGGGTGGTTTCTCTCGAGAGTGGTGGCCGCAGCGTGACGCCCCTCTGCCGTCCCCAGCTCGTGCGCGAGATGTGCGAGCTGCTCCAGAGCCGCGTGAGGGATCGGGCCGCCGTCGTCGGTGACGCTCATCGCGCCCCGAGCGAGGGCTACCTCGATGCGCCGCGCGCCGGCGCCCTCTGCGCGGCGCACCAGCTCGACAGGGACCTGCCAGCTGCCGAGGATCTGTCCGGTCGTCAGGCGGGCGATCTCGGCGTCGACGTCGATGGTCAGGAGGGGGAGCGGGCTGGTTGCGCTCGAAACGGTCATGCGAGGTCCTCGTGGAGAGCTTCGCGACTCAGCCGCCGTCGCCAGCGCCGTCGGCGACCGTTGGGAATGCCGAGGGCGTCCGCCACCCGTTCTGCGCACCGCAGAGTGGCCTCGATCGGCCGCCTGGTGAACAACCGCTCGAGATCCGGGAGCCACGGAGGGCCACACAGCACGGCCGTCGTGACGGGTCGCGTACGCCAGGTGCCGGGGAGATCGAGAGACGCAGCTTCGGTCGTGACTTCGTTGGTGCACAGCACGACCGACCGGAGGTCGAGCCGCCAGCCGCTGTCGGACAGGGTGCGCGCCACGGCAGCCAGCAGCGGAGAGGCAGTCGAACGGTCCGTCAGCGCCTGCCAGGCATCGAGATCCGTGGCTCCCAGGCTCGCGGCCACGAGCTGCGCATCCTCATCGCGCGTGTCGAGCACTCGGTGCCCTCCGCTCGTGGCTCGCCGGGAGAGGCTGGCCAGCCTGGCCGCGCCGTGGAGCTTTCGCCGGGTCGCCAACCGCCAGGCCTCGCCCAGCGACAGCCGCCCACCTCCTTGGATGGGCAGGAGACGGCGCTCGAAGATCGCCGGGGCCGAAGCAAAGGTCTCGGGGTGTTCGAGCGCACCACGCAGCAAGGCTGCCAGGTCCTGCCTGGGATCGAGCTGCGTCTGGCGCGCCACACCTCGTCGCGCCGTGGTGACGACGACGGTCAGGAGTGCCGCCAGGCCTGCGAGCAGGATCGCGATGGCGATCCTCCAGGGGCCCGCGTCGACCGCATCGAGATCGCGGGTGGCGGGCGATGGCGGAGGTGCCAGGCCTGCGGCACTGGTGGCTCCTCCCGCTGAGGAGGCCGACGATGTGCTCCCACCACCAGTGGGCACCACGGTGGTGGCGTCGAGAACGCGCCACGGCCCACCCTGGCGATACTCGACCCACGCATGCAACCCACCCACGTGGCCGTCGACTCCCATCACGCCCACCACGAGGTGCGCTTCCACGCCCGCCCCCGCGAGCACCGCCGCCAGCAGGCCGTTGACCACGTCGCAATCGCCCGCGCCGACGCGCAGAGCCCGCACCACCGGCGGAACACCCCCGGCCGCCAGCGTGGCGTGCCGTCTGGACGTCTCGGCGTCGTCAGCGTAGCGAATCACGCCTCGCATCCAGTCGAGCGCTGCCGACGGCCGTTCCTCGACCGGCAGCTGGCGCAGTCGCTCGACCGGGTCGCCAAGCGCGTCCGGCACCTGCACCGATGCGCTCGAGGGGTGGTGCGGGCTGGCGGGTGCCGTCAGGTACGTGATCAGCCCGGGGGTGGGGAGCGCCGGCAGCTCGACCAGCGGCTCATCGAGGACGGACGCATGCACCGAGAGCGGCCGGTCATCCAAGCGAACGCTGCCAGGAACGACGCGGTGACCGGTCGGGACAGGAAGACGGACCTCCTCGGGGGGGGCAGCCACCGCCACTCGAACCCGGACGACGCCAGCGTCGCTGCCCCCGGCCTCCGGGCCCTCGTAGGGTGCCGCGAGGCTCGCGAGGGATGGGGCCGACTCTCGGGTTCCTGTCGCCGTGAGGAGCTCATCCCAAGGAACGGTCAGAATGGCAAAGTACGGGCGGGCCGCCGCGGGCGTGTAGGTGATTGCCAGTGTGCTCGAGCGCGCATCCGGGACGTCCACATCGGGACCGCGATACGTTCCCGCCAAGTCACGCAGCGGCTGCAACCCCGCCCTTGGCCTCTGTGCCTCTTGGTCGACGCTGGAGCTGCTCGGGCCGAGCCGTCGGAGCGCCGTCACGGTTGCCAAGCTCACCGCCGCGGCCAGGGCCAGGATGGCAAGTCCCTGCCACGCGCCCCCCGCGCTCACGGCATCCATGAGCCGGCGCATCCGTGACCGTGGCCGGAGCACGTCGATCTGATGGGCGACCAGGCGGGCCAGCTCGCGTTGCGCCCGGCCCACGACGCGACGCAAGGCGCGGTCGTCATGAGCATCGGAGCGAGCCAGGTCGAGGTTGAGATCTGGGCTCTCGACGAGCGCTCGCGGTGCGGCGCCTTCGGCGCTGCGGCCATCGTCCGACGATCGCGAGGTCCGCCGCTCGAAAGGGTTCAGCAGATCGTCGAGTGCCAGGGCCTGGCGCACGCGCAGCCCGCGCGAGAAGAGCTCGACCCGTGGAGACTGGCCCAGCGCCACCACTCCCTGGGCCCGCCCGTGTTGGAAGCGTGTACGGGGGGGCAGGAGATCGAAGGGCGCTGCCAGGCGCCGCCCGTTGACGCGCAGCGCCAGAGGCTGTCGGGGATGATCTCGGCACGTGAGAAACCGTCCATCCCTCCAGGCTGCACGCAGAACGTGGCGTTCGAGGGCGACGGGATCAGTGCCGACGCGCTCCACCACGACCTCGGTTCCCGAGTGTCTCGCGTTCTCCAGGGCACGCTGGTTCGTCCGAGCCAAGGTTCCGTCGAGCTCGATCTCCCATGAGAGGGCCGGCCGTTGCCGAGGCCAGGAGCGCACGACGATGCGATCCGGATCGAAGCGAAGCACCGCCCAGAACCCGACACCGAAGCGTCCTGCGGCGCGCCGATCGCGCTCCTTGCTGGTGGCGTAGAGTCGGAACAGGTAGCGCCGGGCATGGTCGAAGGTCATGCCCGAGCCGTTGTCGCGGCACGTGATGCGCTCGATGCCACCTTCCTGAGCCGTCGTCACGTCGATGGTCGTGGCACCGGCATCTCGTGCGTTCTGGAGTAGCTCGCGCACGAAGATCCAGGGATCGTCGCCGTAGCGCTGCGCCTCGTCTCGCGCCCGCGCTGCGAACCGCTGGATGTCCTCGTCCGACGCGGGAGACCTCCTCGACATCCCCACTGTAGCCCGGATCACGCGCAGGGCCGAGGCCGCGGTACCATCGTCGCTCGCGATGAACGATCTCCTAGCCCCCCTGCCGATCGACGATTCTCTTCCGGACATCGTCGAGACGCTCCGATCACGGCAGACCCTCGTTCTTGTTGCGCCCCCTGGAGCCGGCAAGACCACCCGCGTACCGCCGGCGCTGGCGGCCCACGGGTCCGTATTCCTGCTCCAGCCGCGACGTGTGGCCGCTCGTTCGATCGCCCGACGGATCGCGGCCGAGCAGGGTTGGACCCTGGGGGAAGAAGTCGGCTGGCACGTGCGATTCGACTATCGAGCCGGGCCGCAGACACGACTGCTCGTGGCGACGGAAGGCATGCTCACCGCGCGTCTCGTCGACGACCCCCTGCTCTCCGGCTTCACCACCATCGTGCTGGACGAGTTCCACGAGCGCACACAGCACGCCGATCTGGCGCTGGCGCTCGGTCGCGAGGCCCTGCGTGCGCGCAGCGACCTGCGCCTGGTCGTTATGTCGGCCACGCTCGACCCGGCGCCGTTGGTCGCCTACCTCGGGGGTGCTCCGGTCATCGAGATTCCGGGCCGCGTCCACCCGGTCGAGGTGAGCTACGCGCCTGGTCTCGGCGCCGCCGCCGCGAGCCGGGCCGCGCTGGATCGAGCCGGCGGCCACGTCCTGTGCTTCCTGCCGGGCATGGCCGACATCCGCCGCGTGGAGTCCGAGGTCGCTCGCCTCGGCCTGCCGCCCCGATCGCGGGTCGTGACGCTCCACGGTTCGATGGACGCCGATCAGCAGGACGCTGCCCTGGCGCCGTGTGCTGACCGCAAGGTGATTCTTTCCACCAACGTGGCGGAGACCTCGCTGACGATCGACGGTGTGACCGAGGTCGTGGATTCCGGCTTCCACAAGGTCCTTCGCTTCGACGCAGCTCGTGGGCTGGATCGCCTCGAGACCGAGCGGATCTCCCTCGACTCGGCGGTGCAGCGTGCCGGGCGCGCCGGCCGGACCGCGCCCGGGTGGTGCGTGCGTCTCTGGGATCGGCGCGACATCCTCGCCGAGCACCGCGAGCCCGAGCTCGCTCGCATCGATCTCGCCCGGCCCTTGCTCGATGTTCTGGCCGCTGGTGAGGATCCCAGCCGCTTCGAGTGGCTGGATCCCCCATCCCCCGACCGCGTCGAGCTTGCCTTTGATCTCCTGCGCCGCCTTGGCTTTGTCGAGGGACGGCGTCTCGCCCGGGCCGGTATCGAGGCACGCCGGCTGCCGCTACACCCGCGTCTCGCGGCGGTGGTCTTTGCTGCGGGTGGAGGCCGCCGTGCCGTGCGCGCGTGTGCACTCCTGGCCGAGGGCCTCCGTGTCACCGAGGCGAGCCCAGCCTGTTCATGCGATCTCTTCCCCCTGGTCGACCGTTTCGCTGAGGCGCCCCGCGGCGTTCGCGAAGCGGCTCGCCAGATCGAGGCGCTGCTTGGCAGTCGCGGCGCCCCGTCGCCAGACCCGTCCCAGGATGACGGCGTGCTCTTGCGTGCCCTGCTAGCCGGATATCCCGATCGGGTGGCGCAACGGCGTGAGCCAGGGTCGCGACGGCTCCTGCTCGCCAGCGGCTCCGGGGCGCGCCTCGATGAGCGCAGCGGCGTCCACGATGGCGCCTTCCTGCTCGCGCTCGATGTGGCTGCAGCGGGCGAGCGAGGCGGCGAGGGCGCCCTCGTGCGGCAGGCCAGTCTGGTGGAATCATCGTGGCTGCAGGCCTCGGACCTCGAGCGCGTTCACTTCTTCGATGAGGCGACGGGCCTCGTGCGGGCCGAAGAGCAGGAGCGCTACGGAGCGCTCACCCTGCGGCGCCGCGCGACTGCCCCGGATCTCGACGTCGCCCAGGAGCTTCTCGCTCGCGCCGTCGAAGCCCGTGGACTGGGTGAAAGCGTCGAACGCTGGCTGCGGCGCGCGACATGTGCGGGAGTCACGCTGGATCGTGGGGCTCTCGTCCAGGACGCGTGTCGAGGGCGAACCTCCCTCGCGGACGTCGACGTCGCAGCCGCCATCCCCGCCGCCGCGCGCAGGAGGATCGATCAGGCTTGCCCTGAGACTCTGGCAGTACCGTCGGGGCGTCGCCTGAAGCTCGAGTATCGAGCCGACGGTCGCGTCCATCTGGCCGCGAAGCTGCAGGAGCTGTTCGGTTGGGCAGAGACTCCGCGCGTCGGTGCACCCCCACGTCCGGTCGTGATCGAGCTCCTGGCGCCCAATGGGCGGCCCGTCCAGACCACCACGGATCTGCGGTCTTTCTGGACGCGCACCTATCCCGAGGTGCGCAAAGAGCTGCGGGGGCGCTATCCCAAGCACCCGTGGCCCGAGGATCCCTGGTCGGCAAAGCCGACGGTGCGCGTTCAGCGGCGCCGCGGGTGAGGGACGCGGCGTCTCCCTACCCGAGCTTGCGGAGGCGCAAGCTCGGGTACGAGTGTCCCGTTACCTAAGCTCCTGTGACGCGATGGAACGGGACGCCCGGCGCATGCCGGCCTGGTCGTGTTTGCGGCGCTGCCCAGACTTCGGAAACACGACACTACAGCGTCACGCCACGCTTCCAGACGGCGATCTCGCGAAACCCATGACGCTCGTTCTGGGAGCAAGTGACCCCACCGGCCACGTCGAGCGTGAGCTTCAGCAGATCATCGGCGAGACGCTCGGCATCCTCGCCCTCGAGCAGCGGCCCGGCATCGAAGTCGATCCAGGCCGGCTTTCTGAGAGCAAGGTCCGACGTCGCTGCGATCTTGAGTGTCGGCACCGGAAAGCCGAGCGGCGTGCCCCGGCCCGTGGTGAAGAGAACGAGATGGGCCCCTGCCGCTGCCAGGGCTGTCCCGGAGACGCCGTCATTCCCTGGGGCCTCGACTAGGGCGACGCCACCCAGTCGGGGCGGAGCAGGGCTGCCGTAGGTCAGGACTCCGGCGATCGGTACGCGCCCGCACTTCTGGACGCAGCCGAGCGACTTCTCGGCAAGGGTCGTGATACCACCCGCGCGGTTGCCGGGCGAGGGGTTCTGGTCGATGGGGTGGCCGTGGCGGCGGAGGTCGTCACCAAACGCCTGAGTGAGGTGGAGCACGCTGTCCGCGACGGCTTCGTCGACGGCGCGCTCCACGAGCGCTTCCTCGGCCCCGAACATCTCGGGCACCTCGCTCAGGAGAATCGTGGCTCCTTCGCGTGCCAGCCGCTCGGTCACGCGGCCCACAAGTGGGTTGGCCGTGATGCCCGAGAAGCCGTCGCTGCCGCCACACTTCGTCCCGACGACGAGCTCGCTCGCCGGAATCGGCACCCTGCGGTGGTGACGCGCCTGACGTACGAGATCGGCCAGATGCGCCATGCCCGTGTCGAGCTCGTCCGGGACCTCCTGCGCGGCGAAGGCCCACAGGCTCTCGGGGGCGTGCCGTGCGGCCAGGCGCAGGAGGTCCTCGATGCGGTTGCTCTCGCATCCCAATCCGATCAGCAGGACGCCCGCGGCATTGGGGTGTCCGATGAGGCCGGCCAGCACGCTCTGGGTGTATGCCAAGTCGTCGCCCAGCTGGGAGCAACCCACTGGGTGGGGCAGGGCGACAATGCCATCCAGCTCGCCGGCCCACTGCTCCCTTCCGGCGGCCGCCAGCTGCTCCGCGACGCGATTCACGCACGCCACCGTGGGCACGATCCAGATCTCGTTGCGCGTGGCGACCCGGCCGTCCTGCCGGCGATAGCCCATGAAGGAGAGGGAGGACAGCGGTGCGGCGGTCTCCGCGTGCCAGGCGGTAGGAGTGCCGCACCGGCTGGGAGGATCGGACGCTTCATCGAGATGGCTGCGCAGGTTGTGGACGTGCACGTGGGCGCCGGCAGGGATGTTGGCGGTCGCCACGCCAATCGTGGCGCCGTACTTGCGCACGGGGCTTCCCGCTGGGAGCGCACGCAGCGCGATCTTGTGGCCCGCGGGAACGTCTTCGACAGCCGTGAGCGATCCCGCCGTCATGCCCTTGCCGAGTGTGCGGACGCACACGGCAACGTCATCGCTCGGATGAAGGCGTATCAGGGGCTCCACCCCAGCGAGACTAGCACGCTCCCTCGCAGGGCCCCTGTTGCAGGAATCACAGTCGAGCGCGCTACGTCTGCCCGCTCACACCGACGAGGCCCAGGACCTTGGCCGCGAGCAGGGCCGACGTGCCCGTGAACCGCAGGCCGATGGAGCACGACTCACTCTGGGTATGAGCGACCCAGCGCACCTCGGCGGAGAGCGCCACCGCTGCCACGTCCGGCTGGAGCCGTACCAGCACGCGCAGGGCCTCGCCGACATGGAAGAGGTCGGCCGTCTCTACGCGACACCCCTCTCCGCTCGCATCGAGCATCTGGGCGGCAAAGCGTTCGGGCTGGCCCTTGCGCTGCAGCTCCACGCTGAGCAGGAGCGGCCGTCGGAGACGCCGGCGCTTCTCGGTGGCATCGCCTCGACCCGTCCAACCACACAGCCGGCGCGTGGTGGTGACCAGATCGGCAGGCTCCACGGGCTTGATCCGGTAGGCGGCCGCGCCGAACGTGATGGCCACCGCGTGGGCGTCGGGACGTTGGTCGCTGCTCAGGACGACGAGAGGGACGCCCACAAGGGGAACGAAGGATGCGATGCGTCTCAGTCCCTCGTGGCGCTGGTCGCGGCTCTCGGGGGCGTCGTAGATGACAACCCTCGGAGGCGTGAGGTCAGGTGTCCCGAGGGCCTCACCGAGGGTGGCGGCCGCCACCACGAGGCCCCCACCGAGGAGAACGTGCTCGGTGACGTGCCGCTCCGGCACGTGATCACCCAAGAGGAGCACGTAGCCGATGTTCGCCGACCCGAGTTCCTCGCTGGTCATGGGTGTGTCGGCCGGTTTCGAAGCTGCGCCGGGAGCCGCCTGCGCAGCGCAGGTCCGACTTGGCAGCGCGTATAGTCTGCCACGCTTTGGGTGCCGATGGGGCCGGGCTCTCCGGCCGGTATGATTCGGACGGAGGCGTCTACCTGATGGCGCCCCGTGCCCAAGGAAGCGTCGCGTTCGCGAACGCCAGGTGTCCCCTGATGACGTGGTAGACGTATGCTCCGAGGCAGAAACGTCCCAGCAACAGGGCGACGAACGCGATCGCCAGCAGCAGCTCGAAGGCCCAGGCGAGCAGGCTGACGCCGGCCCACAGCGCGAGGGCAGCGCCCAGGGTGAACGTCGCAGCCATACCCTGTGCCGTGCGCCGCGGGGCGGGTGCAGGCCCGAGGACCGGCCGGCCGCGCGGGCGGGCGACGAGGCGATTGTAGAGAAGTTCGAA
>Ga0316576_10002405_pt1 | contig 10625 bp, 13 predicted proteins | sample S0NA_FD_203075 | JGI IMG/M metagenome (GOLD analysis project Ga0316576, IMG submission 203075) | Rhizosphere microbial communities from salt marsh grasses in Alabama, United States - S0-2_050615r3r5 | ecosystem: Host-associated > Plants > Roots > Rhizosphere | place: USA: Alabama | collected... | reverse complement strand
CGACTGCCTTCGACCCCGACAGCGTGGAGTCCATAGCGATCGAGTTCCTGCTGGACGGCGGCTACCTGCAGAAGCAGGATGCCATTCTCCTGACCCGCGGACCGATCATGGGCCGGGCCGGCTCCACCAACATCATGAAAATCCTTCCGGCGGTGCAGGCAAATGGCTGAACGGCGACGGCACGCCACACGCGTGGTGGCGGACGTGGGTGGCACCAGTACCCGTATCGCCCTGTTTGACGCGAGCGAAGGCACGTTCCGGGCCGAGCGCCATTACCGCAACCGGGACCACCGCAGGTTCGAGGATGTCATCGCCGCATGGCTCGATGGCCTGCCGGAAGCCGTCCCGGCAGAGGGCTGTATCGCCGTAGCCGCCCCCCACACCGGAGACCGGGTGGAGATGGTCAACATGGACTGGTCGTTCTCCTGCCGGCGTGTCGCAGCGAGCTTCGGCTTCAGGGATTTCCGGCGCATCAACGATTTCGAGGCCAATGCCTATGCACTCCCCCATCTGGGTGCGGATGATGTAGAGGTGCTGCATGACGGACCGGGCACCGGCGGCAAGCTGGCGACAGTGGGCCCCGGGACGGGGCTCGGGGGCGCCACGCTCGAGGAAGTGGCCGGCAGCCACCATGCCTGCGCCTGTGAACCGGGCCACATGGGTCTCTCTGCCGCCAGCGCAGAGGAGCTGGAGCTGTTCCGCCTGCTGCTGCCGCGACACAACGACCTCTATGCCGAACTACTGCTCTCCGGGCCTGGGCTGCAGCGCCTTTACCTCGCCCTCGCCGAGATTCGCGGTGAACAGGCGACCCCACTGCCGGCCCCGGCCATCTCAGCTGGGGCGACGGCGGGGGACGACCCCCTCTGTCAGCAGGCCCTGCACACTTTCTGCGCCCTGCTGGGATCGACCTGCGGCGACTTTTTGCTGGCCAACGGCGCCTATGGCGGCCTCTACCTCGCCGGTGGAATCCTGCCGCAGATCATCCCCTTTCTCAGGCAGAGCGCCTTTCACCAGCGCCTGGTGGCAAAAGGCGCCATGCGCCAACAGCTCGAGGCCGTCCCGGTATCCATGATCACCCGGCCCGCCCCCGGGCTGCTGGGTGCCGCTCACGCGCCGCTGTCGTGAAGCGCACTCGCGCGCAAAACCCGGCGCCCCCCTTCCCCGGGCCGGCACTGAAGCCAGCCCCGTGCAGGGCAGCAACCCGCCGCACGATGGAGAGACCGAGCCCGGCGCCCAACCCCTCGCTGCCGGGCACACGGTAAAAGCGCTCGCCGATGCGGTGAAACTCCCGCGCCGACAGGGGAGGGCAGTCGTTGCAGATCTCCAGCTGGACGGGCCGGGAGTCGTCCAGGGCGACATGCACGGTGGAGCCAGGCGTCGCGTACCTGAATGCATTCACCAGCAGGTTGCGGAGCAGGATGGCAAGCAACTCCCCGCTGCCGGCAATGACCACTTCGTCGCCCTCGTCCAGTTCGACCTGCAGCCCCCGCTCGACGGCGAGGTGGGCGAGCTCGGCGAGAACCTCTACCAGCAGCGACCGCAGTGGCACCGGATGGAATGTGTGCGGAGCGTCGGGATCCACCCGCGCCAGCGTCAGCAGCTGTTCGACCGTGTGGCTGGCGCGGTCCACGCGCTGGGCGATGCGCGCCAGCATTGTCGCGCCGGGCTCCTCCTGCAGCTGCCGCTGGCACAGCTGGACCTCAGTCTTGATCGCCGCCAGAGGCGTAACCAGTTCGTGCGCGGCGTTGGCGGTGAAGCGCTGCTCCGCTTCCAGGGCGGTGGCGAGGTTTTCCAGCAGGGCATTGAGCGAGGCCACGACCCCCTGCAGCTCGTCAGGTACCTTCGCCGTCGCCACCGGATCCAGCTGGCCGGGTTTGCGCCGGGCTATCTGTTCCGCCAGCGCCTGAAGCGGCGACAGGCCGCGTGAAATCCCGAAATAGAGCAGCGCCAGGGTCAGTGGCAGCACGATCAGCAAGGGCAGGAAGGCCCGGCCCAGGATGCCCAGCATAGACCAGCGGGCGGCGTCCAGCTCAATGCCGACCAGCACCCACAACCCGGCCGGTTCGTCGAATCGTGTGAGAACCCGCCAGGGTCGCTGATCCTCGCCCACGCTGCGGAAATAGAGGCCCTCCTCGGCCGGTGCCTCGAAGCGTGGCGAACCCTCCAGCAGCGCCAGCAACCTGTTGTCGAGGAAGACGTTGAGTGCGGGGGCCAGCCCCTCCAGTCCCGGTCCGTGTATCACCATGGGTTCACTTCCGGCCTGCTCAAAAGCCTGGTTGAACCAGGGCTCCATGACGGGCACACCTTCGTCGACCTGCCGGGCGAAAACCTGGGTGACATAGCTCACCAGGTCGGCGTACTGCTGCAGCTGCCTGTCCACCTGGTCGAGCATCACCCGGCTGGCGAAGACGAAGGTGAGCAGCGCCGATGCCACCCAGGCAGAGAGCGTCAGGCCCAGCAGGATCCAGACCAACCTTTTCTTCAGGGAAGCCATCACCGGGGGATGCGGTAGCCGATCCCGCGCATGGTTTCGATGGCGTCACTGCCGAAACGCTTGCGCAACCGGGAAATATAGACCTCGACAGTGTTGGAGCCCACCTCCTCGCCCCAGCTGTAGATCCCCTCCTCCAGCCGGGCGCGCGAGACGAATCGGCCGGCATTGCGCAGCAGGATTTCCAGAATGGCGATTTCCCGCGCCGTGAGGATGTGAGGTTCACCATGGAGGGTGACGACCCGCTCCACCGGGTCAAGCGCTATGCCCGCGGCCTGCAGCAGTGGTGTCCGGTGCTCCCCCTTGCGGCGCAACAGGGAGCGCACCCGGGCGAACAGCTCGTCCATCTCGAACGGTTTGGTGAGGTAGTCATCGGCGCCGGAATCCAGCCCGTCGACCTTGTCAGCCAGGGTGGCTCGGGCGGTGAGCACCAGCACTGGCAGGGTCTGCCTGTCAGCGCGCAGTTGACGCAAGACCTGGGTACCGGGGACGCCTGGCAGCCCCAGATCCAGGATCAGCAGGTCATAAGGCGTGGCGCCCAATGCGCTGCGGACCGGCTCGCCGCTGCGCAGCCAGTCCACCGCGTATTGCTCCAGCCTGAGCGCGGCCTCCAGCGACTCGCCCAGCTGGATATCATCCTCTGCCAGCAGAATTCTCAATGGCCGGTCTCTCGCAGTGTCGGCGCCCTGAACAGGCAGGCCACGGCCTGGTCCGACAGGATAAAACGGAGCTTGAGGGGGACGGAAATAACCGCATTATTCCCAAAATACATAGTGGCACCTATACAGCAAAACCGCGTTTATGGTGTACACTCGTTGGTACTGGGCTTTTCCAGTGGTATTTATGAGAGCGGTCGAAGTTCCCCCAAAGTTCATCGGTACCTCCACCATAAATAATTTTCAATCCAGAGGCGCCTGGACATGGTGCCGCAAGTAATACAGGTAACAAGTATGTCTACAACTACCGGCACCGTTAAATGGTTTAACGAGAGCAAGGGATTCGGCTTCATTGAGCGCGAAGACGGCCCCGACGTCTTCGTTCATTTCAGCGCGATCAAGGGCGATGGTTTCCGCACTCTAGCCGACGGGCAAAAAGTGCAGTTCGAAGTCACCAACGGCCAAAAAGGTCCCCAGGCGGAGAACGTCGTCGCCATCTGAGCTGAGACCCGGCTACCAGAAACGGTGCACAAAAAAGGAGCTCTCCGGAGCTCCTTTTTTTTGCCAATCGACAGCGATTGTCACCCTTCCTTCAGCTTCTCCTGGCGCTCTATCTCTGATTCCAGGTATTGCAGCCACTGTTCCGCGTACTTGGCCGAGCGCTCATCGCGACCAGCGGCCGTGAACGCCTCGCGCGCCTTGTCGTACTGCTGGGTGTTGAAGTAGGCCATGCCCAGCACCAGCCTCGCCGTATCGGGACGGCGCACGCCCCCGCGGGCCAGACCCTTGTTGATAGCGGTGATCGCTTTCTTGTAATCGTCGCCATCGAGATAGATATTGCCGAGGCGGGCGTACAGCTCCCCGTCACCGGACTTGGCCGCCGCCTGCTCCATGGCCGGGATGGCCTTGTCCACCTCCCGGGCCTGGCGCCATGCACTGCCGGCGATTTCCCAGTTCTTCGAGGTGCCTTCGATCGAGCCGTCCTTCAGCCCCTTGTCCATTACCTTGGCCGCCTTATAGGGCACCTCGCCATTCAGGTAGAGATAGGCCATGGTGACCTGCTCGGAACCGGAATTGAGCTCACCCTGGACATAAGCGGTCTCCATCGCCGCCAGTTGCCGGGCATCCTTCTTCTGCTCGCCGTACATATGGGAAGCCTGAACCCAGTACTGCTTCTTGGGGTAGTACTTCAGCAGCTCCTCGAGTACCTGCACCGTTTTGTTGATGTCGCCCTTCTCGAAGTAGAGGAACCGGGCCAGGTTGTACCACTGCTCCTTCGGCAGCTTGCCGTCGGCCTTGTACATGTTGATGGCCTTTTCGACATTGAACAGCGCCTTATCGTAATCCTTGGTCTGGTAATAACCCTGGGCGAGCAGGACATAGGCATTGGGATTGGGACTGTCGGTCATCTTGAACCACTTGAGCAGGGAGTCGATCCCCTTCTGCCACTCCTCCTGCACGAAGTAGAGCTGGGCAATGGTGTAGCGGGTATTGATCTCCATCGCCAGGGGGATATCGGGCTGCGCCACCACCTGCTCGTAGGACCGCAGCGCCTTCGCGTAGTCCTCGTTGGAATAATGGATAAACGCGTACAGGTTGTAGACGTTCGCCAGCTCGTAGCTGTTGAGCTCGTTCTTACCGCCCGCCCCGATCATGCCGTCGAGAATCTTGGCAGCGCCGCGAAAATCCTTGGCCTCCGCGGCGGCCTGTGCCTCTGACAGCTTTTCATAGACGTTGTTGCGCAACGCGGGGGTGCGCCGGGTCTCGCGGGGCTTGGACTGCTGCTCCTGGGCCGTTGCAGCGGCCAGCGGCCGAAAGCCGAGGTCACTCTGCAGTTGGGAAACCGTCACCTGGGCGACGATCACCGGCAGCGCCAGCATTGCGGCCCGACGCCAGGCTCTATGCTTGATCACGTTCATAACAGTGCAACCGCTCTACTGTTCCAACTCATAGGTGAATTTGTTCTGGACCCCGGCCACCTCGATAGCCTGGCCGTCCACGACACGGGGCTTGTACTTGAACTTCTCCGCGGCCTTCACTGATGCGCTTTCGAAGACGCCCTCCGGCTGGCAGTCCACCGCCCTGGGGTCGCGGATGGCGCCGGAGGTGGTCACGGTGTACTCGACGATACAGTACCCGGTGATTCCGCGGGTCTGCGCCCGCCGCGGGTAGATCGGCGCCACCTTCACGATAGGCAGATATTCGCCGTCGCTGGTGGCCATGCCGGAGGAGCTGATCTCGACGTCCACCTGGGCGCGCGGGGCGGTGTTGACCACCTCCACATCCATGTCCATATCGACGTCCGGCGTGTCCAGGTCCGGCGGGGGCTCCTCGGGATCCTCCACCTTGTCCGGCTTCGTCTCCTTGACATTGGTCTCGATCTCGCGCTCGGGCATGTGAATATCGGCCAGCCGGCGCTGCTTGGTATCGTCGATCTTCGGGTCCGCCGTTGCGATCAGGTACTGCATGATGAAAAACAGTCCCCCCGCCACCGGAATGGCAAGCAGGGCGCCGAATATCAACCTGACAAGATTACGACTCATAACGCGCTACTTTTCTTCCGTTGCCAGGGAGACGTCGTAAACACCCGCTTCGCGGGCGGCGTCGAGCACCGCGGCTACAGTTTCGGTGTTGGACTTGTTGTCGGCCTGGATCACCACCGCTCCCTTGGGGTTCTCCGCATGCAGCCTTTCGATGTTCGCACGCACGGCACGCACATCGATACGACGCTTGTCCATCCAGATTTCATTGTTGGCGTTGACTGCCACCAGGATATTGACGTTCTCCTTGGGCTGCGATGTCGATGCCTCGGGCCGATTCACCTCGATACCCGCCTCCTTGATGAAAGAGGCGGTTACGATGAAGAAGATCAGCATGATAAACACGACGTCCAGCATGGGCGTCAGGTCTATCTGGGCGCCTTCGTCTTCAGCAGCTGCTGACTGGTTACTCCTGCGCATTACATTTGCTCTCTCAGTGATCGGTCGTCAGGTTGTCTTCCAGGAACACGCTTTCGCGCTGGGCGATCCTGGTCACGTAGGTATTGGCGAACACGCCCGACAGCGCCGCGACCATGCCCGCCATCGTCGGGATCGTGGCACGGGAGACACCGCCCGCCATCGATTTGGCATCACCACCGCCGGTGACCGCCATGATATTGAACACCTCGATCATCCCGGTCACCGTACCCAGCAGGCCGAGCAGTGGGCAGAGGGCGACCATGGTCTTGATCACCGGCAGGTACTGGTTGATCTGCATCCTCGCCTCGGAGATGAGCTTCTCCCGGATCTGCATCGCGTTCCAGGACTTGCGCTCGCTGCGCCCCTCCCAGGTAGCAATTGCCTTGGCGGCGTCTGTCTTCCAGCCGCTCTTGAAGTACCAGACCCTCTCGAAGATCAGCATCCACATGAAGAACAGCAGTATCGCGATCAGCCAGAGGACGTTGCCTCCCATGTCCATGAAGCGGGAGACGGCCTCATAAGCACTGTCTAGCCAGTACATATCACTTCCTCAGGTTGGCCTCGGTGTGCTCTGCGATGATACCGGTTGTCTGCTCGTTCAATACGTGAAGGATGCGCTGTGCGCGGCCATTGACGATGGTGTGCAGCAGCACCGTGGGGATCGCAACCAGCAGACCGAGCACCGTCGTTACCAGTGCGCCGGAGATACCGCCGGCCATCGCCTTCGGATCGCCTGCACCGAAAATCGTGATGGCCTGGAAGGTGATGATCATACCGGTCACCGTACCCAGCAGTCCCATCAATGGCGCAATTGCGGCAATGATCTTCAGCAGTGTAAGACCGCTCTCGAGCTTGGGAGTTTCCTTCAGCACCCCCTCGGACAGCTTCAGCTCCAGCGTCTCGGTGTCCATCGAGGGGTTGTCCTCGTGGATCTTCAGCACGCGGCCAAGTGGATTGTTTTCCATCGCCTTGTCGGTCTTGAGCTGCTTGTTCACCCTGGCGCCGACGCCGGTGAGGACAATCAGGCGCCATATCGCCAGCAGGAAGGCGAAGACGCCCAGGGCCGTGATCGCGTATCCGATGTAGCCGCCCTGGTGCCAGCGCTCTTCCAGGTTGGGGCTGTTGATCAAAGCGGCGAGGTAGGATCCACCGCTGGGACCGGTCGGGTCGACACCGAATTTCTGCAGACCCTCCGTGGAGTTTGCCAGGGCTTTTGCCCAGCCGATATAGGGGCCGGAGGGCTGCCGTGCCAGCTCTTCAAGCGTGCCCTTGGACGGCACATACTGGAGGTACTTGCCCTCGTCGGACACGATGTTGAACAGCCCTACACGGACGACCTTGCTCTCAACCTTGTCGCCGTTGGGCTTGGCCAGCTCTGCATTGAAGGCCACCACCTTGCCGGATTCCACCATCTCGCGGTTCAGTTCGTACCAGACCCGCTCGATCTCCTCGATGCTGGGCAGTTTGTCGCTGCCGCTCATCTTCGAAATCAACTGGTTGAGAAACTCCTCGCGGCCAGGATACTGGGCACTGGTAAGGGAGAGCTCGAGGTTGGTGGCCATGTCGCCCGCGGTCGACGTCAGGTGGCCGAACAGCTCAGCCAGGGTGCCGAGCTTCTCCTTGAGCTGTGCCTGCTTGGCACTCACCAGCAGTTCGTTTTCCTCGAACTTGTCCTCCAGCTGCGCGCTGAGCTCTTCCTGGCGGGTCCGTTCCGCCTCAGCTTTTGCCAGCTCGGCGGCCTGGTTGGCCTTGTCCTGGGCGAAGCGCTGCTCGCGCGCCCGGTTCTCCTTGGCTTCCTGCACCTGTCCCCGCTTGACGAACTCCAGCAGCTGGTCAAGGGTCTGGGCTTCCTGGGCCGGGACCTGGCCCGCCGCGAACGTCAGGGTACCCGCCAGGGCAACTGCGGCGGCCTTTGCAAATTTGATGCTCATTATTGTGCCTCCGGTGCAGCAACGGGAAGGGCCATCAGGTCGATCGAGGCCTCTTTGCGGGCTATCCGCAGACCTTTCATTATCGCGTTGCGGTACTCACCTCGCTCCAGCGGCACCCAGCTGCGACTCGCCTGGTCCCAGGCTCCGGAGATTTCAGTGTCAGTGGTCTGGTAGAGCAGCGCAATGCGGCCGACCCGCAGGAAATTAACGTCGCGCTCGGTGCCGTCGATCTCCACCGCACCTTTGTACGCGTCGATCTTGCGGCCATATTCATTCTCGATCTTGTACGCTTCCAGCACCTGGCGGAATTTCTCGGCGACGGAGACGTCGGAGCGATCCAGGTTGGAACGCAGGAAGGCGATGCGCTGCTTGCGCTCATCCATGTGGAAGGGCACATCCAGCTCGACGAACTTTTCCAGGCCGTCGATCATGCGAATGATCAGCGGGGTCATCTGGCGGGAGATAACCGTCACCTGGTCAATCGATTCATCGATCTCACCGATACGCACCATCTGGTTGTCTATCTGGCGCTGCAGGCGGGCGTTGTAGACCTCGAGACCATCGATCTGTTTCATGACCGTCTTGTAGTCGGTGAGCAGGTCGCGGGTTTCGTCCGCCAGCTTGTCCACCCTGGCCTGCGACTTGCGGGCTGCCTCATTCTTGGCTTCACCCACCTTGAGGACAGCGTCCAGAGAGGCGGCCTGCACGGTTGCCACGGTACCCGCAAGGGTTCCCCCGGCCACCAGCGCAGCGATCAGTGCGTTTTTCAATCGATGCATAGTCATGGGAATCGCGTTTCCTATATCCAACAAGAAGAATCAGAGTTACTGAACCAAGGCTCCAGGTTATATATCTATATAGTGGAAATTTTCGAGTCGGCAACCGAGGTTGCAAATTTATACTGAAGCGCCTCGTCATTTCAAACAAAGGGTCTGTCAAGCCATTTCACCACTTTCAACGACCCAAAATATGTGTATTTGGGTAACATAAACTCAGGCGTTACCCAATAAAGTAACATTCGCCCTTCGCGGGCCCGCTCAACCGGTCCTGCGCTCGTACACCACAAAACTGTAATCGTGGGGGTTCTCTCCCGAGCCGCAATGCCGCTCGCGTCCGGTCTCGCGCCACTCCTGCCAGTTGATCGGCGGCAGAAACGCGTCGCCCTCCACGACGGCATGCACGAGGGTAAGGTACAGCCGGTCTGCCCTCGGGATCGCCTCGGCGTAGATCTCAGCCCCGCCTATCACCAGCAGCTCACCCACCCCTTCAGCCAGCGCGATATCCCGGGCCAGCTGCAGGGCATCGTCGAGGGAGGCCGAGACCCTGACACCCTCCGCCCGGAAATGCGGATTGCGACTGATGACGATATTGGTGCGACCCGGCAGCGGCCTGCCGATCGATTCAAAGGTCCTGCGTCCCATGACCAGCGGCTTGCCCATCGTGACCCGCTTGAAGTAGCGCAGGTCTTCAGGGAGATGCCAGGGCAGCGCGTTGTCTCTCCCGATGACGCCGTTTTCAGCCGCAGCCACGATGACCGAAAGGCAGACCGCCCTGGTATCCACTATACCGCCACGGGAGCCGCGATGTGCGGGTGCGGATCGTAGCCGACCAGCTCGAAATCCTCGAAGCGGTAGTCGTAGATCGAGTCGGGTTTGCGCAGAATGTTGAGCCTCGGGAGGGGCCGCGGTTCGCGCTGCAGCTGCTCGCGCACCTGCTCCAGGTGATTGCTGTAAATGTGCGAGTCCCCGGTGCAGATAATGATTTCGCAGGGCTCCAGGTCACATTGCTGGGCCAGCATGTGTGTCAGCAGGGCGAGGCTGGCCGTGTTGTAGGGCAGCCCGAGGAAGGAGTCGCTGGAGCGGATGAAAAGCTGGGCGGAGAGTCTGCGCTCGGCCACGTAGAACTGGTAGAGCAGGTGACACGGCGGCAGTGCCATGCGTCCCGCCCGGACATTGTCCTGGGGACTGACCCGCTCGTCCGGCAGATACTCGACATTCCAGCCGTGGAACAGGATACGCCGGCTGTCCGGGTTGTGGCGCAGGCAGTCCACCACGTAATCGATCTGGTTGATACTGCCGCCGTCCCGCGTCGGCCAGGCCGTCCACTGGGCGCCGTAAACAGGCCCCAGCTCACCCTCTTCCGTCGCCCACTCGTCCCAGATGGAGACCCCGTTCTCCTTCAGCCAGCGGGTATTGGTATCGCCGCTGAGAAACCATATCAGCTCGTTGGCGATACTCCTGAAGTGCAGTTTCTTGGTGGTGAGCAGGGGAAACCCGTCAGCCAGGTCATGCCGGTACTGGCGGCCGAACACAGACAAAGTGCCGGTGCCGGTGCGGTCGCACTTGCGGGTGCCGTTATCGAGGATGTCCTGCAGGAGGTCGAGGTATTGCTTCATCAGTGTCTCTTGTGGCTGGCGGCGGCTTTCTGCCCGGGGCGGTAGGCGATGGCCAGCAGGTAGATGCCGAGCAGAATCATCGGCAGGCAGAGCAGCTGGCCGCGCGTCACCCATCCAAGGGCTTCAAACCCGATATGCTGGTCCGGCTCCCGGAAAAACTCCGCGAAAAAACGCAGGCAGCCGTAGCCTAGC
>Ga0316576_10002404_pt1 | contig 10626 bp, 10 predicted proteins | sample S0NA_FD_203075 | JGI IMG/M metagenome (GOLD analysis project Ga0316576, IMG submission 203075) | Rhizosphere microbial communities from salt marsh grasses in Alabama, United States - S0-2_050615r3r5 | ecosystem: Host-associated > Plants > Roots > Rhizosphere | place: USA: Alabama | collected... | reverse complement strand
CAGCGAAAAGAATAGTTCAAGCTCTCAAATCAGAAGGGGTGTTTCCCCCTGACATGCTAATTTTAACGCATTCTCATTGGGACCATACTCAAGGTGTTCCTACGTTCTGTCGTGAAGCAGAAAAAATGGGGAAGAAAATTGCTGTAATGGCTTCTGAAAAAGCCATCTCCAACCTTAATGACCAATCATGGAACATCGTTTTCGATGAAAAGCATAACTATGAAAATCTAACAGGCGTTGAGCCTTTAAAAGAGGGTCAAGTGGTTGACCTTGGGGGTATTGAGTTAGAAATAATGGATTTTTCAGGGCATTGCGATGATGATATCGCTTTGTATGATAAAAAAAATAAAACAATATTCTTAGGCGATTCATTGGGATATAAATTTCGACACACGCTTTTCTTTCCCCCCTTTATGCCCCCATTTTGGAATAGAGACGGCTTTTATTCTGCTGCTGAAAAATTGAAACAATTAGACTACGAAAAAATATTCTTGGCCCATTATGGGGAACTTGATGGAAAAGAAGCCAAGGAATTCCCTACCGATGCTGTAAATGCAATGGAAACATGGTGGAATGTATTCGTAGAAGCTGACAAAAAAGGGAAATTAGATGATGTGACCTATTTGCGAGAAACCATTGTCAAGGAAGCCAATATTGTTATGCCTGAAGTAGAGATAGCCAAGGCATCGATGAGAATCATACTGTCACTGATAGATGCAGGCAGAAAAATTGTTGGAAAAAAGCCAATTGATGTTGGAGCGATGCAGTTGGAGGGTTTTATCGGCTGGCTCCAAAAAGGGTACAAGGGAGCTACACGATAATTCATTTGATTTCTTCTTTACGATCTTCCTCGATTGGAAAGCAAAGAACCGGCTTCTTTATGAATCGAAGAACCCTTTCGGTGGTACTTCCAAAGAATATCGTCTTCATATCCCCGGATGTGCCATGTGTCCCCAAAATGACAATGTCGACATCTTTCTCAAGCGCCTTTTTATTGATCTCAAGAAACGGCGTTCCTTCGGAAACCTCTAGTTCGATTGAATTGGCATCTAAGTTTTGATCATGAAGTAACTGCTTTAAACGCTTTTTTGCATCGATAAACAAATTCTTCTTAATTTGAGCCTCGGTGCCAAGCCCGCTATCTATGCACCTCTCCACAAAATCACTATCTATTACATGCAGAATGTAAATGTGATCCGGCTTTTTCCCCATTATGCGTTTGGAACGATTGAGTGCGTGTGCAGAGCATGGAGAAAAATCCACCGCTACAAGAATTTTATACGCTTTATTGTTGGCCATTTTGTTGTCTGTGCAACTGCGAGCTTTCTTGTACTAGTTATAGCGAACCATCGAGTTCACCGGCTACTTGATGTTGACATGCCCGACAACGCTGGGCACCCCTGAACAGGGGGCGGCCGCAGGATGAACAGTGATACCGTTCGCATTCCGATCTTGCCCACGCTTCACTGCCTTTGTCGTCTCCATACTCTGCAACTTTTTCCCGCCAAACGGGGATGGCTCTCTCCATGACCTGCCTTCCCGTTTTCATGCCGAACGCTTCGATCAGGGTACACGGCCATTCTTCGCACTGGTGGCAGGAATAGAAGGATTTGGATTGTATGCAATCCCTTATTTTACAGACCCTGCAATACCCATAAAGGTTTTCAGGAGGATCGGGCTGCATGCAACCCAGGCATTCCGTTTCTTCCGGTTTTGATCCATAGAGATCGCCTAAAATGGCTTTAAACTTTTCATTTTTATCCCGTGTGGCGATGTAAACGCCGCAAGTGCCGCAATACAAACCACAGGGGGCCATCAAATTCTTATTTTTGATCTCATCTTCCGTCCATCCCTGCATATGATTCGCCTCCTTGCCTTGTCCCTCAAACCGAGAAAAACAGAATGGTGAATTCACCTGAACGTCTCTTATATCTAAATTGAACGTAGGTTATAGTAATCACTAATTGTTATAGGCAATTATTGCACAATTTTATAGTGCTGCCCAAAGGTATCTTTTGTCATATGCCTGTACGCAAGCGTATATTCCTTTTAGCTCTTCTCACAATATCCAATCATCCAAAAAAAACAGTTTAGTGTCAATGGCGAAAATATTAAAATTGTGCGGCCACGGCGCCGAAAAAGGGTTAGTAAATTCCTTTTTCAGGGCCATATTTTTTTGCAATCCAGGATAAAATGAAAAGATAAGAGGGGAGATATCTATAACCTATCAAAGACTATTCGGAGGCGATGGCGTGGCTTGAATCGCTTCGGCTCGCAGGTCTTTCGGACCGATCTCCGCAATGCGAGGAGGAAACCCATGAACAAACTATCTACAAATGCCCTCGGTATTGCAATCGGCACGCTTTGGGGGTTCGTTGACGGCTACATTACCGGCGTCGTCATCGCCTGGATTTACAACAAATTAGCGAAATAAGCCGGGGTTGCGCGGGTTAAAGGCACCGACCAGGAAAGGCGCTTCAGCCGGCCATCTTTCGATCCAGGCTGACCTGTTGACCGGCTTCCAGGTTAATCCCGACGCGTATGGCCTTCAGCCCCCTGACATCGGGAAGGTCTTCCAGGTCCAGATATTCGATGTCGTTGTCGAAGCAGCCCTGGTGCTGGAGGAATTCGATGTGCTGCCCGACCTCCCGGCCTTCTTTCAGGCCCGAATACACAACCGCCAGCCGGCCTGGCTGGGTCAAGCGTTCCAGGGTGCCGCTCACGGCGGCCTTGTCGATCCTCGATTTGACGATTTCATGGCGAATGTCATAGGCCCCGTCCACGTCGAATCTTTTTTCATCATATCGGAAACGGATGGAAATCGGCATGTGGTTGATCAAAATGAGGTTGCACGTATCCAGGGGGACGGCGAGTTCCGATTTGACCCTTTCAGCTTCCCTGGCCAGGCCGCAGGCCACCATGAATTGCCACAACCTGAGGTTCTTTACGTGAAAGCTGTCGAGCATGCCGTCCTTGCGCATGGAAGCCCCCACGTAGATGAGGTAATCCAGCCCGTCTGTCTGGTGTTTCTCGAAGTAATGCGGATAGACATTTTGGGCATCGGCCTCCTCTTTGTCAAGGTATGCCGAGAGGTGATCGTTGAGGGTGGCGACGCTCTCCTCAAAAGCGCTTCGCTTGCGATAAACCACTTTGAGATCGGAATCGAGGGCGTCTGCATAGGTTCTGACGGCATGGGCAACCTGCGGCCCTGTTCCCTCGAGGTCGTGAAAGACCGGTTCCACTTCCTTTCTCATGAATTCACTCACGGTGGCCTCGTCATCTGACGACACCCCCTTTTTCAACTCTTCGATCCGGCTTTCTATCCTGTATTGAAACTCCCGCAAAAGCGGCCAGCGTCTGACCTTGACGGCCTGGTTCATGACATTGCCGGCCAGGCTCAGCTGTTCGATCAGATCCGCCTGGATGCTGCGGTTGCGCGCTTCTGAAGACCCCCGGATGTCCGTCTGGGCAAAGAGGGGAACCACCTCCTTGAAAACAATCGGCTCGAGTTCGGAAGCCTGGCCCATGCGCATGCGATCCATGTGGCGGATGGCGGCTTCGCTGAAGCGCCATTCCACGGACGGGTGAACGGCGGTGCATTTCTCCTGGATAATCGCCTGGACCTGGCTGTTCATTTCATCGAGTCCCCGCTTCATGGCCACGGCAAAAAGCGGCGTGATCTGTTTGGTCAGCATTTGGTCAAATGGCCCCAGATCGTCCGGTTCGGGGCTCATGATCTCGATGGTTCCCAATATGCCGCCCTGATAATACAAGGGTGAAATCAGCATCGCACGGGCCCCGATTTCCGCAACATGCTGCTCCACATGGGTTGGGTGGGGAAGCTGACTGATGTCGGGAACACGCAGCAACGATCCCTTTTCCACGGCCCGCAGCCACACCGATCCCTCAAGTTCCGCCAGGGGTAAATGGCTCGAACTGGTGAAGATGCAATGGGCATGGGTCTTTGAATTGTCGCTGATCACCATGACCTGGTCGCCCTGAATCGCCCCCATGCCCGCCATGAGATTCGACCGGCCGAACAGGGTTTTGAGATGATCCTTTACCCGTTTAAATCCCTCCTGCGAAAATATGGAAGCTTGATCGATGAGGTCCCGTTCCAGTAGCGACAGGATTTCGGATTCGGTCACATCCACAACACGGACAACCACAAAACCGCGTAAGAGAAACTTTTCAGGCGGCAGGTATCGTCGCAGCACGTCTGCGTCCGTGATATTTTCCACAATATCGGTCCGGGCATTTTCATCCAGGTCCGGGATTTCACCGATACCCAGCACCTCCACGAACCGCATGTCGGGAATCATGCGGTAGTAGCGGTCGAGACCGGTTTTTTCGTCCGGGACGATCCGGATGACGGGCATTTCCACATCATGCTCGATGCCGTACACCTTTTCGGCGATCTGGTAGTATGCCCTGAGCACGCGGCCGCCGTCCGCATCCCCGTAATCCTCCTTGAAGTGTCCTTTGAGACTTCCATCGGACTCGACAAAGCGGCGCTGGAATTCCGGTGACAGGTAGACCGGAGTGGAATCATACGGTGTAAGCGCGCCCATGACCTCACTGTCCCAGCCGGCCGCAGGAAAGACAACGCTCATTAATGGTGCAATAATATCCAGATGCCGTTCGACACTGGCGACGTCTTCGATGGTTCCCTGAAGTTCCGGTGTCTCTTTGAGCTGCTGTTCAAAATTCGCGAACATGTCAGCCATGTTGGAACACATTGGGGTGACGTCTTCCTTCCAGAAATCGAGAAGCGGTTCCAGACTGAAGGCTGTTCGAAACGGATGTTCCGGGTTCCTGGGTTGCATGTGCTTTTCCTTAGTTTACTTGATCCTATGTTGATCCTACGCAGCCCCTTCTCAAGGGATATTCCTCATCTCGAGGGGCCGCATAATATTCTGAAATGCTTACCTATTTCAAGGGGCGGGGAGTTTTAGCTCAAACCCTTTTTCATTCCTGCGTCTCTGCGCGGGGATGGCTTTAAAACACCCCAACAACCCATCCATTTACCATAACCACGAACGGCGATGGCGCAAGCCGGTTTGTCGTCTCAGGATTCTTTTGTGCCTTTGTGGTTCAATCGCACTTGATTCAAGCTTCTATCCTCCTGCAAGCCCTGCAGGGTAAAATTATCCCTCTGTTTTCTCCGTTGCTCGAGCGCAGCGGGTGGTAAAATAGACTATACCCTTTCAGCGCCCCTTATAGATATCATCCACCATTTCCCTGAACCAATCCGGTTTCATGTACAGCACATATATCAAGAGCATGCCGGTGATCGGGATTGGTATGATCGTATCGGTTACTGCCAGGAGGATCAGGTACAGGAGTGCCTTGGTCTTTGTTTGCATGATGTCACCTGCCGTGTTGAGGTTGGCTTTGAGCATAACATAATCATGAATTTCGCACAAAGGCTCATCCCTGTTTGATGTGGCATTTAACGGGCTTCTCCGGTGTTCGGGTATACGGCACGCCGAGGAGTCTTTTTTATTTGGACGCCTATTCTTCTATCAAGTTCGTCGTTATCGAGGGTGCCGGGAATTCTTTTTGTGCTGTCGACGGTTATGCCTTAGGTGGCGGGCTCGAAATCACAATGGCCAGCGATTTTGTCATTGCAACTGAACGCGTGATTTGAGGAATGCCCGAAGAGGACAGCGGTATTACACCCGGTTGCGGTGGGACTACACGTATGGCTCGCTGCATCCGGAAACGAAGAACCAGGAGGATTAATATCATCGGTGCACCGATGCCGGCAAAAAGGGTTGTCGAGTGGGGTCTGTGGAACCGGGAGGTCGCCTTTTACCCTTTTCTCTATACTCACTCAAGGGATATGCATCAGTGGAATCCAGCGAGATACATCCTTCCAGATTCTGTTGAGTATACCAGACAAGACTTACCGCTCATTAACTCTTTCCCTCAGCTTTCCACTGCACTTGAACGTCACAACCCTTCTCGGTGCCAGCATCAGGTCTTCACCAGTAGCTGGGTTCCGGCCCCTGCGTTCTGACTTCTCCTGTACGCAGAACTTGCCAAACCCGGACAAGAGGACATCCTCACCGGATGCCAATGTGGACTTGATGAGTTCAAGGAGGGACTCTACGACTTCTATGGACTGATGTTTGGTGTAACCAATCTCTGTTTGCACTGTCTCCACGACGTCTGCCTTTGTTAGTGCTGCCATGTTCTGCGCCTTTCTTTGGTGGATAATGGTTCGGGTGCGGATAAACAAGTATGGCAAAGATACCCTTTGATGTCAAGTATTTATGCTTGCCATATATCATTATTGGTTGGTATTGCAGGATAAATCACCCTCGGGTGACTCTAACGTATGTGCTTGATATATTAACATATATTTCATATCTTAGTATATGCTCATTGTTCCAAGGAAATAGTTGCCTGCCCGGATTGTTTCCAATCTAAAAAGTCTTAAGCATCCTTTGTGTACACTCATATTTGCTGCATTCATATCGATATTAAAGCCATTGGATTTTCGATGCATTCGTGGTAGAAAAATCATCGATAAATGGAACCCGCCTGCATAACGACGCATCAGGTTACACAACAAGCCTATACGGTGAGGGGGAATGATCAGTGAGAGACATGACTATGTACCAGAAACTTTCAGCGGACATCGGTTTCCCGGAATCCAAAATGCTCCCCAAGATGTTTGCCTTTATCGCCAATGAGGACGAGGCCAAATTCATGCTGGCTGCGTCGCCACCGGCTACCATTGAGGAGATTGCGGAAAAGACCGGATTTCCTTTGGCGAAAGCTGTATCCATGATAGACCCCTTGTTCAAAAAGGGCTTGCTGTACAAATCCAAAAAGCCGGATGCCACGCGTTATTACAAGGTCCGTTATTTTATGCAGTTTCATGATGCCACTGTGCTGACGCCGGGGGTTGACCAGGCCTACTTGGATCTTTGGAAAGAATTTGAATCCACTGAGCTAAAGGTATACCACGAATCTATCCAGGGCCAGGAATTTCCCCGATTGATGCGCGTGGTGCCGGTGAACGTCACCATCGACACCCAAAACCAGGTGATGGCTTTTGAAGACGTCAAGACCATGGTAGAGGAAGCCGACACCATTGCGGTCACGAATTGCTCCTGCAGGGTTATTCACGGGGTTACCGATGTTCCCCTGGAGGTTTGTATGCAGCTCAACAAGGCTGCCGATTATGCTCTGGAGCGGGGCACCGGAAGGCTTTTGACCAAACAGGAAGCGGTTGACATGCTCAGGATGTGCGAGGAAGAGGGGCTGGTGCACACGGTTGAGAACAAGCACGGACTGGGACACGTGATATGCAACTGCGATGCCGAGGCATGCGGCAATTGGGGCCACGACCGGGCCTACGTGAAGAAATTTACCGCACCTAGCCGTTTCAAGGCCAGGGTGATAGAGGACCTGTGCACTGCGTGTGGAACCTGTGCCGACCGGTGTTTCTTCGATGCCGTCTCTATGGAAGGAGCAGATGACACGGCCGTCATCGATGCAGACAAATGTATGGGCTGCGGCATCTGCGTCCCGACCTGTCCGGGTGAGGCCATTGCCTACGAAGAGGTAAGGCAAAAGACGTTCATTCCCGAATAAATTTAACCTCCTTGGTTTTATAATCATTTTTGACGGCAATGAATGGAGTCCCGTGGTGGTTTTTTAGTGGACCCGGCAAGTCCTGTTCAGGCCTCAGGTTAAAATCGGTCGATCCGACGGGGTCGATCGACGCAGCCATACCGGCTGGCCAGGTTGTCGGCTGCGTTGTCCATGGCAGCTTCACCCTGAACGAGCCCGGTTTCGCCCGCCACGGATTCGATGAAAATCATACTTGGCCCGTTAAAAGAACGAAAATGGAGGCTATCATGAACCTGAATCGCTTGAGCGAAGAGAGGATTGCCAAGTTCGGAGAAACAACATCCCTAGTGTTCCAGGAAAAAAACTACACCAACATTCAAATTAACGAGATGGGCAGCAGGTTGGCCGGCGGCCTTAAATCGCTGGGGGTAAGGCGTGGAGATCACGTGGCGGTATCCATGCCCAATTCACCTGAAGTTTTCGCCTGCTTCGGCGCCATTTGGCGCATCGGTGCGGTTATCATCCCCATCATGTTTCTCTTGGGGGAAGAGGAGACCCGCTATATACTTGATCACTCAGATGCCAAGTTGGTTATCACCAGCAACGATTTGCTCGAAAAAATTGATAAGGCCCGTGAAGGACTCGATCATGTGCGTCATGTTATCGTGTTGAATGGGGAGGACGGTGGAGACCGGGTTTCCTTTTCAGGACTATTGGAAGCCAATAAGCCCCTGGATTTCACCGAGGATGTTGGAGATGACGACGTGGCCCTGATGATCTATACGTCCGGAACCACGGGTCGTCCCAAGGGGGTAATGCTGTCTCACAACAACCTTTATTCCAATGCTGTTGCCACCTGGGAGGCAGCCAAAAGGGAAAAACCCGATATCACCATCCTCTGCCTTCCCCTGGCCCACTCATTCGGTGTGGTATGCATGAATGCGGGTAATTTGTCACCGTTTAAAGACTCCTATGGCGTGCTACTGAGCTGGTTCGATCCCGAAGAGGTGTTTCGGCTGATCGAGAAATACAAGGCCACCAGTTTCATCGGTGTGCCGACAATGTATCAGATCCTCATGCATCACCCTGCGGCTGACAAATACGATCTCAGTTCGCTGGAAACTTGTTCCATCAGTGCTGCCCCCGTGTCCGAGGAGCTCTACCGGGCGTTTACTCAAAAATTCAAGTGTCAAATGTACGAGGCCTACGGCCTTACCGAGGCATCGCCCTCGGTGGCCCTGTGCCGCCGCGATATGCCCCTGAAAAAAGGATCTACCGGAATACCCATCCCAGGAGTGGATGTGAAGATTGTGGACATGGATGACAACGAAGTCCCTACGGGTGAACAGGGCGAGATTGTCGTGAAAGGCCCCAATGTCATGCTGGGGTATTACAAGCGGCCGGAGGAAACTGCGCAGGCCCTGCACAATGGGTGGCTGCACACCGGCGACATCGGTTTTGTGGACGAGGAAGGCTATTTGTTCGTCACCGACCGTATCAAGGACATGGTGATAAAGGGGGGGTACAACATCTACCCCAGCGAGATCGAGGGCTATATCGAAGAGCACCCTGCCATTGCCGAGGTGGCCGTCATCGGAATCCCAGATGAAAAGTACGGTGAGGACCTAATGGCCTTTGTCGTCAAGATGCCCGGGCAGGAACTCGCCGAAAGAGACGTTATCGACTATGCCGTGTCTAGAGTGACGCCTTTCAAAGCCCCATCGAAGGTCAGATTCATCGATGCGCTGCCTAAATCATTGGTGGGAAAAATTTTAAAGAAGGAGTTGAGGAATCTACCTGATAAATAGACAGCCAATCCGGTTTATGGCACAAAATCTGGCGCAGAGAGAAAGATAAATCTTGACAATTTACACCGTGATTTGCTATAGTTAACCTAAACTTAGGTATAATGAAAAGGGCACATCCGTTGAAAGGCGGAGTCGCAAAGCCACGGGTCTAACGCTGAAGAAGCTATGGCAGCCGGGTTGCCGAAACGACTCACTGGAACCTTTGGGATTTGCATGCCCAAAGGTTTTTTTTATTGATTCAAATTCATGTCAATTGAAAAAGGGGGAGGATCAATATGCGAATTGGAAAAATAGGCATGTTTGCCATTGCTCTTCTATTGGGAGCCGCGTGCTTGCCAACTGCGCTATTTAGCGCCACTATTTGTTATGATTCCAACGGCAAGGCTATAGAAAATCGCGGATATGACCTGATTGTAGTCGACAGGGATAAGGCCATAGCATCTGAATTGCAATTTGGTTACACTCCAGAAGGCAAATTTTGGAAGGATCCAATCAAGCTGAGAAAAAAGAGAATTGAGCAGTGGAGGAAACTGCGGTTGCTATACGACCCGGACTCGCTCCCTTCTAAAATAGAACCCAATGCAGTTCGCCGTTAGTGGATAAAGAGGAAATAGAAAGAGGCGACCAACCTGTTGTTGAGGGAAAATAGAGGGCGAAGTTGTTGTCAAGCATGTGTTGATCGATGGTCAGATCGACAGTTGAGAAGCCACACCGTTATCGGATTCAACATATAAACGATTGATTAATTGTAACTTTATGAAAACATTCTATAGAAGTTCCTAATTTCTATACCCTTTACTGTTTCCTTTAATACCGAATTATGCAATTATTGCAATTTGGTATTAGGAAGTATATACTAAATTATGATCCAATAACTCTTTCCATTATCACAAAGCAAAATTATTAGTTTAGGGTCTAACATGTCTGAAAAACGAAGCAGCCAAAAACGTAGGATCATCTCTGATAGAAGAAAAGGTGGTAGCTCTTCATACAATGGTCCAGAAAAAAGAGGTGTTAGATTCCGGAGAAGTGACGATGACAGAAGGAAAAAGGACTAAAAAATGAAAACAAGGTCTAAATTTATTTTTATCATTCTTAAAATTTGAAATGCTCAACTTAGGGTTGAATATCTCTATATTTATGACCGAAGGAGGTTACATGTTTAAACAAGGAAAAAATTCCAAAACTGACCTTAAATTAGAAGTCGAAAATGATTCAACAACAGATTCCA
>Ga0316576_10002402_pt1 | contig 10636 bp, 12 predicted proteins | sample S0NA_FD_203075 | JGI IMG/M metagenome (GOLD analysis project Ga0316576, IMG submission 203075) | Rhizosphere microbial communities from salt marsh grasses in Alabama, United States - S0-2_050615r3r5 | ecosystem: Host-associated > Plants > Roots > Rhizosphere | place: USA: Alabama | collected... | reverse complement strand
CTTTTGCCAAGTTTTAACATCATACCCTATTTTCACCCATGAAATTATGCTATCAGTTTTTTTTAAACTCGGGTATTTGACATACTATATATGGTATGTCAAGAAAAAATGTATACTATGCTATACATGGGAAATAGTGGTATGAATCAGGATTTTAAACCTATTTTCAAACCAAAATTTAAACGTCTGACCCTTCGTTTAAGAAGCAAACAGCAGTTACATTTAGGAGTGCATGGAAAAATAGGGGTGTCAATTTCGGGTAAGATTGATCTGAGAAATGTTTTGATGTCTTTTTCCCCTTCCATTAGCGCTTCCGCTTACAAGAGCGACGAGGTCTCCGATAAAAACACCCAGATGTCTTGCCTGAGCGTCCATTTTTTCCGTAGCACTGGCAGACGCTTTATGCGGGAGCATTCTACAGAACATCGATGACATTTCATCCAGTGGTGAAGAAGTCTCTTCAACCACTGCGACTTGTTCGGAGGCTCCTCCAGTCAAGAACCGGTTTTAAGATAAAACCTTATTTTTAACCCGTATGATTAAAATATCAAGTTGACTTTTTCCGAAGTATTATATTAATGTTACTGCTAATTGCTTTGAATATCCTATACCACGGAGTAGCAGCTAAATTCTTTAGAAATCAATTGCCTGAGGTCAAGCACTTTCCCTTAAGTTGCCAAACCAATACCTGAGCCTCTTTTTTCTGAAACACTTTTAAAGGTTTCAACAGCCTTATCTCGAAAATCGTGATTAAATCACTGGTCGAAAAGGGATGTGAGAAAGGGAACCTGTTGAAGTTTTATTTTCATAGATTAAATATAGATTAAATTAAGAAAAGAAAGGAAGAAAAAATGACCAACATCAATGAATTGAAATCAATCGTTATGCTCAATAACCTTAAGGTTTCAATGTTGGAAAAACTCTCAAGTATTACGAGTATAAAAACGTATAAAGCTAATGTTTACATTTTCAACGAAGGCGATGATGCCGAGAATCTTTATGCGGTTATAGAAGGGAGAGTGAGGCTCGAGATTGACAAAAAATATATCACACGAATATCGATCAACGATATTGTTCAAGGTATGGCATTCGGCTTTTCTGCTTTAGTGGATACTGAAAAGAAAAGTTATACCACCTACGCCAAAGCACGAACAGATGTAAAACTTTATAAGTGGAAAGCAACGGATTTGGAGGTATTATTTAATCAAGATTTTGAAATGGGTTTTTTGTTCATGAAAGAAATTGCCAAGATAATCAAAGCAAGATTGAAAAACAGAAATATTCAATTCCTCGATATATATAAATAACCCCCCCTTTTTAAATGTTATGACACCAAAACAGATCGGGCAGATTCAAAAAATGCTAACAGAGTGGTATCGCCGTCATCATCGGTCACTTCCCTGGCGTGAAACCGATGATCCTTACCGGATATGGGTTTCTGAGGTGATGCTTCAGCAAACCCAGGTGCAAACCGTTTTGCCTTATTATCAAAAGTTTTTACGCGATTTCCCAAATGTAAAAGCATTGGCAAATGCCGATTTGCAAGCGGTATTAAAGGCTTGGGAGGGATTGGGGTATTATGCCCGGGCCCGAAACATGCATCGTTCAGCAATATTTATCCTCGAGGAAAAAGCCGGAATATTCCCGGACTCCTGGGACGTGCTTCGGAAATTGCCCGGCATAGGGGATTATATCGCTTCTGCGGTTTTAAGTATCGCATTCAATCAACCCTATGCAGTTTTGGACGGCAACGTCAAACGGGTTCTGGCGCGGCTCAATGAAATTTCAGCCCCTGTTAACAAACCGTCTTCGTACAAGATATTTAAGGAGATTGCCGATGATTTGTTGGATCGTCATCATCCGGGCAGATTCAATCAGGCTTTGATGGAGTTGGGCGCTTTGGTTTGCAAACCCAAGAAGCCCGAATGCAACGGTTGTCCGCTCCGTTCCATATGTCGCGCCAATCAAGCAGAACATGTGGATCAATTCCCTAAGCGTATCAAAAAGCCTAGAACACCCCTGCATAATATCGCTGTCGGAGTGGTATACAAAAACAGCCATATGCTGATTACCCGCCGTAAACCTGAAGGGTTGTTGGGAGGATTATGGGAATTTCCCGGTGGCAAAATCGGCAAACATGAACGTCCTGAACAGGCATGCGCCAGAGAAATCAAGGAGGAAGTGAATCTGAATGTGGCGATTACCGGTCACATTGCACAAATCAAACACGCCTACACGCATTTTAAAATAATTATGGACGTTTTTTCTTGCCGGTATTTGTCAGGTGACATAAGACTCAAAGGTCCGGTGGATTTCCGATGGATTACCCTCAAAGAGATCGATCAATATCCCTTTCCAAAGGCTAACCATAAGTTTATGCACCTTCTATAGTTTCCACCCAGAAATGCCCCTTTTCTCTCCGAGCCGTAGAATCTACGAGCCAGAGGCCGCAATCCGCCGTAGGCGGACAAATCTCTGCGCTTGCCCTGTGAAATGCAGAGCTTATTTCACCGGGGTCAATCTGCGTAATTCCTTGTGCGGCGTACCACTTGTACGCCTCCGCGCAATTCCTTGATTTCCTTGACCTTGCGAAAAATTGCTAATTTCTGCATTGGAACCTTAATTTTGACCTAATATAGAGTTAAAAGAGGCAAGAATTTAGTTGATTGTTTGATGAGTAAGTTTTGTAAAACTGTACCTACAAGCCTCTACGCAGAAGAGCGGAATGGATCATCTTTTTTGAAAATCGTGGACTGTTTGAGTGGTTTAGGGATCGTTAGAAATAACAGACGCAAATAAAAATATTTATTGAATAGAAAATGTTCGTTTAAAAATGAATCTATTCGGATGATATCGATATCTGATATTTCTTTACGATCCTTTAACCACGAGTTTCCACGGTTTGAAAAAAAGCATGATCCATGGAGCGATCCGATAAAGAAAACCACTCCGACCATCAACAAATTCGTATCCTTATCCGAAAAAGGAAAAGATATGTTTTAGTGTCCGCCCATAAATGAGGATTTTTGTTTAAGATCAAGGCATGCGAAAAAAATAACCACAGGCATATGTATAATATTCCGAGGATTTATCCGCCTCAGGAGGATTATTTTTTGAGCATAACGCGGATATTGATCAAAAAAGACCATTTATGGATGGACACTAGTTAATAATTTCGGTTCCCGACTTTCCTTCCACAGCGCTCTCGATATTATCGACGGACGTAATGACAGCTCTCTTGCCTGTTTTTCGAACAAACTGGACTGCGGCTTCGATTTTAGGCCCCATGGAACCAGGTGGAAAATGCCCTTGGGCTAAAAATCGGGTGGCCTGCCTGGAGGTTAAAGATCTTAGGAATTCCTGAGTCTTTTTTTTATAATTCAGGGCGGCGCCTTGAACATCTGTGGCAATTAGAAAAATATCCACATCCACTTCTTCGGCTAGCTTGGCGCTGGCCAGATCTTTATCGATGACCGCATCCACGCCGCTAAAATGTCGTCCTTCTCGAATGACCGGTATTCCTCCACCACCACAGCAGATAACAATAAAATTCATGTCGATGAGCTTTTTGATTTCCCGCTTTTCCACAATGGTGACCGGCAATGGAGAAGCCACGACACGCCGGTATCCCTTGGCGGTTTTTTTTGTGGGATAGGGAAGGGTTCGTGCTTTTTCTTTTGTAAAGACAGGCCCGACAGGTTTCGATGGATTCAAAAATGCCGGATCGTTTTTATCCACCACTACATAGCTCAAAAGGCTAACAAAATAATGTTCGGTGCTGTTATCCAGATGCATCAATTCCGTATCCAGGGTCGATTCAATCATATAACCGATTTGCCCTTGGGTCTGGGCAACCAGGATCTCCAACGGCAATTTTGGAACCGCATTACAGCTTTCCTGTTTCAACATGAGGTTCCCTACCTGGGGACCGTTGCCATGGGTAATAATGATCCTGAAGGCTCTGGTAAGTTTTGCAATCTGTTGAATGGGATTTCTTAAATTTTCGAACTGTTCCTGGACCGTTCCTTCTTGGCCTTTTCGGATCAGTGCATTGCCGCCCAACGCTATCAGGAGGGTCTGTTTGTTAGGTTTCATCATTTTGACTTCTACCTAGTGTCCATCCATAAATGGACCTTTTGCCCAATATCTGCGTTATGCTCAAAAAATAATCCTCCTGAGGCGGATAAATCCTCGGAATATCAATTTTATATGCCTATGGTTATTTTTTTCGCATGCCTTGATCTTGAACAAAATTCCTCATTTCTGGATGGACACTGCCTAAGTTAAGCTTAGGTTTTATCGAGATTTTGAATGCGTCTCATGAGCACATCTTTCAGTAAGGGATTGCCGTGATTTTTGTATTCATATTTGACTCTGACGATAGGTTTGTTGATGGATAAAAATTTTTGCAGATCCACTGGCGTTGCACAAAGAACCAGGTCACAGTCGACATGGTTGAGCGTTAATTCCAGATCATGAATCTGCGTTTTGCTATATCCCATGGCCGGAAGTACCGCACCGATATTCGGATATTGGTGATAAGTTTCTTTAATGGTTCCGGATGCATGCTGCTTAGGATCGACAATCTCGGCGGCATCAAACGTTTTAGCGGCAATGATGCCGGCACCAAAAGACATCCCGCCGTGGGTCAGGGTGGGTCCGTCTTCGATCACCAGAACACGGCGGTCTTTAATCTGCCCGGGATCGTCAACCTTGATGGCCGATTCCGCCAGAACAATTTCAGCATTGGGCGCATGGCGTTCAATATTTTTGCGTACCGTTTCTACCTGTTGGGGGGTGGCGCTGTCGACCTTGTTGATAACCGCTATATCCGCCATGAGCATGTTGGTTTCACCGGGATAATAGAGCAGTTCGTGGCCGGCCCTGTGAGGGTCGAAAACCACAATGTGCATGTCAGGATAATAAAAAGGCGTGTCGTTGTTCCCACCGTCCCAAACAATGACATCCGCTTCCTTTTCCGCCGATTCGAGAATTCGTCCATAGTCGATGCCGGCATAGACCACGATACCCTGGGACACGAGAGGTTCATATTCTTCTCTTTCCTCTATGGTGCACTGCTGATTTTTTATATCTTCATAAGAAGCAAAGCGTTGGATGATCTGTTGTGTAAGATCCCCGTAAGGCATGGGATGTCGGATCGCCACAACCCGCTTACCGTAAGATTTCATGATCTTGCAAACATGACGCGTGGTTTGAGATTTTCCGCATCCCGTTCGGACAGCGCAAACCGTTATCATGGTTTTTTTAGATTTTAGCATGGTATAGGTTGCACCAATAAGAATAAAGTCGGCTCCGCATGCCATGGCCAAAGACGCCTTGTGCATCACGTCCGTGTGGGGGATGTCGCTGTAAGAAAAGGCAACCAGATCCACTTTGTGTTCGCGAATCAGGTCGGCGAGTTGGTTTTCGGAATAGATGGGAACGCCGTTAGGATAAAGCTCGCCCGAAAGTTCCGGCGGATAAATCCGTCCTTCAATGTTCGGAATTTGAGCTGCTGTAAATCCGATCACCCGGTAGCGGCGATTATCCTTGAAATAGACATTAAAGTTGTGAAAATCACGTCCGGCAGCGCCCATAATAATGACGTTTTCGATCATTGGCTTCTCCAAAATCAGATGGTTATCGCCCTCTTAAAATGGACTCGATCCTGTCCATCGCCCAGTCTATTTCTTCTTTGTTGATCACGAGCGGCGGAGCAAATCGGATAACGTTTTCATGGGTTTCTTTGCAAAGCAACCCTTTTGTCTTGAGGTCTTCACAAAACCGCCGGGCACCACCGGCTTTCGGTAGGAGTTCGACACCGATCAAAAGCCCTTTTCCTCTGATTTCTTTGATAAAAGGGCTTTGTATAGTTTTCAGTTGAGACAAAAAGTATTCTCCCATTACTCTGGAATTTTCGATCATATTCTCGTCGACCAGTACCTTAAGTGCTGTTCTTGCTACGGCGCATGCCAGAGGATTGCCCCCGAAGGTGCTTCCATGATCACCTGGCATGAAAACACCCAGCACCTCTTTGTTCGATAGCACCGCGGAAATGGGGTAGAACCCCCCGGAGAGCGCCTTGCCGATTAGCGTGACATCGGCTTCGATATCTTCGTGCTCTTCTGCCAGAAGTTTGCCCGTCCGGCCTAATCCTGTCTGAATTTCGTCTAAAATCAAGATGATATCATTCTTTTCACAGATGGCTTTAACCTCTTTAAGAAATCCAAAGGGCGGGATGATTACCCCGGCTTCCCCCTGGATCGGCTCTAAAAGAACCCCAACAGTATGCGGTGTGATTGCCTGTTCTATGGCTGCAGCATTTCCGAACGGGACAATTTTAAATCCCTGAGGATAGGGACCGAATCCATCCCTATATTGGCTTTCGGTGCTGAAGCCGATAATGGCAATGGTGCGGCCATGAAAATTGTTTTCACAAACAATGATTTCAGCTTTGTCATGTGGAACACCTTTGACCTTATACCCCCATTTTCGAACCGCCTTGATAACGGTTTCAACAGCTTCGGCACCGCTGTTCATGGGCAACACCTTATGAGAATGGGTCAACTCGCAAAGCTCTTTGTACAAAGGCCCAAGTTGATCGTTTCGGAACGCCCGTGAGGTCAGTGTCAGTTTCTGAGCCTGTTCGATCATGGTCTGCATGATCCTCGGGTGGCAATGCCCCTGATTGACGGCTGAATATGCAGACAGGCAGTCCATGTACTTGTTGCCCTCGACGTCCCAGACCCACAACCCTTGTCCACGAGTTAAAACTACATCCAGTGGTTTATAGTTGTGGGCACCGAACTCTTCTTCGAGTTGTATGTAATGTCGCTGATTCATTATTGTTCTCCAGATGGGAGTAAACGTGTATTCGGAGCTTATTGAATTTAACGCCCTAAAATAATACTCAAGCGTATCCCCCAAAATCTAAAAAGTCTTTAATTACCTTGCCTACACTGCATTGATGTTGATGGAAATAATGGGTGCGAAACTTGGTTATGAGTTGACTTTGTGTAAATGATGTTTATCATAACTCTTAACAAACGGCAATTTTCATCAGCCGTTTTTTAAATAAAACTATGGAAAAAGGAGGACAGCTCCAATGACTGATATACCAAATAGAGATATTACAGGAAATTGCGATGAGGGAGAATGCCGTGATCGCGTTAGAGAAGGTGAAGAAGATCGCCAGCATGATATTAGCGCTTCCAAGGTTGAAACTCCAGAATCATATCCGGACGCAAAGTGGGCAAAATCCAGAAATGAACAGCCCGGCGTTTTTGGCGGACATGTGTAAGACCGAATCATGAGCTCATGCGATTTAATACATATTAAAACATAAATCAGATACATAAACCTGTTAAAAATAAGGATTTAAAAGGCGGCTGAATCAGCCGCCTTTTTTTGTTTCTTATTAAAGTTTCACACACTCAATTCGCATTTTTCATTTAGATAAAAATATGAAAATCTACCAGCATTTAAAACTCAGCCCACCTATTCATATGATCGAAACAAGGCGGAAGACTTGGTTGCTCTAAATCTTGCTTTTTTTTTTGGTTTTATGATACATATAGACGACTTGCCGGATGGAAAATTTTATAACGACTATCGTATCGATAACTTCTTCGGAAAACGGACACCAAAATGGTATAAGCGATGATCAAGCTAAGCAGAAAAGAAAAACTCGATACCAAAGAGAAGTTAAAAATATTTACACCGGCAATGATTGTTGTGCTTATCGGATTTGTGGTGGCATATCAGTTTGTTGCGCCTGCTCCTCCCCGGAAAATTTCAATTGGTACCGGCTCTCCTAGCGGCGCCTATTTTGCGTTTGGCAAAAAATATAGTGAACTTTTTGCCAAAGAAAACATTTCCCTTGAAGTAAAAATAACCGCAGGTTCAGCGGAAAATCTCAAGCTCCTTGAGTCGGATTCGGACGGTGTAGATATCGCTTTTGTTCAGGGCGGCATGAGCACATTGGCCGACACTGAAAAACTCGTTTCGCTTGGAAGTCTCTATTTTGAACCTTTATGGATTTTTCATCAAAAGGGCCTCCCATTAAATCGACTTTCAGATCTAAAAGGATTGCGCGTGTCCGTTGGTGAGGAAGGCAGCGGCACTAAGGTTTTAGCGCTGCGGTTACTTGGATTGAACGGAATTACTGCGAAAAACACTCAACTTCTTTCATATTCTTCTGAGCTGGCTGTGAAAAAGCTCTTAAACGGCGAGATAGATATCGCTTTTTTTGTGACCACGCATCGTTCATCATATATTCTCTCGCTTTTTAAATCAAAATCAATAGAACTCATGGGGCTTGAGAGGGCTGAGGCGTATGCGCTCCGTTATCATTACCTCCATGTGTTCAAATTACCTGAAGGTGTGATCGATTTTCAAAACAACATCCCTTCTCACGATCTTACCTTGGTAGCTCCCACAGCCCAACTGGTGGCACGGTCGGATTTGCACCCGGCCTTGGTCGATTTGTTTCTAGAAGCTGCTGAGAAAATTCATAAGTCAGGTGGTGGATTTGAAAGTCAGGGAGAATTTCCCGCCCCAAAATATCTTGACTATGAGTTGAATGAGGATGCAAGACGGTTTTATCGATCCGGGCCCCCTTTTCTTCAACGCTACCTTCCTTTTTGGGTGGCAACCTTTCTCAGCCGAATGAAAATCATGCTGCTGCCGTTGGTCGCGTTGTTATATCCTCTTTTTAAGCTCATGCCGCCCGTTTATCGTTGGAGGATGCGATCAAAGATATATCGCTGGTATTCGGAATTGGAGACTGTCGATCTTGGGATGAACAAGGAGGATTTGACCGACAGTCTTGATGAATATTTATTAACGCTCGACAACTTGGAAGAGAAAGTGTCAAATATTTCTGTACCGCTTGCATTCTCTAGAGAGCTGTATTCTCTGCGTGTGCACATCGATATGTTGCGGAACAAGATTTATAAATTGCGTGAGAGAAAGAAACAAATCAAATAGTTGATTATGTTCCACGTTCGGACAACAGTCGAAATTGAAGCTTTTCCCGCCCTAAAGGGCGGGACTTGCGGGGAGCATGCCGGTCAAGAGGACGCCTAATGACGGTAAATTCTCAAAATAGAGAAATAGTTGTCGGTATCATTGCTGACACCCATGGTCTTCTTTTGCCGGCAGCGATAAAAGCCCTTGAAAGCGTTGACCTTATTGTACATGCAGGAGATGTAGGAAATACCGAAGTTCTGGACGACTTAAAATCTATCGCTCCAGTATATGCCGTCCGAGGCAATATGGATATGATTGAAGGTCTGAGGGAGCTTCCAGAAACCGAAGTAGTCGAAGTCGGTGATGTTCTGCTGTATGTAATTCATAATATCCACAGGCTCGATATTGTACCATCGAAAGCTGGCTTTGACGCCGTAATCTTCGGCCATTTGCATTGTCCGTCCCTTTCCGAAAAGGAAGGAGTGCTTTTTCTGAACCCAGGAAGTGCCGCACAGCCGCGCCGAAATTATCCGGCGTCGCTGGCTTTACTCCATGTAAATGGGGATTCAATGAAGGCAAAGATTGTCAACATCGATGAGTGATCATAACGGGCCATTATGAGATCGTGAAACAATATGAACGTCTCTTTGCGGAAACGGGATTTTTATATTTTTAGCTTTCAAATGTTGATACACAGATAAGTTTACCTGGTAGAGTATCTTAAAATAGGTGCTGGTGGGTATCCAATAGCGCAACCCGATGTTGATTGAAGAATCGCCGAATTCCTGAATTCCTATTTGAGGCGGGGGGTCTTTAGAGATCTCCCCAAACGACTCAAGGGCTTCTTTGATGATCTGAATGGCTTTTTCCGGATCGCTATCATAACTGATCCCCACTATTTCTTCCACGATCTTTTTTTCTTCCGAGTTATGTATGATCTCGCCTACAATATGTTTATTCGGGATCGTAATTTTTACACCGTCCTCATCTGTCAGGATTGTGGCACCGAGCTTGACCTCTTCCACGATACCGCTAACATTGGAGATTTTAATTGTGTTGCCGACAACAAACGGTCGTGTCAGGATGATTACAAGACCTGCGCCATAGTTTGCCAAAGGCCCCTGAATGGCAAAACTGGCACCAAACGCCATGGCAGCGAGTGCAGCGATAAGCGGGGCGATGGTGATGCCAAATTTGCCGATGGCGACGATAAAAGCAAATCCGAGTATGATGCCCTTGATCAATGAGGCAATGAATTTCGACAGGGTAATATCAATTTCTTTTTTCTCAAAGAGCTTCAGGAAAAAGGAAGACACGGCCCTTGCTACCAATACCCCAATGACAAGAACCAGAATAGCACCCACCACTTGGAAACTGTAATTCACAATAAAATCAATTAAGATATTTATCAGTTTTTGTACGGTCTGTAATTCTTCCTGCATTGTTTTGCTCCTGGTTTATATAAAATTAAATTGTATTGGAAAAAATATTTTTGTTTTTTATGCCTCATATATGAAGGTACATCTTGGCGGGTTGTAGCCCAAATCTTTTTGAGCGCTCATTGAAACGTTTTTTATTCATAAATCTTGGCGAAGTGAAAGAAAAGCGATTCCAGCTGGTTGAGGCCGAAGGGCGAGTTTTTTAATCGCCTGGAACGAGCCTTAGA
>Ga0316576_10002401_pt1 | contig 10638 bp, 7 predicted proteins | sample S0NA_FD_203075 | JGI IMG/M metagenome (GOLD analysis project Ga0316576, IMG submission 203075) | Rhizosphere microbial communities from salt marsh grasses in Alabama, United States - S0-2_050615r3r5 | ecosystem: Host-associated > Plants > Roots > Rhizosphere | place: USA: Alabama | collected... | reverse complement strand
GATCTTCCGAGTGCAAACTGATTAAATGCAACGGTGAGTAGAACTTCAAGACTTTGGCAACCGGCAGGATGAAGGAGTCGGAAATGACGTCACCCAGGGCCCTTTTGCAGGCATGGAATATACGCGCGGACAAGCGACTCGGGCAGCATTTCCTGACCGACCCCGCGATGGCGGCCGTGATCGTGCAGGCCGCGGCACTCTCATCGCGGGATGTCGTGCTCGAAATCGGTGCCGGCCTCGGCGCCCTTACTTTCCTGGCAGCCCGACAAGCCGGCAGGATTGTCGCAGTCGAAAAAGACGCCCGCCTGGCGGACCTCCTGCGATCGGAGTTCATGGCTAACGGGATAAATAATGTCGTCCTGCTGCAGAAGAACATTTTACGGGTCGACATCCAGGCCTTGGCGGCTGAGGCGGGCGGTCGACTGGTGGTAATCGGAAATCTGCCCTACAATATCTCTTCCCAAATCCTGGTTCAGCTGATTTCAGTTCGGCATGCCGTGACGCGTGCCGTTCTGATGTTCCAGATGGAACTGGCCGAACGATTGAAGGCCGGCCCCGGCGGCAGGGATTACGGTCGGCTTTCGGTAATGATTCAGTACTGTGCCGAACTCAAGTCCGTCGGACGGGTGACCGCAAAAAACTTCTTCCCGCGACCCAAGGTCGATTCGGCGGTTCTCTCGATTGTCTTCAAAACCCCGTCAGACCTTTCTCCTGAGGAAGAAGATTTTTTCTTCAAGGTTATCCGGGCGGCATTCGGCCAGCGGAGAAAAAAATTGCGAAATTCTCTGGCTGGTAGCGAACTGGGGCTATCCACCGAAGCAGCTCAGCAGGCCCTCGAACGGGCTCACATCGACCCTTCGCGCCGCGCCGAGACCCTGGATGTGGCGGAATTTCTCGCACTGAGTGCAAGTTTGAACCGGACTCTGAATTCCTGAAACAACTTTAATTTTTTACATGTGCTCAGCCACACTGACCGTTCGATCGCCCAGCATGTTGACGTAACTGCCCATCTCGTTGTCGTACCATCCGTAGATGACAGCCTGCGTTACCGGAACCCGGATCAGGGTGTTGGATAGTTGATCGATGACGTCCTGGTTTAGCCCCGGGACGTTTGCCAGGTCGATCGCGACCTCTGCTGTGCGGGTGTGGGTTTCAAACCCTTCTATAATGGTTGCCGCACGTGGTGCACCGATGATGTCTCCCGATACGTTCTGTTTTTCGGAATAGTGAAGATAACCGTTGGGATCGAGCTTCGCCGTGCGACGGTATACCGCATTGATGGTCTCTCGCCGGATCGGTTCACGGCTTGGCTCTTCCTGCAGGTCGACCACCAGTATGATCAACGAACCGGTCGCCGTTGGGATGCGGACCGATTCCGCGATGAAGCCGATCTGCCGCATTTCCGGAATCACCAGCCGCAGAGCCTTGGCCGCACCGGTGGTCGTCAGGATGATGTTGTTCATGATGCTGCGGTTTTTGCGCAAATCTTTCTTTCCCGCCTGTGGCAATCGGTCCAGAACCGCCTGTGAACCGGTTGCAGCATGAACCGTCGCCATGGAAGCGGTCAGAAATTTGTGCGGCCCGAAGTGGTCCAGAAGCGGTTTTATCATGTGCGCCAGGCAGGTAGTGGTGCAGGATGCATTGGAGATGATTCGGTGCCGCCGGGGATCATAGTCGTTGGTGTTGATCCCCATCACCGTGGTGACGGCATCCTCCGGCATCGTTCCGGGCAGATCGGCTTTCTGGTCCTTCATCTTGAAGGGTGCCGAGACGATGACTTTTTCGGCACCGGACTCGAGGTGGCCCCGAACACTGCCGCCGGGGTGGTCGCTCGGCAGTGAAGGGTCTATGAATCGCCCGGTTGTGTCCACCACCAGTTTGGCCCCCCACTTATGCCAGTCGATGTCGACCGGGTTGCGGGCAGAGCGCAGTATTCGGACCCGCACGCCGTCGACCATGATCGTCCCCTGTGTCGCGTCGATTTCAGAAATCACCGGTGCCGCATTGTAGCCGTGAAGATAGCAGTTCAGCAAGCCGTAGGTGGAGTCACGTTCCAGATAGTGGGCCACATCCTGAAGAGAAGTTCCGGCTTCACGACCGATGTTCACCACGATTTCTTCGAAATACTTCCTTCCAACATGGTGCCAGACCGTTAATTTACCGATCCGGCCCAACCCGTTGACGCCGAGTTTTAATCCATTTTCACCGGTAGCTGCATTCATTGCCTTTTCTCCTGTCTAAGGGTTCACGAAAAAATAAGTTCGCAATTTTGGGCGTTGAGGCGCCCGCCTGCAAGGCGCGAAAACGCAGGAATATCTGGATATTCCGAGTTTTCGCAACGCGGCCAGACGGGATGCATCGGCGTCCAAAATGTGAAGTTATTTTTGAGTGAGCCCTAAGGCCGTATTACTCTTCATTGATTTTCAGTTTACCTAGATATACCGATCCCTCACGACCGTCAATGCTGATGAAATCTCCTGAAGTTACGCACCTGTCCCTCAGAGTGAAACTCTTCTGTTTTTCATTACAGACCAGCTCGCCGACACAGACCACGCAGGTTTTACCCAGGCGGTGGGCCACCACGGAAGCATGGGAGGTCACACCGCCGCGCGCCGTCAGCAATCCGTCGGCCGCGTAGATCTCACGAATGTCATCCGGAACGGTGTCGCTGCGGGCCAGGATCAAGTTGGTTTCGGGCTCCTCCTTGCGCCATTTGTAGATCTCCTCGAGGCTGAAGACCACCCGCCCGGTGAGGGCACCGCCGCCAATCCCGATTCCGTGCCCCAGGTAACACTCCTCGGTAATGCCGATCAAATCAAAAGTCCGCACCCTTTTGCGTTCCCGCATCGACATGTCACGACCCTGCAGCAGGAAGAGATCTTTCACCGCCGGGGACTCGAACGTGAATTCCATCTCTTGAGGGGTCCACCCCTTATCGTAGATGAGATGGCCGGCCCAGTCTTTCAACGCCGTGTAAACCTCCGGGAAATGCGTCTCAAGGGTGATGTCGGTCGGCCTCATTTCCACCTCTTGTTGATAGATTGAAATCGGCAGAGTAATCACCAGTCCGGAAACGACGTCCTCCCCCTGATTGCCGAGGGTGAAATCGCCCCAGAGCTTCAGGGTTTCGCCCGGCCAACGAGGGTTGTGGGTGAAGAAGACGCCGGAGCCGGAGTTCTGCGTCAGGTTGCCGTAGACCATCGACTGCACCGTCACGGCGGTGCCCCAGTCATCCGAGATACCCATGATCCGGCGATAGGTTCTGGCCTTGTCGGACTCCCAAGAGTCGAACACACTCTTGATGGTCATCGTCAGCTGGTCGAATGGGTTTTCCGGTATCTCGATCCGGTTGTCTAAGAGCATCGATTTATACGCCAGGGCCACCTTTTTCATCTGTTCGCCTGTGAAATCTCTCTTGTAAGCGATGCCGGCGCGGCTTTTTAGTTCGCTGATGACGGCGTCGAAGTCGTCGCGTTCGAGACCGAAGGCCATTCCGTAACACTGCAGAAACCGGCGGTAGTTGTCCCAGGCAAACCAGGCGTTTCCCGTTCCGGCAGCCTGTCCGCCGGCGATTTCTTCGTTGATGCCGACGTTCAGATAAGTGTCCATCATGCCCGGCTGGCTGATGGAAGACCCACTGCGAACCGAAAAGAGGAGCGGGTTGTGGGGACTGCCGAAGGCCTTTCCGGTCGTCTTTTCCAGCTTGATGATGTGACGGGCAATCTGGTCTTTGAAGTTCTGCTCCGCCGGCCGGTAGCTGTCGATGACCCTCCGGCAGCGGTACACCTCGGTGGTGATGATGAAGCCCGGGGGAATCGGCAGACCCAAGCTCTGGAGCACGACCAGGTTGAAGCCCTTGTTCCCCAGGTAGATCAGGCCGGTGACCCGATTGTCCGGTTCAAAAATCGATGTCATGGCATTTTCGGGATCGTAGAGCAGCAGTTGATAGAGATTATCCCTGTTCAATTTGTCGGCCTGTTGAAAAAGGATGTTGAGAATTCGGCTGAGGAAACGGTCCAGTTGCTGAAGACCCAGAGACAGGGCGATCCGGTCCCTGAAAAAGATCTCGGAAATCCGGTGCCTGTTTTTCTCCCGGTCGATACCCTCGTGGGTCTTCTTCGGCAGGTATTTGCAGAGAATTTGGTCGCCGGACAGCCGGTCGATAATCTGACTCAGATTTTCTTCGTGAACATTTTGGAAATAATCGTTGATGATGTTCTTGACCGCCGAAGCAAAACCCTTGAAGATGTCGAGATACTGCGTGAACGTGAACCCTTTAACCTCCAAGGAATGGGCCAGCAGGTCGAGTTGTCTTTCTATTTCGACCGACGAAATTCCGTCCAGTCGCAAGGCTTTGTCGAAGAGTCGAATCCGGGCATATATCTGGTAAAAAGTCGCCTTGGTGATCAGGCTCAAATCGATGCTGTCAATCAACTCCTCGAAAAGTACATTGACCAACGATTCGATGCGGTAGGTTAGGCCAAGGGCATCGAATTTGAGTTCGTGGTAACTGCCGTACATGGAAGGAATATCGATCGTGATATGCCGCTTCTTGTAAATGTCTTCCCGAATTTCGAACTCATCCGGTGCGAGGATGATCGATTTGAGTTGCCCCAGATATTCGAGCAGCACGAACAGTTTTTTCTTCAGATCCGTCTCTGACAGGGCATTCCGGAGACGGTTGAGATCCGGGAAAGCTTCGGTCGACAGCTGGGAAATGTGGCTTTTCAATTCGATGTAATCGACGCTGTATTTTTGATGGAGCAGTTTGTAGAACGCTACCAGCAGGGCGACCCGCTCACGATCGGCCTCGGTCACCTCACCGGACACATCGGCCATCATGCGGTGGAGCTGATCATCGGGAAGCGTAAGCAGCAGCGCTTGGCGGTCGACCCCCTTTTGCTTCAGCCCGGTCATGATTTTGTGAACCCCGTCGATGTAAGGACCGTGCGTGTCGATCTGCTCGAAGACATCGGCAGGCACGACCTGCTCCAACATTTTCTTGTCGCGCGTGGCCCAGAAATAGATGGTTGCCTCCATGAAGGCGATGATCTGGTTGCTGCTCTCGACGTGGCTCTGTTTGCGCAGAAAATGGATGAGGACGTCTCGGCGGCGTGAAATCTCGTCGATACGCGTCGATATGTCCCTGAGTTTTCCCTCGGCACCGATGTCGTTGAAATAGGCCGGGAAAAGACGGGTGAGCTGCTTGGCCAGGTTATACACCGGACCGATGTCGCTGTTCAGAAAACGGGTGATGTCCCGCGGGAAGAGATCCGTGTCTTTGATGAAGACGCCGGAAAGGGCCAGGTGTATGGTCAGCACCGACATCAACCGGGTCGACCACTTGGGATTGAGTTCGATCAGTTCGAGCCAGGTGCGGATGTTTTGGATGTGGGCGCTGTTGACCTTGATCTGCCAGTCTTCACCGACGCCGCTGATTCGCGGGGTTTGAAACGGCAGGTCGATGACGTGATGGATAAAATAATTGACCAGTTCACTGTCATCGGTCCGGTAAACCCCTTTGCCCATGTTCAGTATGCAGTTCAAGGCCGTGGCCGTGTAACTGACGGTCTGTTTTTGCAGTATGGAGAAGGTTTTTTGAAGCAGCCTGCGGATGTGCAGATCCGATTCGTTCGCAATGAGCCAGCTGACGGTTCGATTGATGTCTCTGAGAACTTCCTCGTGGATCATCGTTAACCCTGATTTGGCCATCATACGAAAAAGGAAGATAACCTTCCATTGATTCCCGTGTCTCTTGCCACCGGCTTCGAGGAGTTTCTGTGGCATCTGACGGTATATTTCGACAATTTGGCTGTATCCGTCCAGGGAGAGAAGTTCGCGCAATAGAGTGCCGGAATCGGCCGGCAGTTCGGAGCCGATCTCGTCGAGCCGGCGATTTAGATCCGCTATCCGGCTGCGGGAAATGTCGGCAAAGATCGATGCGCTGTTTTTAAGATCTCCGGCGGCATCCGCTTCCCGGGCTTCCTCTTCAAACCAGTCGCACGGATCCCTGAGACTGAGCCAATAGGCATAGGTGGTCCGAAGATATCGTAATAACAGCGCATTAAGGGCACCGAAACCGCCGGCCGCCTCTCCCGAGCGGTGCCGGAGCATCTCGCCCAGGCGCTTTAGTTGGTAGAAGCTCTTCACGAAAAGAAAAAAGGTGTCGTCATCCAGCTGACGGATGGCATCGAAGGCGTTGTCGAGAACCGGAAAGAAACGATCGATACCGGAGTGGGAATCTTTGATGATCTTCTGGAGAAACAAGACCAGGTTGTCGACGGCCTCGGTTTTGACCTCTTCTTCTTTGGTCGATTGAATGGCCGCCAAGAAAATATCGACAAACAACCCGGCCCCATCCGGTCCCGCCGGATGACTGTCCATCAAATGGAAGTATTCGAGACTATAGCGTCTGGCTTCGGAAACGATGAAATTCCAGTTCCGGAATGGATGGGACAGCTCTTTCAAAAAGGTGTTGAAGCCCTCCATCAGACCGTAGTAACGGGAAATGATATCCTGCAATATCAAGTATTTTTCATCGATGCTGACATCAACGCGATAGCTGGCCAGGTTGACTTCGAGTGCCTTGGATTTGATCATTTATACCTGTCTCCCTTAGGGCTCGCAAAAAAATAAGTTTGTGATTTTGAGTGAGCCCCTATCACTCCGAGCCTTTAACGCGAAAATAAGGTAGGCCCCGAAGCCCGGATAACCGATTTCGAGTCGCGGCTGAAACTCGCCGCCAACGGGTTCTAAGCCCGGACCAGGCCCTTTTTTAAATAAGGGGTTCAGGTTTTTGCCCCCAATGTTGTGCCTTTCACACAGTACCGGTTTTGGGACCAGGCTAAGACTCCGTAGGCGACTCAGACAGTCAGCCGCTGTTCTCAGCCGCTCATCCGAACTTCGGCGCATCATTATCATGCTCCGTGGCGGCACAAAGGTCCATGGGTGTTTAGCTCAGAGGCGTGCGATACATTTAAAGCTACCAAAGGTATCAAACGATATCAAGAAATTATGGACACGTCCTGTTTATGGTGCAATGACCGCCTAAAGATGCTATAGATTTTACGATTAAGATTTTGGACCGTGTTATCCAGTCGTCGGCGTATTACAATACAGCCTCCTCCCTCTGGCCTTGCCAAAATCTTAATCGTAAAGCCTACATAGACAGACCCACGGCCCCTGCGGTGTCGGAATTGTGGGAGTTCATGTTTCGAGCCGGTTTGATCGGAGATCTGATTCATAGTGCTCAAGCAACTAAAGTGGAAGGGATTTCGGGAAGCGACGGCGATTCTGTTTATCGCCGCTTGCCTGGCATTCGGGTTCAACGCTCTCCGTGAACATTCACTGCCGCTGCCGGGAACCACGAAGGCCGTCAATCATTCACCGACCGCGATCAACGAGTCCGATGGGTCGAACACCATAGGGGAACTGTCGATTGAAGAGGCCGGCCGCCTGTTCGAGGAAGGGGCGGTCCTGTTTGTGGATGCCCGTTCGGAAGCCGATTACCGGGCCGGCCACATCAAGGGAGCCGTCAACATTCCGGACCTGGACTTCGAGAATCACATCGGTTCTTTTTTGGAGAAGACGGCCGCAGGAACCGTGATGGTCACCTACTGTGAAGGCGATTCCTGCACTCTGTCGAAAAGTCTGGCCGAAAAACTGTCTCTGGCCGGATTTGAAAACGTCTTTCATCTCAAGAACGGTTGGGGGCAGTGGAAGGAACGTGGTTTGCCGATAGCGCGTGGGCAGGAGTGACATCTTACAATTCCAACCCGGAAACCTTACTCACGCCTTCGACAAAGCCGCCAGGCGATAAACCACCATCCCTGCCAGCCAGGCGGCGTCTTCGGGTGACAGGTAGTCACCGGCGGTTTCGTCGAAAAGGATACTGGCATCGGGTGGAAATTCATCGTCGCCCTGCCATAAAATCAAGCGCAGGGGCACTTTGGGAAAAACGGTGAAGTCAAACCCCGCATCACCGGTATCGGCGGGCGTTCCGTTCAGAAGTCGGGCCGACTTCTGAACGGCGGCGGTGTTGTGGCCGAAGATGTTTTTCAAAGGGTCGATGGCCCGTTTGACGAAGGCGCTGTAGTAAAAACCGGCCCCGGGAATTTCCCGGTAGGCAATCCAGTGACCACTCGGCCGCCGGTCGCTCTCGGACATCAGGTAATGCAAAATCAGCACCTGTTCCTGGATCGGAACGTCGGCTGCCGCGTCGGTAATGTCCGAAAAATTAAAATCCGTCAAATCGACGCGGTAAACGCGGTTCAAAAAGGGCACCCGTATGTGCTTTCCGGGCTCTGCTTCGAAACCGGACCTGCGGATGGTGGCGTCGAGATCCTTCGCAGCCAAGGTGGCGACGGCGAGTCGGCGGGCCTGCTTGTAATCGTCGATGCGGGGCATGGTAAAACCTGTCGTGTAATCGGTTCCCGAATAAAAAGAGCCCCGACCTAAAGAAGCGAGGCTCATTTTATTCAAAACCTTTACCAGCGGGCCTCGGATCCGGTTATCGGTTAAAACGGAATGCCGTATACATTTAAACGGGCACCTTGGACCGATCAGTTCCGGTTTATATTTCCAGCCAGGAATCCGAATAGAGCGACTTGCCGAGAATGACATTCACGGTTTTGGCGTAATCCTGAAGTTCTTTTGGCAGGCTGGCGATATCCGGTTCGTTGCCGTCCATCATCCCGTAAATGAGGTCGACGATGTCCTGGCGTTTGCCTTTGGCGATTTCGGCCAACTGGACATCGAGCGGGTCTGCAATCACTGAAACCATACCGCATTTTCCGAGCATGACCATATACGTCTGGTTCAGGATCGGCCGCAGATGGTCCGGCGGCCCGTTGGAGATGTTGGACAGTCCGCATGTGCTCTTGGCCCCCGGCGCAACGTCCGCCAGCATCTTCTGAAACTCCATCAGGCTGATCAACTGGGGTTGCTGAATGTTGACCGGAGTAACGATGCCGTCGACCCAGATTTTTTCATTCGGAATTCCGGCTTCATTGGCGAAGTACAGCAGTTCGACACACAACGCCGCCCGTTCGTTCTCATCCCGCGGCAGCCCTTCCGGCCCCCACATAAGGGCGATGAAGTCCGCACCGTGTTCGGCGGCGATCGGCACCATCCGTTCGTAGCGTTCGGGGCGTACCATGATCGAATTGATAATGTGGGACGTACCGCTCTTGACCGGTTTGATCACCTTGAGGGCCGCTTCGATGGCATCGATGTTGGATGTATCCAGCGCCAGCGGGATGTCATCCACCACTTCCTGAACGGTCTGGACCACCCACGGCATCAGCTCGTGCCCGTCTTTCTTGGCCGGCCCCAGGTTGATATCGATGTAGTCCATGCCCTTTTCTCGCTGAAAAAGAGCTTCCTCCTGGATCGGTTTGGGGTCGCGTTCTTTGAACGCTTTACCGATCTTTCGTGAAATGACGTTTAAACTTTCGCCTATCAGCAGCATCGACTCTTCCTCCTATGTGGCATTTCTGAATTTTTCGACAAGCGGTTGAAGAACGGCAGCCGACCGTTCTTCAACCGGCAGTGCCAGTTATTGTTTGCCCTTGAGAAATCCGGAGATATGGGCGGCCTCGCGCGGCCCGACGGTGACGTTCCAGCCCGGCAATTCCTCTTCCATATCGCCGGCGATCGCGGCGGCGTATCCGGGTATGATAATCTTCTGGTGCTTAACTTTATCGGCGATGCCGCTCTTCTTGACGAAGGTTCCGACATCATCGCCGGAAAATTTACCGGCGGCCCAGGCCGTCATGACCGACAGGCCTTCGGAGTCCTTGATCAGGAGCCAGGAGGGAACCCGGCTGCCTTCGATTTCACCGGATACAATAAAATAGGTCAGGGCGAAATTAGTGGTGACCAGAACCGGCGAATTCTCATCCGGGTTGCCGATTTCGTAAATGCCTTCGGTTACCGTCATCGGACGCTGCGGGTCGGTGAAGATGTTCAACCTTTCCAGGAGCAACGGAAAGAGGCTCTCGCTCTTGAAATCCGAAAAAACGACGATCCCGGCGTACTTGCCGATGTAGACGGCACCGAGCATCGTTTCGACATCCAGATTGGAGGCCATCTCGCAGGGAAAAGTGATGGTCGGGAATCCCACCGAGCGATTGGCATTTTTCAGCGCCGCCCGCCGGATCGCCACCTGGTCGGTAAAAGACTGCTTGAGTTCCCTGGAGCCTGGATCGAGAACCAGATCCTTCAGTCCCATCCCGGTCAATTTATCCGAGAGGGGAATCAAGGCGTCCACCGAATCGGCCTTGACGGCCAGGGGCAGATCGTTCTCCTTGGCCAAAGCGCCGAAGGCGTCGACATTGGCCGCGGTGGCGGCATACATCAGGGGTCGTTTGAATTTGCATGCCTCGACACCGGCCTTCATCACCTCGGGATCCTCGGTCATCAGGATCAGGTTGAATTCGGAGGTTTCGGCGATCGTCTTGGCCTTTTCGGCAAAGGCGGTCGCATCACCGCCGACGTCCTTCAGCGCCACCAGTTCCGGGCGCAGGTTCAGTCCGACGCGTTCGAACTGAAACGCGTTCCAAACCTTCAGTTTGGCTTCGAGTTTGTCCTGCGGGATGTCCGAGCCGACAAGGGCGGCCAGGCCCGTCTTGTTGTAAA
>Ga0316576_10002400_pt1 | contig 10639 bp, 11 predicted proteins | sample S0NA_FD_203075 | JGI IMG/M metagenome (GOLD analysis project Ga0316576, IMG submission 203075) | Rhizosphere microbial communities from salt marsh grasses in Alabama, United States - S0-2_050615r3r5 | ecosystem: Host-associated > Plants > Roots > Rhizosphere | place: USA: Alabama | collected... | reverse complement strand
CCGCGCGGTAGCCCTGTTTCTCCAGGATGTCCAGCACGCGCTCGGATAGGATCCGACCGAGGCCCTGGCGCTCGTGGCCAGCACGCACGTAGACGGTCACCTCACAGGTCCAGTCGTAGGAACCGCGCAGTTTCCAGGGCGATGCGTAGGCGATGCCACCGATGACCCCGTCCTTGTCGGCCACCACGAAGGGGTAGCGCTCGTGCAGCACCAACCAGGTGGATTCCCAGTCCTCCTCGGACTGGGGCCGATCATGGAAGTTGATCGCGGTCGTCTCGATGTAGTGGTTGACGATCTCGGCGAACTGCTCGAGGTCGGCCTGCTCGGCCAATCGGATCGTGTAATCAGTGGGCATAGCAGCCAAGATACCGCACCGTGTGGCATCGGCTCATCCCCCGCTTCGTCCGAAACGCGATCCGTATCGGCCCGACGTTCGCTCTCAACGGCCGATCCATCGACCGATCGAGTGCGTTGGCTGTGGTCCGTCGCGCCAAGAGGCGGAGCTCGGTCGATCCACTGACCACCACACACCGCGCTGGCGGACGGTCAGTCGCCTGGCCAGACCTCGCTCACCGTCCGAACCGGGACGGGCTCCGAGTCGTCCATCGGCCCGACCAGCCGCTGCCAGGAACCGACGTTGCGCCAGGAACCGAGCTTGTAGCCGACGCGCTCGAGTGAACCGAGGAAGTGGAAACCGAAGCGCTCATGGAGCCGTACTGATCCCGGATTGGGCGTACTGATCCCGGAGATGAGACAGCGGTAGCCCTGCTCGTCGAGCGTGGGGATGAGGCGCTCGTACAGCCGCGTGCCCAGGCCCTGGCCCTCCAGCCCCGGCCGGAGGTAGATGGAGACCTCGGCGGTCCAGCGGTAGGCGGCACGCGGGTTGAAGGTCTTGGCCCAGGCCAGCCCACCGACCGCGCCATCGCGCTCGGCCACCAGCCAGGGGTAGCGCTCGGCGTTGGCTTCCCAGTCGGCCACCCACTCGGCCGCGGAGGTGGGCCGGTCCCCGAAGTGCGCCCAGCCGGTCTCGATGTGGGCGTTGATGATCTCGGCGACGGCCGCCATGTCCTCGAACCGCGCGCGTCGTACCTGCCACGTCATGGCGCTCACGATAGGCCCTACCCGCCGCGCCCTGCAGGCAGGGACGAGTGGACGGTCCGCGCTCGGCACATCGGCACTGCTAACGTTCCCATCGGTGCCGCTATCGTGCCTCGGAAGGCGCAAGATGACGTCAACTATCCGGTTCGAAGGGAGACGGACTCACATGACAACCGACTACAAGGTCCCGACCATCGAGGAGCCGGCCCCGCCCAAGCCGAATGAGGTCGTGCTCGTCGCCAGCGGCGACCTGCGCCACACCGCGGATGTCGCGGGCTGGCCGGCCCAGCAGGTGCTGGAACAGCAGATCGCCGACGTCCTCGCGGAGGTGGGCTGGACCGTGCGCCGCGGCCACGAGTACGACCCCGAGTACGGCCACGGCTTCATCTGGAACCAGCGCATGGGCATGGACGTCTTCGCGGGCATCCATCCCGACACGCCGATCATCATCGCCGAGGCTGTGTGGGAGTACAGCCACCACGTCCTCTCCGGCCTCAAGACGATGCGTGGACCGATCTTGACCGTGGCCAACTGGAGCGGTCAGTGGCCGGGACTCGTGGGCCTGCTCAACCTCAACGCTTCGATGACCAAGGCGGGGATGGCGTACTCCACCATCTGGAGCGAAGACTTCAGCGACGAGTGGGCCCGCAAGGCCCTCCAGGGCTGGGTCAAGACCGGGGCGATCGAACACGACACGAGCCACGTCCGACCACTCGACCCGACTGCCCTCCCCGCCGACGAAGCCGCCCTCGGGCGAGCGCTCGCGGCGGAGCTGCGACAGAAGGGCGCCATCATGGGCATCTTCGACGAAGGCTGCATGGGCATGTACAACGCCATCTTCGATGACGAGTACATCAATCCCCTGGGCATCTTCAAGGAGCGCCTCAGCCAGTCGGCCCTCTACTACCGCATGACCACGGTCAAGGACGAGGAGGCCGAGGCGATCTTCGACTGGCTGGTGGACCGCGGCGTGCACTTCGACTTCGGGGCAGACCCGGAGACCGAGCTGACCAAGGACCAGGTCATCAGCCAGTGCAAGATGTACATCGCCGCGCTGCGCATCGCCGACGACTTCGGCTGCAGCGGCGTCGGCATCCAGTACCAGCAGGGCCTCAAGGACCTGGTGCCCGCTTCCGACCTGGCCGAGGGCCTGCTCAACGAGCAGGATCGTCCGCCGGCGTATGCCGAAGACGGCCGCGAGCTCTATCCCGGCCAGCCCCTGCCCCATTTCAACGAGGTCGACTGGGGAGCCGGTGTCGACGCCCTCATCACCAACCGCGTGTTCACGGCCATGGGCCTGAACCCGTCAACGACGCTGCACGACGTCCGCTGGGGCGACCCGTATGGCGACGACTTCGTGTGGGTCATGGAGATCTCCGGCTCGGTGCCGCCATCCCACCTGCGCGGTGGCTATGCCGGTGTCACCAGCGAGCGCCAGGCTCCCATGTACTTCCGCCTCGGCGGCGGGACGATCAAGGGCGTGAGCAAGGCCGGCCCCGTCGTCTACAGCCGCGTCTTCCTGATGGACGGCCAGCTGCAGGTCGACATCGGCCTGGGCAAGGCCATCGACCTGCCGGACGAAGAGACGCAGCGCCGTTGGGATGCCACCAGCCCGCAGTGGCCCATCATGCACCTGGTCATGCCCGGCGTGACCCGTGACCAGTTCATGGCCCGCCACCGCAGCAACCACATCCAGGTGGTGTACGCGCCGGACCAGGCCGCCGGCATCAAGGCTGTCGCCGCCAAGGCCGCGATGTTCGACGCGCTGGGCGTCAAGGTGAACCTGGTCGGCGACCTCGACCTGTAGATCCACAAGTCGCATCGGGCCACGATTCGCCAGCGATGGCGCCCAACGGCGGAGGGATCCACCATCAGCAGCGGCTGGTGGGTGAAGGTGCCTACGAGGGCCTGTTCGCACTTCAGGCCTGCGATTTCAGTGCCACGACCGCTCGTTCCGAGTGCGAGGGCGCGGTCTTCCGGGGCGACATCCCAGAGACACCGGCCGAGGCGCCCGACAGGCCTCACGCTGGGTAGGCCAAGCCGTAGACACCGCTAGCGGAGCAGATCCGTCCCTCGGCGGATCTGCTCCAGCATGCCCTCGTGCGAGCGCCGACCGTCGGGATTGGGTACGAGCACGACCCGCTCGGCCCCGGCCTCCAGCAGGCGCTCGACGTAGCGGCGGCAATCGGCGACCGAACCGGCAGCCATGAACTCGCCGAGGACCTCGTCCGGCAGGTGACCCTCGCCCACCGCTGCGACCGCCTCCTCCAGCCGCCGTCCCGGGCCGGTGGCAATCATCTGCGGCAGGCGGGACTGGGCCTTGAGCTGATCAGAGGCCCACGCGCGCAACTCGGCCCGGGCAGCTTCTGGATCCCGGTCGTCGAGCGAGCAGATAAGCAGTGCCACCAGTACATGGCCGTCGATCCTGCCAGCCCGGGCCCGTCCCTCATCGATGCGCTCCCGTGCCCAGCGCACGTAGTCGGGTGAGCTGAACCAGCCCAGCAGGGTGCCGTCGGCGAGTTCACCCGAGAGCACAAGCGAACGCGGGCCATGCACGCCGAAGTAGATCGGCACGTGCTCCTCTGGCGGATGCAGCAGGCGGACCCGCTCGAAGCTGTGATAGTCGCCCGACTCGGTGAGCTCCTCGCCATCGAGTAGCCGGCGGATCGCGCTCGCGGCCTCGCCCAGCGAGCGTACGAGCGACGCCGGCTGCAGCCCCATCTGGGCTGTCCAGGCGGGCACACCGTGGCCAAGCCCGGCCATGAAGCGACCGGGGAAGAGGGAGCTGACGGTGGCCAGCTCCATCGCCGTCACGGCCGGGTGACGCACTCGCGCCGAGAGCACGCCCAGGCCCACCGGGATGCGAGTGGTCGCGGCGAGCGCAGAGGCGACCGAGGCGATGCCACCCAGCTGGAAGTAGTCCTCGGCCAGCCAGACTTCCCCGTAGCCCAGCCGCTCGACCTCGGCCACGGCGGACCGCAGCCGTGAGGGCGGCGTGGTGGCGGCGACCTGGACCCCGACCCGGCCCTGGCCCATGCGTCAGATGGCGGTGTCGCTTCCGAGCGAGGCGACCCAGCCCTCGAAGCCGTCGGGCACCTTGGCGCCCTTGACCTTGTACATGCCCGTGACCTTGCCACCGGCGGATTCGGCTGCATTGGCGAGCTGGCGCAGCGTGGAGCCGACGGCGATCTTGTAGGTCGCGAACACGGCCACCGGCTTGCCGGTCAGGCTGGCGTCATCGAGGAACCGCATCATCGGCTCCGACGGGTGCTGCCGAAGCACGAACCAGCCCTCCGTCCAGGCGCCGAGCACGACCGCCTTGGCACCGCTGAGCGCCGACGCGGCGTTGCTCACGTTGGCCACGTTGCACTCGTGGCCCGCGGCACGCACGACCTCGGCCATCTTCTCCGCGGCCCCCGCGGTGGTGCCGGTGTGCGTATCGAAGATGATCGCGACCCTCATGTTGCCCTCCTGCCGATGCCCACGCCTGTCGGCTACATCGTGCCAGACGCGGGTCGTCCAAGGGAGCGAGCCTGACGCCGCGTGCGCCGCACCGGCCAGTCCGTGTGCGCTGCACCAGTCTCGCTCGATAGGTTCCCGTCGGTATACTCGGGCGCGATGCAGCAGCCCATGTACCACCCCGACGATCTGGCCTCGATGGATCCGCTGGTCCTGATGAAGAACCTCGACCACGTGCGCATGACCTCGCGCCGCCTCAGCTACATCCTCCAGGGACAAGTCCACCTCTACCGGCCGGAGGCCAACGAGCTACGCATGGAGATCGACCGCTACGTCGAAGCTGAGCGGGCGATCGAGGCCGAGCTGGCCCGCCGCCAGATCCGCGCCTGAGGCCCTGGTCGTCGGGCCCTACACGGGGCGACCGATGGCGAACAGGTAGCGCGGCTTCTCGCCATCGGGCAACTGCAGCAGCCGGCAGACGGCGAGGTCGTCGAACGAGCCCACGGGCACGCCGCCCAGTCCCAGCGTGACCGCCTGCAGGAGCAGGTTCTGCCCAGCGTGGCCGGCCTCGAAGTCGGAGTAGCGAATGGCACGGTCGTCACCATGGCGGCCGGAGATGCGGCCCGGCACGATGGAGAAGACCACCACCAGCGGCGCCGTCTCGATGAAAGACTGGCCGCCGGTGGCCTCGGCCAGGGCCCGCCGGATGTCGGTGTTGCCCAGCAGCTCCAGGGCGTGCTCCATCGACTGGTAGCGCCACACGCCCTCGGCGGTGATGACATACGTCTCAAGCGCGTAGAGCGCACTCGCCGAGGGGGCGGTGCGGCGCCCTTGCCCGTGCGTGACGCCCTGGGCGGCCCAAAGCAGCTGCCCGATCTCATCGAGCGTGAGCGCGCTCGGTGCGAAGTCCCGGACCGTGTGGCGGGCGGCGAGGGCAGACTCGAGGGACAGCGTGCCCTCGGTGCGAGGTGCGGGGAGCGAAGTGATCGAGTGGTCGGCGTGCATGGGTCGAGGGTGCCACGCGACGGCCGGCGCAGGCAGGGCCAACGGTCGCATCTTGGGCCGACCGGGGCGCGGGCGGTTCGCGGGGCGTCGAGTGGCCGCTACCCTGTGGCGGTGGACGTCCCGCATGCGATCATCGAGCACGGCCTGCCGGTGGCCATGCGCGGTCAAGCCGCCGCGCTCTTCGAAGGCGCCTTTGGCGAGAAGATGCGCCTGGCCATCCGCGACGGCCAGAAGCGGGTCGCGGTCATGGAGCGGCTCATCATCGCTGACCACGTCGTGCTCGCCCGCGACGGAGACCAGCTGCTGGGGATGGCCGGGCTGAGCACGCTGGGTCCACCCTTCGAAGGCGGCCTGATGGGCCAGTCATGGGATCCCCGACCCCTGCGTGACGTCCTGGGCTGGGTGGGAGCGACGTGGGCCACGCTCAGCCTGCGACTGGCCGATCACCACCCCGCGCCCGGTGAGCTCTACGTAGACGGCCTGGCTGTGGCGCCAGAGGCTCGGGGCCAGGGTATCGGCAGCCGGCTGCTCGCGGAGATCGCGGCGACCGCGCGCCGCGGGGGCCTCGGGTTCGTGCGCCTCGAGGTCGTGGATACCAATCCCCGCGCACAGGCGCTGTACGAACGGCTGGGCTACACCGTCACCCGCGTGGAGTCGCTCCGCCCCGTCCAGCGCTGGACGGGCGTTGGGGCCGTGATCTCGATGGAGCTGCGAGTCCCCCCGGAGCCCGCGCCTGACACGGCCGGGCGGTGATCAGGCGACCGCCACGATCCGCTGCGGCGCACGCTCCTCGGCGATGACCCGGTTGGCCACTTCGGCCAGGCGCGGCAACGACGACAGTGCGAAGCCGATACCCAGGCGCGCCAACTGCTCGTAGCCCAGGCCCTGGTACTCCTCGCGGGCGGCCACGGCGCACATCTCGTCGTAGAGCTCGGGCCAGGCGACCGCCCGGCGGCGGTAACAGAAGCGGACGAAGGCTTCGGCTTCCGCATCGGGATCGACGGGCTTCCCGGCAACGACCTCGGTGGGCGCCACCACCCCTCCGATGGCGCCTGTTCCGCCGTTCGCTCGAGTACCACGCTCCGATACGGGCAGTGCGTTGCCCAACCGCTCTGTCGACACCCTCTCCCACCTTCTGCAGGGCGCGTCGAAACGACCCCGCGTTGATCAGATCCGATTGACCACGCCCGTGCGCAAGATCACGACGCGATGATGCGCATCCGCCCGTGTAGGTTGTCCGCAGACCCCTGGGCGATCCCTCTCTGGCGCGGGTCCGAGTATGCCCCGGACGTCTCGCCGATGATACGTCGGGGCTCCGAAACGGCGCTAGGAGGTCGTCCACGAAGTTGTCCACGACCTTGTCCACAGCGGGGTCTTGCGTGCATATCCGGTGCCGTGAAGAACCCTGCCAGGTGGCAGGTGATCGTGGGCTATCGGTCGCTCAGTGAACCCGGGACCTGACCATCGTGGTGTTGCTCGGCAGCCTCGATGGCGAGAGCCGCGCTGATGACCCCGACGTGGCTGAAGGCCTGCGGGAAGTTGCCCAAGAGCTCACCCGTATCGGCGTCGATCTCCTCCGCCAGCAGGCCCAGGTCGTTGGCCTGGGAGAGCACCATCTCGAAGCGCTCCCGGGCGCGGTCCACCTGGCCGCTGCGGGCGAGCGCGCTGACCATCCAGAGGGTGCAGAAGACGAAGGTGCCCTCGTCACCCTCCAGCCCATCATCGCTGCGATAGCGGAAGATGTGGCCGTTGACACCCAGGTCGCGGTCGATGGCCTCGATGGTGGCCAGCACCCGCGGGTCGGTGGCGGGCAAGAAGCCGATGGTGGGGATCTGGAGAGCGGCCGCGTCGAGCGCAGTGGAGCCGAAGGCCTGGGTGAAGACCCCTCGCTCGGGGTCCACGCCTTCGGTCTCGATGCGTGAGCGCATGGCATCACGTGCCTCACGCCAGTGACTGGGCACCGGTGGGCCGTCCTCGTGGCGCTCCAGGAGGCGGATGCCGAGGTCGACGGCAAGCCACATCAGCAGCTTGGAGAAGAGGAACTGGCGAGCGCCCCCGCGCACCTCCCAGATGCCCTCGTCCACCTCATCGAACTCCTCGATGGCGAGGTCCACGACCTCGTCGAGGAACTCGCGGTAGTGCGCGTCCACGCCGTACTCGGTGGAGGCTCGATCGTGCACGTCGTCGAACCAGGCCGACGCCAGGAGCCAGCCGTAGGTGTCGTGCTGGCGCTGGTTCCAGGCGCCGTTGCCGATGCGAACCGGCCGGGAATCACGATAGCCCGACAGATGCGGCAGCTCGACCTCGGTGAGGATGCGCTCACCGCCGATGCCGTACATGATCTGGAGCTCGGCGGCGCGACCCGCGGTGGTGTCGCGGATCCAGCGCGAGAAGCGGTGGCTCTCGTAGTGATGCCCGAGGCGCGTGAGGGCGGTCAGCACGGTCGTGGAGTCGCGGATCCAGGTATAGCGGTAGTCCCAGTTGCGGATCCCGCCGATCGTCTCGGGCAGCGACGTGGTGGCGGCGGCGATGACCGCGCCGGTCCGCCCGTCGGTCAGCCCCTTGATGGCCAGCGCGCTGCGCTCGACCGCATCGCGGTAGGGCCCCTCGTAGCTGGTCTGCCTCGACCAGCGCTCCCAGAAGCTGATCGTGGCCTCGAGCTCACGCATGGCCTCGGCGTGGGGCAATCGGCGAGTCTCCAGGCCGGCTGGGGTGGACCAGGTGATCGAGACGACCTTCTCGTCGCCGGCCTCGACGATGCTCTCGGCTTCGACGGTGCCTCCGCCGTCGTGGGTCAGCGGCGCGATCTCACTCTCGAGCAGCAGCGCGTCCGCCGAGCCCGTCGTCACCAACAGGTCGGGCGCCAATTCGGTGACGTAGGGTGTCGTCAGGCCGTACTCGAAGCGAGGCTGGAAGTCGAGCTTCATGGACACCCGGCCACTGACCCCGCGCACGACGCGGACGAGGAGGTGGCGCGCGCCCAGCCGGTGGGCCTGGCCGACCTCCGCCTCGTCCGATTCGACGGGCATGAAGTCGGTCACTGTGACCACGCCGGTATCAGTGCTGAAGGTCGTCTCGAGCACATTCGTGGCAGGAAGGTAGCGGCGCGTGATGCGCGCCTCCGGTTCGGCCGGGGCCAGGCGGAAGTAGCCGCCGATGTCGCGATCGAGCAGGCGCGCGAAGACGGGACGTCCGTCGAAGCGGTGGAACACGGCCCATTCGATCGAGCCGTCACGCGCGACCAGCGCGAGCGAGTGGCAGTCGCTCAGGAAGGCGTAATCGGAGATGGGTGGGAAGCCGCTGGCTGAGGTCATGGTCTGCTCCGCTTGCTCGATCCCAGTCTAGCCAGCGGTGCGCTTGCGGTAGACACCGAGACCTGGCGCGGCTGGCAGTCGCCAGCGGTGATCGGGTCCCAGCTCGAGGCCGCCGAAGGGATCGTCGGCGAGCAGGAGGTTGCCGTCGAGGTCCAGCCAGTCGACCTCGCTGGCCACGCTCGCGGCTGCCGCGATACCCACGCTCGACTCGACCATGCAGCCGAGCATGACCTTCATGCCCAGGTCGTGTGCCCGGCGGATCATGCGCAGCGCCGGGCCGATGCCGCCGCACTTGGCGAGCTTGACCACGACCCCATCGACCACGCCCTGGAGCATGTCCAGGTCATCCTCGAAGACGGCCGATTCATCAGCCATGATGGGCAGGCTGGAGCGCTCGCGGAGCCAGCGCAGCTCCGGCAGCATGCGCGCCTTGAAGGGCTGCTCGATGAGCTCCACGCCAAGACGCTCGAGCTCCGGGATGAGGGCCGCCGCCTGCTCGGGGTGCCAACCGGTGTTGGCATCCACGCGCAGGGGGCCGCCGAACTCGGCCCGCACCGCTTCAAGGGTCTCCAGGTCCGCCGGTCCGCCGACCTTGATCTTGAGGGCCGGGAAGTGGGCTGCCCGGCGCGCACGTTCGGCCACCGTGGCCGGCTCGTCGAGACCCAGTGAGAAATCGGTCGGCGGGAGCTGATCGGAGGTCCCGAGCAGCTGCCACACGGGGAGACCGAGCGCCTTGGCGGCGAGATCGTGCAGCGCCGTGTCCAGGCCCAACTTGGCCCCGCCGTGGTTGCCGATCGATTCGGCCATCAGCTCATCTGCGCGTCGGAGCCAGGCCAGCAGCGCTTGCCGCTCCGAGGGCATGGGATCGAGGGCCTGGAGCTCGCCGAGCAACCGCGGCAGCACGACCTGCGTCGTCTCCACGGTCTCGCCGTAGTACGGCACCGGGAAGCACTCGCCGAGACCGACGTGGTCATCGGTGCGCAGGTGTACCAGGACCGTGCGGCTGCCCTCCGAGTCCTCACGCCGGGAGATGCGGAAGGGGTCACGGAAGGCGAGGTCCAGGACCTCCGTCTCCAGTCCGAAGCGCATCATGCAACCCGCTCCAGGTCCGTGCGCAGGGACGCGAACAGGCGCCCGGGCCCGAAGCGGTACGGGTCGTCCACGGGCAGGCCCGTCTCGGCCGCGGCTCGCTCGATGGCCGCGTGCGCCTCGTGCTCGCCAAGCAGGCTGGTGTTGAGCGCGATCGCCGCCACCCGCGACGGTGCGACCGCGTTGGCCACCAGCTCGTAGAGGTGGATGTTGTCGGTGAGCGACGCGATCGGCGAGGGCTTGCCCGTGGTCCGCTCCCAGCCATGGTGGCCGGTGCGACCGGGCTGATGGACCAGCACCATCGCGTGCGGCGTGGTGCCGTGTACGAGGCCCAGCGTGACCGCCGAGTAGGCCGGATGGTCCAGCGAGCCCTGGCCTTCCACGAAGATCCAGTCGCCCATCTCTTCCGCCTGCTCCACCAGCCACTCGGCGGTGCCATTGATGAAGTCGCTGATGACGCGGTCGACCGCCACGCCCCAGCCCTCGATCATGATGCCAGTCTGGCCGGTGGCCACGAAGGCAGCCGAGAGCCCCGCCTCCAGCGCCGCGCGACGAAGCTCGAGCGCGACGGTCATCTTGCCGATGGCGCAGTCGGTGCCGACCAGCAGGACGACATGCTTGCCCGGTCCATGCAGCCGGCCGGTCGCGACCTCGTGGCGCTCCGGCGGACGGCG
>Ga0316576_10002399_pt1 | contig 10642 bp, 5 predicted proteins | sample S0NA_FD_203075 | JGI IMG/M metagenome (GOLD analysis project Ga0316576, IMG submission 203075) | Rhizosphere microbial communities from salt marsh grasses in Alabama, United States - S0-2_050615r3r5 | ecosystem: Host-associated > Plants > Roots > Rhizosphere | place: USA: Alabama | collected... | reverse complement strand
GCTGGAGCTGCGCTGGCGGATCTTCAACAAGCTGACCACGGCGCAGGAGATCACCCTGGTCGGCCTCGGGTTCACCTCGGGCGACGGTGTTGAGTTCTTCGCCGAGAAGGCGGGATTCGACGTGGCCAAGGCGGCGAAGACGGACTGGATCGGGATGATCGGCCGCGATCTGTCCTACGTCTGGTACAGCCCGGACCAGGCCATGGTGCCGATCATCACCTACGAGGGGCTGTGGATCCTCGAGAACGGCTCCATCGACGTGCCCGCGGCCGGCGAGGCCACGCGGACCTACTACCTGGGCCTCACCGACGGCGAGCCAGAGGCGGCCTGGCGCATGGCGCGCGCGCTGAAGAAGCAGAGCGAGCCGGCGGAGGTCTCTGGCAAGGTGGTCGACCCGGGTGGCGCCCCGGTGCCCGGCGCGCGGGTCCACGTGCAGAAGGACGACGCCGACGGGACCTACGTCACGATGACCCGCGCGGCGACCGACGGCGCCTACGCCGTGGACCTCGCCCCGGGCGATTATCTGCTCACCGTGGCGGCGGAGGGGCGCGAGCCGGGTGCGTCGACGAAGCTCACCGTGGGCGCCGCGCCGGCGAGCCAGGACCTGTCGATCGGGGGGACGGCGACCATCGACTACGCGGTGACCGACGGGGCAGGGGCCAAGCTGCCCGCCAAGCTCATCTTCAAGCGGGCGGCCCCGCTGGTCAGCACGCCGGCGAGCTTCGGCGAGTTCACCTTCCCCGCCGGGGCGGCGTTGATGGTCTTCGCCCCGGACGGGAGCGGCACGGCCACGGTGCCCCCGGGCAGCTACGACGTCACGGCCAGCCGTGGGTTCGAGTACGAGATCGACTCGGCCAGCGTCACCGTGGCTGCCGGCGAGAGCGGCAGCGTGAGCCTGGCGCTCGTGCGATCGGTGGACACCACGGGCTTCATGTGCGGCGACTTTCACACCCACGCCATGTGGTCGCCGGACTCGAGCGACCTCTACGAGCTGAAGGTCGCGGCCTACGCCGGCGAGGGGCTCGAGCTGCCGGTGATCACCGACCACGAGTACATCTCCGACCTCGACCCCTTCATCGCCAAGCTCGGGCTGCAGAAGTGGATCCAGGGCGTCACGGGCGAGGAGCTGACCACCTTCGTCTACGGGCACTTCAACCCGTTCCCCATCGTGCCCGACGCGACGAAGCCCAACCGGGGCGCGATGCCCTGGTTCAACAAGAAGCCGGGCGAGCTCTTCGCCGACGTGCGCAAGGCCTGGCCCGACGCCGTGCTGCAGATCAACCACCCCCGCCGGGGAAAGCCGGTCTCGGCCTACTTCCAGTTCGCCGGCTACGACCCGACCACCGGCACGGCGGACAAGAGCGAGTGGTGGAGCCGGAACTTCGACGCCATCGAGGCCTTCAACGGCAGCGGCTGGACCACCAACAAGAACGAGGCTGTCCTCGACTGGTACTCGTTCCTCGATCGGGGCGAGCCGAAGACCGCCACCGGCAACTCGGACTCCCACCACGCCTACTCGACCGAGGTTGGCTACCCCCGCAACTACGTCAAGCTCCCCACGGACGAGCCGGGCAAGGTGAGCATGGCCGAGCTGGCCAAGGCGGTGAAGGACCAGCAGGTGCTGGTGAGCGGCGGGCCCTTCGTCACCGTGGACGTCGGCGGGAAGGGGATGGGCGAGGTGGCCCCCGCCCCCGGCGGCAAGGCGACCCTCGCGGTCCGTGTGCAGGCCCCGACCTGGATGCCGGCGGACGAGCTCCAGGTGATCCTGGGCGGCACCGCCGTGAAGACCGTGACCCTCGACGCGAGCACCGCGGACCCGAACAACCCGGTGGTGCGCTACGACGGCTCGCTCGAGCTCACGCCCACCGCCGATACCTGGGTCGTGGTGGTGGTCACGGGGCAGGGCACGCTGGCCCCGGTGAGCCGCAACGATGAGCCCTTCGCCCTGACCAACCCGATCTACCTCGACGTGGACGGCAACGGCGTCTACGACCCGCCCAAGTCGTTCTGAGCTGCGACCGGCGCTGTCCCACCTGCACCTACCCTCCGAGTCTGCAAACCCAAACCTGAGACGGAGGTGCAGAATGCGGAGCTGGACTGTCGTTGTTGCAGGACTCGCCACGCTGGCCGTCGCCGCGCCGGCCCGGGCCGGAGACCCGGCCGTGCTCTACAACCAGATCACCGACCCGGTGCAGCGGCTCTACTTCCGGACCGCCATCGCCAACCCCAACGGGAGCGACGTGGTCTACTACTGGAGCGGGAGCGCCTACATCTACGTCGCCGGCGACAGCTTCAAGGCGCCTTACCCCGGCGCCCCGGGCAATCACTACCCCCACGGCGGCGGCAACGGCGGCACGCCGCTCCTCGGCTTCGAGGGCTACAGCATCCGCCGGGTGATCGCCGACCCCTACAACCCGAACGACTTCCTCCTCGCCACGCGGGAGATCGTGTTCTACACCGATCCGGCGACGGGCGACGTGGTGACCAGCTGGACCAACCCGCTGACCGGCAAGACCACGCCGGTGGTGCCGGTGCTCAACGAGCAGCTCTACTCCCGCTACCGCGTGGTGAACGGGGAGCTCAGGGCAGTGACCGTGGTGCAGTACCCGGCGGGCGGGGCCTGCGCGGAGATGCCGCTCGAGGGACCGGTGGGCGCTTCGCCCGAGCAGTGGGGCAACGACTACGTCTGGCCCGTGGAGGTCTTCCCGAGCTACAAGCTGAGCGACTGCGGGCGCTACGGAATCACCGATCCGATGGGGCTAAAGAACGGCCGCTACACCTCGAGCGAGATGTTCAACTTCCAGGTGAGCAAGCGTCAGCTCTGGCGCGTCAAGCACTGGGACAGCGCCTGGAGCGGCTGGGTGCCGCCGGCGCGCCTGAGCTGGAACCGCACCGGTCCGCTGCTGCCCTGGATGTGCGCGGACGAGGCGACCTACCCGGCGCAGCTGCACTACGCGGTGCGGAGCCGCTTGTTGCGGCGCTGGAAGGACCTCCCGGCCTCGTTCAAGGCCAAGATGAAGGGCTACGGTTTTCCCCTGGGCGGTCTGAGCTTCACCGACTGGCAGAGCGCGCCCCAGCTTGTTCCTCCTCCACCGTCGGCCGGGAGCCTGGCGCTGCCGGCCTGGGACACGAGCTGGAGCGTGTTTCACGCCAAGGTGCTGGCTCCCATGGGCCAGACCTGGGCCCAGTGGTGCGCCGCCCACTGACCACTTCTGCGGGAAACTCCCTCCCTCCCTGTCGTATAGATACCCACCCAGCGCCCGGTATCCGGCTACTGAATCCGCCATCCGGACTGACCAGTCCGGTATCCGGAGACCCGTGTGAAACTGAGGTGTTCTGTCATGTTGGGGGGTTGGGAGAACAAGCGGCTGGCACCTGTTTTGCTGACCAAGGCCGCGACAACTTCACTCTTCGTGTAAGCGAGGTCACTATGACGCGGTACGTCAAGAGCCTGGGGATGGTGTTTTGTGGGCTGTGGGTCGCCACCTGTGCGGCCCCGATTCCCGAGCGGCCGGACCGACCATCCAGCCCGCCGGTGGAGACCGGCCCGGGCCAGCTGGGCAAGGCCGATGGCTTCGACTGGGGCAGCGGCTGCGACGGCGGTAGCGGGACCTTCAGCCAGCCCATCGCCAAGGACGCGGTGGTCACCGTGGGGACGATCCCCAAGGAGATGCAGAACGTCGAGATCAAGCTCACCTCGCCCGAGGACGTCGACATCCAGCTCTACGACGCCGACGGGACCAAGATCGTGCAGTGGCCCGACGGTATCCTGAGCGATGCGGGCGAGCAGTCGACGACCTACAAGGGGGTCAAGGTCACCTGGAGCGGCTACAACGGCGACGGGACCAACCTCGGCCACGAGTACATCAAGCTCGAGGGGCTGACCCAGAACGGGTTTGTGATGAAGGCCTACGGCTACGCCGCGGGCCAGGCCCGCGTGGACTACAGCTGGGACGCCAAGCCGAACTGCGTCGACTCGGGCAGCGGCTCCTTCACGCAGCAGATCGCCAAGGACGCCATCGTCGACGTCGGCAAGATCCCCTCGGGCAAGAGCGACATCAAGATCCAGCTCACCTCCACCGTGGACATCGACATCCAGCTCTACGACGCCGACGGGACCAAGGTCGTGCACTGGCCCGACGGCAAGCTGAACGGCGCGGGCAAGCAGTCGACGACCTACAAGGGCGTGACCGTGACCTGGAGCGGCTACAACGGCGACGGCACCGGCAAGGGCAACGAGTACATCGAGCTCGAGGGGAAGACGCAGAACGACTTCATGATGAAGGTCTACGGCTACGAGGCGGGCACGGCCAAGGTGGACTACAGCTGGGGCAAGCCGGCCTCGACCGCGAGCGCGATGGTCATCTTCTCGCCCACGGCCAAGGACAAGAGCCACGTCGCCGAGGCGCTCAAGCTGATCAACGGCGCCAAGCGCTCCATCGACATCGCGATGTACAGCATGTCCGACAGCCGCGTGCTGAGCGCCCTGGCCGACGCGGTGAAGGCGCCGCGCAACGTCAAGGTGCGCTTCATCTACCACGGGGCCCAGGAGGACCGGAAGAGCCCGGCGGGCACCACCAGCGCCGACTACGAGGACAAGGGCATCGACGTGCGCTACGCCACCAAGAGCAAGGTGATGCACCACAAGTTCATGATCGTCGACGGTCCGCGCGCCGACGATACCGGCAAGGTGGACTACGAGGCGGCGAAGAGCGCGACCCTGGTCACCGGCAGCGGCAACTGGTCCGGTGGCGCCCAGACGATCTACGACGAGAACACCGTCTTCATCTCCGGGGTGCCCGAGCTGGCGCTGCGCTACCAGGAGGAGTTCAACCGCCTCTGGAGCTACTCCTGGGACTTCACCTGGAAGAGCTTCACCTACACGCCGGCGGCGACCCTGGACATGTCGAAGATGACCGACGACCCCGCGGTGCACGCCCTGTTCACATCGGCCAACTTCCAGAAGAACCAGTCCTTCACGGTGAAGAAGGGCAGCTACGCCGTGGCCAGCGCCATCGTCAAGGAGCTCGAGCAGGCGAAGAGCTCGATCCGGGTCGCCTCGGGGCACCTGCGCTCCTGGGACGTCTACGACGCCCTGGTGCGGCTGAAGCAGAGCAAGCCCGCGCTCGACATCAAGGTCTACCTCGACGGGCAGGAGTTCATCAGCTCGTACTACGACAACACCCAGGAGCAGGACCTCCAGACCTGCCTGAGCGCCGCGGGCTCGGACACCGCCGCCCAGCTCGACTGCCGCCGCAGCGGGATGTACTACAGCTACCGCCTGCACCAGGCCGGCGTGCCGCTGCGCTTCAAGTACTACTGCTACCGATGGGACTACCACTACGCCAAGCAGATGCACCACAAGTACATCATCATCGACGACGAGACCCTGCTCACGGGGAGCTACAACCTGTCGGACAACGCCGAGCAGGGCACCCTGGAGAACGTGGTCGTGCTCAAGGGACCGGCCTACGCGGGGCTGGTCAAGCAGTACAGCGACAACTTCGACGAGATGTGGGGCACCGACGATGACGGGAGCCTGCTCGCGGCGCTGAAGAACAAGGTGACCAGCGCCTCGACGATCCCGCTGGTCTTCGAGCCGATGGCGCTGACCTGGGACAAGGTCGACGAGCTACGGAGCCTGATCCAGAACAACTGCTCGTCGCTGTTCGACGCGGACTACAAGGCCAACCCGCAGAAGCACACCACCTGCCCCCGCAACCCCTGACGCGGAACTACTTCTTCGCCTCTTCGATCAGCTTCTTGACCAGCTCGAGGGTTGACTTCATCTCGGCCTGGCTCATCTTGCCCTTCTTCAGGTACTTCACCTTGGCGTCCTTGCCGATGATGATCACCACGTCCTTCTCGTTGCAGTCGCCCAGGCCCCACTTGTTGCGCACGATGTGATCCGGGTCGGTGAGGATCAGCGACTTGAACTTGGCGATCTTCTTGCGCACCACGCTGCGGATGGCGAAGTTGGGCTTCCAGGTGTCCTTCATGTTCACCACGCCCATACCCCGGTAGTACTTCTTGTCCAGCTTGGCCGCCTTGAGCATGTCGCGGAACGGCTCGTTCTGGTCCTTCACGTCAGGGTCGGTGTAGAAGAAGCTGATCACCAGCTTGCCGATGCTCGGGATCATCGTGTCGTTGTCGTTGCTGTCCTTGACCTTGAGGCTCTTGACCCGGTAACCGACCTTGAGCTCGGCGCGGGCCGGCAGCGCCAGCGCCAGCCCGACGACGACCACCACCGAGAGCACGGACCACTTGACCTTTTGCATCTTCCCTCCTCCTGGAACAGTGCGCGGGGCTCACTCCCCGACGGTTACGTATCGCTCCCCCTCGTCGCCTTCCTGCTGCTCGCCCACAATGACCGAAGGACAGAGCCCACGCAAGGCTTGGACGCCCGCGTCGGTCAGGTAATTCATCGAGACGTCCAGGCGCTCCAGCCGTCCGAAAGCCTCGCGGCCCGCGGCCAGGGCCCGGGCGCCCGCGTCGGACATGGTGCCCATGGACAGGTCGAGCCGCTCGATCAATCCGGCCACGGCCGCGCCCGGCAGCCGCTCGCAGATCTCGTCGGTCAGCTCGCAGTTCATCAGTCCGAGCTCGCGCAGCTGCGGCAGCCCCTCGGCGGCGAGGATCGGCTCGAGGTCGTTGATGGTGCCCTCCGCTCCGTAGCCCGCGTCGCCGAGCCAGAGCACCAGGCGCTCGAGCCGGGGCCAGCTCGCGCGGCAGGCCGACTCGATACACTCACGTCGCAGCCCGCCGGTGCGCAGCTCGAAGGAGCGCAGCTTGGGCAGCGCGATCTCGCCCAGGGTGAAGTCACCGGCCTGCAGGGTCAGCTCGCGCAGCTCGGGGTAGAGCGGGTAGAGCGGGCTCAGGTCCCCGATGCTGGTCCAGGACATCTCCATCTCGTCCGGGTAGACGAAGTCCCCGATGAACAGCCGGCGAAGGGCAGGGCGGGGGCCGGCGGCGGCGAGGATCTCCAGGGCGCCGTCGTAGTCGGGATCGTCGAGGCTGATCAGCCCCAGGGTCAGGTCCTCGAGCAGGCGCGCCGAGGGGTGGGCGATCAGCGCCTCGAGCTGCTCGAGACCGCCCGACTCGCTCCGGGGCGCCTCCGCGACGCGGGCCTGGCGCAGGAAGCCCAGGCGCCAGCCGGTGCGCAGCGAGCCGTCGGCGAGATCCAGGCGCACGCGCCCGCTCTCGAGGCGCAGCGCCCCGGCCAGAGCTTCGTCAGAGACGCCGTCCAGGAGCTCGCCGAGCAGGGCTCGCCGGTGCCCGGCGAGCAGCGCTCGGAGCTCCTCGAGCAGCTCGCGCCCGGGGTCCTGCTCCAGGCGGTGCATCAGGGCGATCAGCTCGCCGCGGGGGTGTCCCTGGCCCTGGAGCCAGTCGCCGAGGACCAGGTGCGACTCCACGTCGTCGGGGCTCGCCAGCAGCGCCTGCTCGAGCTCGGGGCGCGTGGGCTCCTCGGGGGCTGTCGGCGCGCGTTGGGGCGTCGCCGCGGGCGGGCGCATCTCCTCGGGCGGCCGGGCGAGGGCCACGGCGCGGTCCCCGAGCACCTCGTCGATGTAGACCTCGACGAAGGGCGCGGGCGCGAAGCCCTGGCAGTCGGCCGCGCGGAAGCGCACCTGCCGCCCGTCCTCGAGGGTCACCGTCCCGAGATCCGAGCCACCCCGGGGCAGCTCGGTGATGTGGCCCCGTCCGCCGTCGACGGGCCGATCGTTCGATCCCCGACGGAAGAAGTCCAGAACGCCCATGGCGCGCATGGTACGGCAGCTCCCCGGGGATCGCCACCACTGCCACAAAAGGTTGTTGGGTGTGCTCTGTCTGGTAGGGGTGGCCAGGTCAGCCACCACTTACGGAGGCTGGCGAAACAACAGAGCTTGCGGCCTCTCCCTCGTGGCCAGCCGGCCTCGCGCCCTCCGACAATCAGACGCTCCGTTTTTTGGATCCGCCTCCCGCTTCAGGTCGTTTTTCTTGTCATGTCAATCGGTTGAAAGTCGGGCGTGTCCTGGCACGTGGGATGCTAGGGCCAGCCCCGGTGAAACTAGATGCCCGGAGCCGCACGCCAAACCTCTCCTTGTTATGGACCCGCCAGCGCGGGTCCAACTGCTACTCGATTCCTTTCTGACTCTCAGCGTCCAAGTCTTCGCGGGGAAAGACTTGGAGGCCAAGGGCGGCCCACGCCTCCCCGTCAAGCGGCACCGGGCAATACGCTGGCCGCGCCCTGGCACCCAACCTCCCGGCCTGCGGGTCTGCTTTGATGCGGGCCTTGCAGGCCGGGGGAAACTGGTTGGGTTGAGCGCTACTCGATCACCGGCGCCGAGGTGGTCACGCCGGCGCCCCACCAGGCCGCGCTGCTCGAGCTGGCCTGGGTCCCCTTGCCGGTCTTCGGGTCGATGACGATGAGCTGCCCGCCCTCGGTGAAGCCGTAGACCTTGTCTTTCCAGAACCCGAGGCCCCAGACGTCGCTGAAGCCGGTGTCGCCGATGGGCACGGCCTGTCCGGTGAGCGGGTTGACCCGGGCGAGCCAGTCGGTGAGGCCGAAGCCCTGCTTCACCGTGGCCAGGGTCAGCCCCTTGACCGAGACGAGGTCGCCGCTCGAGCCCAGCCCACCGCCGAACGCGCCGACCTTCTTCGACTGGCCCGTCGCCGGATCGATCTCGTAGAGCGTTCCGTCGCCGGCGCTGGCCATCAGCGCCTCTGTCGTGTCGGCGGCCTGCACCGCGATGTAGGACAGGCCGTTGAAGCTGGCGATGCCGGAGGGGGTCTGCAGCGGGGCGAGGTAGGTGCAGGCCGCGGTCTTCGGGTCCACCGAGTAGACCGAGTTGAAGGAGATGCCGGTCATCTTGCCCTTGCGGTCCAGCGCGATGTCGGTCATCTGGTCGCTGCCGCCGGGCCACTTGAAGGCGCCGATCAGCGTCACGCTGAGGCTGGTCGGGTCGAGCTTGTAGAGCTGGCTCGCGCTGTGGGCGTAGACCACCGGATCGCCGTCGTAGGGTGTGATCCCGTCGGGCAGCGGCGCCAGGTCGCCGAACAGCGTCTCCGCCGCGCCGCTGCCGTCCCTGGGCACCGAGACGTCGCCGAAGGTCCCCTCCGTGTCCGCGCACGCCGCAAGCAGCACGAGACCCAGGATACTGGCACGCATCTCTTGCCCTCCTCGCGCCCATCGTAGCACACCCGCAGCACGGGCAGTCTCCTCCAAACGCTGGCAACTCCTCGAAACCAGGCCCGTCGATCGTACCCGCGCCAAACCTGCGCTCGCCTGGCGGGCGGGAGGGCGCTACGCTCGGTCGATGCGTTCGCAGATCCGACCCCTCCCCGCCCCCCTCGTGCTCGTTCTGTTGGGGGCCTGCACGTCGAACGGAGGTGTTTCCACAGACCTGGCCGCCGCGGACCTGGCCGCGGACCTGGGGCCCGTGTCCGACGGCCCGGGGGGTGACACGCACCTCTGCCCGGCCACGGTCGACGTGTTCGTCGCCCCCGGGGGAAGCGGCAACGCGTGCACCTGCACCGCGCCCTGCGCGCTGCCTGCCGCCCGCGACCGCGCACGAGCCCTGGCCCCCTCCCTCGCCCGCGATCTCGTGGTCCAGCTCGAAGGCGGTACCTACGTCCTCGACCAGACCCTGGTCCTCGGCGCCGCCGACTCCGGTCAAAATGGCCACGCCATCATCTACCGCGCCGCGCCGGGCTCCACGCCGGTGATCAGCGGGGGCTTGCGGGTGACGGGCTTCAAGGCCAGCGGTGACGTCTGGGTCGCGTCCGTGCCCGCCGGCACGCGGAGCCGGCAGCTGTTCGTGGACGGACGGCGTGCGACGCGGGCCCGGGGGCCGGAAGACCCCGCGGGCTACACCAAGCAGGCCCAGGGCTTCGCGCTCGGCGACCCGGCGCTCGCCACCTGGCCCGATCGACTGGGGCTGGAGGTGGTGGGGACGAAGGCCTGGAAGAGCTTCCGGTGCGGCGTCAGCGCGGTGACCACGGCGGGTCTGACGCTGGTCGAGCCCTGCTGGGGCTACTCTCAGGCGCAGACCAACGTCACCCTCGACAGCGTGGCCTGGCTGGAGAACGCGCGCGAGCTCCTCGACGAGCCCGGCGAGTTCTTCCTTGACGAGACCGCGGGCACGCTCTCCTACTATCCGCTGCCCGGCGAGGATGTCGCCGGCGCCGAGGTCATGCTGGCGGTGCTCGAGGAGCTCGTCCGGATCGAGGGCACCCCGGCGGCGCCGGTTCATGACCTGGTCTTCGACGGGCTGGTCTTTTCCCACGCGACGTGGCTCGCGCCGAGCAGCAGCGACGGGTACGCGTCCCTGCAGGCGGGGATCACCCCGCGCGGCCCGGGAGGCATGCACCAGAAACCCCTGTCCCACGTCACGCTCCACGCCGCGCGGGACGTGCGCTTCACGGGCTGTCGGTTCACGCACCTCGGCGGTGTGGCCCTCGCCCTGGAGGTCGGCTGCCATGACAACATCGTCGAGCGCTGTCGCTTCGACGACATCTCGGGGAGCGCGGTCTTCGTCGGCGACGTCACGCACTCCGAGGACCACCACCCCGCCGATCCCGCGCTCACCGTGAGCGACAACGTCGTGCGCGGCTGCTATGTCACCCGCACCGGCGAGGAGTACTTCGACATGGTCGCCCTCTTCGC
>Ga0316576_10002398_pt1 | contig 10644 bp, 7 predicted proteins | sample S0NA_FD_203075 | JGI IMG/M metagenome (GOLD analysis project Ga0316576, IMG submission 203075) | Rhizosphere microbial communities from salt marsh grasses in Alabama, United States - S0-2_050615r3r5 | ecosystem: Host-associated > Plants > Roots > Rhizosphere | place: USA: Alabama | collected... | reverse complement strand
AGCGGAAATAAGACAATTCACTAACAACCTGGGCTATCTACGCCTCATCCTGCGTGCTGAAGGAAGCAGAGTTCTCGTTGACCAGCTTCTGGTAGCTCACATGTATGATGTTTACCAACGCAGAGGCGAGGACGTGGTCTGGATTGTGTCTGTCGTCCGCGAACTGATCGAGCTGCTGCGCAGTGACTATGAGGTTCTTATACCAACCCTCGAAGCCTTAAGCAGCGCCATTCCCGGCCTGAATGAGGAGATTATCGAATGAGCGAACAAAACGAATTGCTGGGTTATATCGTTGGTGGCGGGCTGAAAGAAGGGCTCCGTGTACGCTTGACTATTCCAGCGGATGAGGTACAGGAAGGGAGTTTTGTCGTCTGTGACAGCGGCGAGTACCGTTATTACGGCCTGGTAACCGATTTACAGTTAGGCGCTACCGATCCCCGTTTCGCGGACGAGGCCAGCGAACGCCTGCAGCCGGCTATTAAGCAGGCACTGCTGGGAAAAACCCTTTTTACAACCATGGAGATGTACACCACGCTGATGATGGAAAAAGGGCCGGATTATATGTCGCCGGAGCGTGCCGCATTTGAAGAAGAAATCCAACGGGGATCAAAAGGGCCTAAGCCAGTCAAGACAGTTCCTGCCCATCATTCGCCGGTGCGCGCAGCCAACGAAGGCGATGTCTCCGACATATTCGGTCATGAAGGTTTTGAAATCGGCAGTACAATCGAACAAGGATACCCCATTCGTCTTGACCTGGGCCGGTTTGTCCAGCGTTCTAGCGGCATCTTTGGGGCAACGGGCACAGGAAAAAGTTTTTTGACCCGAATGGTGCTTGCCGGCCTGATATGTGAAGATGTTGCTTCTGCGCTAGTCTTCGATATGCATAATGAATACGGGTTTGACGACCAGGACAGCGACAATAATAATACCGTACGTGGCTTAAAATATCTTTTTGGACAGCGTATTCAGATAGCCGCCTTGGGAGCGGGGGCAACGGTTCGTGGCCATAATCCTGATTTCACATTGGAACTTTCGACAAAAGATTTTGAGATCGGCGATATCAGTTTTCTGGCTGATACGCTTAAGCTAACAGATACAGCAGCTTATACCCTTAATGCACTGGCCAGATCTTTCGGGAACAATTGGTTTGCCGAATTCATGAAGTTGAACACTGATGTCATTTTTGATCCTGAAACCGGCAAAAAAGAACCAGCAGAGAATTCGGTAGCTAGATGGGCACGAAACAACAACATTCATGATGCTGCTGCTGAAGCCCTTCACCGTCGCTTAAGCCGCATATTTGATAAGCCCTACGTCAAGGAAAATCCAGCTGGAAACGCAGTAAAAGATATTGTTGACAAGCTCGAACACGGCCGTCATGTGGTGCTAAGTTTTGGTCAATATGAAGATGAATTAGACTACCTGTTGGTCACCAATATTCTCACCCGGCGCATCCGCGAACACTGGGTCGAGAAAACAAACGATTTCAAGAAGGTAATGTTCGGTACAGCTCCTAAACCATTGGTGATTGCTGTGGAGGAGGCGCATAAGTTACTCAACCCGCAGGTGTCCAACCAAACGTCATTCGGCACCATCGCCCGTGAGATGCGCAAATATTACGTGACCCTCTTGGTGATTGATCAACGGCCGTCGGGTATTGACGATGAAGTTATGTCCCAGCTGGGGACACGCATAACCGGATGGTTGGGCGATGCGGACGATATTCGCGCCGTCTTGACAGGACTGGCCGGCCGTGAACAACTGCGCGGCATGCTCGCACGCTTACAAGAGAAAGAGGAAGTTCTTCTGCTTGGCTGGGGTGTGAAAATGCCTATCCCTGTCCGCTCACGGCGCTACGATGAAGATTTTTACAGAGAGATGAAAAAATGCGGTGGTGACAAAAAGGGGTCCTCTGCACTGCCTGATAATTACGGCATCAAAACTGCCAATGACGATTTCTTCTAGCAAAAAGCGGGTTTAGTGTTTTTAGCAAATCAGGGTCAGGTTTAGGAGTTCATCTATTCCAAGAGCAAACTTCTATTGCTGGTTTCCACATTGCTGCTTTGCTCATTCTTTGAGATTCGGATATCGAGTTTTTTCCGTCCATACCAGATTGTCCAAACACTCGATTGGCATCCAATATTGAAATAGAGATAATCTCTCTATGCAGAGCGTACAAACCTTCCTAGACCTGATGCAAGACCTCATCATAGGGGTTCTGCGCCTCAATCCTGCAGTTTTTGAGGCTGTTCTGGATTCTTCAATCGCCGGTATACTTGCACTGATCATCTTATTTCTCGCTGGAATATCTGACACTATTGGCCATAGCGTGGTTTTCTTCGCCAATCGGGTTCCCCGGCGTAGATTCCTCTTCGCTATTGTCGTGGAAGCACTAGGCTTTGTTACCGGCGTATTTATTTGGGCTGCCTCAATTTGGCTCATGGCTGGTTTTATTTTTAACGCTCACCAAAATTATGCAAATGTTGTGGTGACCGTAGCACTTGGCTATGCCCCGCTCTTATTTGGTTTTTTGATTCTTCTTCCCTATCTGGGAAATATTATTTTCGTCATTTTACGAATATGGGTTCTGCTGGCGGTGCTTGTAGCTGTTTCAGTAGATTATAATTTCGGCTTATGGCAGGCCTTAATAAGCAGTTTATTGGGATGGGCACTCATCACCTTTTTAGCACGGTTGCCTTTCTTTCGAGTTAACCGCATTGACAGTTTTTTATGGCGTTTTTCGACCGGCATTGATCAGGAGCTGAATACACAAGAAGCAGTAGACCAATTCATGCGTGAAATACAGTCGGAGTGGGCCAGCGAGTCTGATCAATGAGCACGTTGTTGACCCCACTCACATGTCTGATTTTTCTCGCATTTACTCTCCTGATTGGTATGGCCCTACTGGCTCCTTTTGAATCGTTGGGCTGGTGGGCCGGCTGGACTAAACGCGACTTACAACCAACTATTGAACTCCAGGAGTCAAATCCCGAGGCAGACCTGCCCGCTATTTATATCGTCTATCTAACCGCCATCGGCGGCATATCAGCAGACATATCATCACGAGAGAAAAGATTCCTGACCCGCCTGGAAGAAGCCTATCCAGAAAAAGTTGTCATCATCGATGATGTGTTCCCCTTTTCCGCCACGAATAATCCTCTCAACGGTGAGCGACCTTTAGCCTGGCTTTGGCAACGTCTGCACAACTCTCGCCTGGGAGGGAAAGCCAGTATTTTTGCCACCCTTATCTTTGTACGTAATTTGTTTCAAGTCGCAGTGTCTGGTGATCCACGCTACGGACCGATTTACAATTTCGGAGTTGCCCGTGAGCTGATATACAGTTTGATTCGCCATGGTTACCCGCCCAATAGCGGCATCCCAATCGCAGTAATGGGATGGAGCGGAGGAGCACAAATCGCCATCGGCGTCGCTCCCTACTTGCACCAGGCCTTAAGAGCGCCAATTTATATCGTCTCCATTGGTGGAGTTATGTCGGACGATCCCGGATTGGATCAGGTGCAACATCTCTACCATCTCCAAAGTACCATAGACCAGTTTCCGCGAATTAGTGAAGTGCTTTATCCTGGACGGTGGCGCATCATGCGCCATTCCCACTGGTACCGCGCGGAAAATGCAGGCAGAATTTCAATTATCGATCCCGGCCCAATGCGCCACACGGGCAAAGGGGATTATCTCGATCGCAATACATTGCTACCGAATGGGCAAAGCAATCTTGACCGAACAATTGAAGTGATCATTGCCGCATTACAGGGGCAGAAAATTCCGCAACTGGTGGCTGATAATACGCCACCACCTTAACTTTAGAGAGAATAATGGCAATTTAAATTGAGAGCATTAGGCGAAGCCAGAAGGCCAGGTTCTATTCTGAGAATGGGATGAGAGGCGGAACGATGGTAACCCTCACAGCGTCTTTGCACCTGACCGAAGCGGGCGGGATGCACGGACCCGCACGATAAGAGTTCCAGGTCGGCCGAGGTTAATGTGTTTGCCCACGGGCGAACATGAGGTACGATCCTTTGATTATGAATTGAGAATTTTCTGTGCAAAAGGATAGAAAGATGAAGAAATTTAGCCTATTGATTTTGATGATGTTGGTCGCCTCCATGGTGCTGGTCGCTTGCGAGGCTGCCACAACCGATGAAGGCCCCGTTGTCTCTGAATCTGAAGAAACAACGGCCGATACCGGTCAGGAACCGGTGGAAGTACCAGAGGAACCAGCGGCGGAAGAAAGCAGTGAGATGCCGGCCGATCAAGCTGGAGAAGCAGAGCCCACCACAGCCGCCGGTCGTGTTATTACCGCATGGGTTGGCCCTGAGTTAGTAGACTGTGTTGGTGTTGCCCCCCAACAGTGTATGCAGGTCAAGACCAATCCAGATGGTGAATACACTCTATTCTATGACCAGATCGATGGATTTGATTTTCAGGAAGGGTATGAGTACGAGATTCAAGTTCTCGTCGAGCCAGTTGCCAATCCTCCGGCGGATGCTTCAGCCCTTAAGTACACGCTCGTTGAGGTAGTCAGCCAGACACCGGTCACCGCGGAGGAAGTAGAGGAAGCGGAGGAAGGCGTTATGCCTGTAACAGAGGATTTAACTCTTGAAGGACCCACATGGCTTCTGGAAAGCTATTTGGATATTGAAGGAAACTTGACCGCACGACTGCCCCAAACGCGGGTGACGATCAATTTTGCCGAGGGTGAAGTGAGTGGTACTGCAGGTTGCAACAACTACTTCGGCCCCTATCAAGCCGATGGCAACAGCCTGACAATCGGCCCCCTGGGCAGTACGATGATGATGTGTATCCAGGACGACACAGCCACTCAGGAAACCGCCTTCCTGGCGAATCTAGGCAATGTGGCCAGCTATGATATCGTTAACAATCAGTTGCAATTGATCGATGCCGAGGGGAACACGATCCTGGTATTCAACGTCGAGGAATCGATCCCGCTCGTTGGGACGGATTGGACGGTAACCGGCTATAACAACGGCCAGGAAGCTGTTGTATCCATCCTTGCAGATACTGAGATGACGGCGCTCTTTGACGAGAATGGCCTTGTTTCCGGATCGGCCGGGTGTAATAACTACCGTGCGTCGTTTGAAACCAGCGCTGAAACCATCAATATCGGTCCTGCCGCCTCCACCCGCAAACTCTGCCCTGAGCCTGAAGGGATCATGGAACAGGAAACTCTCTATCTAGCCGCTTTGGAAATGGCAGCGACCTATGAAATTGATGGCTCGCGGTTGGACATGTACGATGTCGACGGCGCGCGTGTGGTCCAGTTTGAAGCAGTTGCTCCAGTTGGCGAAGTTATTGACGACACGGCCGAAAGTACAGAACCTCCAACCGCCACCGTGGAAGAATCAGATACCGCAGCAGCTGCTGGATCGATGGAACTTAGCGGCACCAGCTGGCAGTGGATCCAGATGGTGACCCCGGTCGAAACTGTCACGGTGGACAACCCCGCAAATTATCTTGTGGAATTTATGCCGGACGGTCTCATTTCTATTCAGGCGGATTGTAATACTGGCTCGGGAACTTACGAATTTGACGGCAGTGCCCTTAGCATCAATATTACATCCACAACGTTAGCTCTTTGCCCGGAGGGTTCCCTGAGCGATCTTTTCATTCGCAGTCTCAACGCCGCAGCAATTCCCTTTGAGCAAAACGGAAATTTGTTCATCGACCAATTTGCCGATGGAGGAACCATGGAATTCGCTCCGAATTAAACCTTTGGAGCAATTAGCTAAATCTTGATTATTTAGGACTTTATCTCCATGAAAATCAACCCTGCCGGAACAAATTTCCGGCAGGGTTGTTGCTTTAAACCACGGCCATTGATTAAAGGGTTGCGAGAAATCCATTACTCTAGTTGCCCGGTTGGCGGTCGATGATTATGCTTATTCCGGTCTGCATTGTTGGTTAGACACGACGATTATGCAGTAGGCTATGTCGCGCAAATTCATTCACATGCCAGGTTACTTCAAGATTCTGCTGGGGGGGTTCCATTTCATGACCAGGTTTAGTCCGACGGCCCCCATCTTTCTGGCTGTATCACTCTTTCTGGCATCATGCAGTCAAATCAAGCCTCGTCCAGAATTGCTCGCCGTAACATCAACTCCGGCTTCTACTATTGAGCAGGCTCTTCCTACACCCGAAAGCCTGTATGTGGAAGAAATCCTACAAACAACTCCGGTCATCCCTCTTATCACTGAGATAGATCAACCGAACGCTGGAATAGAAGAGTCATCCCAGGATCTCCACCTTTCAATAGAAGATATTCAACTTTATCCTGTCTCAAAAATTATTTCAGGTGACCGAGTTACTTTCCAAATCCAACCATATGTGCCTGATGAAGTAAGCGTAGAAAACGTCCCGGTTGAAATCTATGTCGATGGACAGCTTGTCAGCCAGGACACATTGGACTGGCGGAATTGGGAAGGGAACGCCCAGGGTATCTATGAGTGGGTCTGGGACACGAGCGGATTGGCTGGTATGCATGAAATCCGCGTGCTTCTTGATGGCCAGGATCGCATTCAGGATGGAGACGAAGATCCAACAAACAATGAAGTAAAAACCACCATCAGGGTCGGCAAATCAGCGGAAAGGCCGTTAGAGGAAAGAGACGCCAGCTGGATCACGGCCGAAACTGATTGCTGCTATGTCCATGCCCTGACGCGTACCGCTGCTTATCGCGATTTCCCGGAACTGCTTGTTATGGTGGACTCGGCCATCTCGGAAGCGTCCAGCCGCCTTGGGGTCTATCCTGAAGAGAAGATAAACATCTATTTTATCGAGCGTACAATCGGCCAGGGAGGGTATGCCGGTACTGAGATGGTCATTGTTTATAATGATCGTCCATTTATTGGCGGGGAACTTTACGAATTATTAGTACACGAATCCGTACATATCATTGATCGACAATTCGCGCCGCAGCGCACCAAATTCCTTGCCGAAGGTGTCGCTGTGTGGGCTGCTGGGGGACACTATGAAGAGCAGGACTTACAACAACGCGCTGCGACGTTACTGGCAATAAATGAATTTATTCCCTTAGCCGAACTGGCTAATAACTATTATCCCGCGCAGCATGAAATTGGGTATCTCGAATCCGGGGCGTTTGTCGATTACCTTGTTGGAGAGTATGGTTGGCCTGATGTGCGCGAGTTCTACAGTAATACATCCATCTCCGATGGAGCTTCGGAGGCGGAAGCACTTGATGTCAATTTACAGCACTATTTCAACGCCTCACTGGCAGAGATGGAAGCAGCCTGGCTTGCCGAATTACAAACCTACTCACCTAATGATGAAGATATCGCCGAATTACGGACCACCATTCGTTATTATGAAATGGCACGCGCCTATCAGAAGCTCTTTGATCCGACTGCCTACTTCAGAACCGCGTGGCTACCTCATCCTGATGAAGTGATTGAATTCGGAAATGCGGCTGATTTTCTGCGCCAGCCTGACACTGAAATAAATTTCACAATTGAGCTGATGCTGCGTTCAGCCTATGATGCCATCGCCGAATCAGATTATAACCGGGCTACCGTCATACTTGAGAGCATTGAAAGGTTTCTGAAACAAGAGAATGGAACCGCAGACCCCCTGGTTACCAATTATCAGAATATCGTTCACACAGTTGTCGCCTTTGGTTATGAACCTCAAAAAGTCACCCTCGGCGGAGAATCGGCAGAGGTCTTAGCAACGACAGCGACCGGCAATCGTCTATTTAATTTGGGTCTGGGCATCCAGCGTGGTGATTGGATTTTACTCTCAAATTAGATTAAACGGGGCATGGATCATTTAAAGTTTTATGTTACAATCTTTGCACCATCCGCTAGCAGCTGGCAAATTAAGGTCCGCTTTTCCAGGAACACCAATAATTTGCCGACATGTATAAGCAGAAGGATCTCACATGATCGAAGTCGTGATTGACAGCATTCGCATTAGTCTTGTTTCGCAACACCGCATCGTTCTACTCAAAGAGTTGGACAGAGACCGGCAACTCCCTATCTGGATCGGCCCGTGTGAGGCGGATGCAATTACTATTGAATTGCAAGATGTGAAAGTAGCTCGCCCGCTAACGGCCGACTTGGTTAATGCAGCCATCAAAGAGCTTGGCGGAACAATTTCTCATGTATTGATTCGCGAGCTAAGCGAGCAGGTTTTCCATGCAAGCCTGTTCATCGACGTCAACGATGAAATGCACGAAATAGATTGTCGGCCATCCGATGCCATTGCCGTCGCCGTGCGGGCTAAAGTCCCCATCTTCGCCAACGAAGAAGTTCTTGAAGAAGCAGGTGTCGAGCCTGAGCCGGACCTCGTCGAAGAAGGGGGCAAAGAAGACAGCGAAGCCGATGTAGGTAATCTTGATGCTTTCAGCGACTTTTTGGACACGCTGGACTTCGACGATTTTGAGGGAGAGAACTGATCTCGCCTTTACGGCAAAAAGTTCCCACGTTAGCCTTTAGACCGACGATGCGTGAAACGCGAGTGTGAGCACTTACGTTTCACGTTTTGCATTAGGTTTAGATTATGAGTGACATTGAACGGTTGCCTCCACACAGTATCGAAGCTGAGGAAGCGGTCCTTGGCTCCTTGCTCATCGATCCCGATGCTATTTTTGAAGTAGCCGGTTTCCTGAAACCGGAGGCATTTTATCGTGTTCATAATCGCTGGATTTACGATGCCATCGTCTCCCTCAACGAGCGCCACGAAGCAATTGACTTTATTACACTAATTGAAGAGCTAAGAAGACGCGAACAATTAGAAGAGGTAGGAGGAGAAGGCTACCTCATCGGACTGTTAAACGTCGTTCCAACGGCCGTCAATACGCGAAACTACGCCCGCGCTGTTGAGGCGGCAGCTATTCGTCGTGAATTGATTAAAGCTGCCGGAAGCATTGCCGATCTTGCATATGACGAAGCTGAAGATATAGAACAGGTTATTGATCGCGCTGAGCAGACCTTATTTGGCGTTAGTGAAGAAAGGACAACCCGCGATCTTGTTCCCGTCAAACAAATAGCACGGTCTTATCTTGAGCGTGTCGAGGAACTACATCTTCGAGGTGACGATGTCATCGGCGTACCTACGGGCTTCACCGACCTTGATCGCATGTTGGGTGGGTTAAATCGCTCAGACTTAATAATCATCGCCGCCCGGCCTGGTATGGGCAAAACCAGCCTGCAAAATGCCATTGCTCTTACCGCTGCCCGCCGCTATCATAAACGAATTGCTATATTCAACCTCGAAATGTCGGGAGAACAACTCGTACAGCGCATGATTTCGGCCGAAACGCGTATTGACTCCCAACGCCTTCGGCGTGGAAACCTTGAAGACCAGGAGTGGCCGATCTTCATGGAGGCTATTGGCCATCTTTCGGAAACCCGCATTTTTATTGACGATACGCCCTCCATCACACCCATGCAGCTGCGTACGAAATGCCGCCGCCTTTATTCAGAACATGGGATTGATTTAATCATGATCGACTACTTGCAGTTGATGCAAAGTGAGTACCGGTCTAACAACCGCGTGCAGGAAATCAGTGATATCTCCCGCGCGCTAAAAGGTCTGGCCCGAGAACTTGATGTGCCCGTAGTAGCCGCTGCCCAGCTTAGCCGGGCTGTTGAACAAAGACAGGACAAGCGACCGCTGCTGTCAGATTTAAGGGACAGCGGTAGTATTGAACAGGATGCGGACATCGTCATGTTTATTTATCGCGATGAGTATTATAATGAAGCCACTGAACGGCCGAATATCGCCGAGGTTAATGTTGCTAAGCATCGTAACGGTCCCACTGGTACGATCGATCTGTTCTGGCATGGGAAGCTGGCTACCTTCCGCAATTTGCAGCGAAAGGAGGTAGCGCTTTAATTTAGCAGTTCAGGATTTTAGCCAGTCAGTCACTCAGTGAGTGCTAACCACCTGAAATCCTGACTGGCTGACAGGCTTTCAAAATGAAAGGATTCACCGGTTTTCCATCAGGCAAGCAGCGTCTGACACCGATCCCAAATCTATTCTTTAGCGAACTTCTCCCGGCGATCGACAATCTTACCGAGATGAAGGTCACCTTGTATGCATTTTGGGCGTTAACCCAACAGGAAGGGTCGGTTCGTTATTTACGCCTGACAGACTTTCTAAGCGATAGAACATTGGTCGATGGCCTGGGACCCAACCCCCAAGATGCTACTGAAGCGCTATTAGACGGCATCGAGCGTGCCGTTGCCCGTGGAACTTTTCTACATGTTAATGTAGAAAGTTCGGACGGGCAGATGGATCTCTATTTTCTAAACACTGAACGTGGCCGCGCAGCCATTGAAGGGATAACCAAGGGAGAATGGCGCCCCTGGCCTGATGAGGAGAAACCAGTTACGCTTCTCATTGATCGGCCTAACATTTTCGTACTGTATGAACAGAATATCGGCGCACTGACACCGATTATTGCTGATGAACTGCGCGATGCGGAGCAAACTTATCCACCCCAATGGTTAGAAGAAGCGATTAAAATTGCCGTAGAAAACAACGTCCGTCGCTGGCGCTATGTCCTTTCGATTCTCGAACGGTGGCGTCAGGAAGGAAAGCAAAAACCTGATGGAATCAGCAAGCGAGATTCTCAAAAACAGCTTC
>Ga0316576_10002397_pt1 | contig 10651 bp, 10 predicted proteins | sample S0NA_FD_203075 | JGI IMG/M metagenome (GOLD analysis project Ga0316576, IMG submission 203075) | Rhizosphere microbial communities from salt marsh grasses in Alabama, United States - S0-2_050615r3r5 | ecosystem: Host-associated > Plants > Roots > Rhizosphere | place: USA: Alabama | collected... | reverse complement strand
GAAGCCGATACGGCAGCCGGCGGCATCGGCCAGGGCGCGCGCCAGCTCGCGGATCAGGGCATAGTCCGGGTCGGCCTCGGCCAGGGCTCCCAGCACCACCAGGCCCTTGCCCTCCGCCCCGGCCTGCTTCAGCTGCTCGGCGATGGCCTCGTGGGCCTCGGTGACCTCGGACGCGCCGATCGCCGCCTTGACGCCGCCGCTGCCGCGCACACCCAGGGCCTTGGCCAGCGCGCCCAGCTCCACGGTCAGGCAGCCGGGCGGCGCCAGCAGCGTGCGGCTCGGATGGGTCAGCTCCAGGCGGTAGGCATTGACGGCGGCCACCGAGGCACCGGCCAGCGCGGCCTTGCGGATGCGGTGCGCCAGCAACGGCTGCTCCTGGCGGATGTCGCTGCCGACCAGCAGGATCGCCTGCTGCTGTTCCAGCTCGGCGATGGACAGGCCGAGCCAGGGCAGTCGCGGATCGGCGGCGTCGCCGCGGCAATCCTGCCGGCGCAGGCGGCTGTCGATGTTGGCGTGGCCGAGGCCGCGCACCAGCTTCTGCAGCAGATACTGCTCCTCGAGCGTCGCCGTCGGCGAGACCAGGCAGCCGAGTTGCTCCGGCCCGAGCGCCCTCAGCGCATCCGCGGCCGCATGCAATGCCTGCTGCCAGTCGACTTCGCGCCAGGCGCCTTCGCGCTTGATCATCGGCGCAGCCAGACGCTCGACGCTGTTCAGACCCTCGTAGCTGAAACGGTCGCGGTCCGAGATCCAGGTCTCGTTGACCGGCTCGTTGTCCCGCGGATGGACGCGCATGACGCGGCCGCCGCGCACGTGCAGGTCCAGGTTGGAACCGACCCCATCGTGGGGCGCGATGCTGGGCTCGCTGGTCAGCTCCCAGGCGCGGGCCGTGAAGCGGTAGGGCTTGGACGTGAGCGCACCCACCGGGCACAGATCGATGACGTTGCCGGACAGCTCGTGGCTGACGGTCTGGCCCACGTAGGTGCCGATGCGCATGTGCTCGCCGCGGCCGGTGGCGCCCAGCTCGCGGGCGCCGGCGATCTCGGCGCCGAAGCGCACGCAGCGTGTGCAGTGGATGCAGCGGGTCATGTCGGTGGCGATCAACGGCCCGAGATCTTCGTCCTTGACCACCCGCTTGCGCTCGGCGAAGCGCGAGACGTCCTCGCCATACCCCATGGAGACGTCCTGCAGTTCGCACTCGCCGCCCTGGTCGCAGATCGGGCAGTCCAGCGGGTGGTTGATCAGCAGGAACTCCATGGTACCGCGCTGGGCGTCCAGGGCCTTCTTCGAGCGGGTCTGCACCTTCATGCCCTCGCCCACCGGTGTGGCGCAGGCCGGCACCGGCTTGGGGAACGGGCGCCCGCCCTGCTCCGCTTCCACCAGGCACATGCGGCAATTGGCGGCGATGGACAGCTTCTCGTGATAGCAGAAACGGGGGATCGGAATGCCTTCGCGATCGGCGACGGCGATGATCATCTCCCCTGGCTCCGCCTCACAGGCGCGCCCGTCGATCTCGATGGTGATCTTGTCCGACATCGGTGACTAGGACTCCGGCTATTCGCCCCGGGAGCGGGCGCTCGGCGCTGCGCACCACATCAGGCGGCCTCGACCATGGGCTTGCCATGCTCGATCAGGTATTCGAATTCGTGGCGGTAGTGCTTCAGGAAGCTTTGCACCGGCATCGCCGCGGCATCGCCCAATGCGCAGATGGTGCGCCCGCCGATGCGTCCGGCCACGTTGTCGAGCAGGTCCAGGTCCGATGGCCGCCCCTGCCCGGCCAGCATGCGGTTCAGCACCCGCGACAGCCAGCCCGTCCCCTCGCGGCAGGGCGTGCACTGACCGCAAGACTCGTGCGCGTAGAAGTGGGACAGATTCGCGAGGACCTTGACCATGCAGGTCCCCTCGGCGATGACGATGACGGCGCCGGAGCCGAGCATGGAGCCCGCCTTGGCGATGGAGTCGTAGTCCATGTCGGTGTTCATCATCACGTCGCCGGGAAGCACCGGCACCGACGAGCCGCCGGGGATGACGGCCTTCAGCGCCCGGCCGTCCTTGACGCCGCCCGCCATTTCCAGCAGGTCCTTGAACGGCGTACCCAGCGGGATCTCGAAGTTGTCCGGCTTGTTCACGTGGCCGGTGACCGAGAAGAGCTTGGGCCCGCCGTTGTTGGGCCTGCCCTGTTCCAGGAACCACTGCCCGCCCTTCTCCAGGATCACCGGCACCGAGGCCAGGGACTCGGTGTTGTTGATTGTGGTCGGCTTGCCGTAGAGGCCGGCCTGGGCTGGAAACGGCGGCTTGAAACGGGGCTGGCCCTTCTTGCCCTCGATGGACTCCAGTAATGCCGTCTCCTCGCCGCAGATGTAGGCACCGGAGCCGAGGTGGGTGTAGAGATCGAAGTCGATGCCTGAGCCTTGTATGTCACGGCCGAGCAGACCCGCGGCATAGGCCTCCTCCAGCGCCGCATCGAAGCGCGCCGTGGGCTCGTAGAACTCGCCGCGGATGTAGTTGTAGCCAACCGTGGCGCCGATGCAGTAGCCGGCGATGGCCATGCCTTCGATCAGCTGGTGCGGGTTATAGCGCAGGATGTCGCGGTCCTTGCAGGTGCCGGGCTCGCCCTCGTCGGAGTTGCAGACGATGTACTTCTGGCCCGGCTTGTTGCGCGGCATGAAGCTCCACTTGAGACCGGTCGGGAAGCCGGCGCCGCCGCGCCCGCGCAGGGCCGAGAGCTTGAGCTCCTCGATCAGGGTGCCCGGATCGGGCTTGTCCTTCAGGATGCGCTCCCACTGCACGTAGCCACCGACGCTGCGATAGCTGTCGAGGCTATGACGCACCGCGGCGTCCAGATGCATGGTGCGGAAACAGACGGTATCGAAGCGGTCGGACATGATGAATCGCGTGCCTGTGCTTGCGCGGCCGGGTGGGCGCTCAGTCCAGCTCGTCGATGAGCTTGTCGATGGCCTCCGGCGTCACGCATTCGTGGTAGGCCTTGTCGACCATCACGGCGGGCGCGTGCCGGCAAGCGCCCAGACACTCGAATTCCTTGAACGTGAACTTGCCGTCGGCACTGGTCCCGCCCGGGGCGACATCGTATTTTTTCTCGATGTGCTCCATCAGTTCCTCGGCGCCGCCGAGCATGCAGGACACGCTATTGCAGACGCAGATCTTGTGACGGCCCACCGGCTCGAGGTCGTACATTGCGTAGAAGGTCGCGACCTCGTAGACGGCGGTCTCCGGCATGTCCAGATAGGCGGCCACCTGATCCATCAGCTCGGTGGTGAGCCAGCCGCCATTGTGGTCCTGCACCAGCGTCAGCGCCGGCATCACGGCGGACTGCTTCCATTCCGGCGGATACTTGGCGACGTGCTTGTCGATCTCGGCACGCAGCTCGGGTGTGAGCAGCGTCTCCTTGTCCACGTCGTGGATGACGGCGAGCGGTGCGGTGCGAAAGCTCATCAGCGGTCGATCTCCCCGAAGACGATGTCCATGGTGCCGATGATGGCGACCACGTCCGCCAGCATGTGCCCCTTGGACATCTCGTCCATCGCCGCCAAATGTGCGAAGCCAGGGGCGCGGACCTTGAGCCGGTAGGGTTTGTTGGCGCCGTCGGAGACGATGTAGCAGCCGAACTCGCCCTTGGGCGCCTCGACCGCGGCATAGGCCTCGCCGGGAGGTGGACAGTAGCCTTCCGTGAACAGCTTAAAGTGGTGGATCAGGGCCTCCATGTCGTCCTTCATGTCCTCCCGGCTCGGCGGCGTGATCTTGTGATCGTCCACCATCACCGGACCCGGATTCGCGCGCAGCCAGTCGATGCACTGGCGGATAATCCGGTTGGACTGGCGCATTTCCTCGACGCGGACCAGATAGCGGTCGTAGCAGTCGCCGTTCTGGCCCACCGGTATGTCGAAATCGACCCGGTCATAGGCTGCGTAGGGCTGCTTCTTGCGCAGGTCCCAGGCGATGCCCGAGCCGCGCAGCATCGGGCCGGTGAAGCCCAGGTTCAGCGCCCGGTCCGCGTCGACGACGCCGATGCCCACGGTGCGCTGCTTCCAGATGCGATTGTCGGTCAGCAGCGTCTCGTACTCGTCGACGAGGGCCGGGAAGCGATTGGTGAAATCCTCGATGAAGTCCAGCAGCGAACCGGCGCGGCGCTCGTTGAGCTTGGCGATGTCCCGCTTGCTGTGCCACTTGGATTTCTCGTCCGGGAAGCGCGGCATGCGCTCCGGCAGGTCTCGGTAGACGCCGCCCGGGCGATAATAGGTCGCGTGCAAGCGAGCGCCGGAGACCGCTTCGTAGCAGTCCATCAGATCCTCGCGCTCGCGGAAGCAGTAGAGGAACACGCTCATGGCGCCGACATCGAGGGCGTGCGCCCCGAGCCACATCAGATGGTTCAGGATGCGCGTGATCTCGTCGAACATGGTACGGATGTACTGCGCCCGGATCGGCACGTCCACCAACAGCAGCTTTTCGATGGCGCGCACATAGCCGTGCTCGTTGCACATCATCGAGACATAGTCCAGCCGGTCCATGTAGCCGATGCTCTGATTGAACGGCTTGGATTCGGCGAGCTTCTCGGTGCCGCGATGCAGCAGGCCGACATGGGGGTCGGCCCGGTCTATGACCTCGCCGTCCATCTCCAGCACCAGGCGCAGCACGCCATGGGCGGCCGGATGCTGCGGGCCGAAGTTCAGCGTGTAATTGCGAATCTCAGGCATTGGCAGCGTCCTTCGCGGCCTGCCGGGCCGCCTCCTCGTGCTCGGACAAGTAGCGGCTGTCGTCGCGGATGACCTTGGGCACCAGCACGCGCGGCTCGATCTCCACCGGCTCGTACACGACGCGCGCCTGCTCCGGGTCGTAACGCATGGCCACGTGCCCGCTCAGTGGGAAGTCCTTGCGGAACGGATGGCCGACGAAGCCGTAGTCGGTCAGGATGCGGCGCAGGTCCGGATGGCCGTTGAACAGGATGCCGAACAGGTCGAAGGCCTCGCGCTCGAACCAGTTGGCCCCATTCCAGATGTCGTTGACCGAGTCGATAACCGGCCGCGCGCCGTCCACATGGGCCTTGAGCCGCAGCCGCCGGTTGTGTCGGACCGACAGCAGGTGGTAGACGACCGCGAAGCGCCTCGGATCATCCAGGTCCAGCTCCAAGTCGCGGTCGACGCCGCGGCCGAACCCGAACGTAGACGCCTCGCTGGTCTCCCATTCAGACTTGCCGTAGGCGGCATAATCGACGCCGCAAAGGTCGATCAGTTGCTCGAAGCCGAAGGACTTGTCCTTGTGCAGCGTGGAGCAGACCTCGACGATCTCGCCGGCCGGCACTGTCAGGGTCAGCTCGCCAAGGGACGAGGCGAGCTCGAAGCCGTCGCCGGAAAAGCGCTCGGCGAGCAGGTCCGCGAGCTCGTCCAGCCGGGCATCGCCGGTAGTAGGCAGGAATTCAGACATCGATGCGGCTCAATGACGATCAGCGGGCGATGGTGTTGGTGCGTCGGATCTTGTTCTGGAGCTGAAGGATCCCGTATAGCAGCGCCTCCGCCGTCGGCGGACAGCCGGGCACATAGACATCCACGGGCACGATGCGGTCGCATCCGCGCACCACCGAATAGGAATAGTGATAGTAACCGCCGCCGTTGGCGCAGGAGCCCATCGAGATGACCCAGCGGGGCTCGGCCATCTGGTCGTACACCTTGCGCAGGGCCGGTGCCATCTTGTTGACCAGGGTGCCGGCGACGATCATGACGTCGGACTGCCGCGGGCTCGGCCGAAAGATGATACCGAAGCGGTCGAGGTCGTAGCGCGCCGCGCCGGCGTGCATCATCTCCACCGCGCAGCAGGCCAGGCCGAAGGTCATCGGCCACAGCGATCCTGTGCGGGCCCAGTTGATCAGCTTGTCTGCCGTCGTCGTGACAAAGCCTTCTTCGAGGACGCCTTCAATACCCATTCGATTACTCCGACTGGCTCATTCCCACTCGAGCGCGCCTTTGCGCCATTCATAGATGAAGCCGACGACGAGAATACCGAGAAATACGAACATGGCGAGGAAGCCCGCCATGCCGAGCTCGTCGAGGACAACGGCCCAGGGGAAGAGGAATGCAATTTCCAGGTCGAAGATGATGAAAAGAATAGCGACGAGGTAGTAGCGGACATCGAACTTCATGCGGGCGTTCTCGAACGCCTCGAAGCCGCACTCGTAGGGGGAATCCTTGGCCGTGTCCGGGCGGCGAGGCCCGAGCAGCATACCGAGCACACGCGGAACGAAGCCAATCAGGAGAGCCACGACGATGAAGATCAGGATGTGTAGATACTCTTCCAGCACCCGATGACTCTCCGCAATAGTCAGGATTGAACGGCTTTGGGGCTTTCGCCCGAAGCCGCGGCAGTCTAGTGCAGCTAGCCCTGGGTGTCAAGCTGGAGCCGGCGCGTAAGATGTTGATTTTTCAGAAGGTTAGGTCAATTATGACCGGACATGGAAAAGGCGGCTCCCGGGACCGGAAGCCGCCTCTCGAATGGTGCCGACGGCCGGAGTCGAACCGGCACGGCTTGCGCCACTGCCCCCTCAAGACAGCGTGTCTACCAATTCCACCACGTCGGCAAAGGTGTAATGAACGATCCTCCGGCGATCAACCCGCGCCGCCCTCAGTCGTTTTGTACCGGAGCCGATTCCGGGGGCTCAGGCACGTCCGCCGGCGGCAGGTCCGCGGGCGCTGTCCCCGCGTCCGGCTCGGACGCAGGCGCGGCCGGCACCGGAGGCAGGTCTGCGGCGCTGGAAGACGCCGCGGGGGCGGCCTCGGGCACCGGAGGCGCATCGGCCGGCACCGCCGGCAGGTCACTGGGCACCTCGACTTGGTTGCTCGGTTGCGGAACGGACGTCGCGGGGGCCGCCGGGACCTCGACGCCGTCCATCAGCCCCTCGGGCTCACCAGTCTGCGCCGCATAGTAGGCAAGCGCAATGCTGGTCACGAAGAACAGCGTTGCGATGACGGCGGTCGAGCGGGTCAGGAACGACGCCGAGCCGCGCGCGCCGAAGACCGTCGACGACGCACCGCTGCCGAAGGCGGCGCCGGCATCGGCGCCCTTGCCGTGCTGGAGCAGTACCAGGCCGATCAGGCCCAGGGCCAGCAGCAGGTGGACGACGGTCAGGAAGATCTGCATCGAAGGCTCCGCGGCAGTCTGCTGTCGAATCGTCTTGGTCAGCCGGCGGCGACCGTGTCGCCGGCCTTGCAGATCGCCAGGAAATCACTTGCCTTCAGCGATGCCCCGCCGATCAGCCCGCCGTCGATGTCGTCCTGGCGCATCAGTTCCTCGGCGTTGCCGGGTTTCATGCTGCCGCCGTACAGGATGCGCAGCTGAGCCGCGACCTCGGCGCTATGCTTCGCCACCCGCTCACGCAAGAAGGCATGAACCTCCTGGGCCTGCTCCGGGGTCGCCGTTACGCCGGTGCCGATGGCCCAGACAGGCTCGTAGGCAACGACGCCATGGCGCAGCGCATCGACGCCGCCGTGGTCGATGACGCCGTCGATGTGGCGAGCGACGACGTCTTCGGTTTTACCGCTCTCGCGCTCCTCGAGCGTCTCGCCCACGCAAAGGATTGGCGCCAAGCCGCCGGCCACCGCCTGCTCGTACTTGCGGGCGATCAACGCGTCGGTCTCGCCGTTGAACATCCGCCGCTCGGAGTGGCCGAGGATCACATACTTGCAGCCGAAGTCCATGAGCATCGCCGCCGCCACCTGGCCGGTGAAGGCGCCGCCGGCTTCCGCCGAGCAGTCCTGGGCGCCATAGCCCACGACCGTGCCGGCCAGCATCTGCTCAGCCAGGTACAGATATGGGAACGGCGGGCAGACCGCCACCTCGGAATGGATGATCTCGGAGACACCGGCCTTGATGCCGTTCAGCAGCTCGACGGTGTCCGCCTTGCTGCCGTTCATCTTCCAGTTACCTGCGATGAGCGGCTGACGCATGATACGACCCCTTGCAAAAAGAGCCCGCTATCCTAGCCGGATCGACGGCGCGGCGCAACCGCGCCTTGCGCGACGCCGCCACCGGCAACCGGGCTATCCCGCCACGCCCGTGCTGCTTTACACTCGTGCGATGGCAAAAGGAAAGAAAGACAAGCCCACCGGCGGCAACACCATCGCGCTCAACAAGAAGGCGCGCCACGAGTACCACATCGAGCAGCGCTTCGAGGCCGGCCTCGCCTTGCAGGGCTGGGAGGTCAAGAGCCTGCGCGCCGGGCGCGCCCAGCTCAAGGAGGCTTACGTCAAGATCCTGCGCGGCGAGGCCTTCCTGATCGGCGCCCATCTGTCACCGCTGCCGGCGGCGTCCACCCACGTCGACCCCGACCCCACCCGCACCCGCAAGCTGCTGCTCAAGCGCACCGAGCTGAACCGGCTGATCGGCCAGACCGAGCGCGCCGGCTATACGCTGGTGCCGACGGCGATGTACTGGAAGCACGGCCTTGCCAAGCTCGAGATTGGCCTGGCCAAGGGCAAGAAGCTCCACGACAAGCGGGCCGACGCCAAAGACCGCGACTGGCAGCGCGAGAAGGAACGGCTGTTCAAGCAGCGCTGAGCGGAACCGGCCGCTCGCCGCTCCGCCCGTCCGCCGTGCAAACTCGGGCGGGTTCCCGGTGCGGGCCCACGAGCTGCACCGGCGTCTGGCGATCGAGGCGGTGCAGGCAAAGGCCTGCCTGAACCGCAGTGTCAGCGAATTCGAAACCCGGCTCGGGCTGGCGGCTGGCCCAAGCGACGCCAACGTTCAGCCTGCGCAAAAAGCACAACACCGCCGGCTGGGATCATCGCTACTTGGCCAGGTTGCTCTTCGAAGCGCCGGGCTCGCCGTCGCCAAGTCATCATCAGGTTCCTCGAATATTCGCGCGGACTGATGCGGTCGCCCTGCTCCTTGACCGATGTCCTCTTCGTCGCTTAGCTTCTCCAATCAGACCCTGCCGGACTCGCAGGATGGCTGGAGATGCCTTTCGGAGGCGCGTGCGCCGCGTTCGGCAATCCTGTCGGGAGTCCGAATCCGTACGACGTGGCGGCGGCAACGCGTAGCGGCGCCGCCGTCAAGAAAGCGTAAGCAACAACATTTAGGATTTCGTCCACGATGGCGGAATCCATCAGGAGGACTTCCATGTACCGAATCGCGCACCGCGAAGCGCTTTCCGACTCCGTCTTTCAATGGGATGTGCATGCGCCGGACGTCGCCGGCGCCGCGCAACCCGGCCAGTTCGTCATGTTGCGCCTGCACGAGGGCAGCGAGCGCATTCCGCTGACCGTCGCCGACTACGACCGCGAGGCCGGCACGATCACGATGGTCATCCAGGCCCTGGGCAAGACCACCAAGGAGATGATGACGCATTACAAGACCGGCGATCACTTTCTGGATTTCGTCGGCCCTGTCGGCCGGCCCCAGCACATCTCGAATGTCGGTCATGTGGTGCTCGTCGGCGGCGGTCTCGGTATCGCGCCCATCTACCCGCAACTTCGCGCCTTCAAGGAGGCGGGAAACCGGGTCACGGCGATCGTCGGGTTCCGCAATCGCGACCTCATGTTTTGGCTGGATCGTTTCAACCAATTCGCCGACCAGTTGATCGTCTGCACGGACGACGGCAGCTACGGTCGTCCGGGCCTCGTCACCGATGCCTTGCGCGAGTTGATGGAGCAGGACAAACCCGATTTGGCGATCGCGATCGGCCCGTTGCCGATGATGCATGCCTGCGTCGAGACCACCCGGCCGTTCGCCGTCAAGACCATGGTGTCGCTGAACGCGATCATGGTCGACGGCACCGGCATGTGCGGCTCTTGCCGCGTCACGGTCGATTCCAAGGTCCGCTTCGCTTGCGTGGAGGGCCCCGACTTTGATGGTCATCTGGTCGACTTCAAGGAACTGATCGCCCGCCAGCGTCGCTTCAAGGCGCAAGAGGCCAAGGCCAACGAGGACTACTCGCACGTTTGCGATATCGAGCGCATGTTGTTCGAGCAGGAGAAGCGCAGCTACAAAAAGCTGAAGACACTGTCGCCGACCCAGGTGCCGATGCCGGAGCGTTCGCCAACGAGTCGCGTAACGAACTTCAAGGAAGTGAATCTCGGCTTCTCGATGGAGGACGCGATCGAGGAGGCCGAGCGCTGTATCCAGTGCAAGAACGCGACTTGCGTGTCCGGTTGCCCGGTGCAGATCGACATCCCGCGCTTCATTCGCCATCTGCTGGTGCGCGATGTCGAAGGCGCCCGGGATGTGATCAGCGAAAACAATCTGTTCCCGTCGATCTGCGGTCGGGTCTGCCCGCAGGAGAGTCAGTGCGAGAGTCACTGTATCCTGACCAGCAAGATGGAGCCGGTTGCCATCGGGCGGCTGGAGCGCTTCGTCGGCGACAACGCCAAGCCAAAGGCGGTTCAGCCGCCGCGCTTCCGGCATGTATTGGGCCGGGTCGCCATCGTCGGCTCGGGGCCGGCCGGCCTGGCCGCCGCGGCCGACCTGGTGCGTTGCGGCGCCGAGGTCACCGTGTTCGAGGCGCTGCATGTCATCGGGGGTGTACTGCAGTACGGCATTCCGCCATTTCGGCTGCCCCGTGCAATCATCGATCGCGAGGTGCAGGTGCTGCGCGACTTGGGCGTGCGGTTCGAGACCAACAAGGTCATCGGCAAGACGTTCACGGTTGATC
>Ga0316576_10002396_pt1 | contig 10654 bp, 8 predicted proteins | sample S0NA_FD_203075 | JGI IMG/M metagenome (GOLD analysis project Ga0316576, IMG submission 203075) | Rhizosphere microbial communities from salt marsh grasses in Alabama, United States - S0-2_050615r3r5 | ecosystem: Host-associated > Plants > Roots > Rhizosphere | place: USA: Alabama | collected... | reverse complement strand
AGGAAGAAATCAATCTAGTTATATCCGACATGAAAATGCCGGTTATGGACGGCCTTGCCTTGCTTGAAAAAGTCAAGCAGCGTGCGCCGGATCTTCCGATGATTATCATGACCGCTCATGGTACGGTCGAAAAAGCCGTAGAGGCCATGCAAAAAGGGGCCTATACCTTTATCCTCAAGCCCTTCGACAATGAACGTTTGGTCATGTATGCGCATAAAGCCTTGGAACTGCAGCGCCTCGTAGCAGATAACCGGCGTCTTCAATATGAGGTCGAATCCCAGTACAGCTTCGACAACATCATCGGTAAAAGCATGCCGATGCAAAATGTTTTTAAAACAATCCGCAAGGTAGGGCCGTCTTCCGCCACTGTGCTCATTGAGGGGGAAAGCGGAACCGGCAAAGAGTTGGTTGCTAAATCGATACACTTCAACAGTCCTCGACGAAACCAATCGATCGTAACGGTAAATTGTGCCGCCCTGGCAGAAAGCCTGCTGGAAAGCGAGCTGTTCGGTCATGAGAAAGGCGCGTTTACCGGCGCGGTTGCACGCAGAAAGGGTCGTTTTGAACTGGCAGATGGTGGTACCATTTTTCTCGACGAAATTGGCGAGCTGTCACCCAGTCTGCAGGTCAAGCTCTTGCGGGTGCTTCAGGAAAAGACCATTGAGCGCGTTGGCGGCACCTCACCCATATCGGTGGACATTCGCATCATAGCCGCCACCAATCGCAGCTTGAAAGAGGAGATCGAAAAAGGACGCTTCCGGGAGGATCTCTTTTATCGTCTCAATGTCGTTAAAATCGAATTGCCGCCCCTCAAACATCGCCCTGAAGATTTTCGTCTATTGATACTGCACTTCATTGGCAAATACAGCGCCGAACGGGCATCCAAAGCCGCCATTACGGGCATCGATCCCGAAGTGGAACGGCTTTTTTATAATTATCACTGGCCCGGGAACGTGCGAGAACTAGAAAATGTCATTGAACGGGTCATGGTGCTGTGCCCAGGGCCGACCATAACTGTGGAAGACTTGCCAAACGAATTCCGAGATAATATCCACAATACCTTGCATCTCGAGGCGATCCCTTCCGATGCTACGCTGTATGACACGCTGGCGATGGTGGAAAAAAGGATGATTGAACGCGCCATGCACATGGCTGGCAATGTACAAACCAAAGCAGCTGAAATCCTGGGCATCGGCAAAAGCGGACTTAATCAGAAGTTGAAAAAATTCAACCTAAGCTGAATCGCCACCATAATGATGAGGGGCACGTTGCCCCTCGGGGGGCTATTCGGGTGGGCAACATCGCGGCCGTGAAGCAGTTTACCATATGAATCACCAAAAGGCATGTTACCGTCGTGAGATCAGGTTCAACGGTAACAGGCGACCGAATGCAGCGGATATGATATTGAATGCGATATGCAGGCGCTCGCGGTAGCTGTCCGTACTATCCCTTTGAATCATCTCAAAATGAGGCTTCCGGTTCCTGGCACATGAGGGCTATGGCCTGACGTCGATGGGAACAAAACGCCTTGTGAAATTCCGCCCAAGCGGATCTGTCGCGATGAGGGTTTGCAAACACGCCTCAACCACCTGTCGCTTCTGGCAGCATCTCAGCATAGGTGTAGTCCGGGTAATCATCTAAAAGGATTCGGCGCACTTTTTCATATTCGCCATCTTGACCCGTCTTCCGGTAAAGCAACGACAACTGATACAGGGCATCCGCCTTCAGAATTGGATCCTGCCCGTCAACGATGGCTGAGAAAGCTGCAATTGCTTTTTCATTCTGACCGGCAGCGGCTTGGGCGTATGCCAGACCGCTCAAGGCGGCCGATGCGGCGTAAGAGCCTTTCGGGAAAAGATTGAGAGCGGCTTCGTACTGGGCAACCGCCGCTTCCGGATGCCCCGCCTGATAATTCAGCTGAGCGAAAATCAAGCGGCCCGCCACGCCCCCCTGGCGATTCCCGTATTTCGCGAACAGCGCTTCAAAATCTGACCGGGCAGCCTCTAAAGACTCCGAAGCATTCTGGGTACCCCGTTCGGTCTCATATCGGCTCATGGCCTGGTTAAGCAGCACAAAGGCCTGCTGTTCGGCTCTGTCATCGAAATAACCGTACGCCAACACACCGATCAGTACGGCCAGCAGGACAAGACACCCCGCGCTGATCGGCTTCCAATAGGTTCTTATTTTCTCCAGCAGCCTGGATGTCAGCGTCAAGAATTCATCGGGTTGTTCAAGGTCGCGTTTACGTGCCCTGGATACTCGCTTTCGTGCCATTACCCTGCCTCCTTAAAATGTATACCTTAACCGTGCTCACCTAACTCTTGATACCACCCCGGATGCGCTTCCATGACGTATCAGAGATGCTGGCTCCCATCACCCGGCAGACTTCGTAACCGCAATGCGACGCCAGCCGCCCGCAGTGTTCAAGCGGCAAACCGCTCACGAGCCCATAGAGAAATCCTGCCGCCCAGAGATCTCCAGCCCCTGTTGTATCCACGATATCGTCTCCTTGGACCGGAGCAATATGATATGTGCGGCCTTCGGCAGCAATCATGCTGCCACGCGGGCCCAGCTTCAGAACCGCAATTCCTGCCAAATTTGCCAAGGCCTCCAAGGCCTCCGACGCCTTCGAAAAGCTTGTAAAAGAGGCGGCCTCATCTTCATTGGCGACAAGAATATCGACATACTGCTCAACGACAGCGGCCAAGAGGTCGCGATTTTCCTCGACCACGGTAAAGCTCGCCAAATCCAGCACGACTTTTGCGCCAGCGGCCCGGGCCTTCTGGAGAGCGAAGAGAAAGAGCTCGCGGTTATAGACCAGGTACCCCTCGATCACGGCAATGGCAGCGCCTTCGAAGACGTTGTCAGGTATCTCCGATGGCGTCATTTCGGCCGATGCGCCCAAAAAAGTCAACATCGTGCGCTGGGAATCCGGAGTAATCAACGACAACACACGACCCGTGGGAGTGGGGGCCTGGATCAAGAATGGGTCTACGCGATGTCGGTTCAGATCCTGCTCAAAACGATGGCCAAATTCATCCGGACCACGTTTGCCTAAAAAACGTGTTTCGCCTCCCAAGCATGCAATTCCCATGATGGTATTGCATGCCGCTCCTCCGGGAACAACCTGGGCCTTGCCGTCAGCCCGCTCCAAAACCTGTTGGATCGTATCGGCGTCAAAATACAACATGCCGCCTTTCGGCACTCCGGAGCGCGCAACAAACGCTTCCGTCGTAGGCACGATGATATCCACCAGAACCGACCCAATGCCCACCACCAGGCGGGGTGAACTTCCGTTAAAAAAATAATTGCCCATCGCAGTTGGAGTCTTCCATGTAAGGTTAAGGTTTCCTTCTACGGTGACCCGGGCCCCTTACCAGACCAAGTTTTTATGGATCCAGCCTTTATCGCCATCGCTGCTTTCAATTTGAATCCAGTCACCTTTACGTTGGAGCACCCGAAAGGGTACCCCACGCTCGGCCTTGAATGCGATATCATGTTGAGTCCCCGGTCCGTTTCGAATATTAACCATATCTTTGCGGGTAATGATGGTTTCTTCTTTTCCCAGAAGCTGCCCGTAGATCCACCCTTCATCGCCCTCAAAATCGCGGAAAAACACCCAACCGTCCTCTTTGCGAAGAACCTCCACCGGGTGAAAACGCTCGACCTCCCATAGAATCGGGTATTTCTCCGCCCCCGGTCCGGATCGAATATTGGCTTTCCCAGCCTTAACCGACATGCGTTCGGCGTAGGCCGTCCCGGCACAGGCCATTATCACCAGAACCAGCAGGAAAACATGCCCGCCATTCGGGAGGATGCGGCGGAATCGGTCGATCATCATGAATGACTCCTATTTTCAACAGGTATTTGCAATGCCTGCCATTTTAACAATCTGCTTTTTATCCCCGATTTCAGTCCTTCAGTCCAGACGACGCAGGTCGACCTCAAGGGCAGCCACAACGGCCGCTTCAAACTCCTGGGAGCTCAGGCGGCGTGATAATTCGGGGAATTCGTTGGCCCGTCCACAGGGCCGATATTGGGGCATCAGGTTTACATAGGTGTCCCGGGACAACCGATCGGCAATGAAGGTCAGAATTTCGCGCGTTTCGCCTATGCCTCCCGGCATGACCAGGTGCCGCACAATCATACCGCGCCGGGCGATTCCCCGCACATCTAAAACCAGGTCGCCGACCTGCCCATGCATGGCCAGCAGCGCCTGTTGCGCAATAGCCGGATAGTCGGCAACCCCGCAATAGGATTTTCCGGAAGCGGGGTCCCAGAACTTGAAATCCGGCATATAAATATCAATCACCCCGTCAAGCAGCGCAAGGGTTTCAAGGGCGTCATAACCGCCGCTGTTGTATACCAGCGGCACCCGCAGGCCTTTAGGCACGGCGATTTCAAGCGCCGCAATAACCTGAGGCACCACATGTGAGGGCGATACCAGATTGACATTGTGGCAGCCCATCTCCTGGAGCTGCAACATCATGTCAGCCAGCTGCACGTGGGATACGGGACGCCCAGCTCCCTCGTGGCTGATATCGAAGTTCTGGCAGAACCGGCAGCCAAGATTGCAGTGTGTAAAAAAAATCGTTCCGGATCCATAGCGCCCCACCAATGGGGCTTCCTCACCGAAGTGGGGAGCATAGCTGGCAACCCAAGCATCTTCGGCTGTTCGGCAGAATCCCGTCTCTCCGCTCAAACGGTTTGCACCACAACCCCGTGGGCACAAATGGCAGGCCGCCATCTTTTCCAAAGCCGCCGCCGCACGAACCTTTAGCGTTCCGTTTTCATGCAGGCGGATATAGGCCGGGCTATCGGCAGCCAAATTCGATCTATCGCTTTTACCCATGCCACTTCCGTTTCTGGGAGGATAGAAAACAGGCATCCGGTCCGCATTCGATTTCAGGCTCGAACAGGGGACCGGATGGAGTCGTAGCCGTTGAGATATATCCGAACAGGCGCAAAAACGAAAAGTCGGGCAGATCGTTCAACCTATGAAATCACGGCCCGGGAATGTCGTACGTCGTGCAATTCCCGCCACTGCAGGTTCTGGTCTGTTTCGAGGGGCCCTGACCACCGCTGCTTCCAACGGCATAATTGGTGGTACTCATGATGCGCTCGAAATCTTCGGCCCCGCAGTGGGGGCATTGCATTTCCATGCGATCCTCGCTGCGGACCGCAAGGAATTCAAAAAACTCGTTGCACTTCAGGCATTTAAACTCATAAATCGGCATTTGGATATCCTTGAAAAATCTTTTGAAATTCAAATTACGCTCTTAGATTCTACCTTGTCAAGCGACAAAGCAGCCACAGTCACGTATCCTGGAGGATCTCGCGGGCATGATCAAGGGTCGTGGGGGTAATCTTGATTCCGCCCAGCATCCGGGCCACCTCCTCCAACCGCTCCGTGGCATTCAACGGGGTGATCGTGGTCCGTGTGCGGCCCTTGTGGACGGATTTAGAAATCCTGAAGTGATCACGACCGAATTTGGCAATCTGGGGAAGGTGGGTAATGCATATGACCTGATGACGGGCTGCCAGGGCATTCAACTTTTTCCCGACAATCTCAGCTACCCCTCCTCCGATTCCCGCATCCACTTCATCGAAAATAAGCGTTTCCAGTGATCCTGAAACGGCCAGTATCGCCTTCAAGGCGAGAACGACCCGCGACAATTCCCCACCGGAGGCTATAGCCGCCAAAGGTTTCAATTGCTCGCCGATATTGGGTGCAATCAGGAAGGCCGCACGATCCATGCCGCGCTCATCGACTTTATGACCGTCCATGACCAGATAACGCGGAGTGCGATCATCGGCAGGCAATGAACTCAATTCGACGGCGAATTGCGTCCCCGGCATATGCAGGGCTGCAAGCTCCTTGGTCATTTCCCGGGCCAGATTTTCAGCCACCTTCTTGCGTCGACCATGGAGGCGTTGGGCGGCCGCCTTAAGACGCTTGTGATCCTCTTCCAGACGTTTGTCCAACGCTTCGATTTGCCCGTTTAGGTTCTCAAGATCGTCAAGCGCGTTTTGAATCGTTTCCTGTTTCTTGACAACGTCGTCCAGCGTGTCCCCATATTTCCGTTTGAGGCGGGTCAGTGTGTCCAGCCGCGCCTCCACTTCTTCCAGCCGATGATCGTCGCTTTCCAACTTGCGCATATAACGCCTAAGCTCTTCAGCGATATCCTCCACCTGGTAGCCCAACTCCGCAACCCGCTCCGTGGGGGCCTGAAGATCTTCATCGATCGCGGCGGCGGTCTCCATTTGATGACGAATAGCCCCCAATTGATCTGCCACGGAATCCTGCGCACTGTAAAGCAATCCCACGCTCTGATGGATCGTTTGCTTCAATGTCTGGAAGTTGCGCAAACGACGGCGTTCCGCTGTCAGTTGCTCATCCTCTCCAAGGGCCAATTGGGCGGCTTCGATTTCCGCTTTCTGAAACTGCAAAAGATCCCGTTGCTCGTTTTGTCGATCGCGAAGGGCCAGCAGCATACTCCGCTGTTCCAGGAGGGGCGCGATTTCCCGATATATCCCGGCAACCGTCTCACGTAAATCCATATGACGGCCGTATTCATCCAGGATGTCCAGGTGATTGTCTTCCTTAAGAAGCGATTGATGGGCATGCTGGCTGGAGATGCTGGCCAGGTTTTCAGTTATGGTCTGAAGCACCTGCATGGTGGCCATGCTGCCGTTGATAAATACCCTGTGACGATCATTTTTTGAAATAATGCGCCGTATTATTAGACCGTCATCGACCTCATATCCATGGGTTTTCATCATCCGTGCAACAGCTGAATTTTTAGGAATATCGAAAAAGGCTTCCAACTCCGCCGTTTCCGCCCCGGATCGGATGAGTTTGGCCGCCGCCCGAGCCCCCAACAGAAATTTGACGGCATTGATGATGATCGATTTGCCTGCACCGGTTTCACCGCTCATGATGGTGAGGCCGGAATTAAACTGCATCTGCAAGTCATCAATGATGGCAAAATTTTTTATGGACAGGTCTCGAAGCATGGCGAGGGGTTCAGCAAACCGGGCCTAAGGTGTCGGGCCAGTGGGGGTTGAAGGCGTCCATGGCGATAACCGCTATCATTTATTGAGGCCCTTACGAGGCAGTATGGCACAGGTGCCTTTCTTTGTAAAGCCTTGCCAATCGGGGACTTAGAAGATACGAACGGGCATCTGTCGGCGCAGGCGGCACATAAACTTAGGCAATAATCGTCCGTATCGGCGGTTTGCCAACTAACCGGTGGCCGCCTGGTATCCCAATTCAAACGCTTTGAGGTTTGTCTCCACGAAGGCCGATTTGGTTCGCGTTTGAATGGCTTGGCGGATTATATCCTCGGACAACGGCAGAATGCCGGTTTGGCAGAGCGCTCCCAACAGCACGATATTGACCGACATGATATTGCCGGCCGAACGTGCCAAGTGCGCCGCATCAAAGGCGATCAACCGGGACGTTTTGGCTTCTATCAAACGTTTCATTTGATCCAGGTCCGGATAAGTGCCCCTTCCGATGGACACCGTAAAAGGCGGCAAGGGGGCCATGTTGGAGATAACTGTGGTCTGCTGGTTACACTTTTTCAGCGCCCGCAGGGTTTCGGCGGGTTCGAAGCCCACCAGGACATCCGCTTCGCCGTCGGAAATGATGGTGCTGCGTGCATCCCCGAATACGATGGCCGACTCCACCACGCCGCCACGCTGAGCCATGCCGTGAATTTCACTCATCCGCACCGGTACATCGGCCGCCAGCGCCGCTTCGCCTAATACTTTGGAGGCCAGCAGATTACCCTGACCGCCGACGGCAACGATGATCAAACGCGTTGGTTTCATATATACTCCTCGATTTTTGAACACGGCGCACCGTGAGAAGGTCTAAGATTTTGGCTTCAGTGGCACAATGGCATTTTCAGGGCAGACTTGAGCGCAAAGGGCACAGCCGATGCAGATATCCGGATCGATACGCACGTGCTCCTCTTCCAGGTAAAAGGCGGGGCATCCCAGGTCGTGGATACAATCCCTATGATTACGGCACCGCTCCGATACCTGGAAAGGTTTGCCCTTCGCTTGCCGCAGGGCCTTGGCGTAAAGGGCGCATTTTTCCTCGGCGATGACCACCGACACACCTTTGAACTCCACCGCCTCACGAATGGCAGCGATGCTTTTTTTCAGCTGGTAGGGACGAATCCGGGCGACGTGCGGGACGCCGATGGCTTTGACCAGCGGCTCGATATCCACCTTGCCGTAACCGTCCAAATTCAGTTCCTTCATATCGACGCCGGGATTGGGTTGATGCCCTGTCATGGCGGTAGTTCGGTTGTCCAGAATCACCAGGGTGACGTCATGGTTGTTGAACACCGCGTTGATCAGGCCTGGGATGCCCGAATGGAAAAAAGTCGAATCGCCGATGAAAGAGACGACTTTTTGGGAAGTGGCCCGGGCAAACCCGCCGGCACTGCCGGTGGAGGCTCCCATACAGATGACGAAATCCCCCATGGAGATAGGGGGTAGAAAACCCAGCGTGTAACAACCGATGTCGGAAGGATGGATGACGTCCAAGCCTTCGGTGGCTTTTTTTACGGCGTAAAAGGTTGCCCGATGGGAACAGCCCGCACAGAGTGTGGGGGGACGCTGGGGGATTTCCGGCACGTCGGACAAATCGGGCGCCTTCGGAAGCGTAAAGGGAACGTCGAAAAAATGGGCCAGCTTCTGACGCACCATGGCCGGATCGAATTCGTAGAGTCGGGAGAAAAGATCTGGTCCCTTGCCCTTGATCGGCAACGTCAGGGCCCGCTCTTGGGCAAAGGCTTTGACTGCTTCCTCCATGTAAGGTTCGCCCTCTTCAACCACCAGGACTTTTTCGCAGGCGGCCAGGAAAGCGCCGATGCGCTCCGCCGGCAGGGGATGTGAGAAACCGATCCGCATCACTCGAACCTGGTCCTCAAGACCAAGGTCCTGAATGGCGTCCATGACATAGGTATAGCTGACCCCATTGCAGATGACGCCCCATGACCCCTGGCCTTCTTCAAAATTGTAAGCGCTCTCCTCGGACATTTTTTGGGCACGCTCGATATTGTCCAGAAGGCGTACATGCAGCCGCCGAGATACGGCAGGGACGGTGACAAAATTGAACGGATCCTTCTCAAAATGCCCTTTGGTCTGGCGGGGTCCAAGGGCACCCAGGGTCACGACCGCATTGGAGTGGTTGATGCGTGTTGTGGTGCGCAAAAGAACCGGCTCACCGAGGGCTTCCGACAAATCAAAGGCATAGGGAACCATATCCTTGGCCTCCTCCACCGAGGACGGCTCGAGTACCGGCAATCCGGAAAGCTTTGCATAGTATCGGTTGTCCTGCTCGTTCTGACTTGAGAACATAAAGGGGTCATCGGCCGAAACGACCACCAGTCCCGCCCGGGTGCCCACATAGGCCAGCGTCATGAGGGCATCGGCGGCCACGTTGAGCCCCACATGCTTCATCATGCACATGCTGCGCAGGCCGGAGTTGGCAGCTGCTGCTGCGACTTCCAGGGCCACCTTCTCGTTGGTGCTGTATTCGAAATAGAGGTCCGTTTCTTGCGCCACTTGAAAAAGATTGAAGGATATTTCCGACGAAGGTGTGCCGGGGTAGGTAGAGGCGAAGGCGACACCCGCCTCCAAGGCGCCTCGGGCGATGGCCTCGTTCCCGAGCAAGAGCAGTTTTTTTTCAGGTTCATCTGTCATCAATTTATGCATGGCAAATCCTTTATTAAAAAAATCGAGCGAAGATCGCTTCCATCGATAACCGCAAGATCGAATAGCGGCTGAATGTCTGTTTTGAGGCCTTCCGTTTATATCAACCTCAAATCCGCTGTAAAGCTCTTTCTCAAGCGACACCGCTGTAACTTGCCGTAAAACTGGCTGAAAACGCTTTACAAACGTAATACGCTGATTTAGGAATAAGGATTTATCCGTACCCGAAATAGACTTTTCCGAATCAGAAAGTGCCAATATGGAAACACCGCCCGTCCTTGTCCTAGCAACTCGCAATGCTGGTAAAACTGCTGAAATAAAAGACTTATTGAGGGCTTTCCCCGTCCAAATCTGCAATCTGGATGATTTCGGCCCCATACCGGAAATCGAAGAAGACGGCGAGACCTTTGAGGACAACGCCTATAAGAAAGCACATTTTGCCGCCCGTGTTCTGGGATTGCCTGCTTTGGCCGACGATTCCGGCCTGGTGGTCGAGGCGCTGGGCGGCGCGCCTGGGGTTTACTCGGCCCGTTATGCCGGTGAAGACGCCTCCGATGCCGACCGCTGTGCGAAACTGATCCGAGAAATGACCGGCCGAACGGAGCGCAAAGCCGCTTTTGAATGCGTGATTTCCATCGCCGTTCCGGAGGGGCCGGCACTCACCTATGACGGCCGATGCGAGGGACAGATCACCCAAGACCCACGAGGTGATAACGGTTTCGGCTACGATCCGGTCTTTTTCCATCCCCCGAGCGATAAAACATTCGCCGAAATGACCATGGAGGAAAAAAGCAGAGTCAGTCATCGCGGACGCGCACTGCGGGAATTGCAATCTGAGTTTGATAAGGTCCTCATTTGGATCCGGCAGCACATGCCGGTCGAGGTTCGCACCGGTTGTGCCATCGAAGATGGTGCTGATCAA
>Ga0316576_10002394_pt1 | contig 10658 bp, 11 predicted proteins | sample S0NA_FD_203075 | JGI IMG/M metagenome (GOLD analysis project Ga0316576, IMG submission 203075) | Rhizosphere microbial communities from salt marsh grasses in Alabama, United States - S0-2_050615r3r5 | ecosystem: Host-associated > Plants > Roots > Rhizosphere | place: USA: Alabama | collected... | reverse complement strand
GCTGCACCGGGAGGCGGCCCGGGCGGCGGAGCGGGCACGGCAGGCCGCCGACGTGGCCCTCGAGCCCCTCGCCGCGCCCGAGGTTTGAGGGTGGGGGGCCGCCCCGTCCCCCCGCCGTCGCTCACGCCCGGGGAGCAGGACGCCTTCGAGAAGGGAGTGTCCGAGTTCAACCGCGGCCACTTCTACGAGTGCCACGACACCCTCGAGGAACTCTGGGCCGGCGTCCGGGGCCCGAGCCGGGACTTCCTCCAGGGCCTGATCCAGGTGGCGGTCGGGTTCTACCACCTCGGCAACGAGAACCCGGTCGGCGCCAGGAGGCTCTTTGCGCGCGCCCTGCAGCGTCTCGAGGGCTATCCCGGGGACTACGCCGGCGTCGACGTTGCCGCGCTACGCTCGTGCGTCGTCGGCTGGCAGGGCCGCCTCTCAACGGAGGGCGCCCCCGCCGCGCCGGCCCCCCTGCCCCCGAGGCTGCGTCTCCTCGGCCAGGGACACGATCGCCATGGCGACATTGGCTTGGGTCGGCACATCTGCTATCGTCCCGACGAGGTCTGGCCGCGCATGCGACGGCCCTCGAGAGCCCGTGGCGGACACCGTGACGCGGGCGGCGCCCCGACCAGGCACGAAGAGCCGGCAGGAACGATGACCACTCATTTCGAAGAGTCCCTCGAGCGTGACATCGACCGGATCAAGGAAGAGGTCCGCGAGATGTCCGCCATCGCCGAGCAGTCACTCCGCGACTGCGCACGGGCCTTCGTCGAGAACGACCGGCAGCTGGCCTTCGCCGTCATCCTCCGCGACCAGCACATCGACGAGAAGGAGAAGGCGATCGACCGGCGCTGCCTCGAGTTCCTGGTCCGCCAGCAGCCGGTGGGAGCCCACCTCCGATTCGCCTACAGCACGATCAAGATCAACCTCGAGCTCGAGAGGGTCGGGGACTACGCCGAGAGCGTGGCCCGGCAGGTGGTGAAGCTGGGGAAGTTTCCCCCCGCGCCGGATCCGCTGAAGCAGTGGATCACCGAGATGGCGGACCGCTCCATCCCCATGCTCCACGACGCCGTCGAGGCCTTCGTGACCCAGGACGCGGAGGCGGCCCAGAAGGCGATGGAGGCGGAGCCGGCAGTGGACGCGCTCAAGCGGAAGTTCAATGCCGAGGTGGTCGACCTCGTCCGCGAAGGGAAGATTCCCCCGGAGGGGATCGCCCCCCTCCAGACCATCGGCCGCCGCTTCGAGCGCGTGGCCGACCAGGCCCGCAACGTGTGCATGGAGGTGCTCTACCTGTGCACCGGCGAGCTGGCCAAGCACCCCGACGCGGAGACCATCCGGATCCTGTTCGTCGACGAGCGCAACTCGTGCCGCAGCCAGATCGCCGAGGCCATCGCGAACTCACTCGATCGGCCCGGCTTCGCCTTCGCCAGCGCCGGACTGGAGCCGGACACGATCGACGAGAAGACCCTGCAGCTCCTCAAGGAGAAGGGCCTCGACGTCACCCACCTCGCGCCGAAGTACGTCTACCAGGTCCCGGACCTCGACAAGTTCCAGGTCACCGTCGGCCTGGCGGAGAGGGTCAGGGAAGCCTTCCCCCGTACTCCCCGGAAGATGGTGTACGTGGACTGGAGCCTCGACGACCCCTCGCAGGTCGAGGGCTCGCCGGAGAAGGTCCACGCGGCCTACGAGGCCGCGTTCGAGTACCTCTCGAGTCACATCCGTGAGCTCGTCGAAGCCGTCCTCGGAAACCGCTCCGAGTAGAAACCGTCGTCATTTCGTTCACAGGAGAGATTCATGAAGCGACTGCAGTCCCTTCCCCGCCTTCGCCCGACCCTCGGAGTCGTCGCCGTCGCCGCCGCCCTCGTGGCGTGCGGGCCGTCGGGAGGGGGAGGGGGTGAGGAGGAGGCCGGAGCCACGATCATCCAGAACAAGGGCTCCGACACCATGGTCAACGTCGCCCAGGTGTGGGCCGAGAAGTACCGGGCGGTGGCGCCGGACGTCGAGGTCGAGGTGTCCGGCGGCGGCTCGGGGGTGGGGCTCGCCGCCCTCATCCGGGGAGCGGTGGACGTCGCCAACGCCAGCCGAGACATGAAGCCGCAGGAGATGGAGGCGGCGGAGAAGAACACCGGCAAGACGCCCAAGGAGTTCACGGTGGGCTACGACGCCCTCGCGGTGTACGTCCACAAGGACAATCCGCTCAATGAGATCGATCTGCCCACGCTGGCCGAGATCTACGTCGAGGGCGGCACTGTCACACGATGGTCACAGATCGGTGTCACGATTCCCGGCGTATCGGACGACACGATCGTCCGGGTCAGCCGTCAGTCCAGCTCCGGGACCTACGAGTTCTTCCGCGACCACGTTCTCCAGAAGCGGGACTTCGCCCTCGGCTCGCGGGACCTGAACGGCTCCAAGGAGGTCGTGGAGCTCGTGAGCAGCACCCCGACGGCGATCGGCTACAGCGGCATGGGATACGCAACGGAGCACGTCAAGATGCTCCGCCTGGCCTCCGAGGCCGGGGGCGAGTCGTTCGAGCCGTCCGTCGAGAACACCAACAACCGCACCTACCCCCTGGCGCGCTCGCTGCACCTGTACACCCTCGGCGAGCCGGAGGGCGCGCTGAAGGCCTACATCGAGTGGATTCTCTCGCCCGCCGGCCAGAAGGTGGTGGAGGACAGCGGCTATGTGCCCCTCGCGACGAGCGAGTCGGAGCCCGCGCCCGAGCCCGAGACCGAACCCACGGAGGACTGATCGCCGCCGGTCGAGCCGCGTCCCGGCGGCGCGCTGACGACACGGCCATCGACGCGCCAGAATGACGAACGACCGTTCCAGGAAGACTGCGAGAATGAGCCGCCCCTGGTGGGCGGTGCTCGGCGAGAAGCTGCTCGAAGGGGTGATCCGCCTGAGCGGTGTCAGCGCGATCATCTTCGTGCTGTCGATCTTCTTCTTCATCTTTCGCGAGGCGGCGCCCGTTCTGGCCAGCGAGGGGTTCAAGCTCAGCCAGTTCCTCTTCAGCACCGAGTGGTACCCCACCTCGGCCGTGAACGTCCGCTACGGAACGCTCGCGCTGACCGTCGGCACCGCCAGCGTGACCGTCCTCGCCATGATCCTGGCGGTGCCCATGGGGCTCGGGGCCGCGGTCTACATCTCCGAGTTCTGCGGTCCCCGGGTCCGGGAGACGCTCAAGGTCGTCATCGAGCTCCTCTCCGCCATCCCGAGCGTCGTGTGGGGCTTCATCGGTCTCACCGTGATGAGCGAGCTCATCACCCGGTACACCGGGGCCCCGGTGGGGGTGAACGTCCTCAACGGGGGGATCATCCTCGCCCTGATGAGCGTCCCGATCATCGTCTCGATCGGCGAGGACGCGCTCAAGGCCGTCCCCGACTCGTACCGCGAGGCCGGCCTCGCCCTCGGGGCGACCCGCTGGCAGCTCGTCTACCGGGTGCTCATCCCGGCCGCGCGCAACGGGCTGCTGGCGGCAGTCCTCCTGGGCGTGGGCCGGGCGGTCGGGGAGACGATGGCGGTGCTCATGGCCACCGGCCACGCCGTCCACATCCCCAGTGGGATTCTCGACTCCGTGCGAACCCTCACCGCGAACATCGCGGCCGAGCTCGGGGAGGCGCCGGCGGGGTCCGACCACTACCGGGTGCTGTTTCTCACCGGCGTCCTGCTGTTCTCCATCACCTTCGTCGTCAACCTGAGCGCGGATCTCGTGATCCGCGGCATCCGGAAGAAGTGACGATGGCCAACGAGGCCCTGCCCCGCAGCCGCTTCGCCCGCACCCCCTTCGGGACGCGCAAGGAGCGCACCGAGAAGCTCGCGGGCACCGTCTTCGGACTCATGTCGGCGGCCATGGTGGCCCCGCTCATCGCCATCGTCGCCTACCTGTTCTGGCTCGCCTGGCCGTCCCTGAGCTGGGAGTTCCTCGTCGACGTGCCCCGCAAGGGCATGACCGAGGGGGGCATCTGGCCCGCCTTCGTGGGCACGCTCTATCTCGTGGGAATGTCCCTGGCCGTCTCCGCTCCCATCGGGGTCCTGGCCGCGGTCTACCTCAACGAGTACGCGAAGGACAACTGGTTGAACCGGGTCGTGAACCTGGCGGTGATCAACCTCGCCGGGGTGCCGAGCATCGTTCACGCCCTCTTCGGCCTCGGGGCCTTCGTCTACGCGGCCCGCTTCGGCTACTCGATCATCTCCGCCTCCCTGACCCTGGCCATCATGACCCTGCCGGTCATCATCGCCAGCACCCGGGAGGCCCTGGCCTCGGTGCCGGTGTCCTTCCGGGAGGCGTGCTGGAACGTGGGGGCCACCCGCTGGCAGACCATCAAGGCCGTGGTCCTCCCCAACTCGATCAGCGGCATCCTCACCGGCCTCATCCTGCAGGTCAGCCGAGCCGCGGGCGAAACGGCTCCCATCATGTTCACCGGCGCCGTCTTCTTCAAGGCCGTGAGCCGGGGCGACCTCTTCCCCTACGCCCTCCACGAGCAGTGCATGGCCCTCTCGATGCACCTCTACACCCTCTCGACCCAGGTCCCCAACGTGAAGCCGTCGCTGCCCTACGCGACGGCGGTGGTGCTCCTGGGATCGGTCCTCCTGGTCAACGCCGCCGCCATCGCGCTCCGGGTGTGGCTGCGCGCGCGAAAGAGATGGTGACGGGGTGAGCGAGCGGGCCCCCAAGATCGCGGTGGAGAATCTCCGCCTGGCCTACGACTCGAAGGAGGTGATCCACGGGATCTCCTTCGAGGTCGAGCCCAACGAGATCCTCGCGGTGATCGGCCCCGCGCAGTCGGGCAAGACCTCGATGCTCCGGTGTCTCAACCGGACCATCGACTTCGCCGCCAACGCCACCGTGAGCGGGACGATCCGCGTCGACGGCGAGGACGTGCGCAAGGTGAAGGACGTGTTCACCCTGCGGCGCAAGATCGGGATGGTCGCCCCCCTGCCCGTGGGGCTGCCCCTCACCATCTACGACAACGTGGCCTTCGCCCCTCGCTCGGCGGGGCTCACCGGCAAGGCCGACCTCGACCCGATCGTCGAGCGGTGCCTGCAGCAGGCGGCGCTCTGGGACGAGGTGAAGGACCGCCTCGGCAGCCTCGGGACCGCGCTCTCGGGTGGCCAGCAGCAGCGGCTCACCATCGCCCGGGCGCTGTCCCACGAGCCGGAGATCCTCTGCCTCGACGAGTTCTCGATCGCCATCGACCCGGTCACGACGATGCGCATCGAGGACGTCCTGAAGGAGCTCCGGAGAGAGATCACCATCATCCTCGTGACCAACCTGACCCAGCAGGCCCGGCGCCTCGCGGACCGCACGATGTTCCTGTGGAACGGGGAGATCGTCGAGATCGACACGACCGGTGTGATGTTCTCGGGCCAGCCGAAAGACCCCCGGACCCGCGACTACGTGAGGGGAGTCTTCGGATGAGCGAGAGCGCGCTCGCCATCAGGACCCGGGGCCTCAACCTCTGGTACGGCTCGTTCCAGGCCCTCGTCGACGTCTCGATCGAGATCAAGCACGGGATCGTCACCTCGCTCATCGGGCCCAGCGGGTGCGGGAAGACGACGCTCCTTCGCTGCTTCAACCGCGTCAACGAGCGCTACGGCAACGTCAAGACCACGGGAGAGATCCGGATCCTCGACGAGAACATCTACGCGCCCGACGTGTCCCTGGTCGAGCTGCGGAAGGCGGTGGGGATGGTCTTCCAGCGGCCGAACCCGCTCCCGATCTCGGTCTACGAGAACGTCGTCTTCGGCCTCCGCATCCACTCCCCGCGAGGAGAGCTGAAGAAGCCGGTCATGGACGAGGCGGTGGAGAAGGCCCTCACCGAGGTGGGCCTCTGGAAGGACCTGAAGGATCGGCTCGATGCCTCGGCCACGGGCCTCCAGCTCGAGCAGCAGCAGAAGCTGTGCCTCGCCCGGCTCCTGCCCCTCAAGCCCGAGGTGATCCTCATGGACGAGCCGGCCTCGGCCCTGGACGTGGACGGGACCAGGGCCATCGAGGAGCTGATGTTCGAGCTGCGGGGTCGCTACACGATCGTCGTCGTGACCCACAACATGGGCCAGGCGCGGCGGGCCAGCGACGAGTGCATCTTCATGCTCCTCGGGGAGGTGATCGAGCACCGGCGCACCGAGGACCTCTTCCTCAACCCGAAGAACCCGAAGACGGCGGAGTACGTCGAGGGCCGCTACGCCTGATCCCGGGCCGGGGCCCGGGCCAGGCGGTAGCCGAGGGGCTTCACGGTGATGAGCTGGGGGGCCAGGCCGGGCAGCTTCTCCCGCACCCGGCGGACGTGGACGTCGACCGTGCGCGTACCCTCGGTGTAGGAGTAGCCCCAGACCGTCTCGAGGAGGGCCTGGCGGGTCAGGACGCGCCCGTCCGCCTCCAGGAGCGCCTGGAGCAGGGCGAACTCCTTCGCCGTCAGGTGGACGCTGCGGCCGGCCCAGCGCACGGTGTGGCGGGTGCGGTCGACCTCCAGCGGACCGTGCCGCAAGGGAGCCTCCCCGTCGTCCCGTCGTTCGAGACGCCGGAACAGCGCCCGGGCCCGGGCCACGAGCTCCTTGGGACTGAACGGCTTGACCACGTAGTCGTCGGCCCCGACCTCGAGCCCCACGACGCGGTCGGACTCGTCACCCCGGGCGGTCAGCATGATGATCGGGAGGCTCTCGGTGTGGGGATCGCGCCGGAGGGCCGCGCACAGGCTCAGGCCGTCCATGCCCGGAAGCTGGAGGTCGAGGACCAGGAGATCGAAGCTCTTCTCCTTCAGACGGTTGAATGCCTCGCTGCCGTCGGCGAGGGCCTCGACCCGAAGGCCCTCGCCCTCCAGGTAGTGGGTGATCAGCTCCACGATGTCCGGGTCGTCCTCGACGATGAGCACGTGCTTCATGGCGGGTCCCAGCATACCCCCGCCCGCGGGTGCGGGCATGGCTCTCGGGCGAGGCCGGCGGCGCGCCTCGTGGGAGTGGGTTATTCTGACGTCAAGGTTCCCATGGACGAAACACCTCCGCAGACGTATTTCCAGAAGGGCTTCAACCTCAAGACGGTGGTGGGCCCGGTGCTCGCCGAGAGCTACGACTCGTCGGTCGTGGAACGACTCAAGGAGCTGAGCTACCTCGCGCAGGCCGGTGACGTAAGGATCAAGCTCGCGCGCGAGTTCGGGTTCTGCTACGGGGTCGACCGCGCCGTCGAGTACGCGTACGAGGCCCGGGAGAAGTTCCCGGACCGGCGGATCTTCCTCTCGGGAGAGATCATCCACAACCCCGAGGTGAACGGTCGGATCGAGGGCCTGGGCATCCGCATCCTTCCCGACCACCGCCGCCCGGAGGAGCGGTACGCCGACGTCGAGGCGGCAGACGTCGTCATCCTGCCCGCCTTCGGGGTCTCGGTGGCGGAGCTCGAGCACCTGCGCTCGAAGGGGTGCGTCCTGGTCGACACCACCTGCGGCAGCGTCCTCAACGTCTGGAAGAACGTGCGCCGGTACGCCCGCGACGGCTTCACCGCCGTCATCCACGGCAAGCACCTCCACGAGGAGACCAAGGCCACGGCGTCCCAGACCCACCCCGGGGGGCGCTACCTCTGCGTCCGCAACCGCGAGGAGGCCGAGGAGGTGTGTCGCTTCATCCGGGGCGAGATTCCCCCGGAGCGCCTGGTCGAGCAGTTCGGCGAGGCCATGAGCCCCGACCTCGACCCGGTGCGCGACCTCCAGCACATCGGCCTGGCCAACCAGACGACCATGCTCATGAGCGAGAGCCTGGAGATCCAGGACATGCTCCGCGCGGCCATGCTCGGCCGCTGGGGCGTGTCGCAGCTCGAGGAGCGCTTCCGGGCCTTCGACACCATCTGCTCCGCCACCCAGGAGCGCCAGGACGCCGTTCTCGACATGCTCGACGCCGGCGGGCTGGACGTGATGGTCGTCATCGGTGGCTACAACTCCAGCAACACCCAGGCCCTGGCCCGGATCTGCGCGGAGCGCCTGCCCACCTTCCACATCAGCGGCGCCGACCGCATCGAGGAGACCACCATCCACCACCGGCCCATAGGCGTCGAGCAGGTCGAGGTGACGTCCGAGGCCTGGCTCCCCGAGGGCCCGGTCACCGTCGGTCTCACCGCCGGCGCCTCGACACCCAACAACGTGGTGGGCGAGGTCGTCAAGAGGATCCTGGCCCTGCGGGGTCAGACGCCCGACGCCCTCGTCGCCGGCTGACCGCCCGTCATCCTGAGGGCCTTCCGCGTGGAGCGCGGCCCGAAGGATCTCTCCGTATGGCCAACGTAGGGAATCCTCGTTGAGTGGGTCCCGCGCCCGCAGGCGCGGTCAGATCTCGCGAACGAGAACCCTCCGCAGCGTCTCCGCGTCGATGTTGGCCCCGGAGAGGACGACGGCCACCGTCTTGCCGGAGAGCTCCTCGCGCAGGGCCAGCAGGCCGGCCAGGCCCGCCGCCCCGGCTCCCTCCACCAGGGTGTGGGTGGAGGCGAGAAGCAGGCGCAGGGCCTCGGCGATCGCCGCATCCGTGACCGTAACGAAGCCGGCAAGGCCGGCCCGCAGAGCACCGAAGGTGAAGGGGTACGTGTTCCGGGTGGCGAGCCCGTCCGCGAAGGTGTCCGCCGCCGGGTGGGAGACGCGCCGGCCGAGGTGCCAGGCGTCGTGGATGGCCGCGGCCCCGGCGGCCTGCACCCCGTAGACAGGCAGCCCCGGCCGGAGCGCGCGGGCGACGGTGATTCCCCCGACCGCCTGGGAGCCCCCGCCCACCGCGAAGACGAGGGCGTCGATTCCGGGCTCCTCCTCCAGGATCTCCAGGGTGATGGTTCCCGCCCCCGCCACCACCGTCGCGTCGTTCGTGGAGTGGACGACGTGCAGCCCCTCCTCCTTCACCAGGCGGTCCGCGGCGGCGATGGCCGCGTCGTAGTCGCGGCCCTCCTCGACGAGCCGCGCCCCCAGGGCCCGCACCGCCGCGTTCTTCTCGGGGTTGTTTCCCTCGGGGACGCAGACGGTGACCGGGATCCCGAGCCGTCGACCGGCCCAGGCCAGCCCGAGACCGTGGTTCCCTCGGGTCGCCGCCACCACCCCCGACGGGGTGGGCCGCAGCGCGGTCAGGGCCGAGACCCCGTTGCGCACCTTGAAGGCGCCCGTGGGCTGGAAGTTCTCGTGCTTGACGAGCACCCGGATCCCCCGTCCCACCTGCTGATCGAGCAGCGGATACCGGCGCAGGGGCGTGACCGGCAGGTGCAGCCGGATGCGATCGCGGGCGGCCCGCACGTCCGCGAAGGAGATCGGCTCGTCGCTCATGTTCCGAGGGTCCTCCCGCGTCCCTGTCGCGGCCCGGAGGCGGCTGTGCGGTGTCCGATGGCCGACCGTACGGCTCTCTGGGCGACGGTCGTTTGCTCAGACGGCTCGAGAATCTTGAGAGGGCCTCCAAGCGCGACAGGGTGGCGCTGCTGCGCAACATCGACGTGTCCCTGAAGGGTGCCGGGGCTCTTGAGATCCTCGATCGGTCCAGCCCTGGCACCGCGCCTCGGTACAATAGCGCATAGATGGGCGAGTTCTCGAACATCGAGTGGACCGACGCGACCTGGAATCCGGTCCGCGGGCTGCACGAAGATCAGTCCCGGCTGCGCACACTGCTAAGCGGAGACCTTCGCCGAGAAAGGGCGAGGTGTTCGTGAAAGCGGCGGGCGCGTCCGTCGTCAACGTAGGGCGGCGTCAGGACGAGAGCAGTCGGAAGAGGCTGCTCGCTTTCAGCCGGCGATCGAAGGTGGCCGTCTTCTCGCAGCCGGCTTCCCGGCCCCGGCGACCGATGACGTAGTCGGCGAAGTCTCCGCCTCCGGAACGGTAGTCCTCGAGACCTTCGCGCACCACGTCCTTCTGGTCGATCTCCAGCTGGGCGGTGGCGAGAATCCGCTCGAGGGCCATGGCGATCGTCCGCCGGTCGAACGCGTAGGCCCCGCGGAGCACCCAGACGAGCTCGCAGAGGGCGACGGTGCTGACGAACAGCCGCTCTCCCCCGGACACGGCTTCCGCCACAACGGCATTCGCCCGGCGAGACTGACGCGGGTGGTCCTGGGTCAGGTAGCGGACGAGGACGTTCGTGTCGAGCCCGGTCAAGGCTTTTCGCCCCGCCGGGCGATCGCCTCGTCCATCGCCTCCAGTGTGACCGGTCCTCGACTAGCTCGGCGCAGGAGCCCCCGGAGCTCGCTCACGTCCACGTCCCCGGCCCGCACGCGCACCTCTCCGTTCTCGTCGAGCACGAAGTCGATCCGGTCTCCCGGCCGGATCCGGAGGACCTCCCGCACCCGGCGAGGGAGGGTCACTTGCCCCTTGCTGGTGACAGTCGCGGTGGGCATCTTACCTCCAGTAGGAATCACGCCTCTCGGTAAGGATACCATGGCCTCCTTCGGCCCTCATGCGCCAGCGGAGAGCGTGAGCCGGTGTCCGGTGGGTCGCTCGAACCAGCAACCGATTCCGAGGAAACGAGGGCCACGGATCGCCGCCTCCGGGCAGGAAGGACGCGGGGGTCGGGCGCGGCTGCACCCTCGCAGCGCTTCCTCGTCGCGGAGCTGCCGCTGCCGGAGGACCCCGAGCCGGGGGAGGCCCGACCAGGGCGGCGAACGGCTTCATGGTCGGCGTCGTGCCCGGTCTCGAGCTCCGGCTGAGCCGTGCCGCGTTCCTCGATGCGTCCGTGAT
>Ga0316576_10002392_pt1 | contig 10662 bp, 10 predicted proteins | sample S0NA_FD_203075 | JGI IMG/M metagenome (GOLD analysis project Ga0316576, IMG submission 203075) | Rhizosphere microbial communities from salt marsh grasses in Alabama, United States - S0-2_050615r3r5 | ecosystem: Host-associated > Plants > Roots > Rhizosphere | place: USA: Alabama | collected... | reverse complement strand
TTGCTGCCAAATAGAATTGCAAAGCATTCTCACTCTGATATCGACCGAAACACCAGTCACTGTGCTATGCTTTTTCGCACACCGGAACAACAACAATTGTCTGGGCGATGCCCGGCATGAACCGGAGGTCACCATGCGAAGCGACCCATCCACGCCACCGAAAGATTTTGATGCCTGGTCTGCCCTTGCCAGGACAGACCCGCAGGCATTCGAGGATTGCCGGCACCGCACCATTAACGAGGCCATCCTGCGCGCTCCGGCACACAAGCAACTGCGTCTGCGCAGATTGCAATGGAAGCTGAACCAGATACGCAATACCTCACGCACGCCCATGATCGCCTGCCTGCGCATGAATCGAATGCTATGGGAAGCAGTGATCGGCGACAGAGGGCTGCTCGATTGCCTGCGCTACCCGAACGACTCCAGACGATATCCCGATGCCACAGACAAGCCTGTGGCCAGGATCATACCTTTCGGGCAACCCCGCTAGGCGCTTGCCGTGCGGCTGTCTATAAAGTACTATACGCGACCTTTTCAGGGTGGCCGGGCAAATGTCGCGCGCACCCCGACGCAAGGCGAAAAGCCGATATTTCAGAGGTAGTTATGAAAACCGACATCCATCCCGCATACGGGGATATCAAGGTTACCTGCAGTTGTGGTTCGGTCATTGAAACCCGTTCAACAGTCGGCAGGGATCTCAATATCGAGGTGTGCTCGCAATGCCATCCCTTTTACACCGGCAAACAGAAGATCGTCGACGCCGGCGGCCGCGTGGACAAGTTCCGCCGCCGCTACGGGAAAAGCAAGTAGGCCGTTACCCGGACAGATCAAATCACGACCAGGGGGTGTCCTTAGCGGACGCCCCTTTTGCTTTTGGAAGCTGGCTGCCTGCCTTGCTCCTGTGCTGTTGTTCGTCAACAGTCAGCGCGGATGACTGTCCTGCCATCCGTGCCCACGAACAGGTAGAAGTGGCCTACGTCTACGACGGCGACACTGTCAAGCTGGCGGATGGCCGCAACCTGCGCTTCATAGGCATCAATACACCGGAAATCGGCCGTCACGGCAAGGAAAATCAGGCACTCGCAAACCAGGCGCGGTCCTTTCTCGATGACCTTCTCAACGCACACAATCGCTCACTGAACCTGCAGCCCGGCACCGAGAAGCATGACCATTACGGTCGCCTGCTGGCCCATGCCTTCCTGGACAATGGCAGCAATGTCGCCGTGCGGCTGCTGGATGCGGGACTGGCCACCACACTCGTCGTACCGCCCGACACCTGGGCAGTCGATTGCTATCAACAACACGAAAACAGCGCCCGCGCGGCCCGTCGCGGCCTGTGGTCACTGCCCGCCTATCAACCGCAGGAAAGCGCCACCCTGCAACGGGATACGAAAGGCTTTCGCATTCTACACGGCCGGGTCACGGCGATACGACGAACCCGTTACACCGTGTGGCTCGATATGGACGGAGCGCTCACGGTGCATGTCTCTAAAAAGGACCTGTCCAACTTCGCACCCGGCTATCTCGACAAGCTGGAAGGTAAATACGTAGAAGTACGCGGCTGGATCAAGACCGGCCGTGACGGATCGAGAGTAAACGTGCGGCACCCGGCGGCGCTCCGGGTGCTTTCCACGAGGACACCGCCCCTTTCGGAATGACGCAGGCCCCGTATCCGGGCAAATAGCATTCCTTTCAGGTTTGGCAATTCCACACCGTCTATACTTAATGACGTCGCAATCATTCGAGTCACCTGCCGTTGAAAAACAGCATGAACAAGATAAGCATAATTGGCGGCGCCGGGCGCGTCGGTGAAACAACCGCCCTGGTCATCGCAGAGCAAGGATTGTGCCGTGAAGTGGCGCTTCTCGATGTGGGCGAGGGGGCCGCAGAAGGTGCCGCACAGGACATCCAGCAATCCGCATCGTTTTTCAGATTCGATGTGCAGGTCCATGGCGGACACGACCCGGCGATAATCAGCGACTCGGATCTGGTCATAGTCACCGCCGGGTCGCCGCGGAAGCCGGGCATGTCACGCAGCGATGTACTCCAGACCAATCGGACCGTCATCGACGTTATTATCGACCAGGTACTGCAATATGCACCCCACGCCTTGCTGTTGCTGGTTACCAACCCTGTCGTTGCCCTGACCTGGCATGCCTGGAAACGAACGGGATGGAACCGGAACCGTGTGTTCGGCCAGGGCGGCGTTCTCGACGCCTCACGCATGGCCAATTCGATTGCCCAGGAAACCGGCCTGTCCTCCAGGGATATACAGACGCTGGTCATCGGCGGCCATGATGACACCATGGTGCCGTTGTTCCGCTTCAGCAGCATCAGTGGCATACCGGTAACGAAGTTCCTGGACCCGGCGGCAATTGAACGCGTGGCTGAGCACACCCGTAACGGCGGCGCGGAGGTGCTGGCCCTGAGAAAGACCAGCAGCGCCTACAACGCGCCGGCCGCTGCGATCGCCACCATGGTTGACGCCATCAGCCATAACCGCAAACGCATACTGCCCTGCGTCTGTGTGCTGGACGGTGAATACGGGGAACGCGACGTGGCTGTTGGCGTGCCTGCGGTTCTTGGAAGCCAGGGCGTGGAAAAAGTTATCGAACTGGACATCGACGAACGGGAGCTGGCCGCCTTCAGGCACTCTCTTGGCGGCATCCGTACCAGCATCGATCTCCTGTAGAACAGCCCTAGAACAACTGCTCCACGCTGCCGCCTCCCGAACGGGAACCCGTACCCGCGGCCCGGCTGTCTACACTGAGTTGCGGTACCTCGGCCTCCCGAAACGTCTCGAAAATTGCATCTGACTGGCCGCCGCGGGCGAGCAAGCCTGTATCCGGATCAATGCGCACGGTCACCAGCCCTTCCGGTTGCTCACGTTTCTGGTTCTCGGTACCTGCCAACGCCGCACCCATGTATTGCATCCACATCGGCAGGGCCGCATGCCCTCCGGTTTCAGCCCGACCCAGGGGTTCCAGCTTGTCAAAACCCACCCATGCCGTCGTCACCAGTGACGGGTTATAGCCACAGAACCAGGCATCCTTCTGATCGTTCGTGGTGCCGGTTTTGCCGGACAGGTCACTGCGCCCCAGCGCAATGGCGCGCCGCCCGGTTCCCCGCTGTATGACATCCTGCAGCATGGAATTCATCAGCCAGGCATTCTGGGGGGTAATAACCGCTTCGGCGAGGTTCAAACCGGTGTCCGTCGCATCGACGATGCCCTCGATGTTCTGCGGGCAATCGGGACACACCACACGAGGCCGGGCCGAATAGATCTCCTGCCCCTGGGCATCCTGGATGTGCTGTATGAAATAGGGGTCCACCAGATAACCGCCATTGGCAAACACCGCATAGGCCCGGGCCATCTGCAGCGGTGTTACGGACGCACTACCCAGAGCCAGGGTCAGATCGTGGGGCAATTGCGACGACTCGAAACCGAATCGCTCCGCGTATTGTGCAGCATAGCTTGCCCCTATGGACTGCAGGATACGGACCGACACCAGGTTGCGGGATAGATACAACGCCTTTCGGAGTCGCGTCGGACCGTAAAATTTCCCGCTGTAGTTCTCGGGTCGCCAGGTCGATTCCAGGGCGTTATCATCGAAGACGACCGGGGCATCATTGATGATGCTTGCCGGGGTAAAACCCTTCTCCAGCGCGGCCGAATAAATGATCGGTTTGAAACTGGATCCCGGCTGGCGCATGGCCTGCGTCGCCCGGTTGAACTTGCTCAAGCTGAAATCGAATCCACCGACCAGCGCGACCACCGCACCGTCATCGGGCCGCAGCGATACCAGAGCACCCTGCACCTGAGGCAGCTGGGTCAACCGCCATTTACCCTCCTTATCGGTCTCGACTCTGATGATGTCACCGACGGCGACGACATCCGCCGCCTTTTCGGGAGCCTTGCCCATCCGGTTGACGTTCTTGTAGGCGCGTGCCCATGACAGTCCATCCCATTGCAGGGTAATCGTCTGTCCGCTGCGCAGGACAACCTCTACCGCGCGATCCGCCACGGAAGTAACCAGCCCTGCCTCGATACCGCTGCGGGGAGGATAATCAGCCAGTAATCCGGGCAATGCATCGGCGGCAACGCCGGCAGGATCAACATGACCTTCAGGGCCCCTGTAGCCGTGCCGGCGGCTATATTCCAGCAAGGTATCGTGCAACGCACGATTCGCCGCCGTCTGAAGTTCTGATTCAACCGTAGTCACCACCTCGATGCCAGAGGTATATGCGTCCTCCCCGTAGCGTTTCACTATCTCATCCCGCACCATTTCGGCCAGGTAGGGGGCACTCACATCCACCTGGACGGTATGCAGGGAGGCGTCGTCCACCTCGGCGAGGGCCTTGCTGTAGACATCGGTGTCGATATACCCGAGGTTGTGCATGCGTCCCAGTATGTAGTTCCGGCGTGCAAGCGCCGCTTCCGGGCTGTTGACCGGGTTGACGCGTGAGGGCGCCTTGGGCAGTGCGGCTATCATCGCCATCTGCGCAACGCTCAGTTCATTGATGTCGACACCGTAATAAACCCGGGCTGCGGCCTCCACGCCATAGGCACGATGTCCCAGATAAATCTTGTTGAGATAAAGTTCGAGAATCTCCTGCTTGCTTAGCGAATGCTCGATCCTGAATGCAAGGAGAATCTCGTTCAGCTTGCGCACATAGGTCTTCTCTGTCGTGAGAAAAAAATTACGTGCGACCTGCATGGTTATGGTACTGCCACCCTGGCGTTTCTGGCCCGTGCGCAGCAGTTCTATCCCGGCCCGCAGCAATCCCTGAATATCAACGCCGGGATGTTCGAAAAAACGATTATCCTCAGCCGCCAGGAAGGCCAGTATGAAGACCGGCGGGACATCTTCAATACGCACCGGCGTACGCCTTTTTTCTCCAAACTCTGCCATCAGCTTGCGATCGCTGGTATAAATACGCAACGGCACCTGCAGCTGAACGTCCTTGAGCAGTGCAATGGAGGGCAACTGGGGTTCGATTTTGACGTACAGGACGACTGACAGGATCAACAGCACAATAGTCAGAGTAAAAACGACAGAAAGTAAAAAACGCCCAAGATGTCTAAAAATCATGATGCCGCGTAAATCCTGTGATGGGATTCATAGAATAGGCCGGATGGAATACATATAAAAGAAATCGGTCGATGGAAGTTTAATTTTTTTCTCAACCCCGGGGGAGATCGTCCGATAACTAACACCACAGTATGCAATTGAGCATGCACCTTGGTTGACAAACAGTTGCCAATGCTCTCTAATGCGCCGAACTACCTTATCTGTCCAACAGTGGGTAATTAAAAGGAAATATTGTGCCATTCGCGCAACTACTCAAACGGACTAAACCGCCGCTCATAGGCCTCGATATCAGTTCCACAGCTGTCAAGCTGCTGGAACTCAGTCGCAGCGGTCTACGTTACCGCGTAGAGAGCTACGCAGTCGAGCCCCTCCCTCCCAATTCCGTCGTCGAAAAGAATATTACTGACGTCGAAGCCGTCGGTGAAGCGATACGCCGCGCTGTCAAACGCTCGGGTACGCGCTCACGGCATGCCGCAGTTGCGGTCGCGGGATCAGCGGTGATAACCAGAACCATCACCATGTCTGCCGGATTATCCGAGGATGACATGGAAAGCCAGATCCAGTTCGAGGCGGACCAGTACGTCCCCTACCCGCTCGATGAAGTCAATATCGATTTCGAGGTTATCGGACCGTCAGAAAAAAACCCCGATACGGTGGACGTTCTGCTGGCCGCATGCCGAAGTGAAAATGTCGACATGCGTAATGCTGCGGTTGAGACCGGCGGGCTGATTACCCAGGTTATTGACGTTGAATCATTTGCCAGCGAAAACGCCTTTGCACTGATTGCTGACCAGATGCCGGATCAGGGTGTGGAAAAGACCATCGCCCTTATTGACGTCGGCGCCACCATGACCACCCTCAATGTCATGCATGATTTAAAAAGCATCTACACCCGCGACACCGTATTTGGCGGCAAGCAGCTGACTGAAGAGATCATGCGGCGCTACGGACTTTCCTATGAGGAAGCCGGCATGTCGAAGCGCCAGGGTGGATTGCCGGAAAACTATGTCACTGATGTCCTTGAACCTTTCAAGGAAGCCATAGCGCAGCAGGCCAGCCGCTCATTGCAGTTCTTCTATTCATCCAGCCCCCACAGCAAGATAGACCACGTGGTGCTGGCAGGCGGCAGCGCATCCATCCCCAACGTGGATGAATTGATCCAGGAAAGACTCGGCGTCGAAACCTCCATCGCCAACCCCTTCGCTTCCATGTCATTGTCTGCACGCGTAAAACCTCAAACGCTCAGCAATGACGCGCCCGCACTGCTGATTGCCTGCGGACTGGCCTTGAGGAGCTTCGACTAACATGGCAAAGATCAACCTCCTCCCATGGCGTGAAGAGATACGCAAGCAGAAACAGCGTGATTTTGTAATATCTGCTGCTGGCGGCGCTCTTCTCGCAGCGCTGATTGTATTACTGGCCCATTTTCACATCGACGGTCTCATTGAGAATCAGAATCTGCGCAACGATTTCCTGAAAACGCAGATCGCAGTTCTCGACCAGCGAATCGGCAGGATCAAAGAGCTTGAGAAAATGAAGGCCGATCTCCTCGCCCGGATGAATGTCATTCAGGAATTGCAGCGCAGCAGACCTGAAAGCGTGCATTTGATGGACGAACTGGTTCGCACTCTGCCAGACGGCGTTTATCTGAAATCCTTCCAACAAAGAGGCAGAGACCTGGATATGGCTGGTGTCGCGCAATCCAATGCCAGGGTATCTGACTATATGCGCAGTATCGACGCATCCGACTGGCTGACTGCACCGCGCCTGGTTCAGATCACAACCACTGAAAAGGACCGTACGCGGGTTGCAAACTTCAACCTGCGTGGCAAGCAGAAGACACACAAGCCCCAGGATGACGAGGCCGGTCAGAACGGGGGTGGCTCATGAACTTCGACCTGAATGATCTGGATCTGTCCAATATTGCCCGCTGGCCGACTGCGGCCCGTGTGGTTGTGATCCTGTTCATCATGGGCGGTGTGATATTTCTCGGCTACTGGTTTCATGTGAAGGACCAGATGGCGGTGCTGCAGCAAGCAGAGGAGAAAGAAGCCGGCCTGAAGGTCATATTCGAGAAGAAAGCCCAGCAAGCGGCCAATCTCGAAGCCTATGAGCAACAACTGGCAGAGATGCGCGAATCATTCGGCGCCATGCTCCGCCAGCTGCCCAACAAAACCGAGGTTGCGGACTTGCTGGTCGATGTCTCGCAAACCGGTCTGGCGAGCGGGCTGGAATTCGAATTATTCAAACCCGGGGCGGAAATTCCCCAGGAATTCTATGCCGTGTTGCCCATCAGCATTCGCGTCATCGGTACATACCATGAGTTCGGGGATTTCGTCAGCGGCGTTGCCGCCCTCCCCCGCATCGTAACGCTGCACAATATCAGCATAAAAAATCGGGGCAAAGGGGATAACGGTCTCCTTGTGATGGATATGACCGCCAAGACCTATCGCTATCTGGAGGAAAGCGAACGTCCGCAGGAGAAGAAGGCAGGCAACAAGAAGGGAGGCCGCAGGAAATGATCGGGAATCGCAAGCACCTGCTGCACTGGCTTTCTATGGCATCCCTGGCGGGCATGATTGCAGCCTGCTCTAACAACCCGACGGCAGATCTGGAAACCTATGTCGCGGATGTTAAAAGCCAGCAGAAATCATCCATAGAACCGCTGCCCGAGTTCGAGCCCTTCGAATCGTTTACCTATCAGGCCAACGAATTGCGTGACCCGTTCACTCAACCGGTCTTCTCGCATCCGCCTGCAGCCGTGGCACAGACCGGTGGCAGTGGAATCAAGCCCGATTTCGACCGCCCGACGGAACCTCTTGAAGAGTATCCGCTGGACAGTTTGCGCATGGTTGGAACCATGGAGAAGGGTCAGGAAACCTGGGCGCTGATTCTTGACAAGGATGATGCGATCCATCGCGTACAACCCGGCAATTATATGGGTCAGAACCACGGCAAGATCACTCGGGTTACAGAATTTGAAGTTGAACTTACGGAAATCATTCCTGATGGACTCGGAGGCTGGATGGAACGCCAGGCTTCCATTGCAATCAGCGAATAATCCCACGGGGGAATCGCAATGACCGGAAATAGCACTCGCAGACCAGTGGCATACGCATCAAAACTAGTCGGCTCCACGAGAAGATTGACCAGAAGCGGTTGGGCTCTTCTGCTGATTACTGGCTCCATCCTGCTCGGGGTCAGTAGTGCCAACGCCTATGCGGGCGAGCAATCCGCGACAAACTCGCTGAAATCAGTCGAGTTTGCCGGTCTTCCGGGTAACAAGGCCCAGATCGTCCTGACCCTGAGCAATACCGCGACATCGCCATTGAGCTTCACCATCGACAATCCGGCGCGCATTGCGCTGGATTTTCCCGCCACAAAGAACGAACTGGCACAACGCACCCAGAGCATCGGCATCGGTATGGCAGACAGCATGACCGCCATCGAGGCACAGGGTCGTACCCGAGTCGTGTTCAATCTGGTTGAGATGGTGCCGTACGAAGCACATACCGAAGGCAACAAGGTCGTGCTGACCATTCAGGGAGGCGGCAAGGAAGAAAGCGTCGCAAGCGCCGCGGTTACCTCCGCAAAGGGCGGTGTACGCCCACAGATTGACAATGTCGACTTTCGGCGCGGCGAACATGGCGAGGGCCGCGTCATCGTAAGCCTCTCCGACCCCTCCATCCCGGTGGACATCCAGCAGGAAGGCGGTAATGTGGTCGTCGACTTCTATCGCACCACACTGCCCGGCAATCTGGCACGGCGCCTGGACGTGCTGGACTTCGCCACGCCTGTAAAGACAATCGACACCTTCACCAAGGGCGATAACGTGCACATGGTAATCACCCCGATGGGTGAGTATGACTACCTCGCCTATCAGTCCAATGACGAATTCACCATTGAAGTCAAGCCGATCACCAAGGAAGAGGCGGAAGAGCGCAAAAAGGATGAGTTTGGCTTCAAGGGCGAGCGCCTGTCCCTCAATTTCCAGGACATCGAAGTGCGCTCCGTTTTGCAGCTCATCGCGGATTTCACCGGAATCAACATCGTGGTGAGTGACACGGTCAAGGGCAGTCTGACGCTGCGTCTCAAGAACGTCCCCTGGGACCAGGCTCTGGACCTGATTCTGAAAACCAAGGGCCTGGCGATGCGGCAAACCGGCAACGTCATGTTGATTGCTCCCAGCGAGGAAATTGCCGCCCGGGAAAAACTCGAGCTCGAGTCCCAGAAACAGATCAAGCAACTGGAACCGCTCTACTCTGAATTCATACAGGTCAATTATGCCAAGGCCAGCGATATCGCCAAGCTGTTGAAGAGCTCCGATACCTCGCTGCTCTCCGACCGCGGCACGGCAACGATTGATGCTCGTACCAACACCCTGCTGGTACAGGATACCGCCGCCAAGCTCGCAGATATCCGCAAACTGGTAGCAAAACTTGATATCCCTGTCAGGCAGGTGCTGATCGAGTCGCGAATCGTGATCGCCAACAATAACTTCGCGAGAGATCTGGGTGTGAAGTTTGGTTACAGCAAGACGGTTGACTACAACGATGATCACGTCCTGGTCGTTGGCGGTAAACAGCCGGGCGACCTTATTACCGACCCTACAACGCCCTTCGAGGTGCCGGCTGGCAGCGGGATCACCGGTCTGATCACCGATCTCGGGGTCACCAACCCGACAGGTTCCATCGGCCTGGCTGTCGGCAAGCTGGGCAGCCACCTGCTGCAGCTGGAACTCAATGCCATGGAAGCAGAAGGGCAGGGTGAAGTCGTTTCCAGTCCCCGGGTGCTGACCTCGAACCAGAAGGAAGCCTACATCGAGGCGGGCACCGAGATACCCTATCAGGAAGCCTCATCCAGCGGCGCTACCAGCGTTTCCTTCAAGAAAGCCGTCCTCAGCCTGACTGTGACGCCGCAAATCACACCGGATGACCGCATCATCATGGATCTCAACGTCAACAAGGACAGCGTGGGCCGGGTCTACAACGGCGTCCCGAGCATTGATACGAAGGAAGTGGGCACCCAGGTACTGGTGGATAATGGTGAAACCCTGGTGCTCGGCGGGATCTACGAACGCGACAGACTGGACGAGGAGGACCGGGTGCCGTTCTTCGGGGAACTGCCGATGGTCGACTGGCTGTTCAAGACGACGCGCAAAAAAGACGAGAAGTCCGAACTGCTTATCTTCATCACCCCGAAGATCGTCAAGGAAAATTTCAGCCTCTGATCCCAGTGCGTTCCTGGCGCTTGCCAGCGAACGCACTTTCTGGCATACCTGCCCGGCATGAAGACGCCGGGCAGTTTGTTTCTGACAGGCCCCATGGGGGCCGGAAAATCCACCATTGGTCGACAGCTGTCCAGACAGCTCAGAATGACCTTTTATGACAGCGATCGAGAAATCGAGAATCGAACCGGTGTTGATATACCGCTGATTTTCGAACTGGAAGGCGAGCAGGGGTTCCGCAAGCGGGAACGGCTCGTTATCGATGAACTGACCTCCCTGCCAGATATCGTCCTCGCCACCGGTGGCGGCGCCATTCTGGATGCGGATAACCGCAAACACATG
>Ga0316576_10002391_pt1 | contig 10670 bp, 8 predicted proteins | sample S0NA_FD_203075 | JGI IMG/M metagenome (GOLD analysis project Ga0316576, IMG submission 203075) | Rhizosphere microbial communities from salt marsh grasses in Alabama, United States - S0-2_050615r3r5 | ecosystem: Host-associated > Plants > Roots > Rhizosphere | place: USA: Alabama | collected... | reverse complement strand
CATTCCAGGTCTCTGCCAAGGTCGATTCGCGTACCATCCTCGACCAGCAGGGCGCCGAAAACCTGCTCGGCCACGGCGACATGCTCTACTTGCCGCCCGGGACGTCGCTGCCGGTTCGCGTGCACGGTGCGTTCGTCGCCGATAACGAGGTCCATGCCGTGGTCCGGCACCTGAAGAATGGGGCGGCGCCACGTTATATCGATGAAATTCTCGAGGGTCCGTCGAGTCCAACTCCGGGACTGACCGGGATCGATCAACCGGCGTCGGACGGTGCCGACGCAGAGCAGGACCCGTTGTACGACCAGGCGGTCCAGGTCGTAATGGAGACCCGCAAGGCGTCGATTTCCGGCGTTCAGCGACGCCTCAAGATCGGCTACAACCGTGCCGCGCGCATGGTCGAGTCGATGGAGGCGGCGGGCCTCGTCGGGCCGTTGCAGTCGAACGGCACGCGGGAAATCCTGGTGCCGGCGTCGCCGGCGGATGAGCAGTAAGAGACACGAGAGGAAAGGGAAGAAGCAGGTGAACCGAGGACGCCAATTACTGGTTCTGGCCAGCGTCTTGATCGCGTTCCAGCCCGCGCTCGCCCAGGTGCGCGCCGACGACGCCGGTGAGCGGCTGGTAAGGAACTTCGTCGATGACATCGAAACGATGGAGGCGCGCTTCGAGCAGGCGCTGGTCGATGCGGACGGCGAGGTCGTCGAGCGCTCGAGCGGCACGCTGGCGATCGCGCGGCCGGGCAGGTTTCGCTGGTCGTACACGGATCCTTATGAGCAGGAACTCGTTGCCGACGGCCTCAACATCTGGAGCTACGACGTCGATCTCGCGCAGGTAACGGTCAAGCCGCAGGCCGAGGCGCTTGCGAACACGCCGGCCTTGCTGCTCGGCGGCGACGAGGCGGCGCTGGCACAGTTTCGCTTCGACAGTGCGGTCGTCGAAAACGGCACGACCTGGGTGCGGATGATTCCGGTCGATACGAGCAGCGGCTTCGAACGCATGGAACTCGGGTTCGTCGACGGGCAATTGATGCGCATGGCGTTCTTCGACAATCTCGAACAGACGACGCTCGTGGCGCTCGAGGACGTCGTGACGAACGAGCCGATCGACGCGGCACGATTTGCGTTCGAGGTGCCGCCCGGGGCCGATCTCGTTGGCGTGCCGGCCCTGGCCGCCTCGCCCTGATGCTGCCGCTGCGGCACAGCGGCGTCTGGCGTTTCTTCAGTGTCGTGCTGCTGCTCGTCGTGCTCGCGGGAACCCTGACGCCGACGTTCTGGCTGGAGAGCCACGGCAAGGCGCTGTCCCTGTTTGCCCATGCGGACAAGTGGCTGCACGGCCTGACCTTCGCATTCCTCTCGATCTGGTTCGGTGGGCTGTTCGCCCGCCGTAATTACTGGGCTATTGCCCTCGGGCTGTTCGCTTTCGGCCTGCTCGTCGAGGGTTGCCAGCTGCTCGTTCGCTACCGGATGGCGGAATGGCTCGACGTGGCCGCCAATACGGCCGGTATAATCAGCGGCCTGACGGTCGCGGCCGCCGGCGTCGGCGGCTGGGCCCTGTGGCTTGAAGACCGGTATTCGCGATACGTGCAGCATTGACCGACCTGTTCGTTACTGACCCCGCCGAAAGCGGCGCGCGCCCGCTTGCCGACCGCATGCGGCCAACCACGCTCGCCGAGTTCTTCGGGCAACGCCACCTCCTCGACGACGGCAAGCCCCTGTTGCGTGCCATCCAGCAGGGACGGGCACACTCGATGATCTTCTGGGGGCCGCCGGGCACGGGCAAGACGACGCTTGCCCGCATGATCGCGGCGACGACCGATTCGCATTTCATCTCGCTGTCGGCAGTCATGGCCGGGGTCAAGGATATTCGCTCGGCCGTCGCCGAGGCCGAGCAGGAACGCGACGTGCATCGGCGGGACACGGTGCTGTTTCTCGACGAGGTGCATCGCTTCAACAAGTCGCAACAGGATGCGTTCCTGCCCTTCGTGGAGGACGGCACGCTGACCTTCATCGGCGCAACGACCGAGAACCCATCGTTCGAGCTCAACAACGCCTTGCTGTCCCGGGCGCGCACCTATGTGCTGCGGGCGCTGGGCGAAGACGATCTCGTTGCCGTCCTGCAGCGCGCCTTGCGCGACGAAGGGCGCGGGCTCGGCGGACGCTATACGATCAGTGACGAAGGCCTGCATCTCATCGCGCGTGCGGCCGATGGCGATGCGCGGCGTGCACTGAATCTCCTCGAACTCGCGGCCGACCTCGCGACGGACGGCGAAATCGGGGACGCCGTGGTTGCGGAAGTGGCAACTGGAAGTCGCCGCCGTTTCGACAAGCAGGGCGAGTATTTCTACGACCAGATCTCCGCGTTGCACAAGTCGATCCGGGGGACGGATCCCGATGCGGCGCTCTACTGGCTCGCGCGCATGCTCGATGGCGGCTGCGATCCGCTGTACATCGCGCGCCGCCTGATTCGCGTTGCCTCCGAGGACATCGGCAATGCCGACCCGAGAGCGTTGCGGCTGACCCTCGATGCCGGCGAGGTGTACGCGCGCCTCGGCAGCCCGGAAGGCGAACTCGCGATTGCGCATGCCGTCGTCTACCTTGCCTGCGCTGCCAAGAGCAACGCCGTTTACAAGGCCTTTGGGGCCGCGATGAAAGATGCGCGGGACAAGGGTTCGCTCGAGGTCCCGATGCATCTCAGGAACGCGCCCACCGGGCTGATGAAGGACCTCGGCTACGGTGAAGGCTACCGCTATGCGCACGACGAGGACGGCGGTATCGCACTCGGTGAGAACTACTTTCCCGACGACATGCCGCCTGTTAAGTATTATCATCCCGTGCCGCGCGGCCTGGAAATACGCATCAAGGAAAAGCTCGACGACATCGGGCGCCGCGCCCGCGACAAGACTTAGCAGGCTGTTACGATGATCGATCCCAAATTGCTCCGCCACGCGGCGTCGGACGTCGCCGCGAATCTCGCGCGCCGCGGCTTCGTATTCGATGCCGATGCCTACCTCGACCTCGAGGAGCGCCGCAAAGCGCTCCAGGTCGAGACCGAGACGTTGCAGAGCGAGCGCAACTCGAGCGCCAGGAATATCGGCAAGGCCAAGGCGCAGGGTGAAGATATCGAACCCCTGCTGGCAGCGGTCAAGGACCTCGGCGATCGGCTCGAGGCCAACGAAAAGACTTTGCAAGCGGTGCAGTCACAGTTGCGCGACATCGAGCTGGGCCTGCCCAACCTGCTCGCGGACGACGTGCCGACCGGGGATTGTGAGGACGACAACACCGAGCTAAGGAAGTGGGGCGAGCCTGCCGAATTCGGCTTCGAGCCGAGGGATCACATCGAACTCGGCGAAAAGCTCGGCCAGCTCGATTTCGAGGCAGCGAGCAAGATCTCGGGGGCTCGTTTCGTCGTCATGCAAGGCGCCCTTGCGCGCCTGCAGCGCGCCCTTATCCAGTTCATGCTCGACACGCACACGGGCGAGCACGGCTATACCGAGGCTTACGTCCCGTATCTCGTCAAGTCGTCGGCGCTGATCGGCACCGGCCAATTGCCGAAGTTCGAGGAGGACCAGTTCAAGACGACCGGCGAGTCGCCGTTCTACCTGATCCCGACGGCCGAGGTACCCGTGACCAACCTTGCGTCCGACGTGATATTTGACGCCGCGGACCTCCCGATCCGTTACGTCGCGCATACGCCGTGCTTTCGTTCCGAGGCCGGTTCGCACGGCCAGGATACGCGTGGCATGATCCGGCAGCACCAGTTCGAGAAGGTCGAACTGGTGCAGTTCGTGGCGCCCGACGCGTCGATGGCGGCGCTCGAGGAACTGACGGGCCACGCGGAGGCCATTCTCAGGAAGCTCGAGCTTCCTTACCGCGTCGTCATCCTCTGTTCCGGCGACATTGGTTTCGGCTCGACCAAGACCTACGACATCGAGGTGTGGCTGCCCGGGCAAGACCGCTACCGCGAGATTTCGTCGTGCAGCAACTACAATGACTTCCAGGCCCGTCGCATGAAGGCGCGACGCCGCAACCCGGAAACGGGCAAGACCGAGCTCATTCATACGCTCAACGGCTCCGGCGTGGCGGCCGGCCGCGCGCTGATCGCGATCATGGAAAACTACCAGCAGGAAGACGGCAGCATCCGCGTGCCGGAGGTGCTACGACCGTATATGAACGGCCTGGACGTCATATCGGTCTGAGCGTGGGGCGAGCAGGGCGTATGCGGCGATCGAGGCGATCGACTGCGCGATCAGCGCCGTGACGATCACGTGGCTTGCAAAATGTGCGCCGCGTGCCACCTGGTAGATGCCGAGCACGCTGCCGAAGCCGAGCGCCAGCAACCACAGGCCGCTCCTGGCCGAACGGGAGCGCGGCAATGAGCCAAGGCAAAGCAGCGCGAAGGCGCCGCTCGGGTGTGCTGCGGGCCAGCACTGGCCCGCTCCCGCGCCGCTGAACGGATAGCGGCCGAGGCTATCCGCGAGCGCGCCGCCATAGCGGACCAGGTCATAGGCGCAGGCGACACCGGAAAGCTGTTTCAGCGTGCCAATGACGACCGGGGTGCAGGCGAGGCAAACCAGCACGAATACGGACTCACGCCGCGACAGCCGGATCGCCTGACGGAGCCGCGGCCAAACGAGACCGGCCGCGAGATACGATGCGAACAGGCCCAGCAGCGAAACGGGCGCGTCGTAGAAAGCGAGGCGCGCCGGGCCGGGCCGGTGCGTTGCCGGCCAGGCGCCCGCAACGCCGTAAACGGCATCGGACAGCCGGATATCGAGGTCCGTGTTGACAGCGACGATGGTCACCAGCAGCGCCATCACGGCGGCGCCGAGGGCGGCGCGCCGATGCGTGCGGGCGTTCACTGACTGCTTCGGGCGCGCCGCGAATAGAGGTCCGCCGCGGTCTGGTAATAGGCGATCGCGTCCAGCACGGCCGCGTCGCGGGGCTGCTCGGGAAGCTGCGCACCGGCCGCCGGATCGTAGACGAATTCGCTGGTGCTCTTGTCCGGCTCCAGCACGGTGAGCGTGTTGTCGCCGCTCAGCAACCCGAGCTTCTGATAGGTACCAATCAGCGCGCGATGTTCGCCGGCGGATACCTGCATCAGGTCACGACCGAACAATTCGCTTGCGTAGGACCAGTTGAGCAATCCGAACAGCGTCGGGGCCACGTCGATCTGGCTCGCCAGCCCGTCGATTCGCTGCGGGTCGATCAGCGCCGGTGCGTAGATGAGCAGGGGAATGCGGTAGCGCTCGACGGGCAGTTCGACCTTGCCGGCGCTGGAGGCGCAATGGTCCGCCACGATGACGAAGATCGTATGGTCGAACCAGGGCCGCTGACGCGCCGCTTCGATGAATTTTCCGATGGCGTAGTCGGTGTACTTGACGGCTCCCGCGCGGCCGGTCCCCGGGGGGATATCGATACGCCCGGCGGGGTAAGTGTACGGCCGGTGATTCGACGTGGTCATGACGAAATCGAAAAATGGCTCGCCGTGAGCAAAGCGCTCATCGGCATCGTCGAGCACCCAGCCGTACAGGTCCTCGTCGCTGACGCCCCAGGCGTTCGTGAAGACAATGCCGTCCTCCGGCTCGCTGGCGCGGTCGCGGATCGCGAAGCCGTTGCGGCCGAAGAAGTCGTTCATGTTGTCGAAGTAGCCGTACCCACCGTAAAAGAAGACCGGCGTGTAACCCTTGTCGCGCACGATCGTGCCCGTCGATTGCATCACGTCGTTGGCCGGTCGCTTGACGATGGACCGGCCCGGGGTAGGCGGAACCGAAAGCGTCAGCGATTCCATGCCGCGCACGGTGCGCGTACCGGTCGCCAGCATGTTCGTAAACAGCAGGGATTCCCGGGCGAGCTTGTCGAGATTCGGCGTAAGGCCCTCCCGGTTGCCGAACGCGCCGAGGAAGTCGGCGCTCAGGCTCTCCACCACGATCTGGATGACATTGTAGCGAAGCTCTTCTTTGCCGTTTTCTATCCGTCGCCGTTCGGGCGTGCCGGGAAGAGAGTCGAAGCGTGCATTGCGCTGGGTGACCAGCTGCCGGATTCGCCTGTCCGTGCGGGCAGGATCGGCATCCAGGTAGAACCGGTGAAAGTCGAGTTCGTTGTCCCGGAATGCGGCGAAAAACATGTAGCCGCCGTTATGCGAGAGCTCCTCGGCATAGGAATTGGTGAAGTCGGGCATGCTGTGGGCGTCGAGGGCCACGCTGGTGAGAACCGGAATCATCAGGACGGGCAGGCCCACGCGCAGTCGCGCGGACATCTTCGTCGCCGATCGGGTCCAGTCACGAAAGCGGGCCTGTCGCGCATAGCCGACCGCGAGCAGTACGGCGGATGCTGCGAGCGCTGCCAGGATCGGTGCAACCGGATACGACTCGAGAATATTGTCGATGACCTCGTGCGTGTACACGAGATAGTCCACGGCAATGAAGTTGAAGCGTGTGCCGAACTCGTCCCAGAAGATCCACTCGGCCGCGGAGGTGAACAGCAGTATCCAGAGCTCGAACGCGAGGGCAACGACCATCAGGCCACGATGCAGCCTGGTCGCAAAAAGCCGCTGCGGTGCCAGCACCAGGTAGAGCGCCCACGGGATAAGAAAATAGCTGGCATAGGCAAGATCGGCCAATAGGCCGACGAGGAACACCAGCGGTAGCGTGATGTCATGCGGCAGTTCCGCCCACGCGCGAACCACGAGCAACAGGCGAAACACAAAACCGACCGCGACGATGGGCGCGAGGAATAGCAGCAGCCCGAAAAGCCGGTGGTCCGATCGCTTTGCAACTGATATGTCCATATGTCCGAGCGGCAAGCGCCAGAGTTTGCGTACAGGGTTAGAGCGGGCGATACGGCAAATCCTTCGATTCGATCTCCTGCGAAGGAAAATCCGCCGTGCGCGCTCTGACCAGTATGCGTCCGCAATTCGTGCAATCCGTGGTGGCCCGCGCACTGATCGTGCCGATCCTCTTGTCGGCCGTACCTGCAGGGGCAGATTCGGCGGGCGGCGATTCGCTGTCCAGGTCGCTGGTCGTCACGACGGCGCCGGTGTCCGGGAGTACGCTCGAAAAGCTTGGAGTTACGATCGGCGAGATTCGCATCCACAACCTCGACGTTTTTGACACCGACCTCGACGCCGAATCAGGAGCCCTGTACCGACTTGCGAATACGCTCCATATCCAGACGCGCCCCGATATTATCCGGCAGCAGCTGCTGCTGGACGCGGGGGACGTATATGCCGTGCAGAGTATCGAGGAATCCGAGCGCATACTGCGTGCCAATGATTACCTGAGCAGTGCAGAAATTCGTCCAGTGCGGCTGCACGGTGATGTGGTGGATATCGAGGTCGTCACGGAGGACAGCTGGTCCCTGAGCCCGTCGCTGTCCTTTTCGCGCAAGGGCGGGCAGAACACGGGCGGTTTCGAGCTCGAGGACTCGAATCTGCTGGGCTCGGGATCCGGCATCAAGGTCGGGTACAAGTCGCGGCTCGAAAGGGACGAGTTGTTCTTCGGGTTCCACGACCGTCAGCTCGGCGCCAGCCATACCGAGCTGATGCTCGGCGTTGCCGATACGAGCGATGGCGGATCGTACGAAGTCATCGTGCAGCAGCCGTTCTACGCGCTGGACACGCGCAAAGCCGGCGGGTTGCGCATGCGGGGATTCGAGCAGGTCGATCCACTCTACAGTCTCGGGCAGCCGTATCGGGAGGTGACACACCAGGCCAGGGAGATCGAGGCGTTCTTCGGCTGGTCGGACGGCTTGCGGCAAGATCATGTGGTTCGCTGGACGGCCGGGCTGGCTTTGGACGACCACGCGTTCGCGGCGGTGGACGGTTCCACCCCGGGCCTGCCCGAGAATCGCCGTGACCTGTATCCGTTTCTCGGCTACGAGTGGGTCGAAAACCGGTTCGAAACGACGCGCAACGCCGATAACTTGCACGTAATCGAGGACCGCCACCTGGGGACACGTATTGCCGCGCGGCTCGGCTACGCCAGCGAGGCGCTCGGTTCCTATGATGATGCGGCGATCGTCAGCTTTAGCGCGCACCGCGGATTCAAGCTTTCGGACCGCGATACGTTGCTGGCTTCCCTGGATGCCGAGGCGCGTATCGGCGGTGCCCGCTCATCCAGATCACGCATCGAGGGAAGTCTGCGCTACTATCGGCGCCAGTCGGACAAGCGCCTGCTGTTCGCCGAGGCGGCTGTGGTTTCGGGCAGGCGCCAGGACTCCGACGAGCAAATCTGGCTCGGGGGTGAAAACGGGCTGCGGGGTTACCCGGTACGGTACCTGAACGGTGACACGATCACGCTACTTACGCTCGAACAGCGCTTGTTTACCGACTGGTATCCGTTTCACCTGTTTCGCGTTGGTGCGGCCGCGTTTGCGGATGCGGGCAAGGTCCTGAAGTCGACTCCCGACGAACCGGGATTCCGCGGCTGGTACCGGGACGTCGGTGCGGGGCTCAGGATCGGAAGCCCACGATCTTCGTCCGGGCGCATGGTGCACATCGATCTGGCTTACCCGCTCGACGGCCCCGAAGACATGCGCGGCTGGCAGCTCGTTATCGAAACGCGCAAGTCGTTCTAGGCGGCGAGGAAACTCAGTACAGGCCGACGGCGTCGCCGAAATGCACGGAAAAGACCAGGCATACGGCGGCCAGCAGCAAGATCTTGATCATCAGGGGTCCCACGAAACGGACCCAGGTCGTGTACGGCACCTTGCCGAGCGCCAGCGCGCCCATGACGAGTGCATTGGTCGGGATGATCATGTTGGAGAAACCGTCGCCGAACTGGAACGCAAGTACGGCGGTCTGCTGCGGCACGTCGGTCAGCGTGGCCAGCGGTGACATGATCGGCATGGTCACGAATGCCTGGCCCGTCCCGGACGGGATGAAGAAGTTGCACAGCGATTGCACGACCAGCATCCCGATGGCGGAGACGTCGGGCGGCATGCCTTCGAGGAGGCCCGCGATCGAATGCACGATCGAGTCGATGATCTGCCCGTCCTCGAGCACGATCGCGATGGCGCGGGCAAAGCCCACGATCAGTGCCGGCGCCGTCATCTTGGCGGCACCCTCGAGAAACGTCTGGCTCGTCGTGGATGGCGACAGGCGAGCGATCACGGCTGCGGCGAGACCGATGCCGAAAAACACGGCGTTCAGTTCGCTGATGTACCACCCGAACTTCGCAGCGCCGTACACGAAGAAAGCGAGCCCCAGCAGGAATACGGCCAGGATCAAGCCGCGCGCGGCGTTCATCTGGATGTCGTGTGGCGGCTCGAATCCGCTGCTGTAGTCCACGTCGGCCACGAGGCTTGCGGACGGATCCCGCCGGATCTTGCGCGCGTAGCTGTAGAGGTGCTGGAAGCCGAGCGCGAGGAAGGCGATCAACATGAACAGCCGGAAGCCCCACCCCGACGTCAGGGGCACGCCCGCGATGTTCTGCGCGATCAGGACACCGAACGGATTGATCCCGGCGCAGCCCCAGCCGATGCCGTAGGGGATCCACACCATGCCCATGGCGACGAGGCCATCCATGCGCATGGCGAGTGACATGGTGACGATGATCGGGATGAGCGGCACGTATTCTTCGCCCATGCCGATCGTGAACGACCCGAGGCTGAACATGACAAAGCAGCCGAGGATCAATATCCAGGGGCTGTGTCCCAGCTTCGCGACGGCAGTATGCAGTGCAGCGTCGATCGCGCCGGTCCTGCGCAGGATTTCGATCACGCCGCCGACGATGAAGATCAGGAAGATGATGTCCTGAGCGTCGGCGAGGCCCTTGGTGATGCCGACCAGGAAATGCCAGGCCGGAAGCGTGACCTCTTCGTCGGCGGCGACGGGCTCGTAGGTACCGTCGACGACCATCATGCGACTCGGGTTGTCCGGGAACGGGACCCGGTCAAAGGTGCCCTGCGTGATGACGAGGGACATCAGCTGGGCAACGATGATGAACGAAAAGATCAGTACCAGCGAATCGATTTGGATGCCGCGCTTCTGCATTTATGCGCCCGTCTGCCTGTGCCAGCGATGGAGACTACAACAAAAAAGGGCCCGGAATCGGGCCCTTTTCCATTACACGATGATCCGTGATTGTCAGTCGCGGCTCATGAACAGGCGCAGGATGTAGAAGAACATCATGGCGATCGAGGCAAACAGCGCCATCGACGCAGCGACGTACTTGTCCTGCGGATAGTGGTGCATGATGTTCGACGTGTCGTACAGCACGGCGATGCCCGCGAAGGCGATCATGCCGACCGAAAACCACGTACCGAGGTTCCAACCGAACAGCCATGAGGCTCCGATCAGGGTGAGCGCGATGAAGAAGCCCCAGACGATGACGCCGCGCAGGAACGAGAAGTCCTTGCGTGTAATCATGACGGTGCCGATGAGCCCGGCGCAGCCCACGACCGTTACGACTGCTGCGCTTTGAATCATCGTGCCGGTCGGGTCCAAGGACAACGCCATGCCCAGAATCGGTACGAACATGATTGCCCACAGGACGACGAAAGCGCCGAATGCCGCATATTGTGCAGCCGACGACTCGAGCCGATGCGCGAGGTGACCCGCACCCCAGCTCAACGCGATAAAACCGATCAGTACGACCATCGGGTACTGGATCATGGCTTGCGCGATCGGGTATGCCGCGCCTGAACTGAACAGGTAGAACTCGATGCCGACGAGCG